>CAJHYV010000288.1_pt1 | contig 29560 bp, 25 predicted proteins | sample 9198851 | NCBI WGS metagenome assembly CAJHYV01 (sample SAMEA7708375, study PRJEB35096) | sediment metagenome | biome: marine neritic benthic zone biome [ENVO:01000025]; feature: sediment [ENVO:00002007]; material: shallow marine sediment [ENVO:03000034] sea grass bed [ENVO_01000059] ...
ATTGGGACTTCATCGTGGGCGGGGGCACGTTGCCGGTGACCTACCGGATTGATTCGGGGAAACCCGAGACGGTCAATGTCACGGTCGCGGACAATTTCCGCTCAATTTCATCGGTAAGCAGCGAACGGTCGGTTGAATTTCTGAAGTCCCTTTTGGGGAAAAAACGGCTGGCGGTACAGATTACCGCGCTTTCCCATGGCCAGGTCTCTGCCGTCTTCAACGTCACAGGTCTCGAAACGATAATATCGCCGCTCCGGAAATCCTGCGGCTGGTAACGACGGTACGGGGAAAAAGGAAATTAGGGACAGCAGAGAATTTGGGTGTATTCCTGGTCGCTGCGGATCGGCTGCGTGACATTGCGGCCATTATACTCGCCTGAGCCGAAACCCATCGGACTCGAACCCGGATTTGCCTTTTCCACCATAGCGTTGGCGTCCCCGGGTTCCTCTTAAGCGGCGTCTACCGCAGTGCCGGCATCCTTGGCCTGCCGGACCGGCAGGCTGAGCGTGAAACGGCTCCCTTTGCCGAGTTCGCTTTCCACCTGCATCCGTCCGCCCAGGAGTTCGATAAAGCTCTTGGTGATCGCCAGGCCCAGGCCGGTGCCGCCATATTTCTTGTTGGTCGTCGTATCGGCCTGGGTGAATGGCTGGAGTATCTTGTTCAACTGATCGGCGCTCATCCCGATACCGGTATCGCTGACGATGAAGTTGAGCCATCCCTTGGGTTCCTGCGTGATCTCCAATCGCACAACGCCGCCTCTCGTGAACTTCGCGGCGTTCCCAACCAGATTCATCAGCGACTGGCGAAGCTTCTGCGAATCGGTGAACATCGTTGCCACCGAGGCATCGTTGGAAATCTCCAGCGTATTATTTCTATCGGTAATCAGCGGCTGCATCGTGTCGGCGACTTCCGACAGCAAATGATTTAGGTCGGTTTCCTCAAGATCGGCATCCATCTTGCCGGCTTCGACTTTCGACAGGTCGAGCACATTGTTGATCAAGCCCAAGAGATGACGCCCGGCATTGCGCACCTTGCTCAGGTCCTCGTTCATCAAGCCATCATTCCGGTCTTGCGCCTCTTCCTGAAGAAGCTCCGCGTAGCCGATGATGGCATTCAGCGGGGTCCGCAGTTCATGACTCATATTGGCGAGAAATTCGGATTTGGCGTGGCTCGCCGCCTCGGCCTGTCTTTTTGCGTCCACCAGCGCCTCGTGGGCGCGCTTGCGTTCGGTAATGTCCTGGGCGACGCAAACGATGGCGTCGGTCAAGCCTTCCTCGCGGACCATGACCGACCCGGAAAGCGAAACCGAAAGCGCCTCGCCGTCGCGTCTTCGCAAGGTAAATTCCTGTTCGCGCAGCACGCCATCCTTGAGCAGATCCGATAGCCAAGCGGCCACGCTTTGGTGCGTGTCCTCCTGAAAGAGCTGGCTGAATGGCTTGCCCGCGAGCTCTTCCGCCTCGAATCCCAGAAGCGCGTTCGCCGCGTGGTTGACCATGCGGATGGAGCCGTCAGCGTCGAGCACGATCAGCATATCGGTCATGCTGCCGATGATGTTCTCGACATAGGTCTTGGAGACAGTGCTATGTTCCAGTGCATCGGTCATGGCGTTGAAGGAATCGATAAGGTCACCCAGTTCGTCCTTACTGTCCGAGTCGATTCGCAACCGATAGTCGCCCTGACCGACCCGGCGCACGTTTTCGGTCAGCTCTTGGATCGGCTGGATCAAACGGCCGGAAACGACGAAGCTCAGGTATACCGAGAAGATGATCAGGATCGCGGTCGTGGCGATAACGATCCACGTGTTATCGGCCAGCCTGCGTTGCGCCAGTTCGCGCAGGTCTTTGCGCATGGCGTCGATGTCGCCGTTTATGTCAGCCAGTGAAAGCTCGATCTTGACCCCGCCCAGCGGCTTATCGCCGATCCAAATTGGCAGGGACACGCTGAGGACGTCTTTCTCCACCTGTGAAACCAGCTTTCCCGCGCTTGCGATCGCCGCCTGGCTGGCTTCGTCCTCGATCGATTCACCGTACCGAATGGATCCGGTGATTCCGTCGTGCACGATGCGGCCGACGTGGTCATAGACCACGGCATTCACGACGTCGTTCTGTTGGATGATGACGGCAAGCGTGCGATTCATCGTCTCGATGTCGTACTGGTAGAGCGGATTGGTCAGGATGTCGCTCAGGAAGTGGACGGTTGTTGCGGCCCGCTTCTCCATCTGCGCCATGAGCTCCTGCGACATGTTCGCGGCGCTGCGCTGCGACAGGATGCGCGAGGACGACTGGAATTGATACAGCAGAATACCGGACAGGATGCCCGTGATCAGGATGATCAGGCCGGTGATGGCGCCGGCATATTTTGCCTTGAGACGAAGCTTCAACCGTTTGGCCCTGTGCCCGCCACCACCTGCCGCAGCCGGCGCGCGGCGTCCAGACCGGCACGGATTTCGTCGGTCATTTCGTCGAAGCGCGTTGTTTTCTGATAGGCCAGCAGGATCTTTTCAGCATCGGGGTCTTCGTGAAGTTTCAGCAGAATGGCGCGCAGGCGTTTCTTGATTCGCGGGTCGAGATCGCGCCGCACGGATTCGATCGCCCGTGGCATCGGGGGTGTCGCGTGGAAGATGACCAGGCCTTCGCCGACATTTTTGGATTTTACCTCAAGCGCGGCCCAGTCCAGGTTGCTGTAGGCCCCGGCGTCGACGATGCCCTTGTGCACCCAGATGGAGGTGTTGATCTCTTCGTGTGAGAAGACGTATCCGACCTTGCCCGCCGGCGCTTTCTCGCGCGGCGAAATCAGCTCGGTCAGGAACATGCCTTGCTCCTTAAGGGTGGCGTAGGGAACGAGGAACGCCGAGGTTGAACCGGGGTCCTCGAAAGCGATGGTCCGACCCGCCAGGTCGTCCAACGACCGGATATCGCTGTCCCGCCGTGCGACGAAGACCGTGTGGTATTCCGAAACCCCCTTCTTCCACTTGCGCACGAGGGGCTCGGCAACCCGGGCATCCTGATAGATCACGGTCGCGAATGCGGTTTCGGTGACCCAGTCGACCTTCCCTTGCCGCAGGTAACGAACCATCTGTTCATTGTTCTTCGCCATTAGCACTTTGGCGCCCGTGATGCCGACATCGGCCATCTGGGCGGCAACGTAGTCGGCAATCGGCTGGAGATAGTTATGGTGCTTCTTAGGGTTGCTGCTGACCTTGCCGATGACAATTTCCGCCGCGCCGGCGCCGGTCGAGAGCACAGGTGCGCCGAGCATTGCGAGGATAAGGCAGGTGCCGATCACGATCGTCTTGCGCGTCATGGGAATTTCCTTAAGTGTCGATCGCGGAAGGCGATCTGCATGGGCCGCGGAAATACCCGTGGATTGTTGCCGCCCGTGTCGAACTCGGGTCATGGGGGCAACACGTGCGGCAGGGTCGGCAGTTCTGGGCATATGCTGTATTCCTGTTATTGACGTGCCCATCGAACACCGGGTTAAAGCTAAATGCGCACCGGATTGCATCACCTTTTGAACGTGGTTAACGCGGCGCAATTCCGGCCTTTATTGCGTGTCGGCGAAGTATGTAGATAAAAATTTAATTATTTGTTTACGGCCTGTACGCCGTTCGGGCGTGCCACTCGTCAACCGTGTAGCATTTCACCGGGCGTCGTCCGTCGTGGTATCAAAACGGCGGCGTCGCGGGATCGGGGATTTCGTAAGTTGCTGAAAATAAGCCTTCAAAATTGATTTGCGTGCGCGGTCGCAATGCGATGGCCGGTGTTTCAACTACAGAGGCAGTAGCCGGCGCCCGGTCGTGCCCGATCCGGCTCCCCATTTCGGACGCACAGGCAAATCTTGGCTATAGTCGCCGTCCGCGGCGCGGCGTGCCCAATATCCGACAAGCGAGGCCCTCATGCCCAGTCCCGACACCCTCACCATCGCGTTCCTCGAAGCCTATGGCGAGGCCTGGAATGCGCACGACGCGGACCGGATCATGGCCGCGATGACCGAGGATTGCATCTTCGAGACGGGCGGCGGCTCGGAGCCGTGGGGCACCCGCTACCAGGGCGCGGCGGTGGTGCGGGCGCGCTTCGAGGAGGTCTGGGGCGAAATTCCCGATGTGCGGTTCGACGACGCACGGCATTTCGTTAGCGGGGACCGCGGGTGTTCCGAATGGATCCTGCGCGGAACCCGGACCGATGGGAAGGGCGTCGATGTCGGCGGTTGCGACCTGTTCACATTCCGCGGCGGCAAGATCTGGATCAAGAGCAGCTTTCTGAAGATCCGGCGCTAACGGGGCCGTCTTTTCGCGGCTTGCCGAAAATCGCGCGGGCCCGATTTGCCCGGCGCCGTGCAGCACACCACGGACCGCAAGCTTGCGCCTACTTCAAGGTCTCGATCTTGAACCAGTCGATCGACATCGGCGTCTCGCCTTTGACTTTCTGCGCCTGGAAGATGCCGATCGCCAGGCTGCCCTTCGGCCGCAGCACGGTAAGTTTCTCGTGCTCGTTCCACGCGGTCTGCTTCATGCCTTCGAGCTTGTAGGCCGGTGTGTAGGTGCGGCCCTTCTTGGTGATCCGCAACAGGATCGGGTTCGGGGCTTTTTCCGCTGAGAATACCGCGCCCTTCGCGCCGCCCCAGATTACCTTGCCGAATGAAGATTCCTTGCCCTTGGTCCGTTTCCAGCCACTGAGGTACATCCGTGCGCCCCGGGTCCCGCCATAGTAGCTCCACGCGTTGGTGGTGGCGGCCAGGTGATTGTCCTTGTCATCATAGATCGCCAGGAACGGGGCCTCGCGGCCGGTCTGGTAAGGCATCGTGAATTTGACTGTCGCGACCCAATCGCCCTTGGGCGGCGCGGCCTTGAGCCGGATGATATTCGGCACTTGGGCAGTCTTCAGGTGTCCCTGGCTGGCGCCGATAATCAGCAGCTTGCCGTCTTCGACGATATAGCTGTCCGGATCCTCGTTCAGTACTTCCCAATTGCCGCTGAGCTTGTCGCCGTTGAATTCGTCGAGTAGCAAAGGCTCGGCGGTAGCCGCTCCGAAGGGCGCGGTCAGCAGGCTCAACGACCCGGCGACGACGGTGGCGAAAGTGACAGTGCGATACGACATGATTGGGATTCCTTCTCTTTCGGTGCGCACGAAACGTGTAGCGATTTTCGTGGGACGCGCCGTGTTTATCGGTTTGGCCGGGGGATTGCGATGTGGGTACGGTCCGCCCGCCTAGTTTAATTTCTCGATCTTGAACCAGTCGATCGACATCGGCGTCTCGCCTTTGACATTCTCCGCCTGGAAGATGCCGATCGCCAGATTTCCCTTCGGCCGGAGCGCCGTGAATTTCTCATGCTTGATCCACTCGTTCTGCTTCATGCCTTCGAGGCGATAGGCCGGGGTATAGGTGCGGCCTCTCTTGGTGATCCGCAGCAGGATCGGGTTCGGCGCCTTCTCGGAGGTGAAGGCCGCGCCTTTTGCGCCGCCCCAGATCACCTTGCCGAACGACGTTTCCTTGCCCTTGCTTCGTTTCCAGCCGCTGAGGTACATCCGCGCGCCCCGGATTCCGCCATAGTAGCTCCATCCGTTGGTGGTAGCGGCGATGTGGTTGTCCTTGTCCTCATAGATCGCAAGGAACGGGGCCTCGCGGCCGGTCTGATAGGGCATGGTAAACTTGATCGTCGCGACCCAATCACCCTGGGGTAGCGCGCCTTTGAAGCGGATGATATTCGGCACGTTGGCCTTCTTCAGATGGCCTCCGTTGGTGCCGACGATCAGCAGCTTGCCGTCTTCGACGATATAGCTGTCCGGGTCTTCGTTCAGCACTTCCCAGTGGGTGCCGAGCGCCTCGCCGTCGAATTCGTCGCGAAAGAGCGCGTCGTCGGGCACGGGCTGGGGCGTTTTCGCCACCACTTTTACCGCCGCCGTGACCGCTTCGGTAAAGCCGTCGGTGCTGTTGGCCGAGAAATACTTGCCCTTGCCCTTTTCGGCGATGCATTCGAGTTGCTTGCGGTCCTTCTCCGAAATATCGAAGCCGACCACGTGAACCTTTACATTGATGGATTTGGACGCAAGCTCGGCCGCGACGGCGCACGGATCGCTGCCGCAGGTCTCGAGACCGTCCGAGATCAGCACCACATTGTTGCTGGCGCCCGCGGCGGCGTTTTCGAACGCGGTTTTCGCCTGGCCGAGCGAATAGGCGATCGGCGTCTTACCCTTGGGCGCGACGGCCTTGAGCGCTTTCAGGGTTTTCGGTTTCTGCGCCTCGCCGAGCGGCGCGAGCAGCTCGACATCCTTGCACGAGGCTTTCTTGCGGTGGCCATAGACCATCAATCCCGCGCGGGTATTGGCGGGCAAATCGCCCATCAGGCGGTTGAGCACGGTCTTGGCGGTGGTGATTTTCGCGACACCGTCCAACTGGCCCCACATCGACCCGGAGGAATCGAGGATAAACAAAAGATTGGTCTCGGCGTGCGCGGTTCCGGTAATCGCCATGAGCGCGGTGGCCGCCACACCGAGTGCCAATTTCTTGAACATTGTTTTTCTCCCTTCGAAACCGGTCTCGGACGTCCGTATCCGAACCCCGCAATCGGCGGCGGATGCTGCGCAAATCACTGACGGATAGCCGGTAACACTGCCAGACGGTACCGGTTCAGGCAACAGAATCGGCGCGACACACGCGACTTACCACCGACGGGGGTTCGACATGCGCAACGGCCGGCGGCACTTTCCTGATCTAAATCACCGCGCGGTTGTATCGGCTCCGGTAGCAGTCTTGCTCGGGCCGGCCTGCGAATGAGCGCACCCGCCGGCGCCGAGGATCAAATACATTGCTCAAAAGGATCGAGACGATGACCAGGATGCCACACAGGATGGTCGGGCTGCTGTTGGGGGCGGTGGCGCTCGGCGCCGCCGGCACGGTGGCCGCGCAGTCCCAGCCGCCGATCTACGGCAGCCAGATGATGACGGATCAGGAACGAAATGCGCATCGCGACCGGATGCGCAACGCGGAGACGGCGGAAGAGCGCGACCGCATCCGTTCCGAGCATCATGAGCAAATGCGATCGCGTGCCGCCGAACGTGGTATGACGCTGCCCGACACGCCACCTGGGCCGGGCATGCGCGGCGGACCCGGGTCGGGATATGGCCGGGGTATGGGACGCGGTCCCGGCGGCGGCATGGGGCCGGGCGGCCAAATGGGTGGCGGTCAGGGCAGGGGACGTTAAACCGGCCGGATGATGGCCGGGAGGCGTGACGCGGATGCGACCCTCGGCGCCGGCTTACAGGCGGGATTTCCGGTAGGACCGCTTCGCCGCGATTTTGCCGTCCCGGATCGTCAAGACGTCGACCAGATGGATTTCGTAAGGTGCGCCGCCGACCGGCGTGCCGGTGGTAACGGATTCCACGACGGCGAATTCGGGCGAGACGAAATGTCGAATTTCCTCGAAATGCAGATCGGGTACTTGTTCGAAAATGGCGGCGGCGAGCTTGCGCGCCGCGTCCCTGCCGACGGCCCGTTCGCCGTAAGGTTGAGTGCCGAACGACGCTTCGAATATGACATCGTCCGTGAACATGTCGGTAATGCCGTCAACGTCATGTGCATCCCACACTGTGTTGAACCGGTCGATGAAAGCCTCGCCGTCGAAATTCGCCATCAAAAACCCTCCTTGCTTGAACGCGGCCGGGCTAAGTCATACCGCGCGATCTTGAAATAGCCTGAAACATTGGGCGTCGTGCTCATTCGCCTTTGAACGCCGGCGTGCGCCGCTCGCGCCAGGCTTGATGAGCTTCCTCCTTGTCCTGGGTAAACTCCAGCGCCATGAAGCGGTAGAGGTCGGTCAGCGCGGCGTCGGCGATGTTGGGTACGTCCATGCCATGCTGGATCGATTCCTTGACCATGCGGGATGCCAGCGGCGGCATCGCGGTGATGTGGTTGGCGACCTCCATTGCCTGCGCCATCAGCTGATCGTGCGGCACCATCCATTGCGCGAGGCCGATGCGGTAGGCTTCCTCGGCGGACAGCGGAAAGCCCATGGCGAGCCGCATCGCCTGCCCCTTGCCGACCCATCGGGCGAGCCGCGCAGAGCCTCCATAGGCCGGCAGGATGCCGAGCGCGACCTGCGGCAACCGCCATTCCGCCCGGTCGGAGGCGACGATCAGGTCGCAGCAGAAGGTGACGATGCAGCCGATGCCGATGGCATAGCCATTCACCGCGGCGATCACCGGCTTGGGAAAATTCGACAATGTGTTGAACGGGCTGATCCGGCGTTTCGGCAACCGCTTGATGAACTCGGCGGTCGAATCCAGGGAATGGGTCTTGGCGTCCTTGAGATTGGCGCCGGCTGAAAACGCGCCGCCCGCCTCGTCACCGGTCAGGATGACGCAGGCGATACCGTCATCGTCCTCCATCTCGCCGAAGTATTTGACGACGCCGTCGTAATAATCCTGTCCCCAGGCGTTGCGCGCTTCCGGGCGGCTCAGCGTGATGATTCCGACGGCGCCTTGCTTTTCGTAATGGATCGGCACTTTTCCCTCCCGCGGTAAGCAATGACACGCATGAGTCTCGCCGCACCGGGCGCGGAGTCAAATTTCCGGCTCGGGAGCAGCGATTCAAGTCTCTTCGCCGCCGTCCTCCCCGACCACAATGCCGGCCTTGGCTTCGATATATTTGAAGATGCCGCTGGAGCGTTCCTTCGCGCCGCCTTGGTCGATCGCGTCGGCGATGATGTCGCGGACCACCGTGCCGAGCTCGAGCGGCACGCCGAGCCGTTCGCCCTCTTCGAGGCACAGGCTGATATCCTTGTGGCTGATCGGCATAAAGGCGCCATAGCTGAAATCGCGGTTGGGGACTGCATGGTTCAGGGTCTGCGAACTCGGCGTGTTGCGGCCGGTGCTGACATTGATCACGTCGAACATGGCGCGCGGGTCGAGCCCCGCCTTCGCGCCCAGGACGATGGCCTCGCTGGTGCCGATATTCGCTATGTTCATCAGATAGTTGTTGACCAGCTTCATCATCTGGCCGCCGCCCGGTAAATCGCCGAGATAAAACACGTTCTTGCCGATCGCCTCGAAGGCCGGGCGGATACGGTCGAACGCCGCTTTCGATCCGGTAGCCATGACGCTGAGTGTGCCGTCCACCGCGCCGCTGATCAGGCCGCTGACCGGTGCGTCCAGCATGTCGATGTCGGTGCTCTCGAAATATTGGCGGACTGCCCGCGCCACGGTCGGGCCGGTGGTCGACAGGTCGACATAGGCACGGATCGCGCTCCCTTGCGCGGCCTCCCGGGCGACCGCATGGGCGGCCTTCACGGTATTGAGGCAGACGAAGACCGTCTCCGCCTCGGAGGCGATTTCGAGGACGGATTTGGCGGCGCGGCCGCCGGCTTGCGTGACCCCGTCAAGCGCTTCGCGCCGGATGTCGTAGGCCAATACGTCAAAGCCGCCCTTCACCAGATTGCGCGCCATGGGGCCGCCCATATCGCCGACACCGACAAATCCGACTGTTCCTGCCATCACACCCCCCCCCTTCAACTGTTGCATTGCATTGCGGACATACCAGCCGAAATATGGCGTCAAGAAAAGACGGCGGCGGGTCGGCCGTCTCTATCTCGTCGCTATCCCGCCGGGATCGGAGTGGCACGGCCCCGGCTCATCGGGAGAATGAAATGGCCAACATAGAATATTTTTATTCCGCCCATTCGGCGTATGCATATCTCGGCTCGACACGATTCATGGACATCGCGCGGGCGGCCAACCGCAGGATCGCACACAAGCCGATGGATTTGCGGCGTGTCATTGCGGTAAACGGACCGGGGGCGACCAACGGCCTGACACCGGCCCGTCGGGCCTATTTTTCCGGCCGCGAGATTGAGCGCTGGGCGGAATTCCGCGCCGCCCCGGTCCTGAAAGGTTTCCCGGCCCATCACAGCAAGGACATCACCTTGCCCAATTGCATGTTGATTGCGGCGATTTTACAGGGCGTCGATGTGGATCATCTGGCCCATTGCATGCTGGAGGCGCACTGGCGGGACGATGCCGACCTGAGTGATCGCGAAACATTGGCGGCGTTGGCGGAAAAAGCCGGTGTCGATGCCGCGCCATTGCTCGCCGCCGCGCTGTCGGCGGATGTGGAGGCCGCGTATGCGGAAAACACCGAAGAGGCGATCCGCCGATCGGTTTTCGGCTCGCCGACCTATTTCGTCGATGGCGATATGTTCTACGGCCAGGACCATCTGGATCTGGTCGAGCGCGCCCTGGTGCGGCCGTTTGCCGGAACATGGCCGAGGCCTTAGCGCTCCGGCCGAGGATGCGATAAATTCGACCCCGCATGTTGGGGCTGGTCGCGACCTGCGCTATAGTTGCCTATCGTTATTGGTTCATCGTCCGTTCAGGAGAGAAAGATGCAGATCGTCAATCCATCTTTCGGCCTCGAGGAAGGCGATGCGAACCGGAGCAATGCGGTCGAGAAGGGATCGACCGACTGGACCCGGGACGCAATTGCCATCATGTCGAACTCGAAGCCGAATGCGCGTGAATTGCTCGAAGGTGTGCGCGACAAAATGGGCGCGTATCGCTCGACCGACAACATCGACTATTTCTTCAAGGACAGCGCGGCGAAGCCCGCGCCGGACGCGCTGTACGACGAGATCGCCGGGAAATACAAGGGAGCCATCGTCGCTCTTGCCGATTGAGGGTCGTGTTCGTCGTGGAGTTTCCATGACAGCATCGAACTGGAGAAGCGCGGCGTTGAAACCTACATCGTCATTACCGAAACCTTCCTGCCGCTCGTGCGTGCGCAAGCAAAGGCCCGCAAGGCGGATCCCAAACTGCTGATCGTCAAGCATCCGGTCGGCGGGTTGAATGCGGAAGAATTGGTCGATCGCATCGACGTCGCCTCGACCGAATTGAAGGGCGCCGTCAACGCCTGACGGCCGCCGAGAAGGAAAGAAATGACGGAACCTACCGAGGAGGTGGTGGAGGTCGGTGACCTCGACCCCGATCAATGGAACGACTATGCCGTCGCCCAGGGTTGGAGCGACGGCCTTCCCCTCATGCTTCCGACCGAGGAGAAGGTCGAGCGGATGATCGAGGCGTGCCGGGGCGACAACGAGCCGTTCCTGCCGATGTCGCCGCGCCGGGTCATCCCGACCCTGCGGAGCATCGCGGCGAATGCCGTGATGGCGGGGTGCCGGCCGGAATTCTTCCCGGTTGTGGTCGGCGCGGTGCGGGCCGTGCTCAATCCGGACTACAACTTGCACGGCACGCTGGCGACGACGCATCCCTGCAGCCAGGGGATGATCGTCAACGGGCCGCTTCGCAAGGAACTGGCGATCAATTGCGGCAGCAATTGTTTCGGGCAGGGGACCAAGGCCAACGCCACCATCGGCCGTGCGCTGCAACTGACGCTGCTCAATGTCGGCGGCGCCAAGCCCGGCAATATGGACCGGGCGACCCAGGGCTCGCCGGCAAAATACAGCTTCTGCTTCGGCGAGAACGAGGAAGAAAGCCCTTGGGAGCCGTATCACGTCCGCCGGGGGTTTGCCGCAAGCGACAGTGTTGTGACGGTTCTGGCGGGCGAGGCGCCGCACAACATCAACGATCACGCCAGCACCACGGGCAAAGGCCTTCTGACCACGATCGCCGGAACGATTTCGCAGACTGGCGCCAACGTCCTTTCAGGAGACGCGCCCTACGTCATCGTCCTCGGACCGGAGCATGCGCAGACGATTCATCGCGACGGCTGGACAATCCAGGATATGCAGGAAAAGATCTATACGGATTCCGCGGTCGATGTCTCCCGGGTCTCCGACGAGCAGCGCAAATTCTACGAGGAGCGGACGACCTATATGATAAATGGCCGGTATCACCTTTCGCGGGGTCCGGAGGACATCCAGATTTTGGTCGCCGGCGGGCCGGGCAAGCATTCCGCCTATATTCCGAGTTTCGGCCACAACGAGGCGTGTTCCGTCCGCATCGCCAGTGCCTGAGTGCGCGGCGATGACGGTTGGGGACGACCTGCCGCTATTTTCCGATTCCCTTCCCTGGGAGGACGCGCAAGCGGCGCTGGAGGCGTTGGATCTCGGCGATGGATTGCCGCTGGTCCCGCCGACGCTCGGCCGCTTCGACGCCATGATCTCGGGACGCGGCGCGATCGGTCAGTCCTTCGGTCACGTCATGCCGTTGATGGGCGACCTCACGCTTGAAGGGGTCGCCTATAATTGCATCCTCGCGGGGTGCCGGCCGAACGAACTGCCGGTCGTGCTGACAGCGGCGGTGGCAGCTATCGAGGACCGGTTCAACCTGCTCGGCGTGTTGAGCACGACGGGTACGCCGGCGGTCGCGGTCTGCGTACACGGTCCCATCGTGGGTGAACTGGGGCTCAATGCCGGCGGTAATATCCTGGGCCCCGGCAATCGCGCCAATGCCTGCATCGGCCGGGCGGTCAGCCTGATTATGCGGAATGTCGGCGGCGCGCGCGCCGGTGTCGCCGATATGGCGACGATGGGCCAGCCGGGCAAATACACCTTCTGTTTCGCCGAGCAGCCGCATGACGGTTATCCGTCGCTTGCCGAGCGCCGCGGGTTCGGTGCGGAGGAGAGTTGCGTCACCGTCCTTGGCGTATCCGGTACGGCGGAGGTTCTTCCGGCCGGCCCGGGGGACACGCCCGAATTGGTGCTGCAGCCCGTCGCCGCGGCGATGAACGCGGCGATCGATGTCTCTAGCGCGACACAGAAGCCGGAACGCGGCGAACAGGTCTTTCTTATGCCGCCGGAAATGGCGGATATTCTGTCGCGCGGCGGTTGGGATTTGGCGCGGGTGCAGAATTATCTGTTCGGCGCGCGCCGCCCGTATGCGTACGAGGGCGTGGGGCCGCTGGACGACCGTCCGCTGGGGCGTACGCCCGAAGACATACATCCGATTGTCACCGGCGGCGCCGGTATCAAGATGACCCATTTGCCGCTCTGGGCCGGCGGGACCGAGACGGTAACGAAACCGTTGCGCGACCCCGGTGCGTAAAGCGCCGGATTGGCCGGTCTTCTAAGCGAGAAGTTCGCGAACCTCGTCGACCCGAAACGGTTTTTCGAGCGTGGCGACGCTGGCGTCGCCACCGTCTTCCATGACTCGGCGGGCGCGCTCCAGATAGGAAGCATCGCGGCCGGTCATGAACACGATCTTGCCGTTGAATTTCCGTTTCGAGAGCCAGTTCGCAACGTCGATGCCATCGAAGTCAGGCATGAATATGTCGACGAAAATGGTATCGGGTGCGATGTTGTCGTAACGATCTATGATGTCGCGCGGTCGCGAAATTTGCTCCGCGGTATGGCCCATCCGGGAGACGATCCGTTTTACGAGTCTTCCGAATTGAACGTCGTCATCGACGATCAGAATTGATTGAGCCGTCATGGTAGAATTTTCATAAGTTTGCCCGTTTTCAAAGCAGCGCCGAAGCCTGCCAACCCCCACACCAGGGTATGGCATAATCCCATATGCCCCGGCACTTGGACACAGTACGCCTACTTCGTTTGCCAAAAGTTAACGATAAAATCGTTTGAAATCAGGCTTAAAGGTGCCGTGTCTTCGACGGTTAGCGGTACCTGGGTGGGGGATGGAATCGCTACGCGGCGGGGCTTATGCCGCCGCGGGCATGGCACGATAATAGTTCAGCAATTCGGCCGAGGCGTTGTAGATCGGCGTGTGGCCGCGCAGCAGGATTTGGGTGCTGCGTTCGTAGGCGGCGCTCGGCATGGCAATCTCGACGCCGTCGGTGCGTCCGCGAATAGTCGCCTTCAAGATGCCGGCCGGGTTGGCCATTCGTACCACGTGGTCCTCTTCTTCGGGGCCCAGGACGCTCACTCCTTCGGCAATCCCGTAGGCAACCGTGTCCGGGATCAGGCAGGCGGCGGCGAGACAGGCGCCGCCGGTAACCGCGAGCGATTTATGGCAGGCCTGCGGCGTGAAGTACCGCACGCGAAGGTTTGCCCCGCGGGTGGATTCGTCCGCACTGGCCGGCGCGATGATGCAGACCTTCGGAATGGTCTCGCTGGCGGCGAGTTCCGCCTCGGTCATGGGTTCGCCGCTCTTGCTTTTAAGACCCATCTTCAGGCCCGCCGCGATCCAAATCTTGCGCAGGCGTGCGTTAAGCGCGGCATCACTGTCCAGGGTATCCGGGGCTTCGCTGGCATCGTGGCCCAGGTCTTCCGCCCGGATGATCACCATCGGTACGGCGAGATCGACGCAGGAAACGTCGATGCCGTCGATATGATCGACCGGGTTGCCGGTCGGCAGCAAGGCGCCCGTCTTTGCGCCCGCGGGCTCGAGCAGGGCAAGCTGCAGACCCGGCCACTGTCCCATGACGCCGGGAATCTCGGTGTTCGCGGCGAGCCCCGCGTCGGGCTCCGGCATGTCGATCAAGGCATGGGCGACGACGCCGGTATTGGTGTTGTGGATCCGCACGCGGTTGGTGCCGGCCGCTGGCGTCAGCAGGCCGATCTCGAACGCGAAGATCGGCAGTGCCGCCGACATGTTGCCGCAGTTCACGCTCCAGTCGATGGCGCTTTTCTCGGCTGCGAGTTGCGCGAGCGTGCTGTCGATTTCGGCGTCGTCCCGTGCCGACGGTCCGACGATGAAGACTTTGTTGCTTTGCGGAATGCCGCGGCCGAGTCCGGTGATTTGCCGATTGCTGGCCACATCGCCCTGCAACGGCACGCCCATGATCTGGCGGATCACTTCTTCCCGCAGCGCGGTGGGTTCGGGCAGGTGACCGTCGAACAGGACGATCCCGGTCGAAGTGCCGCCGCGCATGTGATAGACGGGAATCTCGAGCGTGCCGTTCAGGAAACGCGGCGCCAGGCCGAGAAAATGGACGGAGGCGGGACTAATGTTTGCAACCATGGTTTCAATCCGGTCGAGGCTGTTCGGGCGATCAGGGCCAAGGTGGCAAAGATTGATAGATTAGGGAAATTAAATTTTCCGGTAATTTGATAAGGAAATCTAATGGCAGCCGTCAGCGCCGAATTGGTCGATGCGGTCACCGCTGCGATTCGCGGTTCGCGGCGGCGTCTGGAATATTTCGAGGATCTTTGTGCCTGCGGCGGACGCTTCGCGGGCAGCGACAGCGAAAAGGCGGCGGTCGCCTATCTCAAGGACCGTATCGAGGCGGATTTCGGACGACCGTCCGAGGTCTTCGCCTCCCCCTTCGACGGCTGGGCGCGCCGGGGCCAATCGCTCGCTCTACTCGCGGAATCGGGCGATAGGGACCTCGATTGTCATGCGCTGGTATGGTCGCCGGCGACACCGCCGGGCGGAACCGAAGCGGAGGTCCTCGACCTCGGCCGCGGCCTGCCGGATGACATACACGCCCATGCCGACGCTGTGCGCGGCCGCATCGTCCTGGTGCGCCACGAATACATGTTTGCGTCGGAGACCATGCACCGGCGGTGGAAATACGATGCCGCGCGGGTGTGTGGCGCGGCGGGATTCCTGATCGCGAGCCACTTGCCGGGCGATCTGCTGGTTACGGGCTCTTCCGGCCGCAACCGCGCGGAAGATATACCGGCCGCGGCGATCACCCAGGAAGGGGCGGCACTCCTCGGCAACGATGGCGGCGCGCTGCCGAGGGTGCGGCTGACCATCGAAACAGCGGTCGATGCGTCGGCGGCGGAAAGTCTTCTTCTCGATTTGCCTGGCGAGACCGACGAGCGGGTTGTCCTGAGCGCGCATATCGATGGCCATCCCCTGGGTGAAAGCGCGATCGACAACGCAACCGGGCTCGCCGTCGCACTGGATGTCGCCCGGATACTCCAGCCGCATCTTGCCGGGCTGCGGCGCGGTTTGCGGCTGTGCCTGTTCAATCTGGAGGAATGGGGTCTTGCGGGGTCCGCCCTGTACGTCGATGACCTGTCGCAGCGGGCGCGCGATGCGATCGCGCTCAACATCAATCTGGATTCGGTCGGCGGCGATGGGCGGCTCACGGCACTGACCAGCGAATTTCCCAAAGTGGAGACATTCCTCCGCTCGGTCCCGGGCGGTGGGGCGGAAGATCTGCGGTTTTACCGTCCGCTGATGCGCAATTCGGATCACTACAATTTTGCGCGCCACGGCATTCCCGCATTCCGCCTGGTGGCGGGCTTCGACGATCCGGCGAGCAATCTGCGCTACGTGCTGACACCGGCGGACCGACGCGGCCTGGTCACCGTGCAGGAACTCGAACGGGCCGCAATCCTGTCGGCGCGAATCGCGCTCGAGGCTTGCGCCGCGCCGGAATTGTCGCTGCGGGGCTGAAAGAGATCGCAAGGCGCGGTCGTCTGTTCGGGCGAATGCCGCTAGGCTGCCAGTCTCCGATCGTATGGGAAGCCGTCGATCACGCAACACGGGACCGGTGTCATGGAATTCAAGGACAAGCACGTCTTCATCTCGGGCGGCGCGTCGGGCATAGGATTCGCAATCGGCCGCGAATTTGCCGGGCGCGGCGCGGTGGTCACGCTTGCCGATATCGATCAGGCGGCGGCGGAAGCCGCGGCGGCCGACCTTAGGCGCTCCGGTGGTGCGGCCCAGGCGTCGCACATCGACGTGTCCGATGCGCAATCGGTGGCGGTGTCGGTTGGCGCGGCGGCGGACCGCGCCGGCGCGCTCGATATCATGGTGTCGAATGCGGGCATCGGATTCGGCAGGTCCTTTCTCGGTACGACCCCGGAAGATTTCGCCAGGGTCATCGCGGTCAATCTCGCAGGCGTCTTTCACACGTCGCGGGCGGGCGCCGACGAGATGATCGCCCGCAACACGCAAGGCGGGAGGCTCATCAACATGGCGTCGGTCTCCGGCGTACGGGGCTCGGCCAACCGGGCGGCATACGGCGCGGCGAAAGCCGGCGTCATCAATCTGACCCAGGTGGCGGCGGTGGAGCTGGCCAAACACGGCATCACTGCGAACGCCATTGCGCCCGGTCCGATAGAGACGCCCCTGGTGCAAAACCTGCACACCGACGAGACGCGGGAATCCTGGAATCAGGGAACACCGGCGCAGAAATACGGCGTGCCGGAAGACATCGCCGCCGCCGCACTCTACCTTGCCGGCGACGGCGCGGGCCACGTTACCGGCACGATCCTTACGGTCGATGGCGGCTGGGCGGGTGCCGGCCTGATGTATTGAATGCTGCCACCGCGCCCGTTTTGCGGCGACCCGCTAGTCCAGCGATACCCTGTGTCGGGGCGCGCTCCAGCCGCGGGCGAGCTCGATCGCGCGCTCGACATCTTCCTCGAGCATCAGACCGTCCTCGACCAGCGTCATTGCCGCTTCGCGGATCGCCTGTACATAACCGTCGCGGTTTTTATAGCGTTCCTGGATCGACCGCCGCGGATCGCCAATCGCCCGGCGGTGTTCCGGCGTTTCCGGAAAGGGTATCGTGCTGCCGGTAAATTCGTGCATCGCCCCTTCGCCGTAGTCGCGCGCCCGCAGGTTCCAGCCCGTATACGTGCCGAGCGGTGCGCAGACCATCGGCACGCGGATGCCCGCGACATCGTTGCCGTCCGCATCGACGGCGGGGACCAGGATGGTATAGCCGGCTTCGTCCACCACATTGGGCGGCTCCTGCGACAGGATGCCTTTGTCTTCGTCGGGTCCGAAATCGAGCAGCGGCAGACTATTTGCGCCTTGCGGCGTGGCGACGCCGGGGATCGCCGGGAACTGTTTCGTCCATTCCTCCCAGGTTACCAGGGTGCCGTCGGCCCGCCGCGGGATGCGGCTCGGCGGCGGCGCGACACCGTCGGTCGCCCAGCGGTCGAGCGCATCGAGCGTCGACCGGAACAGCATCGAGGTGGTGGTGACGCAGCAATCGTTCTGGCAGACGCCCCGGGTCGGGGCCTGGAGGTTGGGGTTCGCGAAATGTTGCGAGCTGGACCAGAAATACACTCGCACGGTGTCCGGCTGTTCCAGGTCATTGCCCTGCGTGTCGGTGTGCACCAGCGATCCCCGGCGCTGCCAATATTCCGTGCCAGTCTGGGTATGGATCACCAGCGGATCGGTGTCGGGCCGTTTGAGAATGGCGTCGGTCTTGCCGGTCAGATGGTCGGTGCACTCCGCATAGGAGAAGGGAAATTTGTCGGCCCGGTTGTCATGGTCTTCATATTGCTGGCCGGCAGGTGTGATCACATTGGCGAACCGGTGGTTCATCCACATGCGCCCGGCGCCCGCCACATGCGGCATCACGCCGTCGAATACCTGACGGCCCTGGGCGTCCGCGTTATAGCCGTTATAGAGCGAGTCCCGGATGCATCGGCCGGTCTGCGAGCGGCCCCAGGAATAGGCCTTTTCCACCATCTCCGGGCCGCCCGCCGGGTTCGGATTGCCGGCGCGGTCCGTCTCGTCATATTTCAGGAAACTCACCAGGTCCCGGACCGCCGCATGGCCAAGGCCCAGCACCAGCGGATCGCGGCCCGTATAAACCAATTCATAAATCCATCCGGTCTCGAACCCGGCGGGAATGTGAATATTGCTGTCTGATGGTACGAGCGAGGTTTCGGCGCCTTGCATGTCGAGGCCGGCACCGCTCTCGAGCCGCGCGAAGCACCATTGATCTGCGGGCACCTCGATGCGTTCGTCGGTCGCATACCGCCGCCGGGTAAGGCGGGCTTCGCGGGTATCGAGCGAAATCGCGGGGTGGCTCCGCGTCGACGCGCGGCCGCCGCTCAACGGAAAGGTGGTCAAACCCGGGCTGTCGGCGACGATTTCGATGCGAACGGGTCCGGTGATCGGGCCGTCCGCTTCGCGGGCGACAGGTAAATCCAGCAACATGCGGCCGTTGCCCGGCAGCAAGTCCCCCTGCCAGGCGCCCCACACCACCGTGTAGCCGCGCCGGAACAGGTAGCCGTTGCCGGCGTCGGCAAGACTTTGCGGGTTGTTCGAGCCCGGCGCGTCGTTGAAAAATTGAAGCGCGCGCATGTTGCCGCGATTGCCGTAATCGAAAAACACGCGTTTGTTGCCGCGGTTCAGGTCGGCGGGGCGCAGGATGCAGACGTCGGCGGTGAATTCGACGAAGCCCTTGTCGTTGCGCGGCGCCTTGTCTATGTCGACGATTCCCGTCTGCGCCGGCGCGTCGGGATCGACCGCAAAATGCGCGCGACCGACGAGTTTTTCGTAAGCGCCGGTCTCGCCGAACGCATGGCCGTCGGCGAAGCTGCTCTGTTCGGAAATGCGCAGTTCAATTTCATTCGTCATCGTCGGTGCTCCTTCGCCCATCTCGTTCGTGGTCCGGATTGTTCGAACAGTTTAGACTCCTGCGCACGGGGAGGAGCGAAAATGACGAACACTGAATTATGCTTCCTATCGGCGGTCGATTTGGCAAAGCGTATCGCGGACCGGGAGATTTCGCCAGTCGATGCGGTCGAGGCCGTGCTGGCGGCCATCGAACGGTGGGAGCCCCGGATAAACGCATTCATTACCGTTACTGCCGAAGAGGCGCGCAGGGCGGCGCGCGCCGCCGAGGCGGCCGTGATGGCGGGCGATACGCTGGGACCGCTACACGGTGTCCCGTTTTCGGTGAAGGATTTGCTGAACACGGCGGGCGTGCGGACGACCTTCGGCAGCCATGCCTTCGCGGACAACGTTCCACCGGACGATTGCGTCGCGGTGGCGCGGCTGAAGCAGGCGGGGGCGATCCTGATCGGCAAGACCACGACGCCGGAATTCGGGCACAAGCCGTTGACCGAGGCGCCGCTGTTCGGAAAAACGCGCAATCCCTGGAACCTGGAGCGCACCTCGGGCGGATCCAGCGGCGGCGCCGGCGCCGCGGTCGCGGCCGGTCTCGGTCCGTTGGCGGTCGGCACCGATGGCGGCGGCTCGGTCCGGATACCGGCGGCGTGTTGCGGAATCGTCGGTATGAAGCAAACGCTCGGCGTGGTGCCGCACGATCAATCGCCGGATAGCTTCGGGCTGATGTCCTATATCGGACCGATGACCCGGACCGTGGGCGATGCCGCCTTTATGCTGTCGGTAATGGCGGGGCCGGATGCCAGCGATGTTCACTCGATCGGACGGACGCTTGAAGGTCTTGCCGCATCCAGCCGGGCGGCGGGCGACCTGCGGGGCACCCGCATCGGGTGGCGGCTACTGTTGGGAAACGAGCATATCGATCGCGAAACCGCTGAAATTTTCCAACATTCCCTGGGTGTGTTCGAGGCGTTGGGGGCGAACTTGGAAGCCCGGGAAGAATCCTTTGAAAATACGCTGCCGATCTGGGGGCCGCTTACCTTCTCGATTTGGGCCAGCCGGTTTGGAAACATCGAGGAAAAGCTGGGCGACCGGATGAGCGATTCCCTTCGGCGGTGGATGGCCGAAGGGCGCCAGGCGGGCGCGGTCGACGTCCAGGATGCAATGGCGGTTCGCACATCGGTGTTTCGGAGCGTCCAGTCCTGGTTCGACGATGTAGATCTTGTGGTCATGCCCACATTGGCCCGGCCGGCGATCCCGGCCGACCATGACCTGTTCGAGCCGATCGATGTCGATGGCCGGCCGGCCGGCGGTCCGCGGGACGCCTGGTATCCCTATACCCATCCGTTCAACCTGACCGGTCATCCCGCGATCACGGTACCCTGCGGCTGGACGGAGGAGGGGCTTCCCGTTGGGCTGCAGATTGTCGGACCCTGGCTTGCGGATGCTTCGATCCTGCGAGCGGCGGCCCTGTTCGAAAAGGCCCAGCCATGGTTCAGTAAATATCGATCGATATTAATGAGTTAATGAAACATCTAACGATGGAAATATCCCGCCAATTGAGCCATAAAATAACCCAAATGTGGCCGTAGGATGGGAATTAGCGCTGCGGATTGGCGTAATCCCGGTTTGTACGATTTATCCAATTGGAGGGTATCTAGATGCGATTTAACGCGATTAAGGCGTTCGTTGTCGTGGTTGCGCTCGCGATGGCTGGTTGCACGCAGCCAGGCCAAGACGGGCCCGGTAACAAGCAGGTGCTTGGCACCGTCGGGGGCGCCGCTCTGGGCGGGTTGGTCGGTTCCCGGTTTGGTAAGGGCAGCGGCAAAGTTGCGGCGACCGCGGCCGGTGTATTCCTTGGCGGCGTGCTGGGGAGTGAAATCGGCCGCAGCCTCGACCATGCGGACCGCATCGCGGCTGGAAAGGCCATGGGGCAGGCGCAAACCGCGCCGATCGGGGAAACTATTAGTTGGAAGAATCCAGAAAATGGACACGCTGGCACAGTTACACCGGTGCGCGAAGGGACAACATCCGCCGGCGATTATTGCCGTGAGTTTCAGCAATCGGTCTCGATTGGCGGCAAAACGGAACGGGCCTACGGGACCGCATGCCGTCAGCCAGATGGTTCATGGAAAATCGTTAGCTAGGCATTTTCATACTGCATCGGCGTATGCGCGCCAGAACGGACGAGGGGCGGCCCTATAGTAGGGCCGCCCCGTTTTCTTATGGTTCAAAATCTATGGGTTCGCGCTCAAAATGGAATCGATGCGTTGTTGATGCCGACACCGGATATTCGGTTGGCGTGATTCCGCTAGTCCAAAAGAAAACGCCCTACCCGAGGGTAGGGCGGTACGTTAGGTCACTGCGCTTGTCTCGGTTCGACCGTTTCGAGCAATTGATCTATTGCCCGAACAATCCCGATCCAAGCGGCGCCCCCTTTGAAGTCCTCCGCCGCAAGCCGCTGTTGGGCTTTTAGCGAGGCTCTGTAGGGCGCATCTTCACCGTGTTTTTCGACCAACAGCTTGGCTATTTGCCAACCATCGTCGTTTTGCCTCATCTTCCCCTCGAGACCGGCTGATAGACACTCCTGGCAGCGGTATGCCAGTCACGATGAAAGTAGTAGCGAGGGAACGGGGACATTATAAGCGTCAACTTGGATTCCAGGTGGACTTTCCGAGTGAAGATGACGCAAATGTCACAATGTGCGCTGCAGATGCATTCGGTCGCCTGTAGCGGACGCAACGATGCAGAATGCCAGCCGAAGACGGTGTTGCTAACGTTCGCCGAAGGATCGGTCGAGTGCGACGTAAACCGGCCTCAGCAGATATTTCAGCAAGGTTTTCTCGCCGGTGTTGATTGCGACCTCGGCGATCATTCCGGGGGCGATCGGATTTATGCCTGGTTGGTCGCCGACAAACTTACTGCTGAGTTTGATAATGGCCTTGTAGTACACGTTGCCGTCTTCCTCGACGAAGGTCGATGCGGAAATTCTATCGACAGACCCATCCATGGATCCATATCGCGCGAAATCATAGGTCGTTACGGTGACGGTTGCCTTCTGACCGATCTCGACATGACCGATATCGCTGGGCAAAACCCGTGCTTCGACGAAAAGTTCCTGGTCGCTGGGAACGACTTCCGTGACGATGCCGCCGGGCGCGATCACCGCGCCGATTGTATGGATCTGCAGTCCTTTGACATAGCCATGAATGGGCGACCGAATTTCAGTGCGTTGTACGCGGTTGCGCGATCGTTCCACGGTGCGCAGGAGTTGGGCGAGTTCGCCGGTGATGCGGCCCATTTCAGTGGCGGCCGCGTCTTTGCGCTTTGCTTCCGCTTCAGCGAGTTTACCCCTGGCCTCCGCGATTGCCTGGCGCGCCTGTCCGATCTTGCCGATGATGCCGCGCAGCTCACCCTCGGAAACTTTCAATTCCTGTTTGGTGCGTAGGTACAGAACGCGGGAGACATGGCCCGATTTCATCAGCTTCCCGCGCATCTCCGTCAATTCCGTGGCGATCGTTATTTGTTCCCGAAGGGACTTGGCTTGTTCGCGCAAGACCTCCAATTCCGATTGCCGTTGTTCGATTTGAGATTGCAGGACGATTTGTTCCTGCTGTCGGCTTTCCGACTGCAGTTTGTGAATCGCCAGCTGATCGGCTGCCAAATGCGCGAATTGGGGATCGATGTTGGAGAAATCCGGTGCGCGATCATCGGCGAAAGCGCGCAAGCGCTCGGCCTGTACGGAGAGTGCGGCGATCCGAGCGTGGTTTTCCTCGAGTTCCGCGATGGCCGCCGTCGGATCCAGGCGTATCAGGACCGTGTCCGGTTTAACAAGCGCTCCATCTTTAACGAGAATTTCCGAGACGATACCGCCTTCCAGGTGTTGGATCGAAACGATCGAGCCATCGGGCACCACGTTTCCGGCCGCCCGCGCCGTTTCGGTAAGGGGTGTGACCGCCGCCCAGGCAACGAAACAGAGTACGCCCGCCACCAGCAACATCAACGAGACGCGAAGCGCATTCGGCGGACCGATTTCCTCGAGGACGATCGAACGTGCAAGATATTTAAGACTCTTGCCGCCCTTCGACCGTGAACGCCTGCGGTTGCCCTGGCGACGGCCTTTCACGCCTTCCGGTTTGGCGTCCGGCACGATTTGTTCTTTGTCGGTCATGCGGCATTTTCCTTGAGGCGATCGAGATATTCGGCCGGGGATCCATTAAAGACGACACGTCCCTCGTTCAGCAGTATCAGTCGGTCCGCGAGACGCATGTGACTGGGGCGATGTGTCGTCATCAGCACAGTCGCCTCTCCGCGCAGCCGGGAAATGAGGTTAATCAATGTGGCGTCGCCCGAAGAATCGAGCGATTGACCGGGTTCATCGAGCAAGAGAATTGGCGGTTTTCTGACATAAGCGCGCGCCAATGCCAGTTTCCGCTTGAATCCGGCCGGCAGTTCATTCAGCAGCACGTCATTCAATCGAGTTTCGTATTTGTCCGGCAGCGCCAGAATCTCGGCTTGAATATCCGCGGTCTTCGCGGCGTGATCGATCTCGGCGTCCGAAGCCATGGGGTTGGCCATGCGCAAGTTCTGTCCGATCGTTCCGTGGAAGAACACGGGGATTTGCGGAACAAAACCAATTCGTTGGCGTAAGTCGATTGCGTCCAATTGGCGAATATCAACACCATCGATCAGAACGGCGCCTGCCTGTGGCTTATGGATGCCGGCGGCGAGTTTCAATATTGTCGATTTGCCGCTGCCGTTCATACCGGTAATCGCGACGATTTCCCCCGGTTCGGCGGCGAAAGAAACGCCGTACAGCGCGGGGTAGCTTTCCGGCGTGTAGCGGAAACTAACAAAGGAGAATGTAATACCGCCGCCTACCGAGCGTAGCGGCGGTACGTCGCCCGGGATGCGTTCGACGGGCATGCGCATCAGACGGTTAATCTGCGTCAGGGCGGAACGGATTTGATCGGCGCGGTTGAGCGCGGTCAGGCCGCTCTGCAGCGGCGACAGGGCACGCCAGCCTAATATCATCGTGGCGATCAACGCGCCGCTCGACATGTCCAGATTCATGACCCGCACGGCGCCGAAGGAAATTACCGCGACGCCGGCGCTGAGCATTAGGACCGTGGAGAGCGTCTGGACGGTTTGATTGAGAAGCGACATACGGAAATCGGCTTCCGCCAATTCAGCCGACATCCGGCGATGACGTTCGAGCCAGGGCTTTTCGGCCGAAAGCAGTTTCAGGCTCCGCAGGTTTGCCATGGCTTCCACGAGAAACCGTTGCTGAGCGGAGCGAACATTTCCCGACTTCGAATTCAATCGCCGCATTGCCGGGCCGACCGATGCCGCGATGCCCACGAAGAAGACAGCGACGATCACGGGAATGATCGCGAGCGGACCGCCGAGAAATGCGATCAAGAATATGAAGAGCACGATGAACGGGAGGTCGAGCAGGGCTTCGGCAAGGGGACCTGTGAAAAAGTCCCGCACCATCTCGAATTCTTTCAGGCGCGAAATCTGGCTGCCGAGCGGCGCGTTTTCCGTCTGTAAGGCGGGGAGATACATGACCTGTTGGAAAGTTGCGATTCCGACCAGATGGTCTATGCGCCCGGAGGCATACGCGATCGAACGCGCCCGAAGTACCCGGAAACCCGCTTCGAAGCTCACAGCCAAGACCAGGCCCAGGCCCAGGAAGAACAACTGGTTGAGTGAACCGGACGGAATGACGCTATCGTATATCGACATGATGAAGAGCGGCGTCACGGTGCTTAGAAGATTGAAGAGCAGCGTTATGAACAATGTTTGGACGACGACCACCCGCAGGCGCCGGCCGATACGCCCCATCCAACTGCGGTATCCCAGGCGTTCCGCTTCTGCCTTCATCGGGCTATCAAAGACGTAGTAGGCGGTGCCTTTCAGGCCATTGTCGAAGTCTTCCCTGTATTCGCAAAGCTTGCCATCGAAAATCTGGGATCCGTTCTCGGTTTCCGACACGATGACGCGGATGGCGCCGTGATCCGGGATGAACAGGCACGGCAACAAATCAGGGTCGATTTCGCCCTGGCATACCGAATGCGCCTCGGTGCCGAAATTGAGATTGGCCAGGACGTTGCGGAAACCGTCAAGGTCGAGGTCATTTGCGAAGTGTGGAATCGCCTCCGCGACATGGCGGGGGTCGCCTCGCCATCCGATTGCGTTCAGTAGCGGCACCAGAACATTGGCCAGCTGTTTGGCCGCTTGATTTTGATTTTCGCCGGTCGCTACCAGAAGTTGCGACAAGAGCTCTTCCGGCAAGTCTTTGCGTGGGCTCAGGAATGATGAACCGCTCATTTGACCGGGCCCGTATTGGGCGCCCGGCCGGCGTCGGGGGGCGGCGGCGTTTGTTGCGGCGTCAGCGTCCCATTCGCGAGAATGAACTTTCGATGGGCGAGATTGATGATTGTCGGCCGGTGACTCACCAGGATCATGGTGGTGCGACCGCGATAGCGCTGCAGCAACTCGCCGAGGAGTGCGTCGCTCTGGGGATCAAGCAGCGCGTTTGCTTCGTCAAACAAGATGACCCGCGGATCTTTGACGACGATCAGTGCCCTGGCGATTGCAATACGTTGACGAACGCCGCCGGGAAGTCCCGCTTCGGGGCCGCCGCCGACTTGGGCGTCGTACCCGTCGGGCAAACGTGCGATGACGTCATTCAGCCCAAGCTGATGTGAAATCTCGAACGCCCGATCAAGATGTTCGTCGACCTTGAACATCGTCAAATTCTCAAGAATTGTGCCGTCAAACAGGGTGCCGTGCTGCGGGAGATAGCAAATCTGGGATCGCAGCGCCTGTGTATCCAGAATTTCCGTCGGGACACCATCAATGCGCACCTGGCCGGGATCGGGCTTCAACAGTGTTGAAATGAGATGAAGCAACGTCGATTTTCCGGCGCCGTTGCTTCCCGTGATGCCGATCGTTTCGCGCGGTTCGATCATCAGGTCAATGCCGCTGAGGACCGGTTCGGACTTACCCGCATAGGTGAAATGCGCATTGTCCAGCTCGATACGCCCGACCACCGATCGCTGTGCTGGCTCGCTTTTGAACGGAGCGCCGGAATTCTCAACGGGGAGATCGAAGATATCGTTGACTTGGCGGCGGGCGATGCGGACATTCTGAAATTGCGTCCAAACACCGAGCAACCGCATTAGTGGCCTTGCGGCGCGGCCGGCCAATAAGGTGCACGCCGCAAGACTACCGACCGATAGGGAGCCGCTGATCACCATCGTGCTGCCATAGGCGGCCACCGCGGCCATCATGATTTGCGACGACATGGCGCCGGTCGTTCGGGCCAGCGAGCTACAGAGCGTCGACCGGTAATTGGCCGATGCGGAGTAATTCTGAAGGCGCTCGTAACGTCGGACCATCAGGCTTTCCATGCCGATCGCCTTGACGGTCGCTATCTTGCTGAGGACATCGATGATGAAATTATAACGGCGATTGTCGCTGCCGGTGCGGTCTTCGAGACTGGCGCGCAGGTGGCGTCCCGTCCAAAGCGCGCCGAGTGTCGCCAGCAGCATTACAAGAATGGGAAGGATCACCAGATTGCCGCCGATCACCATGATAAGCGCCAAAAAAATGATTCCAAACGGTAAGTCGATCCACAGAAGCGCCGTCTTACCGGAGTAGAATTCACGGACCATATCGACGGCACGGAGGCGCTGCAACTGAACGCCTGGCGCTTGTGATTCGAAAGACTGTACATCGCTTGTCATCAGGCGTTCCATCGCGGCGCATCCGACCGCATGCTGCAAGCGTGCGCCGTTCCAGCCGGTGACATAGGCGCGTCCGATGTTTAGGGCGGTATCGGCAATTTGCGCGCAGATGAAGCCCAACACGAAGAGAATCAATGTACTTATGGCGTGATTCGGAATGATGCGGTCATAGATCTGCAGCAGCAGGATCGGCAACGCGAGCGACAGAATGTTAATCGCCAAGGATGCGACGATGATTTCGGTATTGTTATTGAGGCCACGCGCATGGTCGAGCCCATCCTGAAGACTGGCGATCTTCGGAATGGGCGAGGCAACATTGTCAGTCGGCGTCAGCTCGGCCGCATGCGTCGCATTGCTGAGGCTCACTGGTTTCTGAACTCCGTTCGAACCCGCGTGAAAATCACGGACCGGTGGCCGCTTGGATGGCGGTCTGTGCCCGTTGGACGGCGTTAACCTAAAAAAAGACGGTTAAAATATGGTTACTGACCGGCCGGCGGTAATGAACGGGCAAATCGTCAAATTTTTGACCCAGCCGCGGTTGCGCTCGATTTCGGGAATTGCCGGGTTTACGGCACGAATTGGGTGGTAATCGCGTTGATGGGGATGCGCGTGATCTCCCAACTTTTGGGAGTGCCGTGGTGGTCTCATCCCGGCGATGCGATGAAATTAAATAAAATAAATAGCAAAACGTTCAAATATTCCGGCAATGACGCTGTACCGGACGTGCGGCATTCCGGAACGCATAAATTTACCTTTTCTTAGGCATATTCACTCCATAGAGACCGGACCAAAGGGGTGTCATTGAACGGTCTATACGATGAAATACTACTTAAAGAGGTAATTTGGCGATGGCTTGCCGTTCTGGGGACGGGAATCGCGACTGCGAAATACGAAATGAAACAAAGATATCTCAGGGCTTTAGTGTTGCGGCCAGGTACCCATCGTTAAGTCATGGAAATCCGCGAATGTCCTATAAATATTGGAAATATTGTAATAATTCACAAGTCAATGAAGTGTCTATGTGATTTAGATGTTTCGTCAAGATGATCAAATCGAGATGTTATTCGAAGTGTATAAATAACTAAGTACAAAAATTTAAACGAATTTTCGAATAATGTATGAAATAAATTTATAAATGTGAGCGAGAGCACTGCATTTTAGGGTGAGTATTTAATATAATTAAAGATTGATGGCGGCTTTACTCTATAAATTTGTCCCATTAACCATGCCTGGAAAGGTTGAGTTAATGGAAAAGGTCGAATGTGTGAAGAGAGTGAAAGTGCCGAGACCGAAGTGGTTCGACATTGAAAACGTAATTTGTAGCGCATTTGAGGATTGGCATGGCCGACTCGCCGAATTCGAATAACACTGGATCGAATGCTAACCCATGGGTTGTGCTGACAAGCCGTGATGATTCGCGGGAAGAGGCGGATCTCGCGCCCACCAATCTGCGTACGGAATACGCGGAGCGGCTAAGCGATAGCGCGCAGCTCGGCAATATTCACCAAGGGTCTTGGCACGAGCCGGAAATCTTCGGCTATGCTCGGCCCAAGGGAGAGACTGGTGCGCCGGCTCCGAGTGTCGATGGCGATGACTCTCGCGACGCTTTTGGCGTCGACGTCATTGACCTTCGGCTGGCGCCGCTGCCGCCGTTGGGAAGTGAGATCAACGCGACGATTACCATTTCGGGTGTCCCGGAGAATGCAATTTTGTCCGCCGGGACCGCCAAGGGTGGTGGTCAATTCGAACTGGCGCCGGATGATTTTTCCAATCTCCAAATGATATTTGCGGCCGACGAGACAGGGAATGCGCCCCAGCTCGACTATGCAGTCAATTTTGCGAATGTTGTTTCCGGTGAGACGGAAACGGTTAGTGGTGTGGTGCAAAATGTTAGCACGCCGAGCGGACCTCCCGGAGGCCCTGGCGTAATCGGCGGTGTCGGCGCGGTTTCCGATGCAGATGCAAGCGCGAATAGTCTCGGCGAATCCTCGGCGAACGGCGCAACAGTCGGCATCATTGCGTTTGCGACCGACCCGGACGCGGGCGATACGGTTACCTACTCTTTGTCGAACGACGCGGGCGGGGCGTTCGCGATCGACCCGACCACGGGTGTCGTAACGCTAGCGGACAGCAGCCTGCTCGATTACGAGACAACGGTAACGCATCCGATCGAAGTTACCGCCATATCGTCGGATGGAACGTCAAGTGCGCAGAATTTTGCCATTAACCTCACGGACGATAACACCGAATTTTCCATTTCGCTGGTGGCTGATATCGATGCAACTGCAAATGCCGTGGGCGAGAATGCCGCCAACGGTGCGGTGGTCGGCATCACGGCCTTTGCCACGGACGCGGATGGCACTGACGCGGTCAGCTACAGCCTGTCGAACGATGCGGGCGGTGCGTTCACCATCGACCCGACGACCGGTGTGGTCACGGTCGCCGACTCTTCGTTACTCGACTACGAGACGGCGACCGGCGAGACGATCGAGGTCACGGCGCTTAGCAGCGACGGCAGCAGCAGCGTGCAGAGCTTCGTGGTCGGCCTGACCGACGACACTACCGAGTTCTCTGTGACGCCGGTGATCGACAATGACGGGGCGGCGAACACGGTCTCGGAGAGCGCGG
>CAJHYV010000049.1_pt1 | contig 29533 bp, 30 predicted proteins | sample 9198851 | NCBI WGS metagenome assembly CAJHYV01 (sample SAMEA7708375, study PRJEB35096) | sediment metagenome | biome: marine neritic benthic zone biome [ENVO:01000025]; feature: sediment [ENVO:00002007]; material: shallow marine sediment [ENVO:03000034] sea grass bed [ENVO_01000059] ...
GTATCGTAGAAGTTGAAAAAATCGTCCAGGAAGAAATCGAACTCTTGATCGATGCGACGGTCGAGGAGTGCCGACTAATCGCCAATCGGCTCGATTTACTGGGGGTGGAGCGGCTGTCGGCTCAACTGCGGATCAAGCCGGTTTCACATGGTGCGGCAATACATGTTGGCGGTCGATTAACAGCAAAAGTGGTGCAACGCTGCGTGGTTAGTCTGGAGCGGCTGGAAAATGAAATAGATGAGCCGTTGGCGGTGCAGTTTGGCCCCACGGCGGAGGCGGAATCCGAACTGGAATTCAGCGTCGACGACGACGATCCGCCGGAGCCATTGACCGGCGACCGAATCGATCTTGTCGAATTGGTGGTCCAGCATTTGGCGATTGCGCTCGATCCTTATCCGCAAAAATCGGGTGCACAAGCGCCCGATTGGTGCGATGATGTTGATACAACGAGGGATTCCGGGGCGGACAACCCGTTTTCGGTACTTGCTGCTTTGAAGAAAAAGCAGGAATAGGTATGCCGAACCGCTTGCCGTACCCTCGGATATTGGCTATTTAACCAGCCTATTTCCCAAACAATTTACGAGCTTTATGAGAGAGAGCCGATGGCCGTTCCAAAGAAGAAGGTATCGAAGTCACGACGTAACATGCGCCGGTCCCATGATGCCTTGAAACCCGTATCCTATTCGGAATGCTCTAATTGTGGTGAATTGAAGCGGCCCCATCATGTCTGTTCGGCTTGTGGTTCTTATGATGGGCGCGAGGTTCTCGAAGTAGCAGACGTCTGATACCGCTGATGCCTAAGGGGGGGCTAATCGGATCGTGACCGAAAGGGTGGTCATTGCGTTGGACGCCATGGGGGGCGATCGCGCTCCGGATATCGTGATTGCCGGGGCCGCGTTGGCCCTGAAACGCGTGCCGAATACCAATTTCCTGTTGTATGGCGACGAGGCGTTGCTCGGCCCGCTGCTCGACGACAATCCGTCGCTTGCCGATTCGGTGACGATTCGCCACACCGACGAGCAGGTCCGGAGCGAGGACAAGCCGTCGGCGGCGATCAAGTCGAAAAAGAATTCCAGCATGCGTCTGGCGATCGATGCGGTGCGCGACGGCGAGGCGAGTTGTGTCGTCTCCGCCGGCAACACCGGTGCGCTGATGGCGATCGCAAAATTCGTATTGAATACGCTTCCGGGCATCGACCGCCCGGCGATCGCTGCCTATTTCCCGACCCGGACAGGGGAAAGCGTCATGCTCGACCTCGGCGCCAACGTGGAATGCAAGGCAAACAATCTGGCGCAGTTTGCGGTAATGGGGGAGGTCTTTTCCCGTACTGTCCTGGGGGTGGAGCAGCCGAGCATTGGCCTGCTCAATATCGGGGTGGAAGCGCTGAAGGGCAAAGAAGAAGTCAAGGGGGCGGCGGCGATTATACGCGAATCGGACCTGCCCATTGACTTTAAGGGATTCGTGGAAGGCGACGACATTACCTCCGGCAAGGTCGATGTGATCGTCACCGATGGTTTCACCGGTAACGTCGCGCTGAAAACCGCCGAAGGAACACTGCATTTGTATTCGACGATGATGAAGCAGGCATTCGGCAGCAGCGTCGTTTCAAGAATTGGCTTCCTGCTGGCGCGTCGCGCGATCAACAAGATGCGATCGCGCATGGACCCGAGGCGATACAACGGGGCCATGTTGCTGGGCCTGAACGGGATTGTCGTGAAAAGCCATGGCGGCACCGATGAGGTTGGATTTGCCAATGCAATCAGCGTCGCATCCGACATGGTCGTCCACGGGTTCCAGTCGAAGATCAAGGACGATTTCGAGCGTCTGAAGGCAGTCGATGACTCGGAGAGCGCCGCGGAAGAGCCGGATCGCAGCAGGGCGGTCGTATAGCATGCGCAAATCCGTCGTTCTCGGGTGCGGGGCTTATCTCCCTGAACGCATCGTCACAAATGCCGAATTGTCGGAGCAGCTGGAAACCTCCGATGAATGGATTCAAAAGCGTACCGGTATCCGTGAGCGCCGCATCGCCGCGCCAGGCGAGCTGACCTCGGACTTGGCCCGCTACGCCAGCGAAGAGGCATTGCAGCGGGCGGGCTTGGACGCCAGCGAAGTCGATTTGATCGTCCTCGGCACCGCGACACCGGACAATACATTCCCGGCCACTGCGTGCCGGGTGCAGGCCGGACTCGGCATTACGCGCGGCGCAGCGATGGACGTACAGGCCGTGTGCAGCGGGTTTGTTTATGCGCTGTCGGTTGCGGATAACATGTTGCGCTTGGGCCAGGCAAAGACAGCCCTGGTCATTGGTGCGGAAACTTTTAGCCGGATACTCGACTGGGAGGACCGGTCGACCTGCGTGCTGTTCGGTGACGGCGCCGGTGCGGTCGTCCTGCGGGCGCAAGAAGACGGTAGCAGCGCCGATCGGGGCATTCTGTCGACCCATATCTATTCCGATGGCACCGGATATGAATTGCTGTATGTGGACGGTGGACCGTCCACAAGCGGCAAGTCAGGTCATTTGCGCATGCAAGGGCGGGAAGTTTTTCGGCACGCGGTTCTGCGAATGGCCGAAGCGGTACAAACATCGCTTACCGCCAATGGCCTCACGACGGAAGATCTGGATTGGGTCGTGCCGCATCAAGCAAACATCCGCATTATGGACAGCATGTCGAAGAAGCTTGCGTTGCGGGACGATCAGATCGTCGTAACGGTCGATAAACAGGCAAATACCTCCGCCGCGACAATTCCTCTGGCGCTGGCGGAGGCGGATGGTGACGGTCGTCTGAAACAGGGCGACCTGGTATCGTTGACCGCGATGGGCGGTGGCTTCACCTGGGGCGCCGCTCTATTGCGGTGGTAGGGTGAACTTACAATCACAAATTGTTATCGAGATTTGGGTATCGCGGCTAAGTGTTGGAATTGACTGTCAGTGGGCCACGCGGCTACCTTAATCCAAATACTAGTAAAAGGGGTTGTTTATGACCGGCAAGACATTAACACGCGCGCAGCTTACCGAGGCCGTGTATCAGGAGGTCGGATTGTCACGAAACGAATCGGCCGATCTGGTGGAATCGGTGCTGGGAGAAATATCGACCGCATTGACGCGTGGCGAAATGGTTAAGATATCTTCATTTGGCAGTTTCTTTGTTCGGCAGAAGGGGCAGCGCATCGGCCGTAATCCGAAAACCGGCGAGGAAGTTCCCATATTGCCGCGAAAGGTACTGGTCTTCCGGCCGAGTCATGTGCTCAAGAACCGCATCAATCAAAGCCTCGCTAAAATCGACGTATAGGCAGTCTGCAGGGGATCGGTGCTAGCGTTGCAATTGCTTACGCTTTACCGTTGGCGCCGGATGATGACTTTGATGGTTCATTGGCTGCCAGCTTGATTTGAGGCTTGCGGGATTCCAATGTCGGTTACGAAACACGAGCAGGAGGCAAAAGGGATGGCAACCGCACCGAGCCGGTCGCATCCGACAAAATCCGCGACCGCATTCCGAACAATTAGTGAAGTGGCCGATGAACTCGACGTGCCGCAGCATGTCTTGCGGTTTTGGGAAACCAAATTCAGCCAGGTCAAGCCGCTCAAGCGCGGCGGCGGCCGACGCTACTACCGGCCCGAGGACCTTGCCGTGCTTCGGGGGATTAGAAAATTGCTGTATACCGACGGCTATACCATCCGGGGTGTTCAGCGGCTGCTCAAGCAAGGCGGCACAAAGGTTTTTCTCGAGGGTGAAGTCGCGGCGTCCGGGTCGGGCCCTGCGCAATCGGCCGGTTCCGCTCGAGAGGGCGCGCGCGTTGCCGCTTCAACCGGATCCTTGGAAGCCTCGGCTAACCCACCTGACCGAAATGAATTAAAGGCGATCATGGAAGAATTGGTGGCGTTGCGGGATATGTTGCCGAGCCGCGGGAAATAGCCGACTCGGATCATTGCCTCGTGTACTCTCGGTCGTTAGAGTGCGCGCGAAACGGTTGCAAACCAATCGTTTTCAGTATCGGAGCGTAGCGCAGCCTGGTAGCGCACTTCACTGGGGGTGAAGGGGTCGTAGGTTCAAATCCTATCGCTCCGACCAATTAAATCAATACCTTACGCCGTCCCTGCGGGGACGGCGCATTTTCTGAAAATCGAATGAATATCCTCCCCTTTGGGTATTAGTCCATCTGTTCAGGGGCGTTGTCCCGGCGAATCGGGTAGGTGGTTAGATGTGCTAGGGGCGCCAAGGGCGGCGCGGTATTCACAAGAGGCGTCATGTCGGGTGATACGGCAGATTTCAAATCCGGGAATAAACCGGTTGGCCAATCAGTAGGACTTTGGGGCGACGTTTCGGCCATCCTGTTCGGGTCTGCGAAAAATGCATTTCGCAACGCGCGGAAACGCATCGAGCGCGACCATTTCAATGCGATGACGAAAGCGGTTCGCGAAATTCATGAAAACAGAGACCCGCTTGATCCTCGTTGAGGGGGTTGATTCCGGCAAATCAATCGAACAGGACGGCTTCGACTTGCAGCCGTCATTCGGAGTCGGACCGGTTTAGCATCGATCCGAACGCTCTATCCAGGGTCGCCGGGACGATAGGTGCCCGCCTCCGCAATTCATATCCGCAAACCTCCTCGAATATTTTGGTCGTTCAGTCCCTTCCTGCAGCGCCGCCGCATGATGACCTCGCTGTATTCGGTTAGGGCGTCTGGCCATACGCCGTAAATTCCGCGATGATGGACGTCGCGCAAGGCAACAGGAATCCGCACGGGAGCGTTATGAAGAGCTACAAGGTCACCGCGTTCGGCGAACCGCTTGAGGAAAGCGTCGAGGAAACGCCGGCCCCACAGGGTACTGAAGTGCTGGTTAGAGTGGCGGCCTGCGGTGTTTGCCATAGCGACGTGCACTTGCGCGAGGGATTCTTCGACCTGGGCGATGATGGCCGGCTCGATCTCTCGAGAGGGCTCCCGTTGCCGCTGACCCTCGGTCACGAAGTCGCCGGCGAGGTGGTCGCATTGGGGCCGGCAGCCGCCTCAGCGGGCGATCCGATCGCCATTGGCGATCGGCGCGTGATTTATCCCTGGATTGGCTGTGGCGACTGCCCGGCTTGTTCGGGGGGTGCGGAGCATTTGTGCCGGGCGCCCCGCAATATCGGTTTGCAACTCGGCGGTGGATACAGTGACCATGTTCTGGTGCCGCATCCGCGCTATGCGCTGCCCTTCGACGGGATGCCGATCGAAGAGGCGTGCACCTTTGCCTGCTCCGGACTGACATCCTACAGCGCCTTGAAGAAGGTCCAACGCCTGCAGCCTTCGGATCCGCTGGTTATCATTGGGGCTGGCGGTGTTGGACTTGCCGGCATTCGTCTCGCGGAGCACGTCACCGGTGCCCGTCCGGTCGTGGCGGAGATTTCGCCGGAACGGTGCGAGGCTGCACTGGCCGCCGGCGCGCGCGAGACGCTCGATCCAGGCGCAGACGGCGCGGTGCGAAGTTTCATCAAAGGGTCGGGCGGTGGCGCGGCGGCGGTAATCGATTTTGTCGGTGCGGCGGAAACCGCGCGGTTCGGGTTCGATATACTGCGCAAGGGCGGTAAGATGATCGTCGTCGGGCTGTTCGGCGGCGGGCTGAATGTTCCGGTTCCGCATTTTCCGATACGGGAGATCACGGTGTCCGGTTCCTACGTTGGAACATTGTCGGAATTGCAGGAATTGCTGGCACTGGCGGCGCAGGGCACGGTCGCCCGGGCGGCTGTCGAGGCCCGGACGCTTGACCGTGCCGAGGAAACGTTGAGCGCGCTGGCCGAGGGCCGTATTACCGGGAGAGCCGTTCTCGTGCCATGAGGAGCAATGGCTGAAAGGGTAGGACCGATCCATGAGTAGTCATCCGCATTCCGTCGATACCGATCAATCGATCAGCCTACCGCCCGGGCCGGTCGAGGGACCCTTCGCTTGGCGCGGGCCGAAGATGGCGAAGCGGACCGACTGGATCCATACGCTCTCCGACAGTGAAATTGGTGAAATCGAGGCGGCGCTGAGGGCCGCGCAGAAATCCGGCAGGCCGCTGGCCGAGTTGCGGGCGGAGGATTTCCCGTTGCCGGGTCTTGCGCCGCGCCTGCTGGCCTTGCGGGACGAGCTGCTGGAAGGGCCGGGCTTCGCCCTGCTGCGCGGATTGCCGGCCGATCGCTACGACATCGAGGAAATTGCGGCGATCTACCTCGGCATCGGGCGGCATCTGGGCTCGACCCGGTCGCAGAACGGCGAAGGCCATCTGCTGGGGCATGTCTGCGACCTTGGCCATTCACAGGAAAACACAAGCCAACGCGGCTATCGGGCGCCGGGCCCGCTCAATTTCCACACGGATTCCGTGGATATCGTGGGTCTGATGTGCTGGCGCCCGGCCCGGCGCGGGGGCGAAAGCCGGATCGCCAGTTCGGCAACGGTCTACAATGAAATACTTCGCCGTCGGCCGGACCTGATCCCGGCGCTGTTCTCGCCGGTCTATCGGGACCGTCGCGGCGAGATTCCTGCCGGGAAGCCGCCATGGTGGGTTATGCCGGTGTTTCAGTGGTATGAAGGACGTCTGTTCAGCCATTACTCGAACACCTATATCCGTTCGGCCCAGCGCTTTGAGGCGGCACCGCGCCTGACCGACGCACAGTCGGAAATGCTCGATCTGGTGCCGGTGATCGCCGCGGAGTCGTCGGTATATTTGGAAATGGCGCTCCAGCAGGGTGATATTCAGTTCATAAACAATCACCGGATCCTGCACAGCCGCACGGCGTACGAGGATTGGGACGAGGACGACCGGCGGCGGTATTTGCTGCGGCTCTGGATTTGTCCGCCGAACGGCCCGCCGATACCGCCGTCCTATGCGGACCGGTATGGGGGGATTCAGATCGGCGACCGGGGGGGTATTGTCGTGCCCGGTATGAAACAAGTCGTCAGCCTGGAGCCGATATAACAGCCGGACATCGGCGCGACGGCGCTAACGGCCCGTTTATCAATCCCCGGAATCAGCCAGGGGCGCCGCGGCAATGCCGGGCGCCCCTAACTGTTACGGCGAAATATGCCGTTAGGTACTTATTTCTTCGCCTTGCAGGGCGAGCAGGCTTTCTTGGCCTTGCACGGGCTGCAAGCGGCTTTCGCCTTGCAGGGATTGCACGGCTTGCAAGCGGCCTTCGCTTTGCAGGGTTTACATGCGGCTTTGCATGCGGCGAGCTGGATCGCGTTTTCCGGAATATCGGCGGCGGAAACGGCCATCGGAACTTGGGTAACGGTAGCTGCCAGTGCGGCGACGCTCAACGTGGTCAAAGTCTTCTTAAGCATAAAGCCCTCCTGAGTTTGCGTGGCAGAAAACAGACGGATTTCAGAGCCGCCGGCTCGCTGCCAATACCCGATTACATCGACACCGCGTGGCGGTAGCGAGTCAAATTAAGGATTAGGACATCAACTTTTGGTGAGGGCTGCGTCACTGCGGTTGGTACTAAGCAATCGCCTTCCGTCCGGCCGCGGTAAGCTTGCAGACCAGCCAATCCGGCTTGACCGGATTGTCGAACCACGGTTCGGCCCAGCCTTGCTGTATGCAACTTCTGATCGTGCGTTCATTAACCCGCTGTCCGTTGGTATCAAACAACGGAAGCTTGCCACCCGGTTGGTCCAGGCCGCGCCGGAGCCATAGGACCTGTGCCGATGTTGGCCGCGCCACGCCCTTACGCTTTGGCACGGCGGATGCCGCCCTGCTATTGAGTTTTGCTTCGACCATTCCCCTGTCTTTCCCGTGAATTCGGTTCCCGGGTCGGATCGCGTTGTGCCGCGATTTTGCCTGGGTCAATGGTAGGATAGTTTTCCGTGCGGGCCAAGGCGGCCGCCATCTAATAGGGAGTAATACGGTTCATGAGCGCTTGTTTCGTCTATATCACTGCGGGCAACGCGGCGGAGGCGCGGAAAATCGGCCGCATCCTCGTTGAGGAACGGTTGGTCGCTTGCGCAAACGTGCAGGATCGTGTGGCGTCGATTTACCGATGGGAGGGAGCGGTTCAGGAAAACGCGGAGGCGGTCCTGATTGCAAAAACCGCCGCCGACCGTCTGCCGGCGTTGACCGAACGGGTGAAAGCGCTGCACAGCTACGACTGTCCGTGTATCGTTGCGTGGCCCTTGAGCGGCGGGAATTCGGACTTCCTGGAATGGATTGCGGCTGAGTCAGCGGAGACCCCGCGGATATCGTGAACACCGGCCCTGAAGGCGCGAGCGCTTGCCGACTACCGGAACCGGTGGCAGACTGACCGGCCCTGAGCATTCGGCGTTTTGCCCCGCAAAAATCTCCGTTCGAAAGTGTCCCATGAGAGTCCCGGCATCGCGCCTGTCGCTGATCTTCTCCAATCTCGGCCATTTCTACATCCACGTTGTAACCGCGCTTTATGCGGTCATCATCCTGCAGCTTGAGCGGGACTGGAACGAACCCTATGAGGATTTGTTGCGCCTCTGGACGATCGGGTCGCTGCTGATCGGCCTGGCCGCAATTCCGGCCGGGCGTATGGCCGACCGTTGGGGCAACAGGGCGATGATGGTTGTGTACTTCTCCGGCATGGGCGGTGCGTTGGTGTTCTGTGGCTTTGTGGCCGGATCGGTCGGGATGATGATCGGTCTGTCGCTGGTCGGAATTTTCGCGGCGATCTACCATCCGGTCGGCATTCCCTGGATAATCCGTACGGAGCGGACCCGCACCGGCAGAGCACTGGCGATAAATGGATTATTCGGCAGCTTCGGGACCGCCGCCGCAGGGGTGATTGCCGGCGGCCTGGCCCAAGCGCTGGGCTGGCGCGCCGCCTTCGTGATTCCGGGCGTCGTCTGCGTGGCGACCGGACTGCTATTGCTCGGATTGACCGCCGGCGGCCGCATCGCGGCGGCTGACCCAATACCGGAAACCGCACCGCCGCTGACCCGTCGCAGCGACATGCTGCGGGTATTTATAATTCTGGTTCTGGCGCTGTTTACGGGCGGCATGATTTACCACACCATGCAGAACGGCCTGCCCAAGATATTCTCGGAACAGCTGTCGGACCTGATCGGCACCGGTGCGCTGGGGGCGGGGGCCGTCACCTCGGTGGTGTTCCTGTTCGCCGGCGTCACGCAGCTGGTCGGCGGCGTGCTTGCCGACCGGTATAAGCTCAAATACGTCTATATCCTGTGCTGGTTCGGCCAGACCCTGTTCGTGAGCCTCGCCGCCGTGGTGACCGGTGTAGGCTTGGTCGGGATGGCGGCGCTTCTGGTGATGTCCCAGGTCGCGGCGATCCCGGCGGAGAACATGCTCATCGCGCGCTTCACCCCCACCAGACATCACGGTATCGCGTTCGGCGGAAAGTTCGTCGCCACCTTCCTGGCTGGCCCGATTTCTATCCAGGCGATCGCAATGGTGCGCGAGTCTACTGGCGGCGTGGGCTGGCTCTTTGGTGGGCTTGGCGTGGTGGCGCTGATGATATTGCTGATGCTGACCGTATTGCCGGACGAGCGTCCGGCGCCGGTTGCCGCCGAATAGGCAGATTGCATACATCTAAAGAGGTAAATCGGATACCTCCAATGGTATAACCCCATGCTTGGTTTCAAAGGCGTTCTGCGATACCGTTTTTCAGTATAAATCACGACGCTGGCCAATGGCACGTTGTACGGTCGTGGATCATGAAGTCAACGCGACGGCAAAGACGGGAAAAGGGAGTTTGGGAAGATGACGATGAAAACTATACTAATTCCCATCGAAGAGAGCGCCGGTCTTGCGTCGATGCTCGAAACCGCGTTGCTGACCGCGCGGCAATTCGGCAGCTACATGGAAGGCCTGTACTACCAGCCGACTTCGGCGGGGGCGATGGTTGTCGCCGGCGAGGGGCTGGTCGTGACCACGCCCGAGCTGGTCGAAAGCGTCGAGCGGCAGGACCGCGAGCGGCGGACCCGCGTGCACGATCAATTCAATGAGTTCATGCAGGGCCACGGAATTGCCATGGTGGCCCAGCCTGACGGAAATATCGATGGACCTGTCGCCGCCTGGGTCGAAGAGGAAACGCCGAATTCGGAAATCGTCGGGACGCGCAGCCGGGTATTCGACCTGAGCGTGGTTTCGCGTCCCGTTCGGGGCGCCAACATAGCGGCGATGAGCATTTTGGAAGCGGCCCTGTTCGAGGGCGGCCGGCCAATCCTAATTGCGCCGCCGGTCCCGCCGAAAAGCCTTGACCAGCATGTCGTCATCGCGTGGAACGGCAGCACGGAGACGGCGCGGACGATCGCCTTTTCCATGCCCTTCTTGATCAATTCCGAGAAGGTGACGGTCATTTCGATCGACGGCTTCGGCGTATCCGGGCCGAGTTGCTCGGAAGTTGCGCGGCAGCTTCGGCGTAACGGCATCGCGGCGGACCACCGGGATTGTCCGTCGTTGAAGCGGCAACCGGGGCGCGCCTTTCTCGAGGAGGCATCCGCCCTCGGTGCCGATCTGCTGGTCAAGGGCGCCTATACCCAGAGCCGGGTGCGCCAGATGATCTTCGGCGGCGCCACCGACCACATCCTGTCGAATGCCGAAATCCCGGTGCTGATGTCGCACTAATCGGCCGGTATTACCGGCGATTGGATTCCTAAACAGCATGTCCGGCGGGGAATCCGATGGGGTTCGCGCGCTTGGTCTTGAGTCGGCATTCCGCTTCCAGCATTAGGGCGGTGGCCGCGGGCAACCGGAATTTCGATTCACGGCGCGCCCGGCGGCAGGTCACGGAATGACGGTTTGGTGGGGGAAAATTTATCCTGTGGAGATGTATTGCCGGAGGGCCTCGGTTTCGTGTTCGATTTCCGAGATTCGGCGTTTGACGACGTCGCCGATCGAGATGATGCCGAGCAGGTCGCCGTCCTGCATCACGGGCAAATGGCGAATGCGCCGGTCGGTCATGAGCTGCATGATCTTGTCGATGCTGTCGTCCGGTTGGCAGGAGATGACCGGGCTGGTCATCAGGTCGCTGACTTTCATATCGAGACATGAGCCCTTGTGACGCGCGATCCCGCGCACGATGTCGCGTTCCGAGACGATGCCGACGATCTTATCGGAAGTTTCGCGGACGAGAACCGCGCCGATGCCTTTTTCATTGAGGGTCTGGGTCGCCACGGCGATCGTATCGGAGGGTGCGACGGCGACGACCTCGCCGCCCTTGGCTTTCAAGATGGATTCGACGTACATGGGCTTCTCCTATTCCCACGCCGCCAGGCCGACCTGTAGCATCCCACCCATGCTGCGGCCTCATGGCCCGACAGGCATGTTCGCTCATTTTCCTCTTACCATGATGCTTCTTTAGCGGGATTTCGGCAAGGAGAATGCACCTCTGGGCCGAGACCGAGAGGCAGCGCTGAATCTGTCGGGAACGCCGTCCGAAAACGGTCGTTCAGCCCATTTGGAAATCGAGCCCGATATCCAGTGCCTTGACGCTGTGGGTCAGGGCGCCCGAAGAGATCAGATCGACGCCGGTCGCGGCTATCTTGGCGACGGTTTCCGGCGTGATGCCGCCCGATGCTTCGACCAGCATCCGGCCATTCACGAGGGAAACGGCGCGGTGCATCGTGTCGGGGGTCATATTGTCCAGCATGACCGCGTCGACGCCGAGCGGCAGGAGCGCTTCGAGTTGGTCGAGCGTATCGACTTCAACCTGGATTTTAACCATATGTCCGGCCCGCCGGCGCACGCGCGTGACCGCCTCCGTAATGTCGCCGGCAATGGCGATGTGGTTGTCCTTGATCAGGACCGCGTCGTCGAGGCCGAAGCGATGGTTCATACCGCCGCCGACCCGGACCGCATATTTCTCAAGCGTCCGCAGGCCGGGTGTGGTCTTGCGGGTGCAAATGATGTGGGCCTTATGCCCGGCGGTGGCGGCGACCATGCGCGCCGTGGATGTGGCGATACCGCAAAGGCGGCTCAGCAGGTTGAGCGCCGTACGCTCGCCCGACAGCAGCGCCCGGGCCGACCCTTCGACCAGGGCAATCCGTTCGCCGGCGGCAACATGGCTGCCGTCCGGCCGGTCTACGACCAAGCTGACCTCGGGATCGAGCAGGGTGAATGCGGCGGCGGCGATATCCAGCCCGGCGATGACCCCCGCCTTGCGAGCGGCGAGTTCGGCCCGCGCCATGGTGTCGATTTCGACCACGCCATCGGTGGTGAGATCGCCGGCGCGGCCGAGGTCTTCCTCGAGCGCGCCGCGGACGACATTTTCGTATTGCAGGCGATGCAGCGGCAAATGATCCGATTTCGCGACGGATCGCAGGTCAGGCTCGACAAGTTTGATCTTGGACATCAGCTCAACTCCAACATGCGTTCGACGCTGTGCCGGGCGCGCTCCGCCACGGCAGGATTGATTTCGACGCTTGGCGACATATCGCGAAGCGAATCGAGGATATTGGGCAGGGTGATCCGCTTCATATGGGGGCACAGATTGCAGGGACGGATAAATTCAACATCTGGATATTCGGCGGCGACGTTGTCGCTCATCGAACATTCGGTGACCATCAGGACGCGCTTCGGCCGGTTGGTGCCGACATAGTCGATCATACCGGCGGTCGACCCGACGAAATCGACGGCGTCGAGTACATCCGGCGGACATTCCGGGTGGGCAATCACCACCACGCCGTCAAAGCGCTGGCGGTAATCCTCGATTTCGGCGCCGGTGAAGCGTTCGTGCACTTCGCAATGGCCGCGCCAGTAGATGATTTCAACCTCGGTTTGCGTCGCCACATAGCGGGCGAGATATTCGTCCGGCAGGAAGATGACGCGGCCGCTCCCCAGCGCTTCCACGACCTTGACTGCGTTGCCGGAGGTGCAGCAGACATCGGCTTCCGCTTTCACTTCGGCCGAAGTGTTCACATAGGTTACGACCGGAACGCCGGGGTATTTTTCGCGCAGCAGGCGGACATCGGCACCTGTGATGGAATCGGCGAGTGAACAGCCGGCGTCCAGGTCGGGGATCAGCACCGTTTTCTCAGGGTTCAGCAGCTTGGCGGTCTCCGCCATGAAATGAACGCCGGCGAGCACGATGACCGAGGCGTCGACTTTGGTCGCTTCGCGCGCGAGGGCCAGCGAATCGCCAACCACATCGGCGACGCAGTGAAAGATTTCCGGCGTCTGATAATTATGCGCCAGGATGATGGCATCCCGTTCATGCTTAAGCCGATTGATCGCATCCACATAGGGGGCGTGGAACGGCCATTCGATCTCGGGGATGACCCGCGCCACCTTGTCGTAAAGGGGCGCGGTCGCGCGGGCAATTTCCTCGGAATAATCCAAGGCGGGAAGCGCGCTCATGTCGGATTCCTTTCCCCATCAGGCAGGAGGAGGCTACCTGCCGGCATCGGTATTTAATGCTCATTATGAGCATTGATTTGCAAATGCTCGCATAGAGCATTAATTCTGTCAAGTGGGTTTCTTGAGGGAATGATTGCTGGGTTTGTCGGCCGGAATGGCGCTTGCGCTAACCCGCCATACGGAGCGCAGGCACGCCGACGCCGGGGGCAGGTCGCTCGCGCAGCACTTCCCGTCGGAATCGGAACAGCTTTGCAGGGCGGCCCCGTTGTTGGGTGTCGTACGCACCGGTGGGCTCGACCAGCCGATTGTTGATGATCAGCCGGCGGAAATTCTGCTTGTGGAGAATGACACCGGACAGGGCTTCCACAACGCGTTGCAGTTGCAGCAGGGTAAAGCTTTCCGGCAGGAGTTCGAACACCACGGGGCGGTAGCGCAGTTTGCCGCGGACGCGACCCAGCGCCGTTGCGAGGATGCGCCGGTGGTCCAGTTCCAGTGGCCGGCCGGTCGCCTCGAGCGCTTCCCGGCGTGGCGCATCATCTTCGTGCGCGGTGGTGCGTGATGGCGCGGCGTTCGGACTATGGGCCCGGGCGACGGCGGAATCCCGTTCGGTCTCGGCCACAAGGCCGGCCTCGTAAAGCAATTCGTAGCGCTCGAGCACGCGTTCGGAATCCCATCCCGCATCGTCGAGCCCAAAATTGATCGACACGCGCTCCTCTCGGCGGGCGCGGGCGGCGGCGTTCTTTGCGCCGGACGCCCATTGAAGCAGTTGCGGCCGGATGATCGCATCGATAACTGGCGGTCGGCCCTTGCGCCAATCCTCCCACGGCAGGAATTCGTACCATGTACGCCATTCCGCGGCGCCGTCGCCATGGGGCTCGGCCTCGTGCACCAGGGCGAGATAGCCGATCGAGACGATTCGAGGCCCGCCCGCTAATTCGCGGGGATCGCGATGCCGGTCGGCGAATGTATAGAGCTGCTCGACATATCCCAGGGTGACCCCGGTTTGCTCTTCGACCCAACTCCGTAATCCCAGGTCCAGCGTGCGATGTTGCTCGGGCTCGAACGGACCGAACGGCAGGGCGTAATGACTATCGGCCCAGCGGCCGAGCACGGCACTGGCGTCCGGCGGCGTCATCGCTTCGCGGCGTACCGTCAGAATCCGCGGCGTTTCCGCGGTCACCGCGACAATGACCGCGTTTAGGCCGATTTCAGTGGCCGATGTTTCCGACATGCCGGTTGTCTGCTCCGCCGATTTTTGGTGTGCCGCGACCGAGCTTTGCCGTGCCGAGACATGGAATGGAGTGTACCGCACAAGGCGTCATTTTTACACGATTTTACACGGCGCAGGTGGATAGGTTTCTGCGCTCCGAGGAGGCTTGCGCGGCGCCGTTTTTCGCTGTGCCGATGCGCCCGGTGCAGCCCTGTGCTTAAATTGGTCCCGAAGGTGTTCCGTCCCGATGCGGAATACCGCGCAACACATTCGGCAACGGGAGGAAACAATGAAGGTAGGCTTTATCGGTGTCGGCACCATGGGCGCAAGCATGGCGGCCAACCTGCAGAAGGCGGGCTACCAGTTAGTGGTCAATGACATCCGGCGTGAGGCGGCGGAGCCGCATATCGCCAATGGCGCCGAATGGGCCGATACGCCGAAGGCCGTCGCCGAAGCGGCGGAAGTGGTCTTCACCTCGTTGCCGGGTCCGGTCGAGATGGAGGCCGTGGCGCTGGGCGAAAACGGCCTGCTGGAGGGCATGCAGCCCGGCGGTGTGTATTTCGATCTGTCGACCAATTCGCCGACGCTGGTGCGCAAGGTCTGCGCGGAATTCGCTAAACGCGACGTTCATATGCTCGACGCGCCGGTGAGCGGCGGGCCGCACGGCGCGGCATCCGGCAAGATGGCGTTGTGGGTCGGCGGCGACGAAGCGGCCTTCCATAAACACAAATCCGTGCTCGATGCGATCGGCGACCGAGTTATCTATATCGGGCCGATCGGCGCGGGATCGGTGGCCAAGCTGGTGCACAACTGTTCCGGCTACGCGATCCAGACCGCGCTGGCCGAAGTCTTCTCCATGGGCGTCAAGGCGGGGGTTGAGCCGCTCGCCCTGTGGGAAGCGGTGCGGCAGGGCGCCCAGGGTCGTCGGCGGACATATGATGGGTTGATCGCGCAGTTCCTGCCGGGCGAATTCGATCCGCCGGCCTTCGCCCTGCGGCTGGCCCACAAGGACGTTACGCTGGCCACACAGCTGGCACGCGAGGTCGGCGTGCCGATGCGCATCGCCAATTTGACGCTGGAAGAAATGACCGAGGCCCGCAACCGGGGTTGGGATGACCGCGATTCCCGTGTCGCCATGCTGCTGCAGTTGGAGCGGGCGGGCGTCGAAATCGCCGTCGATCCGGAGAAATTGGCCGAGGCGGTCGAGCGCGACGGCTCGCAATAAAACCGCCGCCTTATCCGGCGCAGCAGGAGAGCATGGTCACGTCTTTGTGGAAGGTCTGGGCCGCGAGTTTCAGGCCTTCTACCGTGGTCAGATAGGGGAAGATCGTGTCGCCGAGCGCCGTGACGGTCATACCCGATTTGATCGCCAGGGCGGCGGTCTGAATACTGTCACTTCCCTCGGGCGCGAGGATGTGCGCGCCCAGAAGCGTCCCGCTATTTGCGTCGGCGATCAGTTTTATCAGGCCCCGTGTGTCGCGGGCGGCCAGTGCGCGGGGTAGATAAGATAGCGGCAATATTGCGGTTTCGACATCAATGCCCTCCGCACATGCGCCGGCCTCGGTCAGGCCGACACCGGCGACCTGCGGGTCGGTGAAGGTGACGGCCGGCATCGCGGTTGCGTCATAGCGTTCGCTGTCGCCGTTCAGCGCATTGCGTGCCGCCAGCTTCGCGCCATAGGCGGCCATGTACACGAACTGATCGCGCCCGGTCACGTCGCCTGCGGCATAAATATTGGGATTCGTCGAGCGCAGCCGGTCGTCGACATCGATGCCCTTGTTTTCCGTCAATCGGACGCCGCATTGCGGCAGGTCGAGCCCGGCCGTGTTGGGCTGCCGCCCCGCCGCGACGAGGAGATTTTCAGCGTCAAGCGTCTCGTTGTTTCCACCGGCTGAAATATCCAGCGCAATGCCGTCGCCGGAAGCCCGGGTCGCTCGGTAGGCGACGCCGGTGCGGACGGCGATGCCTTCGTCGCGGAAATATCCCGCCAGGGCATCGCTGATTTCCGGCTCGCTCTCCGGCACCAGCCGGCTGCGGCAGAGCAAGGTGACCGTGACGCCCGCCCGCGCGAAAATCTGCGCCAGTTCGCAGCCGATATAGCCGCCGCCGATCACCAGCATCGACCGCGGCAGGTCTTCGAGTTCGAGTGCCGTCGTGCTGGTCAGATAGAAGATATCCGCCATACCGGGGATATTTGGGATGGCAGCAGACGCGCCGGTGGCGACGATCGTCTTGCCCGCCCGGATCAAATCGCCATTCACGGCAACTCCGTCCGGCGCCAGGCGCGCGGCCCCTTCCAGATAGGCAATATTGTCATAGGCGGGCAACAGGTCGATGTATTTGCTCCGGCGCATGTCGGCGACCAATTCGTCTTTCTGGGCGATCAGCGCTCGCCACTCGGTGACGCCGCCCACGCCCTGAACACCGGCGAAGCGGGCGGCGGCGGCCGTATGGTGAACCGCCTCCATGGCGCGGATCATGGTTTTCGACGGTACGCAGCCCACATTGACGCAGGTGCCGCCGATGGGCCCGTGCCCCACCAGGGCGACCCGCGCGCCGAGTTCCGCGGCGGTAATGGCGGCGGAGAACCCGGCCGACCCGGCGCCGAGGACAACGAGATCGTAGTCGCCGCCGCTTGATGATGGCGCCGGGCGGCACGCCGCACTCACGGCGCTTGCCCGGTCTGTTTGTCGGTGGATGATCTTCGGGCCAGCCGGAACGCGGCATAGGCGGTGATGCAGAGGAATATGGCGAGGGACGGCAACAGCACATAATCGAGCCAGCCGAGCCAAGCCGATAGACCGACCGCACCGAGCAGGACCACAAGCGCCGGGGTGAAGCAGCAAATCGCGGCGATAATGGTTCCAGTGCAACCAGTTGCGAGCAATTTTCGATCGTTCAAGGCAAGTCCTAATGTATCCGCCGGATCTGGATCCGGATATGGTATCCTGAAGCCTGTAGTACCTACAGGGTCAAGAGGATATCGATATGACGGGACTCCCGCCGAACGGTGCCGGAACATACTCCAGGGGTGCGCTGTCGAAGCGCACGGGCTGCAACATCGAAACGATCCGATACTACGAGAGCATCGGATTGATGCCGGAACCGCCGCGCACCCAAAGCGGCCATCGGGTTTACGCGGATGGTCACGTTAAACGGCTGACTTTTATCTGCCGGTGCCGGGAACTCGGCTTCAGCCTGCGGGAAATTCGCAGCCTGTTGGGGCTGGTCGACGGTGGTGGTTCGTCTTGCGCGGAGGTCCATGCGCTGACGCTCGATCATGTGACCGATGTCCAGCGTAAGATCGCGGACCTTCGGCGGATGGAACGCGTCCTGTCGGACATGGCGGCGCAATGCGCGGACGATGAAATTCCGGACTGCCCGATCATCGACGCGTTGTTCGAGGAAAAACCGCATCGGGAACTTTAACCATACCGGCAAGGTGCTACACTGTGTGTGTTCCAACACTGGATCTAACGAAGAGAGTTAGGAATGGCTTTGATAAAAGTTGGCGATAAGGCGCCGGCGTTCTCGCTGCCCAATCAGGACGGCGCGTCGGTGGACCTCGGAGGGTTTGCCGGGAAGAATGTTCTTCTTTGGTGGTACCCGAAAGCGGATACACCCGGTTGAACGATCGAAGGCAATGGGTTCCGTGATAGAATCCAAGATTTCGACGATCACAATGCCATCATCGTGGGTGTCAGTTTCGACACCCAGGCGGACAACCGGAATTTCCAACAGAAGTTCGATTTTCCGTACGATTTGTTGAGCGACGAAGGCAAGGAAATGTCGATCGCGTATGGCGCGGCGACTGCGGAGTCGGAAAAGCCGAAACGCGTCTCGGTGCTGATAGGGCCGGACGGAAAAGTTGCGGTCGCATACGACGAAGTAAAGCCGGCCGACCATCCGGATCAAGTTCTCGCAGACCTGAAACGGTTGGGCTGACACTGTCGGACTCTAAAAAATAACCGGACGATTGCGGGAGGAGCGGCATGTTCCTCCCGTAATTCTCGGGACCCCGTGGGCACTGCGGGGCAGGTGAATACAGGAATGGCACACCATGGCGCACTGCTCGAACAGGCGCTGATCCAGGCTGCGGACGGTTTTGACGCTAATGTCGAGCGTTTGCAGCGTTATATCCGGCAACCGTCGATTACCGCCCTGAATCAAGGGTTGGATGAGATGGCCGCGTTGTTGGTTGCCGAAATCGAAGCGCTGGATGGTACCGCATCGGTTTGGCCCGGGCCGGCCTTTCCCATCGTATATGGCAAGATCGACGCGGGTGCCGAACGGACGGTGCTGATCCACAGCATGTACGACGTGGTGCCGGCCGACGAGCCGGAATGGATCGTAGAGCCCTTCGAGGCAACGCGGATGGATTTCGCCGACAAGGGCGATTGCATCGTCGCGCGCGGGGCGGAGGACACTAAAGGCCCGGTCGGGGTAATCTTCAGCGCGCTGAGCGCCATGAAAGCGGCCGACGTTCCGTTTCCAGTAAATTTTCTGCTGATCTTCGAAGCGTCCGAGCTTGGCAGCGCGGATTTGCCCGCTTTTGTCGACGCACACCAGGATGAGTTGCGGGAGGCCGATGTCGCCTACTGGCCGTTCTTTACCCAGCGGGCGGACGGCACGCCGGTGGTCTGGCTCGGCATCAAGGGGCTGACGACGTTCAAGCTGCGCTGCACCGGCGGCGACTGGGGCGGCCCGGCGCACGGCGATCTGCATAGCGGCAACGCGACCTGGTTCGGCAATCCGGCGGAGCGCTTGACCGGAGCGATTGCCAGCCTGCGAAAACCCGATGGCACGATCGCGGTCAAGGATTTCTACGAGGGCAGGGGCGAGCCCAGCGAGGCCGAGGAGCGCATGATCAAGATCCTCGCCCAGCGGCTCGATGGGCGGCGTATCCTCGAGGAATTCGGTGTCGCCCGGTTTCGCCAGGACAGCATGGAAGATGCGATCCGCGCGCAGTGTTTCGATTCGCCGATGAACATCGCCGGGCTGAAATCGGGCTTCGTGGTCGACGACGCCCATAAGGCGATCATTCCCGGCGAAGCGGTGGCCAGCATGGATCTTCGTTGTGTCGGCGGGATGACGCCAGCGGGTGTCGAGGGCGCGCTGCGCCGGCATCTCGACGCGCACGGCTTCGAGGATATTGCGCTGGAAATCCTTAACAGCTATGGCGGCGGCGGCACGGTGGCGGGCAATTGGGCGGTGCGCAGCCTGCTTGGGACGTATGAGACCTGCGGGCTGGATCCGGAGGTGTGGCCGCGCGGGTCGATCTCGATTGCCAGCGGGTTGTTCACGAATATTCTGGGGATGCCCTGGATCGCCACGCTGCCGGGCCACGCGGGTGGCAAGCACGGGCCGAACGAATATCTGCAAATCGATGGATACCGGCGCGCCATCGAATTTCTAATCCGGCTGCTATTTCGCATCGCCGCCGCCGAACGGAATTGAGGAGCTACACCATGGCCGACACGACGCGCGGATATAAAATCGACAATCGCGAGCTGATCGCCGAGAGCGCCGGGCTGCGGGTGCAGATCCTGACCGTGGGTGCGGGCCAATGCGTGCCGTGGCATCACCATTCGAATATCACCGATACGTTCTTCTGCCTCGACGGACCGATGGTGGTGGCGACGCGGGACCCGGACGAGGAACATCACTTGGAAGCGGGCGATCGCTGCGCCGTACCGCCGAACATGCCGCACCGTGTCGGCGGTAGGGACGACGGCCCCTGCCGCTTCGCCATCGTGCAGGGTGTGGGCACGTATGATTTCGTGCCCGACGACTAGTGTCGGATTGGATCGGTTGGGGCGGATTGCCGGTTTCGGGACTGCCGCCTCGACATCGGACGGGCTCTTGATATGGATGAAAAAGACTATCTCGAATACTGGACCAAACTTAAATCCGAAGTCGCAACCTTCCGTGCGCTGGACGATAAGCGCTTGACGTTTGGGGCGTGGACTTGCGGGTGGGGGCATAAGTTCGAAACCCTGCCCATTGTTTCCGGCAAGGAAATCGCCGATTTCGAACGCCGAACGGGCCTTGATCTACCCGTGGAATACCGCACCTATCTGCAGAGCTTTGGCGCCGGTGGCGCGGGTCCGGACTACGGAATTTATGATTTCCGGAAGTTCGTTCAGTTCGGAGATTTCTCGGATCCGTTTCCGCTGACGGAAACGCATTTTTCGCTGGACGAAGAAATTGCCGACGACGATCCGATTTGGGACATGCCGGGCACGGCGCCAATTTGCAATCATGGATGCGGTAACGAAAGTTCCATTGAACTGAACGGCGCCAACCCTGGCTACCTTTGGTGTGCAAGCGGGTTGGATATCATTGAAGTGGGGACATTTTTCGGGTTTTATCAGCACTGGGCCGACAAGGTCCGTTTGGGCCTCACGCGATACGATCTCCTGAAATCAGCAATAAACCGAAAAACCTGGTTCGGATTTTCCCGGAAGTCCAGCTTCGACGAAATCGTCGCAATCATGAAATGCGAGTACCGCGAGATTGATGACCGAAAATCTGACTATCAACCGGTCGATGAATTTCGGATCTATTTTGACGGTACGCCGGCACGTTTAATTTTGAACTTGAAGCGAGAAATTTTGAGAATCGAAACGTTTCAGTTGAGTTAGGCGCAAATGTCGGTTCCAAGCTTTAATATATTTCAAAGTACTAAGGCGTGATCTTAACAACGGATGTTGCGTATCGCGACGATACGGCAACCGCCGCGGGCATCTTGCATGCCGACTGGCTAACCGATACCGCCGTGCAAACCATCATAAAGAAAATTGACCCGGTGGCGCCCTATGCGTCCGGGCAGTTCTACAGGCGTGAACTGCCGTGCATCCTGGCGGTGCTGGCCGATGTCGATTGCGTTCTGGACGCAATCATCGTTGACGGCTACGTGGATTTGGGCCACGCCAGGAAACCCGGGTTGGGGCGGCATCTGTTCGAAAGCCTCGGTGAGGCGGTGCCCGTCATCGGCGTGGCCAAGCGCCCGTTCGCCGACACGCCCGATGCGTGCCGTGTGTTCCGGGGGAAAAGTAAGACGCCGCTCTACGTGACGGTCGCGGGCATGCCGGTCTCGCGGGCGAAATCCCATGTTCGGGCGATGCACGGCGGCTACCGGATACCGACGCTCCTGAAACTGGCGGATCGACTGTGCCGGGACAATCGCTAACAATGCCCGCAGCCTCATTCGATGCAGGGTCGGTGTATGAGGCCGCGGGTGACGGAATATCTGTTACGCCGCCTGATACGCCGAGTTGCGCAGCAACTGCCCCGGATAGGCGCCGGTGTGCTTGTTGTTTTCCATCAGCACGGTGCCGTTGACGATGGTGTAGTGGATGCCACGCGATCCCTGCTGCAGCCGCTGGCCACCGCCGGGCAGGTCGTGCACCACTTCGGGTTCAAGGGCGTCGATCGTGTCCGGATCGAAGATGGTGATGTCGGCCGCCATGCCGGTGCGCAGCAGACCACGGTCGTTCAGGCCGAACACCGATGCCGAATGGAAGGTCAGTTTTCGCACCGCATCCTCGAGCGACATGATCTGTTTTTCGCGGACCCAGAAGCCGAGGAAACGGGTGCAATAGCCGTAGCCGGCATCGAACACCACATGCGCGCCGGCATCGGACAGACCGACCACCGTGTAGGGGCTGCTGAGAATTTCCGCGACGGCTTTTTCGTCGCCGTTGCTCTGGTTGATCTCGAAGCCGGTCTCCAGCTTCTCCTCGACCACCAGGTCGAGGAAGGCATCGAGCACATCCTTGCCCTGTTCCTCGGCGAGCTGCGCGATGCTCTTGCCCTTGTGGTCGTGGTTCTGCGGCAGCGCGGGTTGGGTGATGTACATCAAATCCCAGCGCCGGGAGAAGGTCGTGGGCTCGGTCGATACGACCGCGTCGTGGTGCAGCTCCTTGCGTTTCACCGGATCGGCGAGAGCCGCGAGCTTGGCGTCGTCATCCTCCAGCATGAGCGGCAGCCAGCTCGGCAATCCATCGAAGATCTGCGCGTTTTTCATGGTGAAGCGCGTGTTGTTACGCCGCGGCGTACAGATCGGATAGGCCTGGAAGCCGTCCGCGAAACCCTTCTCGGTCATATCGAGATATTCGCGCCAGATGTTGGGCTCGGACCAGCGATGGGAAATGGTCAGCCAAACCACCGGCCGGCCGCTCCGTTGCGCCGCCAGCTTCGACATCTCGTAGTTTTCTTTGACGTGCTGGCCGCCACCGCCGCTGGTCTGGATGACCCCGGCACCGACTTCGCCAAGCACCTCGCAGAGCTGCAATACCTCTTCGTCGGGCGCGGCCACGCTCGGGATCGGCTTACCTTCGTCATTGATGTGATTCGGGTTTTTGTCGGTGGTGAAGCCGAGCGCACCGGCGCGCATGCCGCCGCGAATGATCTCGCGCATCTGCTCGATTTCGTCGGCGGTCGCCTCGCGCTCGCTGGCGCCTTCGCCCAGCACATACTGGCGAACCGCCGAATGACCGATCAGGCTGCCGACATTCAAGCCCAGTCTTTGCTGAATCCGGTCGAGGTAGTCGCTGATCGATTCCCAGCCGAAATCGACCCCGGCGCGCAGCGCATCGATGGGAATGGCCTCGATCCGCGACAGCATGCGGAGCAGGGTGTCGCCTTCGCCGGCCTTGGCGGGCGCGATCGCCAGGCCGCAGTTGCCCATCACCACGCTGGTGACGCCGTGATAGCAGGAGGAGGTGAGCATCGGGTCCCACAGGACCTGCGCATCGAAATGGGTATGGTTGTCGATGAAGCCCGGCGACACGGCGAGTCCTTGCGCATCGATCTCGCGCTTGGCGCTGCCGTCGAATTTTCCGATACCGGCAATCTTGCCGTCCTTAACCGCCACGTCGCCATTGAATGACGGCATCCCCGATCCATCGATGATGCGGCCGTTGCGGATAATCAAATCGAATTCCATGCCCGTAATCCTCCGGTTGTCGTCCCCCAAAAATCGAGTTACGCGAGTCTATGTGGCGAAACTATACGGCAGATTTGGCGGGAGGGCGAAACCGGGCGGGATAGTCGGCGAAAATCGGCGTCGCGCCGGGGCAATCCCGCCTCGTCTCGACGACTGGGAATACGGTGCGGTAAGATCGGTCAGCATCGCAGAAAAACAGGAGGGAATAAGGATGGGAGCGCGGATAGCGATTATGGGGACCGGTGCGGTCGGCGGCTACGCCGGTGCGCATATGGCGCAGGCAGGCGAGGATGTAACGTTCATCGATCCCTGGCCGGAAAATGTCGAGACGATGAAGTCCAAGGGGCTGAAGATCAGCCATATCCGCGACGTCCCGGAATTTACCGTGCCGGTGCGCGCCCTGCATCTCACCGAGTTGCAGAGCCTCTCCAAGGAGGCGCCGATCGATATCGCCTTCGTCTGCATGAAATCTTACGACACCGCCTGGGCGGCCACGATGATCAAGCAGTACCTGGCGCCCAATGGCTATATCGTTTCGCTGCAAAACTGCATCAATGAAGAAACCATTGCCGGTATCGCCGGTTGGGGCCGCACGCTCGGGTCGATCGCGAGCTCGATCACTGTCGACATTTGCGAGCCGGGCCATGTTCGGCGCGCCGCGGGCAAGAGCGGCGACTCCCACACGGTATTTCGCGTCGGCGAGGTGCATGGGCGGATTACCGACCGCGCCGAGGAGGTCTGCCGGCTGGTGGCGTATTCGGATTCCGCGAAGGTGACGAAGAACCTGTGGGGCGAACGCTGGTCGAAACTGGTGACCAACGCGATGGCCAACGGTATGTCGGCCAGCACCGGGCTGATTAGCCGCGATATCCTGCTCGATGACGGGTTGCGCCGCTTCGGCGCGCGTTTGGGTAGCGAGGCGATCCGGGTCGGCCAGGCGCTCGGCTACCAGCTCGAAGAGATCCACCATATCGATCCGGAAGTGATCGCCAAGGCGGGTGAGGGCGACGCGAAAGCCATCGCCGAATACGACGAGCACCGGCTGGTCGAGGCGAAAAAACCCGGCGGCGGCGCGCACCGCCCGTCGATGGGGCAGGACATGGTCAAGGGCCGCCGGACCGAGATCGAGTTCCTGAACGGGTTCATCGTCGGCAAGGCGGAGGCGATCGGCGTGCCGACGCCGGCCAATGCGGCGCTGACCGACATCGTGAAGCGGGTCGAGAAGGGCGAGTTGGAAGCGGATCCCAAACATATTCTCGACCTGCGGCTGAACTGAACCGCCACCGGCAAGCCGGGTTCCAATTCGGCCCAGGCACCGCGCCCCCGTTCACCGCGGGATATGTCTGGGCCGGCCCGGCTGGCAGCATGCGATACGACAAATCCAGAATGGGGCGAGCCAATGCCGATAATCCAACTCGAAGATGCCCACCGGGAAGACTTTGAGACAGGCCGCGTCTACCAGACCCTGGTGGGCGACGACGAAGGATCGACGCCGGTCCGGGTCGGTATTCAAACCTCGCCGCCCGGCTATTCCACCGGCACGCACGCGCATCCCTATATGGAGGTCGTTACCGTCATCGAGGGCACGGGCGAGGCGTGGATCGGCAGCGAAGCGGACACGACCGACATCGGTCCGGGCTCGACGATTGTCGCGCCCCCGAACGTCGCGCACGGATTTCGCAATACGGGAACGACGCCGATGCGGTCCTATGGCGTGCATGCGTCGCCGGTCCGGATTACCCGGCGCGACGGCGACGCTTCCGGCTGAATTCAGAAGAGACTGGTCGAGGGACGGGACTGCGCCGGGCAGTGTGCCCGGCGCGATTTCCCTCACGCCGCCGTACAGGCCGAATTGCGCAGCAATTGGCCGGGATAAGCGCCGGTGTGCTCGTTGTTTTCCATCAGTACCGTGCCGTTGACGATGGTGTATCGAATACCCCGCGACAATTGGCGCAGCCGCTGTCCGCCGCCGGGCAGGTCGTGCACCACTTCGGGTTCCAGCGCGTCGATGGTCTCCGGATCGAAGATGGTGATGTCGGCCGCCATACCGGTACGCAGCAGGCCGCGGTCATTCAGGCCGAACACCGATGCCGAATGGAAGGTGAGCTTATTGACCGCGGCTTCCAGCGACATGATCTGCTTTTCGCGCACCCAGAAACCGAGGAAGCGGGTGCAATAGCCGTAACCGGCGTCGAACACCACATGCGCGCCGGCGTCGGACAGGCCGACCACGGTGTACGGGCTGCTGAGGATTTGCGCGACCGCATCCTCGTCGCCATTGGTCTGGTTGATCTCGAAGCCGGTTTCCAGCTTCTCCTCGACCACCAGATCGAGAAAGGCGTCGAGCACGTCCTTGCCCTGTTCCTCGGCGAGCTGGGCGACGCTCTTGCCCTTGTGGTCGTGGTTCTTGGGCAAGGCGGGTTTGGTGATGTACATCAAATCCCAGCGCCGGGAGAAGGTCGTCGAGTCGGTTGCCTCGACCGCCTCGTGATGCAGCGCTTTCCGTTTCTCAGGATCCGAGAAGACCGCTAGCTTGGCGTCCTCGTCCTGCAGCATGACCGGCCGCCAGCTCGGCAACCCGTCGAAGATCTGCGCGTTCTTCATGGTGAAGCGGGTATTGTTGCGCCGCGGCGAACAGATCGGATAGGCCTGGAAGCCTTCCTTGAAGCCCTGTTCCGCCATCTCAAGATATTCACGCCAGGTATCGGGTTCGGCCCAGCGATGCGCGATAGAAAGCCAGACAACGGGCCGTCCGCTGCGCTGGGACGCTTTCTTCGACATCTCGAAATTGGCCACCCGGCCGCCGGCGCCGCCGCTGGTCTGAATGACCCCGGCGCCGATTTCGCCGAGTACGTCGCACAGCGCCAGGACTTCTTCCTCGGGCGCGGCGACGCTCGGCACGGGCGTCCCGTCCTCGTTGATGTGGTTCTTGTTCCGGTTGGTGGTGAAGCCGAGCGCACCGGCGCGCATGCCGTTACGGACGATGTCGCGCATCTGCTCGATTTCATCGGCGGTCGCCTCGCGCTCGCTGGCGCCGTCGCCAAGCACATATTGGCGGACCGCCGAATGCCCGATCAGGCTGCCGACATTCAGGCCGAGTTTTTTCTGCAACTGTTTCAGATAGTCGTCGATCGATTCCCAACCGAAATCGACGCCGCTGCGGAGCGCATCGATGGGAATGGCCTCGATCCGCGACAGCATGCGGAGCAGGGTATCTCCGTCGCCCGCCTTGGTCGGTGCGATCGCCAGACCGCAATTACCCATCACCACGCTGGTCACGCCGTGATAGCAAGAGGAGGTGCACATCGGATCCCACAGGATTTGGGCATCGAAATGCGTGTGGTTGTCGATGAAGCCGGGCGATACCGCGAGCCCCTGCGCGTCGATCTCGCGTTTGGCGCTGCCACTGAATTTGCCGATGCCGGCGATCTTGCCGTCCTTGACCGCAACGTCGCCGTTGAATGACGGCATCCCCGATCCGTCGATGATGCGGCCGTTGCGGATAATCAGATCGTATTCCATGCCCGTAACCCTCCCGTTGTCTGCCCCCGAACGCGGTTTGAGTGAATCAATACTGCACGATCATAGGATAGATTTGACGGAAGGCGAAATTGGGCGGGACTGAAATGCGGACGTCGGGCAGAATGAGCGGCGCAGTGGCGTTGGCGGCGTGCTTACCACCGCGTTCCGTAGCCGAAATAACGGTGATGGCGGCGCTTTCCGAATCCAAAACGATGGCGCGGATAATATTGCGTATACAACGCGTACCCGCCAGGGAAGCCCTGGTAGGGGAAGCTGCTTATCGGCGCTTCGGTGGTCGGCTTGTCTGATGAGGAAACCCGTTTCCAGGTGCCGTTCGGCTGGCGGCAGGCGGTACTATAGGCGCGCTGCCGCTTGCCGTCGATCATGATCGATTCCTGGAATTCACGGCATTGTCCACTGCCGGTCTTGGCAATCGCGCCCTGCAGGGTTTGATTGCGGGCCGCGTTGTCGGCGGTCGTGTTACTCGACGGTGCCGTGACGGGGTTGGCTGGCGGTGCTGCCGTCTCACGCTGAGAATTCCGGGTGATTGTCTCCTGCGGTGCGGCGCAACCGACGAGGACGGCGGCAGAAATCGCTATCGCCGCAAGACGTGAGAGAGCATTCCCACAGGAATCTGCAACAGGTACACATGGTTGCATTGGTTTTCTTCCAACCCAGTAGAAGAATATTCGGCTTCGATGAACGGTCGGAATTATCCCCCGACGCGTCCGCGGTACGCAAGTCACGATATGGTCGCAATTGCTACATACGACAAGCCCGGAACGGTTGCCGACACTGGGCCATCGGGCGATGATGCCAGCCATCCACAATCCGGGGAACGGGGAGCGTCATGAGCATCAAGAATTTTTTCAATATTGACGACATGAGTCAGGGAATAGCGCGCAAGCTGGGCGAGGGGATTTCCACCCGCGTCTTCGTTGGCGACAACGTGATGCTGTCGGTGGCCCGGCTGGATCCGAACACATCCGGCACGATCCACAGCCATCCGGAAGAGCAGTGGGGCATCCTGCTGGAAGGCGAATGCGTGCGGATTCAGGACGGTGAGGAAATTGAGGCTAAGGCCGGCGACTTCTGGTGCACGCCCGGCGGCGTCGAGCATGGCATTCGCACCGGCGCGACCGCGGCGACGGTAGTCGACGTATTCAGCCCACCCCGGGAAGAGTACAAGAAACCAGGTGAAGGGTTCGGCGTCTGATCCGGGCCAATCGTGTGGACTTAAGCTACTCCGCCGCCTTTGAAGCGGTCGCCTTGGTCAGCGCCTGATCGAGGTCGGCGGTCAGGTCGTCGACATTTTCGATGCCGACCGACAGCCGCACAACGTCCGGTCCGGCGCCGCAGGCGATCTGCTGTTCTTCGGTGAGCTGGCGGTGCGTGGTCGAGGCCGGGTGCAGGATCAGCGACCGCGTATCGCCGATATTGGCGAGATGGCTGAACAGATCGACGGATTCGATCACTGCGACCCCGGCTTCATAGCCGCCTTTGACGCCGAAGGTGAAGACCGAGCCGGCCCCTTTGGGCAGGTATTTTTGCTGCAATGCGTGATAAGGGTCGGTCTTCAGCCCGGCGTAGGAAACCCAGGACACAGCCGGATGCGCCTGCAGATACTCGGCGACGGCAAGACCGTTGGCACAGTGCCGTTCCATGCGCAGCGGCAGGGTTTCGATACCAAGCAGCGTCAGCCAGGCGTTCATCGGCGACTGGCAGGCGCCGAGGTCGCGCAGTCCGACCGCGTGGCCGTAAAGCGTGTAGGCGGTGTCGCCGAACGTCTCGGCGAAGGTGAGCCCGTGATACTCCGGGGCCGGTGTCGCCATGCTCGGAAACTTGTCGTTCTGGAACCAGTCGAAGCGGCCGGAATCGACCACCACGCCGCCGAGTGCCGAACCGTTTCCGGCAAGGAATTTGGTGGTCGAATGGATCACCATGTCGGCGCCGAATTCCAGCGGCCGGCAGAGATAGGGCGTCGCCATCGTGTTGTCTACTAGTAGCGGGATGCCGGCGTCATTGGCGACCTTTGCCACCGCCTCGATGTCGACTACCACGCCGCCGGGGTTGGCGAGGCTTTCGATGAAGATCGCCTTGGTGCGCTCGGTGACGGCCCCTGCGAAATTCCCCGGGTCGTCCGGATCGACGAAGTTCGCCTGCCAGCCGAACTTCTTGTAGCTATGGCCCATCTGATTGAGCGAGCCGCCATAGAGCTTGGTCGAGGCGACGATCTCGTCGCCCGGCTGCATCAACGGGAACAGGGCCAGGATCTGCGCCGCATGGCCGGACGCCGTCGCCGTGCCGCCGCGGCCGCCTTCGAGCGCCGCGACCCGTTCCTCGAGCGCCGCCACCGTCGGGTTGGTCAGCCGCGAATAGATGAAACCGGGAAGCTGCAAATTGAACAGCGACGCCGCGTGGTCGGCGTCGTCGAAGACATAGGATGCCGTCTGATAAATCGGCGTCTGCCGCGCGCCCGTATGCGGGTCGGGCGAGGTGCCGGCATGGACGGCCAGCGTCTCGATCGCCGGTTTGCGGTTCGATGGGCCGGGCATGATGA
>CAJHYV010000350.1_pt1 | contig 29382 bp, 27 predicted proteins | sample 9198851 | NCBI WGS metagenome assembly CAJHYV01 (sample SAMEA7708375, study PRJEB35096) | sediment metagenome | biome: marine neritic benthic zone biome [ENVO:01000025]; feature: sediment [ENVO:00002007]; material: shallow marine sediment [ENVO:03000034] sea grass bed [ENVO_01000059] ...
GCCGACGCCGCCGAACAACGCACCGCCAAGCAGGCGGGCGCCTGGGTCAAGGGTGTCGCCGGTAGCGGCGCGATAGACCGCCGAGACCACCGGGATATGCTGCAATGGATTGATGATGTCGAGGAAGTCGCTGAAGGTAAAACCGTCCGTGCCGAACAATTCCGGGGATTCGGGCACAAACCAGATGTCGCCGTTGCCGACCGCGTCATCGGATTCGGAATAGAGGGAAAGCTCTTCGACCTGCTCCTCGATGCTGAGCCGGTGCGGTGCGGTCGGCATGGCGGATGCGGATGGAATGATTGGCGCGGCGGACGCGGCGGCTAGCGGCATGCTTGGTTTTTCTCCCCAAGGATTCCGAAATACGGAATCCCGATCCATCAATGCTCGATGCAAGGGGGATGCCATACACGGATGGCATGGAATACCGCGGATTTCCCAAGCTTTTTGGCGGGGCGAGGGCAAGAATTGCCAAGGCACCGGCCGATGATGCCTAGGCGACGCTTTTAGGCCGCGCGATTCCGCCGCAGCAGCCAGTGGATATCGAGCGCGAAGGAGAGACAGGTCAGCGCCAGCGCCAGTGCGGCGACAATTGCCGCAGCGCCGGTTGGTACGACCGGCGCCAGCGCGGCGGCCAGTGCCATGCCCTGAATCGCGCAGAATATCCGGCGCCGTTGGCGTGGCGGCAATGGCCGGCGCAACGGCGCATACAGGCGTCCCGCCAGTATAAAAACATATCGTGGCAGCCCGACCAGCAGTATCCACGCGTCCACCCGTCCCGTGCGCCACAGCAGGAGCGACGCCACCACGGCGAACAAGGCATCGGTTTCCATGTCGAAACGGGCGCCAAAGGCGCTCGCGCGGCCGGTTTTTCGGGCGGCCGGGCCGTCGACGGCGTCCAGTGTCAGGGCGATCGCGGCCAGCGCGGCAATGGTCCAGGCGCCGAATGCCGCCGGCGTGGCGGCGACGCCGAGCAGAATCGCGATCATCCCGGCGCGCAACAGCGTGATGCCATTGGCAAGACCGAAACGCTGCTGTCTTTCGTTCGTCGGCATCGCCTGATATGTCATCGACACGATGCCCAGGAAGCTGCCGCCGCCGACGATCCATGCCGGGCCCGGTGGGAACAGGACCGATGTTGCGGCAAAGTGCAATCCGGTAGCGGCGCATAGGATCGGGCCTGCCCCGAGCGGATTGCCGCGCAGCGCCGCGCCGGTCGCACGAAAGGACGAATAGGACATGCGGTACCCCCGGTCCTGTAACGGCCGTGTCGGCCGTGCAGAGTTTCCAGCAGACCAAGTCTAGGGGATACGGCGGCCCGTTCAATCGCCGGCCGATCAATTCTTCGCGTCTTGCCTCAGGGCGGCGGACGCGCCATCGTACCGGCCATGCAGCTAGCGGACCAAGATAGCGCCATCCCGTCATCCGGTCTCGAAGCGGATTGGTGCGCCCTGGTGGCGCTGTCGGCCGGTTCGCCGGGCGCCGTGCGGCGCCGGCCGGGTGGCCCCGCGTCGCCATTGCATGCGCTCTATGAGCCGTTGCTGGCGATCGGCCCGACTTGCGCGGTGGCGCATCTCGGCCAAAGCCTCGACGGCCACATCGCAACGGCCAAGGGAGCCTCGCACTATGTGACGGGGCCCGAGGACATTCTGCACAACCATCGGATGCGGGCCCTGTTCGACGCGGTCGTCGTCGGCGCGGGCACGGTCTGCTTCGACGATCCCAGGCTCACCGTTCGGCTTTGCTCGGGCGCAAATCCGGTTCGCGTGGTGATCGATACGGAGCGCCGGCTCGGCCAGGACTACCGGGTATTCCAGGACGGCGCGGCGGAAACCTTGTTGCTTACCGCGATCGACAATGCGGGCAGCGCGTCGCATGGCGCGGCCTCGGTCGTCGGCGTGCCGCGTCGCGGCACGGGTCTGTGTCCCGCGGCGATCCGGGAGGTGCTGGCGCGCCGTGGCCTCAAGCGGGTGTTTATCGAGGGTGGCGGCGTCACCGTTTCCCGGTTTGTCGAGGCTGCCTGCCTCGACCGGCTGCAGGTCACCATCGCGCCGTTGATCATCGGTTCGGGCCGGCCGGGAATCGCGCTGCCGCAGGTCGACACCTTGTCGGATGGCTTGCGGCCACGGGTACGGCGCTTCCTGCTCGGCGACGACGTTATGTTCGAGTGTATTTTCGATGACTGATGGATCGGCGCGCGCGTTCTGGGTCGTCGCCCCGGGCCGCGGCGAAATCCGGCCGGCCGGCGGAGCCGTGGCCGGTCTGGACGATGTTCCGGTGCGGGCGCTGGCAAGCGGTATCAGCCGTGGAACGGAAGCGCTGGTGTATCGCGGGCGCGTCCCGCCCAGCCAGCATGCGGCGATGCGCTGCCCGTTTCAGGAAGGCGAATTTCCCGGCCCGGTCAAATACGGCTACGCCATGGTAGGGGAAACCGCGCCCGGCAAGACCGCAGATAACCGCCGCGTCTTCTGTCTGCATCCGCATCAAACCCGGTTTGCGGTTCCGGCGTCGGCCTTGCTGCCGATCCCGGATCCAGTGCCGACGCGCCGCGCGGTACTCGCCGCCAATATGGAAACCGCGGTTAACGCGCTGTGGGACGGTGCGCCCCGGCTCGGCGATCGCATCGCGGTGGTCGGGGCCGGCGTTGTCGGATGCCTTGTCGCGGCGCTTGCGGCGCGCCATCCCGCGGCGCGGGTCGAGGTGATCGACGTCAATCCGGCGCGGCGTCGGGTCGTGGAGGTGCTCGGGGCAGCGTTCGCGGAGCCGGATACCGCTACGGCCGAGGCGGATTTGGTGTTTCATGCGAGCGGCAGCGCCGCCGGGCTGGACACGGCCTTGCTGCTGGCGGGATTCGAAGCCACGGTGGTCGAGATGAGCTGGTACGGCGACCAGCCGGTCGCCGTCGCGCTCGGCGAGGATTTCCATTCCCGCCGGCTCACCTTGAAATCCAGTCAGGTCGGCGCGGTCTCGGCGGCGCGGCGCGGCCGCTACAGCCGGCGCGACCGGCTGGCGCTGGCGTTGTCGTTGCTGGCCGATCCGGTATTCGATTGCCTGATCACCGGCGAAAGCCCCTTCGAGGAATTGCCCGAGACCATGGCCCGGCTTGCCGAGGCGCCAGGGGACACGTTATGCCATGTCGTGACCTACCAATGAACCGATAGGCAAACGCCGCCATGTATAGCGTCTGCGTCGTTGATACCATGATGGTCGCGCACAGCCTGCGCGGGGAAATATTCGGACCGGCGCAGCGGCTGCACGGCGCGACCTATGTCGTCGAAGTGACGCTCTACCGCGATGGGCTGGATGTCCATGGCATCGTCGCCGATATCGGGCGGGCCCGGCATTTGCTGGCCGAGGTGATCGAAGCCTTCGCCTATCGGAACCTGGACGATCTGCCGGAATTCGATGGTCGCAATACCACCACAGAAATGCTTGCGCGGGAAATCTTCGACCGCTACCGAACCGGCCTTTGCGCCGGCCGGCTCGGCGGCGATGCGGCATCGGCGGTCTCCGCGCTCGACGTCACGCTGCGCGAGACCCCGAATGCCTGGGCGTCCTACCGGGGCGTGGTGCGGGAGGAGTCGCCGGATCCGGCCGACGAGCCCGAGTGACGGCGCGGCCGGCGGACCTCCATTTCGTGCATCCGGGCCCGGTCACGCGGCGGACCGGCGGCACGATTTATGATTGCCGAATGGCCGACATGCTGCGCGCCGCGGGCCGCACCGTGGTGCTGCACGAACTCGACGGCGATTTCCCGCACTGCGGCGCGGCCACGGAAGATGCCGCCGGCCGGCTGCTCGCCGCGTTTCCCGACGGCGCGCGGGTGGTGACCGACGGCCTGGCGCTGCCCGCATTCCGGCGCTCGCTGGCGGCGCATGCCCGGCGGCTGCGAGTCTCGGCGCTGGTCCATCATCCCCTGGCCGACGAAACCGGGCTTGAGGCGGCCGCTCGACGCCGGTTGTTCGATACAGAACGGCAGGCGCTGCGCCATGCGGGCGCCGTCATCGTGCCGAGCGCGGCGATGGGCAGGCGTCTCGCCGATTTCGATGTGCCGTCCGAGCGCCTCTGCGTCGTCCCGCCCGGCACGGATCCGGCGCCGCGGGCGACCGGTGGGGCGTCCGACCGGCTGTCGCTGCTGTGCGTCGCCTCGATCACCCCCCGCAAGGGACATCTCACATTATTTGCCGCCTTGGAGCGGTGCCGCGACTTAGACTGGCAGCTTACCTGCGCCGGGCCGACCGCGCTGGATACGGCGTGCTGGGATCAGGTAAAGGCTGCCGTCGCGCGGCATGGGCTCGGCGACCGGGTGGCGTTCACGGGAACGCGCACCGGCCGCGCTCTCGAGGCGTTGTACGCCGGAGCCGACCTATTCGTACTGGCCTCGGCCTATGAAGGTTACGGCATGGCCTTCGCCGAGGCGATGGCGCGGGGTCTGCCGGTTGTCGCCAGCGGCGCCGGCGCGGTCGCCGAGACGGTGCCGGAAGCGGCCGGATTTCTGGTGCCGGTCGGTGACGTGGGGGCGCTGGCGGCCGCCTTGCGCCGGGTCTTGGCCGATCCGGCGGTTCGCCGCGCCAAGGCCGACGCCGCCTGGGCGGCGGGACAGGCGCTACCGGATTGGCCGGAGGCGGCCCGGCGGTTTGCGGCCGCGCTGGAGCTTGAATAGGTGACGGGGTTCGACGCCGGGTGGCTCAGGCTTCGCGAACCCTACGATCACAGGGCGCGCTCGGCGGAATTGACGCGCCAATTCGCCGCCGTGCTGCCCGTGTCGCCGCGGCTGATCGATCTCGCCGCCGGCACCGGCTCCAATGCGCGGTACCTGCAGGGCGTTGGCCGCCGCCCCGCTTGGCTGCTGGTCGATTCCGACACCGCCCTGCTCGGCGCCGCGCAAGCAGGGGCCACGGGGCGGGTTCGCCGCCGCGCGCTTGACCTCGCGTGCCGGTTTGCCGCGCTCGATCTCGGTGCCGTCGACGGCATCACCGCGGCCGCGTTTTGCGATCTTGTCTCGGCGGCCTGGCTCGAGACTTTCGCCGCGCGCGCGGCGCGGTTCCGTTTGCCGGTATTAACCGCCTTGACGGTCGACGGCCGGCTCGACTTCCACCCCGGAGATCCCGCAGATGCAGCCGTGCTGGCCCGCTTCCGCCGGCATCAGCGGTGCGATAAGGGGTTCGGACCGGCGCTCGGCGGCGCCGCACCGCACCGGCTGTGCGCGGCGCTGCGCCGGCGCGGATATCGCGTGGTTACGCGCCGAAGCGACTGGCGGCTTGCCGGGCCGGACGCGCCGATTTTGCGACCGCTCATTGATGGGATGGCGGCGGCCGCTGCGGCGGTGGCGCCCGCAGATAAAGCGGTTGTGGAGGCCTGGCGCTTGCGCCGCCAACGGCAGGTTGAGGCCGGGAATTTGCGTTTGCGGGTTGGCCACACGGACTGTTTCGCGGCCATGACGACGGGGAACGAGCGATCAACGCGGGTCAACTTGACGTGAAGTAACGGTGACCGGCAACCTCGGAATAGGACAAACGGCCCGGTTTTCCGGGCAATTTTCCGGATGCTCCAAATTGCCGATCGGGTATAGTGGACTTGAAGTGAGACGGAACCGGTATCAGATTGCGGTGAAGGCCATACCCGGCTACCGGAGACTGCCGAAGGAGCGAATTGATGACGGGAAAAAAAATACTTCTGGTCGATGACGACGAGGTTCTGCGTCAATCGCTCGAGGAACAGCTGCAGCTTCATGAGGAATTCGCGACGGTTGCCTGCGGCACCGCGGCCGACGCCATCGAATTGGCCAAGAACGAGTATTTCGACGTCATTCTGCTCGATGTCGGCCTGCCCGACATGGATGGCCGCGAGGCTTGCCGGCTGATGCGGCGGAACGGCGTCAAGGCGCCGGTCATCATGCTGACAGGCGCCGATTCGGATGCCGACACCATCCTGGGTCTGGACGCGGGCGCCAATGACTACATCACAAAACCGTTTCGGTTGGGCGTCTTGCTGGCCCGGCTGCGTGCGCAATTGCGCCAGCACGAGCAAAGCGAGGACGCGGTTTTCGCCATCGGTCCCTACACCTTCCTGCCAAGCTCCAAGATGCTGGTGGATGAGGACGCGAACAAGAAGGTGCGGCTGACCGAAAAGGAAACCTCGATCCTGAAATACCTATACCGGTCCGGCGAAAAGGTGGTGGGGCGCGATACGCTGCTGGGAGAGGTTTGGGGCTATAACGCGGGCGTTACCACCCACACGCTGGAAACCCATGTGTACCGGTTGCGCCAGAAAATCGAACATGACCCCTCCAACGCACAGCTTCTGGTCACCGAGCCGGGCGGCTACCGTCTGGTTCCCTGAACGCGTCAAGGCGGCAGTCGCCGCAGCCGCCGGTGCAGCACGAAGGCGCCGGCGCCGACGCATAGGGTAACCGCGCCGAAGACGCGCGCCACCAGCGCCCAATCGTCGGTCGCATCGACCAGGACGCCGGTCAGGACGGGACCGATCAGCACGCCGAGATTGCGGCCCGCCATCAGCACGCCGAAGGCGCGCGATGTGGATTGCCGGACGCCGAAAATGGTTCCCGGCGTGGCGAACAGGCAAGTCGGGATCAACCCCGCTGCCACCGCATACAGGACCAGGGCCAGGACACCGGCGACGACATCGCTGCTGTGGGGAATGGCGAACCAGATCACCGCTTGTGCGAGGGCCGACCCGCCGAGCAGCAGCGCGACCGGGATGCCCCGGCGCAGCAAGGGCGCGGCGATCAGGTTGAACGCGGTCAGGATGATGATCGGCACGAGGAACAAGCTGGCCGCTTCCCGCATCGTCACGCCGTGGGCATCCACCAGATAGCTGGGTACCCAGGTGAAATACGCGAACATCTGGATGCTCCAGAGGGTAAAGAGCAGGGCCGAGAGGCGCATGGCCCGCCAATGCTCGGCATGGCCCGGAACCTGCCGGTCACCGCCCGGTGTGGCACTGGCGTCCGCCGCACCGGGGACCGCTATGGTTGCGTGCCCGCGCCATTTGCGGGCCCACAGCGCCATCGCACCGGTCGCCGCCAGCCCGACCCACCAGAGACCGCGCCAGCCCAAGACGTCGCCGAACCCGGCCGAGAGCGCGTTCGGGATCAGGTTGCCGAGCGGAATCCAGGTTGCAATGGCCGCCGCCGCGATCGCGAGCCCGCGGTCGCCCGCGCTGGCGGTGCAGATCGACGGCCCGGCGATCGCCAGAATTGCAAATCCCACGCCCTCGATGGCGCGCCCCAGCAGGAACAGCCAGCCACTTTCCGGCCATGCCAGCATGAGTCCGGCGGCCGCGACGAACAGGGCGAAGGCGAAATTGAGGTATCGCCCCAGATTTCGCTGCATCATCCGGCCGAGCCGCACCGACAGCAACAAGCCGATAAGGGCGTAGACCGACATGAAACCGCCGGCCAGCAGGCGATCGAAGCCATAATTCGCCAGCAGTATGGGCAGCACCGGCGGCAGTTTAAGCTGCTGATAGGCGGCCAGAACGGCAAGGCACAGGCCGAAGGCGATTCCCGGCCAGAGTATCGGGCGTGCGGTCATGGGGAGCGAAGGGGCCTATCGGGCTGTGATGGCGCGCATATCGCGCACCGCCGGGTTACTTTACAGTGTCTACCATACAAAGAAGACTGTCGCCGGGACGGGCAGGTCTCGGGTACGATAATCTTCCTCTAGGGGTACATATGCCTGCGCCGACCGATTTTTTTGTCCGGTTCTGGGGCGTCCGGGGTAGCATTGCGTGTCCTGGGCCCGAGACGGTGCGCTATGGCGGCAACACATCATGCCTGGAAGTGCAGTGCGGCGACCGTGTGATGATTTTCGACGCGGGAACCGGGCTGCGCCATCTCGGCAACGTGCTGTCGGCCGCGGGCACGGTCGATGTCGATCTGTTTCTGACGCACACCCATTTCGATCATATTTGCGGGCTGCCGTTCTTTGCGCCGCTGTATATCGCCGGCAACGAAATTCGTTTGGCCGCGGGTCATCTGATTCCGGATTTGGCGTTGTCCCAGGTGCTGGTGGAAATGATGATTTCGCCGCTGTTCCCGATCCCGCCGTCGACCTTTCAGGCGGCCGTCAGCTACGACGATTTTACCGCCGGCGAAACCCGCAATCCGGCGCCCGGCGTTACCGTCCGCACGGCGCCGCTGAACCATCCGGACCGGGCTACCGGTTACCGGATCGAATACGGCGGCAAGTCGATCTGTTATATCACCGATACCGAGCATGAAATCGGCCGCCGCGATGCGCGCATCCTCGACCTGATTCAAGGCGCCGATCTGGTGATTTACGACAGTACCTACACCGACGAGGAATATCCTGCATATGTCGGATTCGGCCATTCGACCTGGCAGGAAGGGATGCGGCTGGTCGAAGAGGCGGCAGCGAAAACACTGGTCGTCTTCCATCACGAGCCCGGCCATGACGACGACTTCATGGACGGTGTCGCCGCACAGGCCGAACAGCTTCGGCCCGGCACGGTGGTGGCGCGCGAAGGCATGGTGCTGGTCCCTTAAGGGGCGCGACGGCAAGCGCCCGCTCGGCTCGGTGCGGCTCGTCAAGCCGGCGACTCCGACCTCGGGTATGCGACCGGTTTGGAACGTTCCTGAAGGCGGATCGTCGGTGGCCACGCTGCGCAAATGGCTGATCGAATTCGTTATTGGCGGCCCGGCGGATCAGCTGTACGGGTCGGCGGCGTCGCGCAGCCCGTCGCCAAGGAACTGGAAGGCCAGCACCACCAGGACGACCGGCACCACCGGCAGCATCAGCCAAGGATACAGCGCGACCACGTTGATGTTCTGCGCCTCGTTCAGCAGGACACCCCAGCTCGTGATCGGCGGGCGCAGGCCGAGACCGAGAAAGCTCAGCGCCGTTTCCGCCAGGATCATGCCGGGGATGGACAGGGTCGCCGAGGCAATCAGGTGGCTGGTGAAGTTGGGCAGCAAATGGCGAAAGATGATGCGGCCGGGCCGCGCGCCCATCAGCTGGGCCGCCTGGCAGAATTCCTCTTCGCGCAGCGCCAAAAGCTTGGAACGCACCGCCCGCGCCAGGCCGGGCCAGTCGAGCAGTCCGAGAATCACCGTGATTCCGAAATAAACCCCGACCGGGCTCCAGGTCACCGGCAGGATTGCCGAAAGCGCCATCCAGAACGGCAGTTCCGGGAAGGCGCGCACCACTTCGATGAGGCGTTGCACCGCCGTGTCCACGGCGCCGCCGTAATATCCCGCGAGCCCGCCGATCACAGTGCCCAGCACCAGGCTGATGGTGATGCCGAGCAATCCGATGGTCAGCGATATGCGTGATCCATACAGGATGCGGGACAGCAGATCGCGCCCCAGCCGGTCGGTGCCGAGCAGGAAGAAAGTGCCGCCCCGGGCCGGGCAGATGATATGGAAGGCCGCGTCGAACATGTTCCAAAGCGCGTATTCGGCGCCGGGATAGTCGCCGGCGGCGCAGAAGAAGCGCAGCTTTTGCACGCGCTTGCGGTCTTCGGTGTAGACCCACCGCATTTCGTCGAGGTTCAGGCTCACGGTCAAGCCATACACAAAGGGGCCGACGAACGCGCCGTCATGCATCAGGTGCACCGATTGCGGCGGAGCATAGAGATAGTCGGTGTGGCGGGCTTGGCTGTCATAGGGGGCGATCGTCTCGGTGACGATAATCGAGAGGTACATCAACAGAAGGAAGCCGCCGGACACCATGGCGAGCCGGTGGCGCCGAAACTTCCACCACATCAGCCGCCATTGCGACGCCAGGTACACGCGTTGCTGCTCGGCCGTGATCGGATCCTCGGCGTCCGGGTCGTAGGGCGCGGGGTTGACGTAATGCGGCAGCCGGTCGGGTGCGTCGGTCATGCCGCGTCGCTCCCGCCGAACCGAATGCGCGGATCCAGCGCCGCAAGCGCCAGATCGGACAGCAGCGTGCCGATAACGGTCAGCGCCGCCAGGAACATCAGAAATGAGCCGGCGAGGTACATGTCCTGGCTCTGCAGCGCGCGCAGCAGCATCGGCCCGGTGGTCGGCAGCGACAGCACGACCGACACGATCGCCGCGCCGGAAATCACCTGCGGCAGCAAGTTGCCGATGTCGGCGATGAACGGATTGAGCGCCATCCGGACCGGGTATTTGATCAGCGCGCGCAGCGGCGGCATGCCTTTGGCCCGCGCGGTGACGACATATTGCTTCTCCAGTTCGTCGAGCAGGTTGGCGCGCAGCCGGCGGATCATGCCGGCGGTGCCGGAGGTGCCGATCACGACGACCGGAATCCAAAGATGCTCCAACACGTTCAGCGCCTTCGCCCAGGACCAGGGCTGGCCGACATAATCCGCCGCCATCAACCCGCCGATAGAGGTGCCGAACCAGACATGGGCGGCGTATTGCAGCACCAGCGCCAGCAGGAAATTCGGCGTGGCGAGACCGAGAAATCCGATGAATGTCAGGCCGTAGTCGCCGATGCTGTATTGCCGCACCGCCGAATAGACGCCGATGGGAAAGGCGACGAGCCAGGTAAACAGGATCGTCGTGAACGAGACCACGAATGTCAGCAGCAGACGATCGCCCACCACCTCGCGCACCGGCAGGTCGTGCTCGAAGGAGAATCCGAAATCACCTTGCAGCATGCCGGCAAGCCACAGCCCGTATTGCTGATACAGCGGCCGGTCGAATCCGTATTGCTGTTTCAGGAAGGCGATCTTGTTCGGGTCCACCGATTCGCCGCGGCTCTGCAACTCGTTCATGTAGCTGGTGAAGTAGTCGCCCGGCGGCAGCTGGATGATCACGAAGACGATTGCGCTGACCGCCAGCAGCGTCGGGATCATCATCGCGATGCGCCGGACGAAATATTCAAACACCCGTCAGCTCCCGGTCCGCAAGGGCTGGCGGCGTACGCGGCGGGAAGTCATCGTGCCGGTTTCCCGTCGGTGTCGGCGGTGGGGTCGGCGAACCAGAAAGTGTCCGGCCGGTAGATGCCGAAATGAGCGCCGGGATTCCAGTTGTAGAGGCCGTTCGTCGGCACGTTGCGCAGGCGCCGGTCGACCACCACCGGCTGCAACGTGCCCGAGATCAGGCCGATCGTGAACACCTGGTCGCCATAGAGCGCGAGCATTTCATGCCAGATTCGGGTGCGGGTCTTACGGCGTCCGGCGGTACGCCATTGCTGCAGGAGTTTGCCCAGCCGTTTGGCGGCCGGCATGTCCGGCGCGGCGCCGGCCCTGCCGCCGGTTTCGATATATTGGCCCCAGAGCGGCCACTGGTATTGCGTTTGATGGGTCGGCGCCAACGCCTCGGGGCTGGTATCGGCGGTTGCAAGCCCGTTCTCGAGACCGGACGACAGCGCCATGATCGTCTCGCCGGCATAGATGCGATTGCGCAGCACGTCGCGATGCGATGGTTTGATATGAAGTTTTATTCCGGCTTTGAGCCAACTGTCATGCACCAGCTCGAGCGCATCCGCTTCCTCGCTGCTCTCGCCGGCGGTCTCGACAATGATGTCGGCGGGCCGGCCATCCGGCAACAGGCGGATGCCGCGGCTGTCCCGGCGGGTCAGGCCGGCCGCATCGAGCAGCCGGTTGGCGCGCGCCAGATCGAAGCCGGCCCAGGCGCGGCGATAGGCATCGCGAAACAGCGGACTTTCCGGCAGGACCGTGTTCTGCCCCTCGATCGCCTGGCCGAAATACATCACCCGGTTCAGTTCGCGCCGGTGAACGGCGAGCGACAGGGCGCGGCGAAACCGGACGTCTTGCAGCAAGGCCCGCCATGTCTCGTCCTTGGCGTTCAAATTCGGGTACAGCGCCAGATGCGCGCCCTTGCCGATGCGCCATAGATGGACGTCGAAGCTGCCCTGTTTGGCGTTTTTTCGAAGGAAGGTGTAATCGTCGAACCGCAAATAGCGCGCCTGCAGGTCCGATTCGCCGGTACCCGTCTTGGCGGCAACGATCTTGTTGTCGACGATGTTCATCACCACCCGGTCGATATAGGGAAGTTGCCGGCCATTGGGGTCGACCCGATGAAAATAGGGATTGCGCCGGAATTCGAAGCGATCGGACGGACCCTTGGTGGCGATTGTCCAGGGCTGCAGAGAGGGCAGATCGACATTGTCGTTCTTATACGAGTTGTCGGCCTTGTTGTGCAGCGCCGCCCAGTTTCGGTAGCCGCGGCCTTCCGCTTCCTTGTCCAGCGCGCCGGCGTCGAAATACCGCGCGTGAAACCGCTTGAGGTAATGCGCCGGCCGGTAGATGAAAGGCGGGCGCGGCCCCGCCAGCGCCGGCAGGAACGCGGGGTTGGGCGCCGGCCAGGTAAAGCGCAGCGTATGGTCGTCGAGGATCTCGAAGCGGGGCGGCTTGCCGCCGACCAGCATGATCTTGGGCGGACCGGCCGGCGACAGCATCCGGTTCATCGCGACGTCGTCCCAGTAATAGCGAAAATCTTCCGTCGTGAAGGGGTTGCCGTCGGACCACCGGTGTCCTTTGCGGAGATGCAGCGTGAAGACGCGGCCACGGTCCACGTCGATTCGTTGCAGGATGTCCGGCACCAGTTTCAGCTCGGAATCGAAGCGGACCAGGCGGGCATAGCCATAGACCACCATCAGCCGGACATCTTTGGGACGCGCCATCAACAGGCGCAGCGTGCCGCCATGACGGCCGGGCTGCAGCGCCGGCTCCGCGAACGGCACCACCAGCGGCATGGCCGGCAGCCGGGCTGCGGCGGGCGGCAAGTCGCCCGCGTCGATCGATTTTTGCAGCGATGGCGGATCGATAAACCGCGCCGCCGCGGCCGCTGGTGTGCCGCCGACCGCAGCAACAAAGAGTGTTGCCATGATCGCGGGTACGGAGGCCGCCATCGCCGCACCGAAGATCGCGCGCGCGCTCACGGCGTGGCCACCGCCGCCGTGGCCCGCACGAAGTGCCCGTCGGCGACCGGCCTCAGCTGAAGTCCCTCATCATCGCCGCCGTCGCCGCCGTCGCCGCCATTGCCGCAAACGACGTCACGAAACGGCGGCGGCCAGGCGGCCGGGTCCCCGGCGCGGTCGTCCATCAAGGCCTGCAGGTCGAGCGTGCGGTCCGGATCGGTATCGGGCACGGCGGCGAGCAGCCCCCGGGTATAGGGATGTACCGGGCTGCGAAACAGCATGTCCCGTGGCGCCAACTCGACGATCCGGCCATGGCAGATCACGGCGATCCGGTCGGCGATGTAATCGACCACGGCAAGGTTATGCGACACGAACAGATAGGTCAGACCGAGGCTGGTCTGCAGGTCGCGCAGCAGGTTCAGGACCTGCGCCTGCACGCCGGCGTCGAGCGCGGAGACCGGTTCGTCGCAAATCAGCAGGTCCGGCTTTAAGGCGAGTGCCCGGGCGATACACAGGCGTTGCCGTTGCCCGCCGGAGAAGCTGTGCGGATAGCGGTTGAGACATCGTTCGTCGAGGTCGACCAACCGCATCAGGTCGCGGGCCGCCGCGCTGCGATCGGCTGCGGTGCCGATGCCATGGATGACCAGCGGTTCGGTGATGATATCGAACGCGGTCATGCGGGGATCGAGCGCCCCGAAAGGGTCTTGGAAGATGTATTGCACCCGCCGCCGGTAGGCGCCGAGCGCCGGCCCGGTCAGCGTCCCGACATCGGCCGTTTCGCCGGACGGGTCGCGAAACAGGATGCGCCCCGAGTCCGGCCGGACGGCCCGCATGATGAGTTTCGCGATCGTGGTCTTGCCGGACCCGCTTTCGCCGACCAGTGCCAGCGACTCGCCGCGCCGTATCGAAAGGCTGACGCCGTTCACCACGCCGACCCGCTCGCGCGCGTGCCATGGCGTGAATCCGGAGCGCCGCTGGGAATAGGATTTCCGCAAATCGATCACATCGAGAATGGTCGCCGCCGCCGGGCGCGCTTGCGCCGTGGGCGCAATCGCGCCGCCGTCGCGCCGGTGCACCGGCCGCAGGCGCTCCGATCTGTTCCGCCCGATGCGGGGGGCGGCGTCGAAGAGCGCCTTCAGATAGGGGTGTGCCGCGTGGCGGAACACGTCGCCTTTTGTGCCCGATTCCATGACCTCGCCGCGATACAGGACGACGACCTCATCCGCCATATTGGCGACCACGCCGAGGTCATGGGTGATGATCAGCACCGCCATGCCATATTGCCGTTGCAGGTCGGCGATCAGTTTGAGGATCTGCGCCTGGATCGTCACGTCGAGCGCCGTGGTCGGTTCGTCGGCGATCAGCAGTTGCGGGCGGCAAATCAGCGCCATCGCGATCATCGCCCGCTGGCGCAGCCCGCCGGACAGCTCGAAGGAATAGGTGTCATGGGCGCGGTCAGGATCGGGGAAGCCCACCTGATGCAGCATCTCGCGGGTACGGCGTTCGCATTCCACGCCCGAGCAGCCCTCATGATATCGCAGCACCTCGCCGATCTGGTCGCCGATCGTGTGCAGCGGCGACAGCGAGGTCATCGGCTCCTGAAAGATCATCGAAATTTTGCTGCCGCGAAAACGTTGCATCCGGGCGCCGGCCGGGTCGAGCCCGGCAAGGTCGATCACGCCGCCGGGCGCCGCCGGATCGGCGAACAGGATTTCGCCGGCCTCCTGCCGGGCGCATCGCGGCAATATTCCCATAATGGCCTGGGCCGTGATGGACTTGCCGGATCCGGACTCGCCGACCAGCGCCACGGTCGAGGCGGGCCGGACGCGGAAACTGACCCGTTTCACCGCTTCGATCGCGCAGCCCGGCAAGGTGATACCGACACGGAGATCGCGAAGCTGCAGCAGGTCGGCCATTACCAGCGCATATCCTCGTCCTTTATGCCGCCTTCCGGCGGTGGCGGCGTGCCGCCCTCGCGGAATGCCCGGAGGTTTTCGGCGGTGGTTTCGTCGAGCTCGACGTGTTGGCGTTCGACCACGGCGGCGACCGCCTCGACGATTTCCTCGAAGCCGGTCAAATCCGAATCAACCCGAACCGTGCCGGTCGGGCCGGATATCTTCAACTCCATCCAGCCCCGCTTCATATCGCGCCGGCTTTTTTCGCGGACCGTCGAGAAATACCGCAGTTTCAGCGCCGACATTTCGGCCCAGGCGAAAAAGCGCTTTCGCAAGCCGTGCACAAACAACCCGTCGTCCCGAAGTTCAAAAGCGGTGTACTGCATCAACACCGTCCGCAAGCCATACAGGAAAAACAGCATGGCCGCGGTGCCCAGGATCGTAAAAAAGATCGGGCCCGGCTTGCCGACCACGACGGGGAGGGCGAAGAACAGGAAACCGGCGCCGGCCCGAACATAATCCCAGATCAGGCTGCGCATCGGATATCGGAAATAAGTCATGGGCCTCGCGTGACGGCGGGCGCCGTCTCTGTTTGGGGTGGAGCGGAATGCAGCGGAGAACCGGCGGTCCATTGCCGAGGTGCGGCCCGCCCGTCCTGGGCGGCCCGGATATTCAGCTCCCGCGCCGGGGCGGTCCAATCGTGCCCGTGCGAAGCCGGCGGTGCCGTGTCGAGCAGGGTCATGGGATCTGAATATATGGGGGTGGACGGAAGACGCAAGGCACCATGTTGTGACGTCTCATCGCGCGTCGCCCGCGCGATACGCCACGAGTTCGGCGCTGCGCCGCGCGCCGTCGAGATCGAGCCCGTCCGGGCACGGCCGGATCATGCCGGCGGCGCGGTCGGCGGCGGCGGCCAGAGCCGACGGAGTCAGCGCTTCCTCGGCCAACACCTGCGCCCAGCCGCGGCGTGCAAGGAGTGCCGCCCGCAGCGCCTGTTCGGATTGCCCATGGGCGCTGAACGGCACCAGCACACACCGGCTGCGGGCTTGCAGCAGGTCGAGGACCGTATTGTATCCAGCCTGGCTGATCGACAGGACGCCGCCGGCGAGCAGCGCCGGAAAATCGCTGCGCGCCGGCTCGACGACAATGCCGTCGCCGGATTGCAGCGCCGCCCGATCGCGGGACGGCAGGTTCGGGCCGAGCAGCATGCGCCAAGGGGAATTGCGGAAGGAGCCGAGCGGCCGCGCCGCGAGGGCGGTTCGCATCAGCGCGCCGCCGGTGCCGCCACCGCCGGCCGAGACGATAACCTCACCATGGTGGACCGGTGCGGCAACGCGGCCGGGCGGTTCCGGCGCGACATAGCCGGTGTAGTGCACCCGGTCGGCAATATCGCGGGTTCTTGAAAAGGTTTGGTCGAGGGTGACGAATGCGGGATCCCCATGCACCAGCACCGCATCGAAATATTTTTCGATCAGGTCGATAATTGCCGCCAGCCGCGCGGGGTTCCGTTTCGGCACCAGAATATCGCGCAACGAGCAGAGAATTCGGGCGCGGCCCTTGGCGGCCTCGAGCAGGGGCAGCAGCTCGAAACGGAATGGCCAACGGCCAAAGGGAAAGGTTTCGATCAACAGCGTGTCGGCATCGGAAGCCTCGAAGGCCCGGAGCAAGGCGGCGCACCGCCGCGCCCGCCAGGCATCGTCGATTTCCCGGCCGTCGCCGCCGATCAGGGCGCTAAAGGCGGCGTCCTTGGCCTTGACCGGCGGTAGCCGCACCACCTCCGCGCCCAGCAGATCTTCGTCCAGCGCGTCGAATCCGCCGGCGGCATAGACGACTTCAAGCCCCGTTCGGCGCATGGCCCGGGTCAGGATCGCCGCCCGCGCGGCGTGGCCGATGCCAAGCAGATGTTGCACATAAAAGAAGACGCGCCCGCTGGTCATTGGCGGCTTGTCATCGGCCGGTGGTCATCGAATCGTCATGGCGCGGGCGGCCGGAGCGGGACGTCGAGGGCGTGCACCGAGGGATGCCCATTGGCGTCGAGGCGGAACACCTGGGCGCAGTTGTCCGCGAGCCGCCGCGGCGCTTTGCTGGTCATGTCCCAATCGATCGCCAGGGCATAGGTCGCCCGGATGACGCCGCGATGGCACACTGCGATGGTGGCCGTCTCGGCGGCGGCGCGCTCGGACAGGAAGGGCCGCAGCCGGGCCTGCACCTCGCGCGGGCTTTCCCCGTCGGGGGCGCGGAAATCGAGGCCGCGCGCCTCCCAGGCGGTCATCAGATTGCCGAGCTCGTCGCGCAGATCTTGCAGCGTGCGGCCTTCCCAGACGGCCCAGTCCATCTCGACCAGCCGCGGGTCGGCGCGCACGGGTCCGCCGGACAGGATTTCGGCGGTCTCTTTTGCCCGTGACAAGGGGCTCGTCACCCAATCGAAGCCGTCGAGGGTCTTCGGTAATGTCCAGCCACGCACCTGGTCGCGACCACTCGGGCTGAGCGGGATGTCGCTTCGGCCCTGCACCAGATGGGTTTCGTTCCACTCGGTGACACCGTGGCGGATCAGGGCAAGCAAGGTCATGCGGGACCCTCGCGCCGGGCGTCCCGCAGAACCGCGTCCAGCGAGCGGGCGGCGGCCGGCAGCCCGTGATGGGCGTGCGCCGTTCGGCGGGCGCGGGCGCCCATCATCCGCCGCCGCGCCGGATCGGCGAGCAGCACGCGAACCGCCGTCGCCAGCGCCGATGCGTCGCCTTCGGGCGCCAGCAGGCCGGTTTCCCCATGACGGACATATTGCGCGATGCCCTTTCGGTCGCCCACGGCGACAGGCAGACCGGCGGCCTGGGCTTCCAGCAGCGCCATTGAGAAGCCTTCGCCGAGGGCGGGCCAGACCGCGAGATCCGTCGCTGCGTGCAGGCGCGCGAGGCCGCCCGGGTCGAGCGCGCCGAGAAATCGCACGCGGCCCCGGCACTCTAACGACGCATCGAACAGAGTCTCGATCTCGGCCCGGGCGGCGCCGTCGCCGGCGACGAAGAGGTGCCATGGCCGGTCGGCGATCCGGGCCAGCGCGGCGACGAGCACGCGGTACGACTCGCGCTTCACGTCCGCGCGCAACATGGCGACCGTGGCGAGCCAGGGGATCGTGGGGTCGAGCCGGTGTTCCCGGGCGATCGCGGCGCGGGCTGCGTGTTGCGGCGGGTGTTGCGCGATATCGAGAAATGGCGGCATCCGCACCAGACGGTCCGGCGCGGCGATCGCCGCGATGCCCGGCAGGTCGAGCGGGTCGAACACCAGCAGACGGCGGGCCCTTGCGATCGCCGCCGCTGCGGCGTAATGCCCCTCGCGCCACGGACCGGAAGCCTGTTTCGCCGCATGGCTTGGCTCCGCCGCGACATAGGGAATCGATAAGGCGGACGACACCGCCGGCCCGATCCAATCCGGCGCCTTGTGATAGAGGTGATAGGTGAACCACAGGTCGGGCGGATCGTTCCGGTGGCGGGCGATCAGGCGCGCGGCCGTCTGCCGGCCCGCGGCACGGATGCGCCTTTGCCGATTCGTGTTGCCGCTTCCGTCGCGGCTGCGCAACCGCGAGGCGATTTCCACCGCATGGCCGCCCGTGCGCAACGCCTGTATCAACAGCCGCGCGATGCGGCGGTCGCCGGACGGCACCGGATGGTCCGGCGGCTTCAGCGGTGCGTAAAAGGCAACGCGCATCACGCTGCCCGCGCGCTTGCGGTGGCGGCGGCCATCGTGAAACGCGGCGCAAGCCGGTCGAGCCAGGACTCCGCATCGAAGCGCCCCCGCAGGTGCTGCTCTCCCGCGCCGCCGAGACGATCGCGCAACGCCGGATCGCCGATCATCCTGCCGAGCGCCGCGGCGAGACTCCGGGTGTCGCCGGGCGCCGCCAGCAAGCCGGTTTCGCCATCGGCAATCAATTCGGGAATGCCGGAGATCCGTGTGGTCACGACGGGCAATGCCTGACTCTGCGCCTCCATCAGCACATTGGGCAGGCCGTCCTGGTCGCCGTCGCGGTCGCGCCGGCAGGCGAGCGCGAAGACATCCGCGTAGCGCAGCGCCTGCAGTACGGCGTGCTGCGGCTGCGGTCCGTGCCAGCGGACGCGATCGCCCAGCCCGCGCCGGACCGCCTGGCGCCGCAACGCGCCCAATCCGGCGCCGCCGCCGATATGATCCAGCGTCCAATGATGATGGCCGGGGATTTCCGCCAGCGCGTCGAGCAGAATATCGATGCCTTTCTTGTCGACCGCCCGGGCGACGCAGAGCAGCCGAACCGGATCGCGCGGATCGGTGCCGTCGCGCGGCGGCCGCCGGTCCGGCATCGGCGGAAACCGGTCGAGGTCGAGTCCATGATAGATCAGCTCGGCGGGATAGCCGGGTGCAAGCGCGCGCAGCCGCTCGGCGCCGGCGGCGTTGCATGTGACGGTCCAGGCGGCTTCGCCGAGCTTTGCGGCAAGATCCCAGCCTGGCGTGGTCCAGATGTCGCGCGCATGGGCCGATACACTGAACGGCAGGCGGCGCATGCGCGCCGCGTAGCGCGCCACGGATGCCGGCGTGTGCATGAAATGGGCATGCAGATGGGTCGTCCCGGCGGGCAGTTCGGCCGCCAGCACGCAGGCCTGGCCGAAGCGCCGTATTCGATTGCGGGTCGGGTCGCGCCGGCAATCGGCGATAAAGGCCGCGCGCGCGGCGGCGTACCCCGGCAGCGCCGTGGCGCGTTGCCAGGCGGCAAGGCTCCGCCGCGACTCCCGGTGCAAATACTCCGGCAGATAGAGCACCGGCGCGGCGATTTCGTCGTGGATCGGGTGACGCGCCGGGTCCGTGGGATAACGCAGCGAGGCGATGGCGATGGCGACGCCGCGCCGCTCCAGTCCCAGGATTTCCTGCGCGATGAATGTTTCGGACAACCGGGGATAGCCCTTGACCACAAACACGATGGTCATCGCACGCTCCTGCCGTTTCGCGGATAGGCGGCTGCGACGCGGCTCGGCGCGCGCAGCGCCGGGGTTGGTGCCGCAAGGGATTGCCGCGCGAGTCGGAGAAGGTTTCGCGAGCCGTCCAAAAGGCCCGGCACGACGCGGTTCGACGGTTTCGGCTGCTGGCTCAGCTGCCGCAGCGCGGTGACCATCGTCTTCGCCGGCCGGGCGCCCTGGCCGTCGAGCATGGCGGTCAGGCCCAGGTCGCGCGCGCGCTCGGCGCGAATGAGCTGTTCCCGGCGCGGCGCGGCGCGTGGCACCAGCAGCGCTGGTTTATCGAAGGAAAGGATCTCGCAAAAGGTGTTGTATCCGCCCATGGCGACGATGCCTTCGGCCTGGGCCATCAACACTTCGATGTGGGCGTCGAAGGTGATGATTTCGACCCCGGACAGTGCCGCGGCCCGTTCCCGGAAGGCGCGTTGGCGTGCGGCGGCCATGAAGGGCCCAAGCACGATGACCGCCCGGTGCGGCAGGGCGCCGCCGGATTCATACGCCCGCATGACCCAATCGACCAATCGCTCCCCGTCGCCGCCGCCGCCCGGTGTCACCAGGATGAAGCGATCGCCGGGCGCATGCGGCAGTCGTTGGTGGTCGCCGTCGGCGGCCGGATTCTCCGGCAGGCCACGCCGCAGATACCCCGTGAAGCTGGTCTTTCGTCCGACCGACGGGGGCAGTTCCTGTCCCGCCAGCGGATCATAGATTTGCGGCAACCCGTAAACCCAGACTTGATCGTACAGATCGCACACCGCATCGGCCGCCCCTTTGCGGGCCCATTCCCGTGCGAGCGCGGCCGGATCATCGAGCACGTCGCGCAGTCCCAAAATCAACGGACATCCGGCGGCCCGCAGATCGAACAGCGTATCGCGCACCTCGCCCCGCAACCCGAGCGGCTCCTTGTCGACGATGAACAGGTCGGGGTCGAAAACCGATGCGGTATGGCGAATGATCGAAGACCGCATGGCGACCGTTTCGCCTATGTCGAAGTCGAGGGCCGACGTGGTGTATTCGCCGTTGCTGAGCTTTATGACGCCGGGAATGCGCACGAAGTCGACCCGTTCGCCGAAGTCGAACCGGCCGATAATCGGCGAACCCGAGACGATCAACACCGACAGCGACGGCGCGCCGGTAACGAGCGCCTGGGCGATCGTCCGGCAGCGGCGCAGGTGGCCGAGACCGAAACTGTCGTGGCTATAGATCAGGATGCGCTTGCGGTTGCGCGCGTCGCTCATGGTTCGGCCGATCCCGTCGTATCCGGATGCGACTATGGCACGCAATCCCGCGCGCTTGAAGGGCCGAGACGTCCGGGCCGGCACCGAATTTCCGGCGCGCATGATCGTTTACCCGCCGGGGGCGCTCGGTTAAGTTAATTTTAAGCGCTATGGCGGATCGTATCTTATGCCGGACGACGGCGCCGGCCGGTGGACGGCTCATGGAAAAATCTATTTTCAGGTATCTACTCCGATACACTGCCCCGCAGCAGGCGTATCTCTTGGCGGTTACGGTCGCCTATTATCCGTTTTTGTACCTGTCGCTGGAATTGCCGAAAATCATCGTGAACGAGGCGATCGGCGGCGGTACCGATCCGCCCTATCCCATGACGGTGTTTGGCCATAGCTTTATCGTGGAAACGCCGCAGATCCAGTTTCTTCTGGCGTTGAGCTTCACCTATCTTTTCCTGGTGCTGGTCAACGGCTGCTTCAAATTTCACATCAACGTGTACAAAGGGCGGTTGGGCGAGCGGTTGCTTCGGCGTCTGCGCTTCCAGCTCTATTCCCGCATGCTGCGGTTTCCGCTGTCGCGGTTCCGCCGGCTCGGCCAAGGCGAAATCATTCCCATCGTGACCGCAGAGGTAGAGCCGCTCGGCGGTTTCATCGGCACCGCCTTCGCGGATCCGATGTTCTATGGCGGGCAGCTGGTGGTCATCCTGAGCTTCATCATGATCCAGGATCCGGCCTTGGGCATCGCGGCGATCGCCTTTTATCCGCTGCAAATGTACATCATTCCCAAATTGCAGCGCCGGGTGAACGCCCTGGCCAAGCGGCGCGTTCAGAATATCCGGCGATTGTCGGACCACATCGGCGAATCGGTTTCCGGGATCGTCGATGTACGGGCGAACGATACAGCGAACCTCGAACTCGCGCGGCTTTCCGCACGCCTCGGCCGGATTTACGATATCCGATTCGAGCTTTATCAGCGAAAATTTTTCATCAAGTTTCTCAACAATTTCATCGATAAGCTGACGCCGTTCTTTTTCTTCTCGATCGGCGGCTATCTGGTCATCAAAGGCGAACTGACCCTTGGCGCCTTGATCGCGGTGCTGGCTGCCTATAAGGACCTCGCCGCGCCGTGGCGGGAAATGCTGGTCTGGTATCAGCAAAAAGAAGACGTTCGCATAAAGTACGACCAGGTGGTCGAGCAGTTCTGCCCGCCGGGAATGCGGGATGAAGAACTGGCGGCCAAGGCATCGGCAGCCGGTGAGCCGGTGCTGGAGGGCGAAATTGTCGCCAATGTCAGCCTGACCGACGATGACGGCGGGCGCCTGCTGGATGGTGCGGTGATTTCGCTGCCGGTCGAGGGGCATGCCGCCATTGTCGGCGATGCGGCGAGCGGCAAATCGGAACTTGCAATGATACTTGCCGGATTGATTGCGCCGACATCGGGCAAAGTTACGATCGGCAACCAGGATCTGGCGGAATTGCCGCTCGCGGTGACCGGGCGGCGGATCGGCTATGTCGGCGCCAACGCCCATCTGCAGAACGCCTCGATCAGCGACAATTTGGTTTACGGGTTGAAACGGCAACCGCCGCCAACCGCGACGGTGTCGACGGAACGGGCGGCGAAGCTTGCCGAATCGGTGCTGGCGGGCAATTCGGCGCAGGAATTCAATGCCGATTGGATTGACTACCAAGCGGCTGGCGTGGACGGGCCGGGCCCGCTGTGCCGTCGGATGATTGAAACCCTTTACGTCGTCGGCCTGGACCGCGACGTCTATCAGATGGGACTGCGCGGCAGCGTCGACCCGGGTGAGCAGCCGAAGACGGTCGAAAAAATTCTGGCTGCCCGGCACGCGCTCCGCGAGCGGCTGTGCGACCCCGCCTTTGCCAGATTGGTCGAGCCTTTCGACGTGGACGGTTACAACACCAATGCGACGGTCGGCGAAAACCTGTTGTTCGGCGTACCGCTTGATGAGCGGTTCGACATCGAGCGTCTGGCCGATCATCCCTATGTCATGGATGTGCTCGACCGCGCGGGCCTGATCGATACCTTTGTCGAGATCGGCTGGCGGGTCGCGGAGACCATGGTCGAATTGTTCGCCGACCTGCCGGCGGATCATGAATTCCTGCAGCAATTCAGTTTTATCTCGGCCGAGGATCTGCCGGCATTCCGCACTATCCTCGGACAGTCTCAGGATTCCACGGGCGTGAGCCTCAGTGCGCGCCGGCGCCTACTGTCTCTGCCTTTCCTGCTGGTCGTATCGCGTCATCGGCTCGGTCTGATCGACCAGCAATTGCAGGAACGCATTCTCGCGGCGCGGCACCTGTTTTCGGCCGGCCTGCCGGCTTCGCTGGACGGGGCGATCGCATTTTTCGAGGAAGGGCAGGTCAATCCCGCCGCCACCATTCAAGACAACATGCTGTTCGGCAAGCTCGCCTATGGCCAGGCCCACAGCGCGCAGAAAGTCGGCGCGCTGATCGACGAAGTGGTCGATCGCGTCGATTTGCGGGCGGGCGTGATCGCCGTCGGGCTGCGGGCCCCGGTGGGTGTCGGCGGCGCTCGGCTGTCGCTGGCGCAGCGACAAAGATTGGCGATCGGGCGCGCCCTGTTGAAACGTCCTGACATTCTGATCGTCAACGAAGCGGCGGAGGTGCTGGACCGCCAAAGCCAGGCCGAATTGATCGAGCGGCTGCATGCCGCGGGAGCCGGGCGGGGGTTGATTTGGGTGATGAGCCAGCTGGTGAGCCCACAGCTTTTTGAACAGATCGCGGTGATGAAGGACGGCAAGGTGGTTGAGCAGGGAAGTTACGACGTGCTGGCCGGGCTCGAGGGGTCGCTCAGTGAACTGCTCGACGTTGCCTGACCGCTCGGCAGAAAAGGGTACCCAATGAGCCTTAGCGATGAATTCGAATGCCTGCGCAAGGTGCCGATGTTCGCCAATGTCGACGCGGCGCGATTGAAGCTGTTGGCGTTTACCAGCGACCGGCTCGTTTTCGCGCCGGGCGATGTGCTGTTTCGGCAGGGGGACCCGGGCGACGCCGCGTATTTCATCGTCAGCGGTTCGGCCGAAGTCCTGGTTCACAATCTCGATGGCGATATGAGCGTTGCTGCCATCGGTGAGAACGAGATGGTGGGCGAAATTTCCATATTGTGCGATGTGCCGCGGACCGCCACCGTGCGCGCGGTCAGCGACTTGGTGACATTGCGCATTTCCAAGGACCGGTTCTTCACCGTTCTCGAGGAATTTCCCGAAATGGCGGTGGGGATCATGCGCGAACTGGCCCACCGGCTTGAATTGACGACCGTCCGGTTGCGCGAGGCGCTGGCGGCGCGCCCGACTCCCTGACGGACCGCAACGAGGATGTGGCGGGGCCGACCGTTCCGTCGCGGTCAGCCCTTGAAATCGACGATGACCGGCACGTGATCCGAGGCCTTTTCCCAGCCGCGCGCCTCCCGCAAAACCGAGGCGCCGCTCAGGCGCGGCGTAAGCGGCGGCGTCACCCAGACATGATCGAGCCGGCGGCCGCGATCGGATTCCGACCATTGGCGCGCGCGATAGCTCCACCAGCTGTAGAGATTTTCCGTGGGCGGTATGAATTCGCGCACCGCATCGACCCAATTCAGGGTCTTCTGCAGTGCCGTTAGCCGGTCGACCTCAACCGGCGTATGGCTGACCACCTTCAGGAGCTGTTTGTGCGACCAAACGTCGGTTTCCAGCGGCGCGATGTTAAGGTCGCCAACCAGGATGATCGGCCGCGCTGAATCGCGCGACTCCGGAAACCATGTCGTCATCTCGTCGAGAAATTGCAGTTTGTGGGCGAATTTGTCGTTGGCGTCCGGGTCCGGAACGTCACCGCCGGCGGGAACATAGAAATTGTGAACTTCGGTTCCGTCCGGCAGCTCGGCGGCGACATGGCGGGCGTCGCCGCGGCCGCACCAGTCCCGCCCGTCCTGCCGGGCGAGCGGCAGGCGGGACAGAATGGCGACGCCGTTGTAGCCCTTCATGCCGCTGAAGCAGACATGCGGATAGCCCGCCGCCTGCACCGCTTCGAGGGGAAACTTGTCGTCGTCCACCTTGGTTTCCTGCAGGCAGATGACGTCGGGCGATTCGGTCGCCGCCAAATGATGCAGCAGCGGCATGCGCAGGCGAACCGAGTTGATGTTCCAGGTGGCGAGGCGCATTTGGATGGGTCCTTCGCGGTGCGTATCAGGCGATTTTCAGGGTGAGGTCGCTGAGTCCGTCGACATGGCCGACCAGGGTATCGCCGCGTACGACGGCGGAGACGCCGGCCGGCGTGCCGGTCATGATCACATCGCCGGGGTACAGCGTGATCAATCCCGAAAGATAGGAAATCGTTTCCGGCACCGACCAGATCATCTGGTCGAGATCGGTTTCCTGCCGCACCTCGCCGTTTACCGTGAAGCGCAGCGCGCCTTTCGCGAGATGCCCGACATCCGCCGCGCTGTGCAGCGACCCGCAGGGCGCGGCGTTGTCGAACCCCTTGGACAGCGCCCAGGGCCGGCGCATTTCCTTGGCCTCTGACTGCATGTCGCGCCGGGTCAGGTCGAACCCCACGCCGTAGCCGAAGGCGCAGTCGAGCGCGTTCTCGACCGCAATGTCCTTGCCGCCCTTGGAGAGCGCTACGATCATTTCGCATTCCGGATGCATGTCCTCGGTGGCCGTCGGATACGGCAGCGTATCGTCGAGGAATATTGCGTCGGCAGCCTTGGTAAAGAAAAACGGCGGCTCACGGTCGGGGTCATGGCCCATTTCGCGCGCGTGCTCCGCATAATTGCGGCCGACGCAAAAGATGCGGCGCACGGGGAAGGGTTTTCCGCCCACGACCGGGACGGTTGGGGTTTCCCATAAGGGTATCGCGGTGTCGGTCATGATCATCCTTCCTTCGGCGCGGTGTCGGTCTTCGAATCGGGTGAGACGGTGTCGCCGTGGCGCTGCTTCATGACGTGGCCGTCGTAGAAGGCGTCGGCGTGAATGTGCTCGGCTAACATGCCGCGCGCCTGCAATGCGGGCAAGGCCGCTTCGACCATCACCGGCGGTCCGGCAAAGGGTACGCTGACATATTGACCGGCGCGGAACGTCAAGGCGCCGGTGCGTTCCGGCCGCGACCGCACGCGCCGGATGTCATGGGTCAGGTCGTCCAGGGAGTCGACCCGGAAGCGGAATTTCTGTGTTGCTGCCATCGGCGGCATCCCGAATTGACCGTTCCGGTCCGCGGGTTCAATCGGCGGAAAGTTGGCGCCCGGCGTCGGCGTATATCATGTCGAACACCAGGTCGCGGCACCGGTCCGGCCGTTCGCAGACCATCATATGGCCGGTGTTCGGAACCACCGTGAAACGGCTGCCGGACACCCGGGCGGCGACGTCGCCGGCGACCGCCGTGACCCAGCGCGCCGCGCTGGTGCCGGGGTCGGGGATTGCCGGGTCGCCGCCGACAAAGCGGGCCGGGAACGGGAATTCCGGTAAACCGTCCCACACAAGGGTGTTGTGCACCGACCGGAAAAACGCCGCTTCCACCCGGGGCGCGCAGGCGAGTTCATAGTCGTCTCCGTCGCGCCGCAACGTGGCCTGGCAATGGGCGGCGAGCATGTCCGGGTCGAATTTCGAGAAGGCGCCATGGGTGGCCAGCTTGTCCGCGAAGGCGCCGGGCGACCGCCAGCGGGCGCGCCGCTTTTCGGTCAGTCGCGCGCGTTCCGCCGAATTTTCCATGGCGTCGGGGTGGCGCGGATGGTCGCGCCCGATCATGATCGGAGGCTCGAAAAGCGTCATGTCGGCCCAGGGCACGGCGCCGGTGCGTATGCCCAGATGCAGCGCGGCCGCGCCGGAGATCGAATGGGCGGCATAGTAAACCGGCACCCCGTGCTCGCGCAGGCACACGGCTTTGGTCACCGCGGCGAGATCGTCGGCTTGCGTGTCGAGCGTGACCGATGCGTCCAGGGGGTCGGGCGGTGTGCTCGAGCCGCCATGGCCGCGGGCGTCGAAGGCATACACCACCGCGCGCTGCGCCAGCATCTCGAACCACGGGAGGTAGGAACCCGCGGACATGCCCGTGGCGTGACCGCACAACAGGACCGGACCGGGCCCGCACCGCTTCAGTCGATAAACCGAAATATCGAGACCGCCGGCGCCCGGTACAAAAAACCGCTCCGCCTTTGCCTCGGGGATCGACCGATGCGGCGTCGTGCCGCAGGGCACGCTATGCGGCTCTGATGGACGCGGCGCCGGCGTCGCGGCGTTCCATGCGCGCGCGGCAGGCGGCCTGGAAGGCCGTGAACATTTCGTCCGAAAGCGGCGCTTCGAACGGTACCGGATGTTCCGGGTGCCACTGCACGCCAAGAACGAAATCCTTGGCGCCGGGGATGCTGACCGCTTCAATCACGCCGTCGTCGCTGATCGCCTCGATGAACAAGCCGTCCGCCGGACGGTCGATCGCCTGCGCGTGCAGCGAATTGACCATCACTTCGCCGCCGCCGCCATTGAGTTTTTCGAGCAGGCCGCCCGGCTGCAGCGTAATCGGGTGACGCACCCGGAGCCGCTGATCGGGCGTTAGCGACCGGTTCATGCGGTGTTCGTTCTTGCCGGGCAGTTCGTGGACGTTCTGGTGGAGCGTTCCGCCGAGCGCCACATTCAACTCCTGAATGCCCCGGCACACAGCGAACAGCGGCACGCCGTGCTCGACCGCTAGCCGGATGAGCGGCAGTGTCGTGGCGTCGCGGTCCGGGTCGTGCTGGGTGCCCTTACGGCTCGATTCGCCATCATACAGGTGCGGCTCGACGTTTGATCCCGCGCCGGTCAGGAATAGTCCGTCGAGACGGTCCAGCAATGTCTTGAAGCAGGCGACCTCGCCCATCGCCGGAACCAGCAGCGGCAGGCACCCGGCGCCGTCGACCAGGCTGGAGATATATTTCGCGCCGACGCGGTGGCTCGGGCGACCGTCAATCAGGACGGCGCAAGCGGGGACGCCGACAATGGGACAAGGTTGTTTACTCATGTATCAAAAATGGCATTGCGCCAAAGCGGCGGCAACCCCCTTTTCGGGTGATTTCAGCTATTCCGGGGACGTTTTATCCGGCTGCTCGACATATTTAAACAGTTTGGACGGAAGCCTACCGCCGAAACGCGTGTTCTGCAGGGTTACCTGGGTATGGTTGTCCTGGGCGTCGCGGATCGTCCATCTGCGCAATTCGAGCGGCCCGTCGGAGAAGGTCAGGGTAATTTCACCCAGTTCCGGATTATCCCGGGTGATCATGCTGATTTGCAGCAGGCCGGCCTCGTTCTGGAAACCGGTGACTTGCAAGCCATCGCTGAAGGAGACGGTTTTTTGGACGAGAAACTGCGCCGGTGTTTTAACCAGCGGCAACACGTTGGTTTCCTTTAATTCCTTGTCAACGTGATAGAACCAAATTCCGTTGGCGATCAGCAGGTGCGGGATGGGCGCGTCGTATTCAAAGCGAAACTTTCCCGGCCGGTTTACATAGAGGTTGCCCTGCCATGCCGAGCCGTCCGGGTTAATCTGGATAAACCGCGATTGCATGGTATTGATGCGGTTGAGATAGCCCTCGATCCGCGCGATCGCGCCGGCATCGGTCGCTTGCGGCGGGGGAGGGGGAGGCGGTGCGCCGACAGCCGCCGGCGCCAGAACGAGAATGCCCAAAGCCAGACCGGCGTGCATAAAGCGCCGCCGGACCGCGGCAATGGCTACGTCAGTGACTGCCGATAAGAATTTCACGTTTTCCGACATGATTGGCGGGGCCGACGACCCCTTCCTTTTCCATTCGCTCGACAATTCGGGCTGCGCGGTTATATCCGATTTGCAGGTGGCGTTGGATAAAACTTGTCGACGCCTTCTGTTCCTGGGCCACCAGGGCAACGGCGCGATCGTAGAGCTCGTCGCCGGAATCGCCACCGGTCCCGCCGTCCAAGGCGAGGGCCATTTCACCGTCGTCTTCCGTGATGGCGTCGATATAGATCGGGTCGGCCTGCGATTTCAGGAAGTTTGCGACCTGCTCCACTTCGCCATCATCGACGAAGGGGCCGTGCACGCGCGTGATCCGTCCGCCGCCGGCCATGTGCAGCATGTCGCCCTGGCCGAGCAATTGTTCGGCACCCTGTTCGCCGAGAATGGTGCGGCTGTCGATCTTCGAGGTGACCTGGAAACTGACCCGGGTCGGGAAGTTCGCCTTGATGGTGCCGGTGATGACATCGACCGACGGGCGTTGTGTCGCCATGATCAAATGAATCCCGGCGGCGCGCGCCATTTGCGCCAGACGCTGAATCGACGCCTCGATGTCCTTGCCGGCGACCAGCATGAGGTCGGCCATTTCATCCACCACCACGACGATATAGGGCAGCGGCACCAGATCGAGCGGCTGTTCCTCGATGACCGGCTTGCCGGACTCCGCGTCGAATCCGGTCTGTAC
>CAJHYV010000347.1_pt1 | contig 28820 bp, 27 predicted proteins | sample 9198851 | NCBI WGS metagenome assembly CAJHYV01 (sample SAMEA7708375, study PRJEB35096) | sediment metagenome | biome: marine neritic benthic zone biome [ENVO:01000025]; feature: sediment [ENVO:00002007]; material: shallow marine sediment [ENVO:03000034] sea grass bed [ENVO_01000059] ...
CCGACTGACCGCGCAACGCGGCGCTGGTCGCCAGTTCGTCATGCATCAGAATTTCACGCATGAACGCGAGTCCGGCCTCGATCGTGGCGAGACAGAGCAGCAGGCTGAACGCGGACCACAGCATGCGAACCCGCATTTTATCCGGCAAGGCACCGATCACCGGGAAAAGGCGGGTGAAGCGGAGCGATTCCATGAGGAACAAACCCATGGAAATTTCGACCAGGATGATCACCATGGCGGCGACGTCGGCGATCCTGAAGGCGCCGATGGCGTTGCTGCCGCCGACCATTTCAGACATCGGCCGTGCGATCAGATGGAAGTTAATGAAGGCGCCGCCGATCGCGATGGCGCAAAACAGGCCGGATACGAAAAAGTTCGTCAAGGACGAGGAATGCAGGTTCCGGATGGCCCGGTCAGAGCCTTTCTGGATTTCCTCGTAGTCCTCGATGTACCGATCGATGGTTTTTGCGCGCTGCAGGAGACTGCGTACATTCTTGTCCATTTGGTCGACGCTGTGTTGCAGCATCCGCCAGTTGGGCCGCATTTTCTTAAGGTTTTCATGCCGTTCCTTCGACACGGCACGATACGCATCGCGCGCCTTGTTCTGGGCCTCGACCAGGGATTCGTGAATCTTGTCCAGGATATTGGCGACCATGGGGTCGCCCTTGGAGGGAATATTGGCGACCGCTTCGACCGCATTGGTCCAGCCGGGCGGGGAGGGCGGCACGTCGGTGCTGCGTTGATGATCTTCCTCGATCCGGGCGATCTGTTCGTTCATCCGCCGTTGCAGCGTCGGGCATTCGGCCAAATCGCGCTGGACCGAATTGTCCATGCGGTCGAATTCGCGCTCGATCTTCTGCTCGGTAGCTTCCCGCCCGGCGGCAAGCAGAACCTCGCGATTGCGCGCCGCCAATTTCTCTTCCGCGTGATAGAGCGACGCGGCGGCGAGGCGTAGCGCGGAATGTATTACCCGCGTCAGCGATCGAATTGCGGCGTGCGCCGGGCCACGCGTGAAATACAGGCCGATAATGGCGAAGAAGATAACAACAAAAACGATCACCGACTGCGATGATGTAAGCGCACTGAGTTGCGGCATGCTAATCCCCCATTTTTCGCCCGGTTTTCCGGCGTCATCCGCCCAAAACGGGCAGCGACCGGACCATTGCGGACCGGGCGAAGGACATACTTCATTGTAGGATCGAATAATTTGCGTATTTCGATAACAAACCGTTAATTGAAGGAAAAAATTCGCAAATGCGGTGGATACCGTTTAGCTGTAATATCTGTGTAAAATTAACTTGTTAGGAGCGGTCGAGCCATTCTTGGGCAGCGATTTGGCGTAATCCTATGCTGACAGTCCAAAGGGGCGATATTATGGCGACACTATGGAATGTGAGGCGCCCGGCCAGTCTGAAGAGGCTTAGAACAAAATCAAACTTGTGGATCCGCAGATATTGCCAATTCTTGCTGTCGCTGTACCATGGGTCAGGTGTTGACGGTTTGTTTCGTCAAACAGTCGGTATCAAAATAAAAATACATTAGAATTCATCCAAAACAGGGAGACGAGTATGCGTAAATTACGTACGGCCTCCGCCTTGGTTTTAGGGAGTGCATTGACTTTTGGAGCGGGCACCAATTCGGCGACTGCCGAAACGCCCGTCCGTGGTGGCGTCCTTAACTTCGTCGTGGGCAGCAAAATTCCATCCTACGACGCGCATCGGGAAACCACCTTCGGCATGATTCACCCGATTCGGCCATTCTACAGCTTGCTGATCATGGTCAATCCGGAAAATCCCCAATCGACGACGGACTTCGTTTGCGATCTCTGCGAGGGCAAAATCCAGGCCGCGTCGGACGGGATGTCCTACACCTTCGATATTCGCAAGAACGTCAAGTTCCACGACGGCACGCCATTGACTGCGTCGGACGTCAAGGCGTCGCTCGACAAAATCATCTTCCCGCCGAAGGGAACTCCAAGCTCGCGAAAACCATGGTACACGCAAGTCGCGTCCATCGAAGCGCCCGAATCGCATAAGCTGGTCGTCAAAATGAAGCGGCCGTTGACGGCGATCGTCCCGGCGCTCGCCTCGCCGTACAACTTTATCTATTCGAAGAAGGATCTCGATAAGCACGGATACGATTGGCATAAGAAAAACGTCAACGGAACTGGCGCTTTCCGATTCGTTCAGCATCAACCCGGCGCCTTTGTCGAGGGCAAGCGGAACGAAGATTACTTCATCAAAGGCCTGCCCTATCTGGACGGTTACAAGGCGATCTCGGCGCCCAAGATGTCGGTCCGCCTGCAGGCTATCCGGGGCGACCGGGCCGCGATCGAATTCCGCGGTTTCCCGCCGAAGGCCCGTGACGATCTCGTCAGAGCGCTCGGCAAGAAGATCAAGGTCCAGGAAAGTGACTGGAACGTGATGATGGGCGCAGGCCCCAACCAGAACGTAAAGCGATTCCGGGACGTGCGTGTGCGTCAGGCGCTCGGCTATGCGCTGGACCGTTGGGGCGGCGCCAAGTACATGTCGAAGATTGCCGTCGTCAAGACGGTCGGCGGGGTCGTCTTCCCGACGCACAAGCTCGCCGGCTCGAAGGAGTGGCTGCAGACCTTGCCTGGCTATGGCAAGGACGTGAAGGCGGCCCGGGCAAAGGCGAGAAAGCTTCTTGCCGAAGCCGGCTACGGACCGAAAAATCCGCTCAAGGCGGATTTGTGGAACCGCGCCGTTGACCAGCCCTACAAGCTGGTGGGCACATGGTTTGTCGATCAGTGGCGCAAGATCGGCGTTAACTCTACCCAGTCAGTGGTCCCGTCGGGTCCCTGGTATGCGGGGTTACGGAAGACCCGCGACAGAGACGTTGTTGTGGACAATAACGCGCCGAGCGTCATCAATCCGGCGATCGACGTTTCCAAGTGGATCAAAGGCGGAGGCAGCGAGTACACCAATCACAAGGACGATAAGGTCACCGAACTGTATCTCGACATGCTCAACGAGCCTGACGAGAAGAAGCAGTACGAGAAGATGCGTGCCTACGAGGGCTATCTCCTCAAGGAGCAAGCGATCACGATCCCGGCCTTTTGGTGGTACAAGATCAACCCGCATCGCAGCTACGTGAAGGGCTGGAAAATCGCGCCCAGCCATTATCTCAACCAGTCGCTCGCACGCGTCTGGATTGATCCGAAGCTGCGGTAGTAGTTGCGGTTCTTTCCGAATTTTCCGCCCCCTCAACTGAGGGGGCGGTTTTTTTGCCGTTATATCCGGAGAAACCCTCCGGTCGGTTTGAGTGCGCGCGACACCAATTCAGCGTTACCGGCGGAACCGCTTGATTACTGTCTCGCCCCATTCCCGCATGAAGCGTTCCTTGTCGGCGAAATGGACGCTCATCCAGAAATGGGTCGCGCCCGCCTCGGCGGCGGACTCGATCTTTTGGATGCAATCGTCCAGCGTGCCCGCAATGGCGAACCGGTCGGCAAGGTAATCGACCAACCCCAACTCCTCGATCATGCGGGCATTGTCGCTGTCGGGCATTTGATGCTGGTCGAAGCGGTAGCGCTGCTTGGCCTCGCGGATCTTGTCCAGGAACTGGCTCGGGATGTGCTTGCCCTGTGTGGTGAAGCGGCCGAGGTGCTTCGCACCGGACGCCAATGAATGCTTGATTGCGTGGACCGCCTCGTCGCGGGTGTTGGCGACGCTGACCCAGGGAAACCAGGTCTTGTCGATCTTGTCGTAGTCGCGGCCCGCGCGTTCGGCGCCGCGCTGGATGCAGGCGAGCGAATCCTCGATGACCTCGGGCAGCAGGCCGGTCTGGATGATCACGCCGTCGGCGACCTCGCCGGCCAGTTCCAGCGTCTTTGGGCCGGACGCTGCGACGTAGACCGGCACGTCGGCGGGGCCCCAGGTCAATTTGGTGGTTTCGCCCTGATACTCCGCGCTGCCGTTGGCCAGCATCCGGCGCACGGCGTCGGTGTACTCCCGCATCTCGGCCATGCGCGCGGGGCGGACGCCCGCATTGTGGACCGCGCTATCGCCGCTGCCGATGCCCAGCATCACCCGGCCCGGTGCTAATTCGGCCAGGGTCGCGGCCCCGGACGCGGCGACCGAGGGATGCCGGGTCATCGGGTTGATCACCCGCGGGCCGAAGGTCACGCGCTCCGTGCAGTTGGCGCAGAGCGCACTGGTGATGAAGACCTCGCGATAGAGCGACTGCGAATCGCCGACGCCTATGGTGTCGAAGCCGCTGTTTTCGGCGGTGCGGCACCAGGATTGAAATTCGGCTAAGGCATTGGGCAGCAAGGTCACCCCGAATCCGACCCGTGCGTCTTCTCGTCTAAGCATGTTCTGTCTTTCCGTTTCGCTGCTAAACCGTTGCCACCGGCGTGGCTGGCGATCCGACCGCGCCCGGCAGGCGCAGCGGCGGGGCGGTGAGAAGGAAGCGCGACCGCTTGTTGTCGTGCAGCCATTCCGCGAGTTCGGTGAGATACCACAACTCGCCCAGGTGAACGCCGAGCTTGAACAGGCAGAGTTCGTGCAGCGGCAGCGCCGCACCCTTGTCGCCGAGACGCGGGTCCGCGCCCAGGGTGGACGACCGCTCGACCGCCAGATTGTCGGAGATCAGCGCGGTGACACCGGTTTCGGTGACCCACCGCAGCAATTTCTCGTCCCGCCCGTCGAGCACCGTGCACATGGTCTTGATCGATTCGTCCGGTGTGCGGTTCATGTCGAGCGCAATCTGACCGAGGCCGGTGTGCAGGCAGACCATATCGCCTTCGCCGATTTCGATTCGGTCTTCCTGCATGATTTTCTGGAGCATATCGAAATCGACCGCCTGGCGCTCGTCGCCCAGATGGCGTCGCAGATCGATCATCACGCCGCGGCCCTGCACGCAGGTTTCGGCCATTTTATCGACGGTCAGCGCGGCCGCGCCCACATCGCCCTGGGTTGGTTTGCCGGTCTCCTCGTCGACCACCTTGTGGCCGTTGTAGTAAACTTTCTCGGCGACCCCATCGCCATCCGCGTCGAACAGCGATCCCTTATGGGCGAAGCCGTCCCATTGGGTGGAATACTGGCTGTACAGCGTGACCGCTTCGTCGCACCCGACGTCGGTGTAACGCGGATCGACCTTCGCCTGTTCGATATCGAAGTAAATGCTGCCGTCGCGCAGCACCGCGTGCAGCTTGGGCGGGAAGCGGGACGGGTTGAGCACGTTGCCGCCCGGATAGTCGAGCGGCAGGCTGAGACAGAAGACCTTGCCGTCGCGCACTTCCTTGAAAGCTTCGAGGCGGCGTTCCGGGGTGATCAAATTCATCCGCCCGATCTGGTCGTCCGGGCCGAACTCGCCCCAGTTCGAGCCTTCGGGGCGGTTCTTCCAACGTTGCGCCATCATATCCTCCTAAACCGTTGCGACCGGCGTTGCCGGCGATCCCACGGCGCCCGGCATGCGGAGCGGCGGTCCGGTGAACAGGAATCGGGACCGATTGTTTGCACGCAGCCAGCGGGCCAGGGGGCCGAGGTTGAACATTTCACCAAGATGAATGCCGAGCTTGAAAAGGCAAAGCTCGTGCAGCGGCAGCAGCGGCCCGGGCTCGGTCGCGTCCATCACGCCGCCCCATTCGTATTCGACCGCCCGGTTGTCGCAGGTCAGCACCGCGATGCCGGACTCGTCGATCCATTTCATTAGGGCATCGTCCCGCCCGCTCAGCGCGGCCCCGGAATTGAACATGACCTCGGGGTCCGGGTCGCCGGCGTATTCGATCAGCATGTCGCTCCATCCGGTGTGCAGCAGCACGATGTCGCCGGTCTCGACCGTCACACCGTCCTTTTCAAGGATCGCCATAAGGTCGTCATAGCCGACCGCCTTGTGGTCGCGGCCGTAGTGGGCGTGCAAATCGATCATGACGCCGCGGCCCTGCACGCAGGCGTTCGCCATGTTTTCGATCCCGAGCGTGGCGGCGCCGACGTCGCCCTGGGTCGGTTTGCCGGTCTTTTCGTCGACGACCCGGAAGCCGTTGTAGAACATGACCTCCTTCTTGCCGTCGCCATACGCGTCGAACTCGCCGCCGTAGTGGGCAAAGGCGTCCCATTGCGTCGAATACTGACTGTACAGATACATGGCGTCGTCGCAGGTCGCGCTGGTGACGAGCGGATTGAACCGGCTCATGGCCTGGCAGAACGCCACTTCGCCTTCCCGATAGACGGGTTTCAGCTCGGGCGGGTGGCGGCGCGGGTTGAGCGCGGTGCCGCCGGGCAGGTCGAGCGGCAGGCTGAGGCAAAAGTTCAAGCCTTCTTTGACTTCATTCACGCCTTGCAGGATTTTCTCGGCGGTCAGCAGGTTGAGCCGGCCAAGTTGATCGTCCTCACCGAAATCGCCCCAGTTAGACCCGTCCGGCCGCTGCGTCCATCGTTTGCCCATCGCGTCCTCCCTCTGTGTTTCTTCTTCATTATGCCGGTAATCCGCCGCCCCGGGATTATGCCGAGATTTGCAGTATGGTACAGTCCACTACGATCATTTCGAGCGTGGAGGGAAGAATGACAACGAAGGCGGAGCGCCAGAAAGCAATCGAATCCGCATTGGCGGAGATACGCGAGATCGATCGGACCCAGGGCATCACCGAGGCATCGTTGGAAAACGTCAAAGGCGTGTTGCTTTCCCTTGCGGAGCGGAAGGATCTGTTTTCGGAAACCGACTATCCGCCGCCGGCGAAGGACGGCACGAGCAATTTTTTCGGTCTGTCGGTCGATGACGACGACCGCTTTGCACTGTACCTGTCGGTCGGACGGAAGGGCCGCGAGACGCCGCCGCACAATCACACGACTTGGGCGGTTATCGTCGGCATGTCCGGCGAAGAGGAAAACCGCATCTATGAACGGGTCGACGGCTACCGCGAGGAAGGCCGCGCCGAACTGCGCCTGAAGGAATCCCGCGTGCTGCGTGCCGCGGACGGTTTGACCTATATGCCGGACGCGATCCACAGCATCCATGTCATCAGCGATGAACCGACCCGTCATTTCCACATGTACGGCAAGGCGCTGGCGGCGCTGCCGGACCGCATGCAATTCGATACCGAAGCGGGCACCTATAAACATTTTCCCGCTGTTCCCGCCATCTCGGTCTAGTGCGCCGTTCTGAATGACCGAATACGCGACACTGATAACCGGCGCGAGCCGGGGTATAGGTCGCGCGCTGGCCGAGCGGCTTGCCGAACGTGGGGAAACGGTCGTCGGGTTGGCGCGCCAGAAGCCGGATGACGGCTTTCCCGGCGATTTCATCGAAGTCGACCTGGCGGATGCGGATCGGACCCGCGACGCCGCTGCCGATATCGCGAAACGGTATGCCGTGGACCGCTTGGTCAATAACGCCGGGTATCTGGTGCCGGCCACGGTGATGGAAACCGGCCTAGCGGATTTCGATCGGCAAACCGACGTCAATCTCCGCGCCGCACTCCTTTGCGTGCAGGCCTGTCTCCCGGCCATGCGGCAAAGGAATTGTGGCCGGATCGTCAACATCGCGACACGGGCGGTCCTGGGGCGGGTGAAGCGGACCGCCTATGCGGCGGCCAAGCTCGGGCTGATCGGGGCGACGCGTGTTTGGGCGCTCGAGCTTGGGCAATTCGGCATCACCGTGAATACGGTCGCGCCCGGGCCGATCGCCACCGAGATGTTCAAGACGAATATGCCGGTCGGATCGGACGAATATAATCGTGTGATCGCGGGGATTCCGATGGGGCGCATGGGAACGCCGGAAGAAGTTGCCTCCGCAATCGGATATTTTCTGGGCGACGACGCCGGCTTCGTGACGGGGCAGACCCTGTTCGTTTGCGGCGGCGGCAGTATCGGCTGACGAGTGGAGACAGAGGATGAGCGCGCAGTCCGGCGATCCGGTGCCGAGTATTCCGGAAGACGAGGCCAAGGGCGAAATTGCAGAATTGTACGCGGACATCCGAGAGACCCTCGGCGTCCCGGTGGTCAATCTGATATGGCGAAATCTGGCGACGGTTCCGAATGGGTTGCAGTGGGCCTGGTCCACGGCGAAGCCGCTTTATGCTTCCGGCGCGATCTATCCGGAAGCCTATGCGCTGCGTATGGAGCAAAGCCTGCCGGCGTTACCGGTCCTGACCGCGTCGGTGCTTGAAGCAGTCGGCGTCGCGGCGGACGACCGTGCAACGATACGCCGAATTATCGACAGCTACGACCGCAGCAATCCTCTCAACCTGCTCGCTCTGTTTGCGTTGCTTGGCTGCCTGCAGGGGGAAAAGGCAAAGGCCACGCCGCACGCGATCCGCGGCGTGCCGGAACGGCCGATAACGGGTGAATTGCCGGCGCTCCTGGCATTGGACGAAATGTCGTCCGCCACCGCATCGCTGGTGCGCGAGGTGAATCGGCTTGGCGCGGGCGGCGACGATCATATCCTGGTCAGCATGCCGCGCCATCTCGCCCATTGGCCGGGCTATCTTGCGCTGTATTGGGCGAGCATCGCACCGCTCGACGCGGATGGCCGGCTCGGCGAACACATTGCCGCCGTGCTGGCCGAGGGCCAGCGTCGCGCGCAGGGGCTGGCGGGGCATTTGGACGGGCAGGGCGGAGCCGACGCATCGAACCGGGCGGCGCTGGAGGCAATCCTGAACGACTTCATTCGCAATGCTATCGGTCGAATGATACCGGTCGTGAGCATTCTGAAGCAAAGTTTCCCGAAAGACTGACATTAACACGAGGGCCGGGAACACGATGGCCGGGCCGTTATGATCCGGCGCCCCGTTTTTCAATCGCGATGTGCCGTCGGGGTTATTTCCCGAAAAGGTTTTTCAAACCCTTTTCCGCTTCCTTGGAAATGCCGGAAGCACCCTTGCTGATACCGGACGCACCTTTTGTGATGTCGGACGCGCGTCCCTTCAGGGTGCCGGAGATGCCGCCCAATGCGTCTTTGACCGATCCAATGTTGATTTTGCCGACGGCGCCGGTCGTACCCTTACTAATCGCGGCAATGATTTTTTCTGCGACCTCGGCCGGCGTGGCGCCGTTTATTTTGCCGCCTGCCTTTCCGATGTTTTCGAGATGAATATTTGGGAGTGAGGTGCCAACTTTCTTACCACCCAGAAAGTCGGCGCTTACGTTGATTGCGCCTCCGCGGATGTAAAGGTTTTCAATGACCACTTTCTTGCCCGATTCGTCGGATTTTGTTGTGGACTTGCCACCTGCAGATCCCGAGCCGCTGCTGGCTTTTCCTTCGACGTTTTTCTGAATCGTCGCAATGTTGCTGCCGCCCGAACCGAACTCGTAAATCACTTGTGGCTTTGCAATGACGACCTCTTTGATGACGATGACGTCATCTGCGACCGTGGTCGCATCGACCTTGACCGCTACGGCGCCAAGTTTGAAAGCGTAGCCGGATTTGAAGCCTTTGGGATTGGCGACCGTCAGGCCACGCAATCCGGCGGCGCCGTCGGTTAGCTTGTCCACATCCACAGCATCGAGTGAAACCTTAACGCCGGTTACTTCAGTGCCGGCGGTTTCCACCACATTCTTGATGATCGAACCCAAGTTCGACCAAACGAAAAATATGCCGCCCGCGACCAAGAGAACGATAACCGCCAGTCCGATTCCAATTTTTTTCATGATTGATCCCTATCCCACTCATTGCCGAATGCTCTTTCGGCATGTGATCCTTGTGTGCCGATGTCGCAAGATAAGGAAGCCATGCAATTGCGGCATAACTTTGTCGGGTCTGACGGTCTATCGTCGAATCCAGCGCGTCGTCCCGGGTGGTTGCCCCTGCTGACTTGATCGGCGCCTGCTTTCAGAGAGGCGTCCCTGCGTGCTCGCATTCCGCGAACCGGGCAGACGGTCTGCTTGAACGCTTGTATCCTTAACCGCATCGCCCTTGCCACCCTTGCCGTCCTTGCCGGCTACGTTCGCCGGCTGCAGTGGCGTCATTGTCACTGTTACAATCGCGCCGCTGATTGTTCCCGAGGAGATTTGCACCGTCGCAACCCGTTCGCCCTGAACGAAGGTGAGCACGCTGTTCTCCGCCAGGATGCTGGAAACGGGTTCCCAACCCAACTCGGACATATGGCTGGCGTAATAGGAAAATACTTTGGCCATAGAGCTTTCGACGTCGAGCACCAGCCGGCCGATCCACTGCTCCTCGGTGCTGAGCACGAGCGATTTGTCGTGGTCCAGTTTCGAATTGGAGGGGATGGGAATATCGTGGACGGGTTCGAATTTCGCAGACTCCGCGTTGGTTCCGCCGCGGGGTGAACGAATTTTTGCAGTATTGAAAAAACATCCCGCCAAGAAAAGTGCCAGGAACGGCACCAGCAGGATCGCCAAGTATCGTCGGAGGTTACCCATGATCATCAGTGTAATCACAAGATTTTGCGGTTAACAGGTTGTGTACCGCAATATTTTGACAGTGTCTATGCGTTTGCGCCGCGGTTGTGGTCTCTATCAACGTCATATGTGGCCCTGCTGATCTTGATCTGGCCGCGGCGTCAAGGCAGCATCGAATACGATGTCAGAAGTCCGTTTTATCGATACCACTCTGCGCGATGGCCACCAATGTCTCTGGGCGACGCGGATGAGCACAGCCATGATGCGTCCGATCCTGCGGAACATGGATAAGGCGGGCTTCGACGCGCTGGAAGTGATGGGGGCGGTTCATTTCGATGCCTGCGTTCGCTATCTGCGGGAGGACCCGTGGGAACGGATGCGGCTGATGCGGGAGACTATCCGCGCGACACCGCGGCAGGCGATTATCCGCAGTAAATGTGCGCTCCGGTTCGAGCTCGAGCCGGACGACATCATGGAACTCTTCGTCGAACGGTTGGTCGCCAACGGTATATCCCGGCTCATTGCATTCGATGGGTTGCACGATCTCGACAATCTGGTCGGGAGCCTGTCGCATGCCAAGGCGCAGGGCGCACACACCGGCGGCTGGCTGATCTTCAGCGTCAGCCCAATTCATACCGATGAATTTTACGCGGAAAAAGCGCAGGAGTTTCTCGATCGTGCCGGCGTCGACGAGTTGGTTATCGAGGATACCAGCGGCATCCTGACGCCGGAACGCGCGGCGACACTGGTACCGGCTTTGAAGCGCACAATCGGCGCCGTGCCGCTCGCGCTGCATGTGCACAACCTCATTGGATTGGCGCAACGGACTTGTATCGAGGCGGTCCGGCATGGCGTGGAAACGTTGTACACCTGCATCGCGCCGGTTGCGGACGGAAACGCACCGCCGGCGGTGCAGACGACCATGCGCAATCTGCGCCATCTCGGTTACGAGGTGACCTTGCAGGCGGACGCCATCGACGAGGTGAGCGGCTATCTGTCGCGACTCGCCGAGATCGAGGGCAAGCCGCCCGGCCGCCCGAACGATTACGATGCAGCGAATTTCGACCATCAGATCCCCGGCGGCGTGCTCAGCAATCTCGCCGCGCAGCTCGAGGCGGCGGGATTGGGGGACCGGTTGGGCGCAGTGTTGGACGAGTGCGGCCGGGTGCGCGAAGAACTGGGATGGCCAATCATGGTGACGCCCTTCTCGCAATTCGTCGGTGTGCAGGCGACCTTGAACGTCATTTCCGGCGATCGCTATAGCCGCGTGCCGGACGAACTGAAAAAATTCGCGCTGGGATATTACGGGAGGTTGAATGCGCCAATCGACGGCGTCGTCATGGATCGTCTCGTCGAGCGGGGCTCCAAATCGATTGCGCTAGAGCCGCCGGTGCCCGGCCCGGCATTGCCGGGTTTGCGGGCGCGATACCCGGGTGTGAACGACGAAGAACTCCTGCTCCGCCATTCCTTTCCCGAAATGGATGTCGATGCGATGTACGCGGCCGATCGCGGCGGTGAGGAATATTCCATTGCAGGCCGGCCCTTTGTGACCCTGATCCGAGAGCTTATGGATCGTCCGGCCGCAGGGTACATCGCCATTGAGCAAACGGACTTTCGGCTGCAGCTTCGCCGTGGCGCTTGAAGGTGTCCTGTCGCCGGTTTAGGCCGGTTCAATCACGAAGAGCAGTTGATCCAATTCCACCAGATCTTCATTTTCCGCCGCAATCTGAACGATCCGTCCGGATACAGGGGCTTCGAGGGTGGTAAAAAGCTTCATAACTTCGATAAGGCAGATAGGGTCGCCTTGTTGGACCGTATCACCGATTTCGGCATAGGGCGGTTCTTGCGGGGCCGGTCGCCGATAGAAGGTGCCGACCATGGGGGCGCGTACTTGCGTACCCTTTGCGGGCGGCGCTTCGCTTTGTTTAGCGGGCGTAGCAGCCGGCGGTGCTGGTTCCTCGGGGGGTGGCGGGGCGTCGGCTTTCGGCGCAGGAGCGGGTATCGCCGTTGTCTGGCCGGCTCCTCCTGCGGCGTGACGACGAACGACGATTTTTGAATCGCCGACCTCCAATATCAACTCTTCGACGTCACTTTCGTCGATGATTCGGAGGATTTCCGTAACGTCCTTATATGTCAGTGACACCTGGGGCTCCCCTCGCGGCCTTGTCCGGTCCTTTTGCCGTTCCTATGACCATATTGGCGACACTTTGGCGATATGAAAATAGGTGGCCAAAGCGAATGGCCGATCCAACGTCATTGTCATTAATGGAACTCCATACGGTGAATATGCAGTTGGCATGGAACCGGCACTACACGGCAGCGCAAGAATAGGCTAGGACTCTCGCCCCGCGGACACATTCGAATAGGGAACGCATGAGCACAACTGCGAAATCCAAACCCGAAACCTTTCCGAAGGAAGCCGATGTCGCCGCGTCGGTCGACGAGGCCATTAGCAGCCGGCGGTCGGTGCGGGCATTTCTGCCGAAACCGGTGCCGCGTGCCCTAATCGAACGGATCTTGGAGGTTTCCGCCCGTGCGCCGAGCGGCACCAACATGCAGCCCTGGAAGGTTTACGTTGCGACAGGCGAGAAGAAACGCGCGCTCAGCCAGGATATCGTCGACGCCTTCGAGCGGGGCGAGAAGGGGCATGAACGCAGTTGGAAGTACTATCCCGACGAATTCTTCGAACCCTATAAGACCCGCCGCCGTACGGTCGGCTGGGGGATGTATGGTGCGATTGGCATCGAGCGGGGCGAAACGGAGAAGATGAAGGCACAGCGGGCGCGGAACTACATGTTCTTCGACGCGCCGGTGGGGATGATTTTTGCGATCGACGCGCGGCTGGAAATCGGCAGCTGGCTGGATTACGGCATGTTCATGCAGAACATCATGATCAGCGCACGGGGCCATGGATTGCATACCTGTCCGCAGGCTGCCTTCAGCGACTACCACAAGATTATTAGGCGGCATCTCGGAATTCCCGATGATCACGTCGTGATTTGCGGCATGTCCATCGGCTACGCAGACGAAAGCGCGCCGGTGAACAAATTCGTCACCGAGCGCGCTTCAGTCGAGGAATTTACGACTTTTATCGAAGATTGAGGCTGACGTCCTGCTCGCTGGGCCCAATTTTCGGGGCCTTCCGATACGCCCGGAAATTCTTGAGCAGGGCTTTGACATCGAGGTTGACCATGTCCCAGAGCTTCATCTGGTCCGGCGTCGTCCGCTTCATGTAGGTGCGGAAGTTGCTGCAGAACCGGTTTTCCATGGTCTGGCGGAAATTCACCATGACGCGGGAAGATTTTTCGACGCCCAGGTCCTGATAGGCACTTTCCTCGTGCAGGCTCGCCTCACACTCGAGATCATTGGTGTCGCTTCCGGCGATGCGGTTCATCAGGTCCTGACGGGCGTGGCCCGACAATTCATGGACGATCACGCCCGCGAGCTCGGCGGTGCTCCAGTTCTTGCCCATGTGCTTGATGACCACGACGAAGCGCTCGGCGGACTTGACCGTGCCCTGCGTCCGAAAATCCGGTGCGTAGTAGGCGACATTGCCGCTGTTCAACCCGGTACCGTCCTGCACTTGGTTCGGCGCATATACCAGCCGAACCCGGCCATTGTGCTTCAGACCCTCGATCTTCGCGGCGTTCCGCAATGACTTGGAATAAATCAGGTCAAGGGCGCTGGAAATACGGTCGAGCCCTTCGGACTGGGAGACGATGCCGGTATTAGCGGCCTCGCCGGCCTGCGGCGCAATCGCTTCCAAAGTGACCCCGCGGTGGACCTTTTCCATGGCCGCCGCACTATGAGAAAGACCCGCAATGCCGCCAAAAGCGCAGATCAGCGTCATGCAAGTGCCGATGAAATTCGATTTGTGTGTTTTGGTTGGCATAATGATAAATCTTTCTGATATTTATCTAAAATTGCTTATATCTAGGTGCAGAAAATACGTTCGGGTCCGTGGACCCGACGCCCTGCATTGATGTTAGGATGCCACAGGTTGAAAGGAGATGCTGTGATGCCCGTTACTCAGGTTGCATTAATTGTCGGCAGTGGTCAGGGGCTCAGCGCGTCGCTTGCCCGGCTATTCGCACGCGAGGATATGAAAGTCGTCCTGGCGGCGCGAAATGTCGAAAAACTGGCCCCGTTAATGAAGGCCACCGGCGCCACCGCCTATCCCTGCGATGCCAGCGATCCGGCGGATGTCGACGCATTATTTGCCAAAACCGCGAGCGATGTCGGCGTGCCCGATGTGGTCGTATATAACGCGAGCAATCGGGGCGGCCGCAATCCGGTAACCGAACTCGACCCGGATGAGGTGCGTACCGGTATTCTGGTTACGTGTTTTGGCGGGTTCCTGGTGGGGCAGGCCGCGGCAAAGGCCATGATTGCCCGAGGGTCCGGCTCGATTCTCTTTACCGGCGCGTCGGCCAGTTATAAGGGCTATCCGAATTCCTCGTCCTTTGCGATGGGCAAATTCGGCCTTCGCGGCCTGGCGCAGAGCATGGCGCGCGAACTGTCGCCGCAAAACATCCACGTCGCCCATTTCCCAATCGACGGCGGCATCCGGCAGGGACCCGACGACGCGCGCGGGAAAGGCCGCGGCGAGGACGCATTGCTCGATCCGGACGCGATTGCCGAAACCTACCTGCATGTGCACCGGCAGCATCGGAGCGCCTGGAGCTGGGAAATCGAATTGCGGCCCTGGCTCGAAAGTTTTTGACGGAAAACCGCGGATTGGCGGCATTCCAGGGCAAATTCAGCGGATTCCCTCGAGAACCCGGGCGATCATGGCGTCGATCTTGGTTTGGTCGATCCATCGGGCGACCATTACCAAATCCAGGTCATGGTCGATCCAGATAACGCTGGTACCGGCACCGACCGCAAAATAGCTGGATTCCGGTGCGCTGGCGTAATGGCCGCGGTCGGTGTTGAGCCACCACAGCAAGCCGTATTTGGGATTGATATCGCAGGGCTGCCGGAGCGCCTCGATCCATTCCGGCTGGACGAGTGTCTTGCCGTTCCAGGCGCCACCGCGCAACAGCAATTGGCCAACCCGTACATGGTCCTGCGTGCAGATCCACAGGCCGCCGCCCCAATGGGAACCACCGGGTACCGATTGCATCCGGATGCCGTCGATGGCGGTCCAGGAATTCTGATAACCATGCCATTGCCAGGTGTCGGAGGCGCCGATCGGCGCCATGATCCTGGATCGGAGAATGTCGGGCAGGGGGCGGCGGAACAGTTGCATCAGGGAAAGGGCGAAACGGTTGACGCGGACATCGTTGTATTCCCAGAAAGTGCCTGGCGTCTGAAGGTCTCTATGGGTGCCTTTGCGGGAATTGTCTGCACCGACACCGACCTGCCTGTTCCGGTCGATAAGATCCGGCTTATCCCATAGCGTACCTTCCCATTCACTGGTTTGGGTCAGCATATGGCGCCATGTAATCGCGTTGTTCTGCGGCATATCGTAGCCGTCGTCGAGCCCGTAATCCCGGATCGGATCGTCCAGATCCCGGATCAGGCCGTCGGCGACGGCGATACCTGCGAGCAGGGCGAGATAGCTCTTGGCCACGCTGAATGTCATGTCGACACGGTCGACCTCGCCCCATTTGGCCGCGACGCGCCCGTTCCGGAGGATCATCCCGTTTGGCCCGCCCCGTGGCCGCGTCGGGCCGATGATTTCATTCCAGGGGGGCGGTTCGTGTTCGCCGGAGGCGGCGAGACCTGCGCTCAAATCGGTCGGCCACGGCGTCTCCGCCTGCGTTAGCGCGAAATCGACGGCTTCGTCGAGCGCGCCCGGGTCGAATCCGGCTTCCGCCGCCTGGACTTCCGATAGTTCGAGCGCCGCTTCACTGTGCGTTGTCATTGGAACATTCCTCCCCTGTCGCAATGAGTGTATAGGAGAATTGGCCGCATTTCCGTTTTCATCTTTCGGTGTTGGCGGCGAATTGGTGCGCATGACGCCGCCATCAATCAGGAGAGCAGATTTCATGACAGATGCGAGCGAAGCGGCCGAGTCTCTGATTCAGCTGCATTTTGACGACCGGGGCGAGGCTGGGCGGATTGCCTGGGTCACCTTCAACAACCCGGAAAAGCGTAACGCATTGGGACTCGCCGGCAAGCAGCGTTTCATCGACGTCATGGCGTCGCTGAAGCACGATGAGAGCCTGCGGGCGCTGGTGTTGACGGGTGCCGGTGACAGGTCTTTCGTCGGTGGCACGAATATCGCCGAGATGGCGAATTTCGACGTTTCGGACGCGGAGGCCTCGGCTACCAAGACCCATCGTGTATGCGATGCGGTACGGACATTTCCGGTACCGGTCATCGCGCGCATCAACGGCTATTGCTTCGGCTCTGGAATGGAGATTGCGGCCTGCGCGGATATGCGGGTTGCCGCCGATCACGCCAAATTCGGCATGCCGGAAACCCGCTTTGGAATTCCTTCCGGCATGGAAGCCTCGGTGCTGCCGCGCGTCATCGGCTGGGGCAAGGCGGTCGAACTGGTGTTGACAGGGGATCACATTGACGCCGCGGAAGCGGATCGTTTCGGGTTTCTGCAAAAATGCGTGCCGTACGACGCCCTCGACGATGCGGTGGAAGGGTGGGTTGCGTCGTTGCTCGCCTGCGGACCCCGTGCGGTTCGCATTCAGAAACGCCTGATCATCGACTGGGATCGGATGTCGGTTACCGATGGCGCCCGTGCCGGTATTCAGGCCTACGTCGATTCCTACCGTTCGGACGAGCCGCATCGGCTGATGACCGCTTTCATCAACCGCCGGAAATAGCCGATCGGGTATTCGGGTCAGGGCAGGGCGTGCAGCAACCGGTAGAATACCGGCTGTTCAGGAATTGCCCGATCCGGGAGCGCCGATACGGCAAGTTTGCGCGCGGCCCGATCGAGCGCCGCGCGATCCGTGGCTTCCACGAATATGGTCCAGCCCGCCATGTCGTCTTCGCGATGCCGCAGGGCGCTTTCGGCGGTATCGGTGCGGCTGACATCGGCATCCCCTTGCCACAGCTGCGCCCGTACGAAGCCGGATACAGTCGACAGGATAGGGAACACAGTGTCGGCCACATGGGCCGTTAACGCGTCGGGCGCGGCCGACTCTAAGGCCGTTATCGACAGGACCAGCGCGGTGGCACCCAATCCGCCGCCCAATTCCGCGCGGAGATGACAGCCGGTTCGGCACATGTTGCGAAAGGACGGCATCATGCGCCGGGTCCATTCTGTGGGATTCTCCAGCCGTTCTTGATACGCCGGTGAGCGGAGCACGTCGATCGAGGTGAGCGGATACCAGGTAAAATACCGCGGGCCGGGTGAGTCGGCGATATACCGCCGGCCCGAATGGAAGCCCGGGATACCGACCCTTTCCGGCAGGTGCTGCGCCCAATACCACGCGTTGTATTCATCCTCCGCCGCAGCGGCTACATCGTTCCAGACAACAAGAACGCCGGTGAGAGAGGAGGCGGCATGGTCTACGGTCACCGGTTCAACGCTCCGTGGGGATCACCCGGCAAAATCCTTTATCTTTCTTAATCGCACGGCACAGCGCCAACGCGTTCTTGCGGTTTTCCTCTGGCGCGGCGACGAGCCGGTACAATATGCCCTTCGGCTTCCCAAGATCTACGGGAATCACGGCGTGTGCCTGTTTGGACAGGAGGCGCTTATGCGCTGTCCCGTAAATGCGCCACGCTCGCTTGGCGCCCGCAGCAGTCGAGAACGAGCCAAGGTGCGCCCCGTACAGTGGTCTTGGAGCGCGCAATTTGGGGGGCGGTATGACCCTTGGCGTGGCGGTGGCAACCTTCTTGGCAGGCTTTGTTGGGACGGGAAGACTTTCCGCATTTCGTGTCCGGCTGCGACGGATGGTTTGTTTTGCCGGGTTTTGCCGGGAGGATGCGCTGTTTTGCTGCCCTTCGGCAATGGCGGCTGTGGACCATCCGCCGGGCAGTGATTCCCCAAAGCGTGACGAGGTACGGGCGCCGCGGCCGACTTTTGTCGTGGTCAGCCGCCGCAGGGTTTCCTGGCCCTCGGCTGTGATCGTTTTGATGGATGCGGCCGCTTTGACCGCAGGGGCGTAGTATGACTGCACCTGTCGGCCATCGTTCCGGCGGCAGTAGGTGGGGAATGCCGCAAATGTACCCGCCGGGATCGATATCATGCGCGGATTTCCGGCATAGCAGTTCCAGACGTACAGGATTTGCCCGGGACGACCGTTGGACCGAACCGCGGTCTTAAAGGTCATTTTATTGCCGGCTTTCATTGGAAACAGGCTGCCACTCCATTCGAGAAGTTTGCGTGTTCCTTTTTGCTGGCCAGGTCCTTCCCAGGCAATCGGTGGAAGAATTGGATCGAAGAGCCGTTTTTGTGTGCTTCCACGGGAACTGCGCCATGCTATTAGGCCTTTCCGTACGCTTTCCACGGTCCAGCTTTCTTCCGGATTATCATAGGTGAAGCGGTCGCCTTTAGCGTAAGTCGGTAACTCTGCGGGCGGCAGTTCGGCCGTTAAAGAGCGGGTCTCCGGATCCGTCTTTTTGTCTGGCAATGAGCACGCCGTAGCCAGGACAATCAGGCCGCATGGCACGGTTCGCCGGCTCAATTCCAGAACGCTCCGTCTAATTTTTGTTGTCTTTCGCATTGTGCCCCTGGGTTCGGACGGTCTGCCGCCCGTGTCGGCATTGCGTGATTTCGTCAATTTGTACTGGATTTTAGCCGGAAATCGTATCTTAACCAATTGCCAGTATTTTGGGTCAACGACCTGCAAGCATCCGAAGTTAATTGAAAAATCGCCGCGCGCTGCAAAAGATCATATGGGAGAGGCCATCTCGCGGTTGCCTTGAGTGACTGGTGTCACTTCGGCGACCCATAAGATGTGTTCTAAATTTTATCTAGTTGGAAATAGCTATGTATAGAACAGACATGATTAGCAAATTAGAAAGCTGGCGCCTCGCCAAACTGCTTATCGAACAGCACGGTGATTGCGCCCTGCGTCATGCCCGCAACAACGCGGAAAAACTTCTGTTTGGCGACGATATCCAAGGTGGGAATTCCTGGATGCGTGTTGCCCGGGCGGTCGACGTCCTCTTGGAAAATGAATACACGGGACGCGTTCACTAGCCTTTCCCGGGAGCAATCCCGTGCAATCCTTCGTGTTTAGCAATCGGCCGGTTCATCAACCGGCCGTCATGCGTTTGGGCATGCGCTTACAGTTCGAATTTATTTTCCCAGGAGTGATGAACATCACATCCGGTTTGGTTAATGGGGACGACAATAGGGGTGTTGGAAATTGGGAGGTTTCTGGTGCTGGTAAAACCCGATATTGATTTGGTTGCGCGCATGCTGATCGAGCAGCACGGCGCAGATGTTCGTGCTCTGGTCGCGATGAAGGCCGATGAGTTGAATGATACGGGTAATATCGACAGCATCAGTTTTTGGCGGCGTATAATGGATGCGGTCGACAAGCAGCTGTCGGAACCGAGCCTCCGGACAATTCATTAACGGGTTTTCCACCGGAATCCCAAGGGTACCGGATCCTCGCCGGCATGAGCCCTTGTTTCCCCTCGTCTCGATAAACTGAGTTCGTCGCCTGGCCAGCGCCGCAACGGTCCGTTTGAGGAGTGGCTGGAGCCCTGACGATAGGGTCGGTGCGGTCGGGGCGCCCGCGCAGGATCAGTCGCCAATATCCTGATCGCCGTCGTGATATATCGATTTGGAGCGAAAAAAGCCCGAGGCCGCAGGGTTAGCTGCGACCTCGGTACTTCCGACTTTCCCGCAATTGGGAAACATATGCGTTGGGGATACATATGCTTATCTAAAATTTATATTGCTTTTTAGATAAATGATCAGTGATTTCGGTCACTGGATCCGGCAAGGCGCGCCCCGGTACCAACCCCGCCCAATCTCCATTTCTGAAGTACGGGTGCAATTTCACGCGCAATTTGCAGATTTGACGGGTCAATCGCGTGATTAAATCCGTACTATAGGAATTTTTGGCGCTCCATGTATTAAAATATACACCTTCGACATAGTTCTTATACTTTAGTAATATAACTTATTTCTAAAATATTAATCCAAAATTTAAATGACTTTTGCCAAGCATTAATACTAAGATTTCTTTTATTGGGAGAGGCGACATTTGGGGATACTACAGAATGTCTCAAGTAAAAATATATTTGGTGGGAGGGTCTAATCTTTTCAGGCACGGCCTGAGGAGTTACCTCGACTCCGATACATTCGTGATCGAAGGCGAGTTGGATAGCTACGCCGATTTCGAGCAAACCATTCAAGATAGCGGCGCGCCCGATTTGGTGTTGTACGCTCGCCCTCATAGTGAGGAAGACCCTGCCGCGGCGGTACGGTCGATTAACGAGGCGCTGCCGGACACGCATGTTCTGGTCATGGCGGAATCGCTGGTTGCTGAAGAATTCAGCGCTTGCCTCGGTGCGGGTGTGAGTGGGTACCTGCTCAGCGATATATCCAAGGACGCTTTACTGCATTCGATGCAACTCATCTTGCTGGGTGAAAAGGTGTTTGCGACCGAGTTGGCGAAGCTTTGGATGAATGGCGGACTTGAGCGGCGCGCGACGCCGGTCAGGAAGCTCGAGCATAATTTGACCGGGCGGGAGAGTGAAATTCTGGGGTGCCTGCTCGAAGGCGATTCGAACAAGCTCATCGCGCGGCGCCTGGAAATCACCGAATCCACGGTGAAGATTCACATGAAATCGTTGCTGCGGAAGATCAACGTTCAAAACCGCACGCAGGCCGCCATTTGGGCAATGGAATCCGGTTTTTCTGGCAACGGGATGGCACTTAACGGTTAGACGGGATAGGGACTAAAAGGCCGCTGAGGGTGAGGGCCAAGCACTAAGTATCCCCGAATTAAGAAAAACACGATGTTACGGCCCGGGTTCCGGTTTGGAGCCCGGGCCGTCGCATTTTCAGCGCAACATCCGCTTTTCCAGTGCAAACGAATTGACTGAAACCTAATCGACCTCCAAAGCGCCCTTGCCCGCGATCTTGCGGGCGATTACCACCGTCACGACGCTGAGGAAGGCAATCAGCACCGATACTGCCGCCGCGTGTTCGACGGCTCCATCGTCGAGGAACTGGTAGACCGCAACCGCCATGGTTTCCGTACCCGGCTGGGCGAGCAGGATCGACATGGCGAGTTCCCGCAGCGAGATCGAGAAGATCAAAACCCAGGCGACCCACATGCCGGTCTTCATCAACGGAATGGTGATGTCCCAAACCATACGGGCCCAGCTTGCCCCCGAGATCCGCGCCGCTTCTTCAAGCTCTTCCATGATCTGTTTAATAGCGTTTCGCAGGAAGATGTAGGCGAACGGAATCTTCTTCGCCATATAGGCGACGAACAGGATCCACAGGCTGCCGTACAGCCAATGGATATAGCCGATCAGGATTCCGACGCCCATGGCCACCGCCGGGAAGGCGAAGGTGATCATGATGATCACCGTCACCGAGCCACGCCCCACGATCTCGGTCCGCTCTACGATCCAGACATAGGCGATGCCGAGCATGACGCAGAGGGAGGCGGTGCTGATGGATAGAATGAAGCTGTTCTTGATCGACTGGATCACGATGAAGGTGTCATCGAAGAAGATTTCGTAATTTTCCAGCACCATATTGCGGAACTCGATCGGCGCCCCGAAAGTGTTCAGCAGTGACAGGATGAACAGGCCGCCCATCGGCAACAGCACGCTGAAGAAAATTACGAAGAAACAGAGGCCGAAGGCCGCCCAGCGCCAGTGCCCCAAATCGACCGCGCTGGCCTGACCGGCCTTGCCGGTCAGCGTGGTGTAGCGGCTGCGTCCGAGCCACCATTTCTGCACCAGCAGGCAGGCCGCGGTGAAGAAGACGATGGGGACCGCCACGGCGGCGGCGAGCTCGAATTTCGGCGGATGGAGAATCAAGGTGTAGATCTTGGTCGTCAGAACGTGAAAGCCGCCGGGGAAGCCGAGGGCCGCCGGCGCGCCGAAGGCAGCCAGGGCATCCAGAATGCACAGCAGGGCGCCCGACAGCACCGCCGGGGTCACCAGCGGCATGGTAATGGTCAGGGCGGTCCGCACGCGGCCGGCGCCCAGATTACGCGCGGCTTCTTCATAGGACGGGTCCATATTGTCCAGCGAAGCGCTGACCGCGAAGAACACCAGCGGATAGAAATGCATGATCAGTATGAAGGCCAGGCCTTCCATGGTGAAGATATCGAGCAGCGGCTTATCGAGGCCGAACACGGCGATGAAGAGTTTGTTCAACTGTCCGGAATTCGGCGCCATCAGGAAGATCCAGCCGATCGTGCCGATAAAGGACGGGATTACGAAGGCAATGCCGGCGAAGGCGCGCACGAACAGCTTGCCGGGCATGTTGGTGCGCGACACCATCCAGGCCATCGGCAAGCCCAGCAACAGGCATCCTACCGGAACCACGACGCCCAGCATCATCGAATTCATAAGCGCCTTGAACAGGTCCTTGCGCTGCATGACTTCGATGTAGTTTTGCCCGGTCAACCCGCCCTTGGGATCGACGATGCTGAACTGAAACAGCAGCCATACCGGATAAATCACGAGCATTCCGAGGATGATCACCGCCGCGAAAAGCAGCGTGTATTTCATCGGTTCGCGCGCGTAGCCGAGCCGGAAATCCGACCAACCGCGTACAAAACGATCGCCAATACCGCTCAAATATGAACCGGGTTCAACCGTTGTTGTTGTGGCCATTATCTGATCACCCAAGCCAGGTCAGAGTTGAAGTTGATTTTTACCTCGTCGCCAAAGTCCATATTTGGAACCTGACATCGGAAATCCTGGCCCTGGACGTCGAGGCGGAGGTCAATCCGGTTGCCGAGGAAGGCGCTCGCCTGAACTTTCGCTGTGATCGACGGATTGTCACCTTCGATGGCACCATTCACGCGAATCGCTTCCGGCCGCAAGGAGACCGTAATGGGGCTTCCCTTGGAAAGCTGGCCGATGAGATCCTTGGGACCGCTCGCCCAGAACGGATCGCCGAGTTCCTGCGACACGCGCACGCGGCCTGCCGACGCGTCGGTGTCATCGACCTGACCGCTCACCATATTCGTGATGCCGACGAAGGAGGCGACGAAATGGGTTGCCGGATGCAGGTATATCTCGCTCGGCGTATCCACCTGCTCGATTGTGCCCGAATTCATCACCACGATACGATCCGCCAGCACCAGGGCCTCTTCCTGGTCATGCGTCACATAGAGCGTCGTCATGCCAATACGTTGTTGCAGTTCCTTCAACTCGAAACGCATTTCCTCGCGAAGTCCGGCATCGAGATTGGAGAGCGGCTCGTCGAGCAGCAACATTGCAGGTTCGGCGACTATGGCCCGGGCGAGGGCGACACGCTGTTGCTGGCCGCCGGAAAGTTCGCCGGGATAGCGTTCGCCGAGGCCGCTCAGTTGCACCAATTCCAACGCGCGTTCGACACGTTCGGCAATCTCCTTCCGCGGCCGTTTTTGGATAACCAGCGCGTAGGAAACATTCTGGAAGACATTGCGATGCGGCCAGACCGCATAGTTTTGGAAGACCATGCCGAGATTGCGCTTTTCCGGGGGCAGCATGTTGGCGTCGGTTGCGATGATGTTGCCGTCCAGCAGTATTTCGCCGCCGTCCGGTTGTATGAAGCCCGCGACACTGCGGAGCGTGGTCGTCTTGCCGCATCCGCTGGGGCCCAGCAGGACGACACTCTCGCCATTGGCGATTTTGAGGTCTATGCCGTCGACTGCGCGCACGTCGCCAAAGCGCTTTTCCAGACCACGCAGTTCCAGTTTAACGTTTTCGTCGACCATCCCGCTGTTTACTCCCGGTTCTTGGTCTCATTAGGTATCGTATCTGCAGCCGGACGAATGTAGAGGCCTAATTACAATGGTATTCATGCACCGGCCAGCTTCCCATCCATTGCTATGGATAGGGAGCCGGTCGTGCATAACCGTACCGGTCGTTAGCTGCGTTTGCCCATTAGGTCGCCGAACTTCTCCAAGAACTCCTTCTGTCCTTTGATCATGAACGTCAAGTTCGGATTCACCAGATTGAACGACTTCAGCGGCGGCATTCCCTTCGGCGGTTCGGCGCCGTCAAGGGAGCCCCATTGGCGTCCCCATCGGGCGAGCTGAGCCTGGCCTTCCATGGAATAGGTCCATTCGACCAGCAATTTCGCCGCGTTCGGATGTTTGGCCGTTTTCAGGATACCCATCGGCGAATGGTTGATGATGGCCCCGTCTTTATAGGCGTACCAGTTGATCGCCTGTCCCTTGTCCATCGCCACCACGATATTGTGCGATGATATTGCGACGGCGAGGGGGCGCTCTCCGGCGACCAACATACGGGCGGCCGCGCTGTTGCCGCGCGTGTAGAACAGGTTCTGCTTGCCGAGTTTTTCCAGGAATTGCCAGCCGCCGGCAATCTTGTTTCGCACCATCGTTGCATAGAAGGTGCGCGACGATCCCGCTGTCTCCGGATGCGCGGAAATCAACTGATCCTTCCATTTCGAGTCGAGAAGGTCGGTGAATTTATTCGGCAGGACGCCCTTGTCCTTGATCAGGTTGGTGTTGTAGGCGCCGAGCAGCAGGAACACCGTGCGGGATATCCAATGGCCGTTCGGATCCTTAAATTTGGAGTCGATTTTATCGAACAGGGCCGGCTTGTACGGAACGTAGAGTCCTTTTTCGCGCCAGACCTCCGCCATGTAGGGGACGGAAATACTAATGACGTCGGGCCGGGGCTTGCCGGCTGCCATTTCAGCGGAAAAGGTCTGGATCAGCTTTCCTGAATTCTTGCGCAGCAATTTCAGCTTTACGCCCGGAAATTTCTTCTTCCAGAATTTGCTGAATTTCTTGTTATAGGCTTTTCGGCCGGTCGTATAGAAGATGACCTCGCCTTCGCTTTTTGCTGCGTCGTACAGTGCCTTGACGCGTTGTTCCGTCGTATCGGCATAGCCAGAACTCGGCAGCGCCAGTGCAGCGGCAATGCCGACCGCGACCAGTATTCTCCCGCAAGCTCCCATCATCGATTTTCTCCCTTTCGGTCTTATCGTATGCGCTTTCCCTGTTCCTTGACCGCCAACAAAACCTGGTGTTCTGAGGGGCCGGCTATCGAGATGCAGGATACCGCCAGTCGGCAATTTGCATCCTGCACCGCATCGCTGGGCAAAGTGCGTCGGTCAAGATGGAACAGAAGCGCTTCGCTGATATTCGACCACATTTAACCAAACCGTGACAAGCGCCCTCGCCGGATAGCGTCACCGTGGTGTGGGATCATGCAGTAAGAAAAGATCCGTTAACGTATTGAATAATAATTTTTAATAGACACCCTGCCGCGCTTGCCGGTCGTTGTAGTGTGTCATTTGAATGCAATGCAGGGGGGCGGAAGGCTTATTTCGGGGCAATTTGAAATCGTTAAATTAACCTTGAAGAGTCTGCGTACTGCTTTGAAATTTTACAAAGTTTTAAACGTGGCTGGTGATAATCAGGCCCTTCCGGTCCCTCAGGCGATCATGGACGTGGGACGGAACAGGAGAGACTGAACGTAGCATGACGGCGGAATTCAATCCCGTGCCGGTGATTATCGCGGGGCTGATTGGCGCAGCGGTAATTGTCGGGGTCATTTACTTTATTGCGGTGCGATGGAAGCGCCGCTCCGGCATTCCGTATTGCCTTTCGGCATGCATGTTTTATGGCCTGCTTTATGTCGCCACGTTTCAATACGGCATTCTCAATTTGGATTTGGCGGGCCGCGGGTTTCCCGCCGATAGCGTTTGGATTGTCGTACTGGGCCAGAGCGCGATCACGGCTTTTGGCGTTACGCTGTTCACCTTGATCCTGTTTGGCGGATTTATCGCAATGCGGTCGCGGCCGGATCGGCCGGTAAACCACGTCAAGGCGTTTGCCGGCTGCGCCTTGTTCTGTCTGGCTGTTGGTGCCTTGTTCAATCCAATCGACGCGGCGAAAAAACGCGACAAGCCTCCCATTGTTTCCGCGGCAGCCTTGGTGAACGCCAATTCCCGAATCGCCGAGCTTGCCAAGCAGCAAGCCAAGGACACGCTGGATGGTTTGCTCAAGCGTGGCATTGTCCAACGAATCGAAAACGGGAAATACAATGTCACGCATTTCGTCGGGGCGCGATTCCGCAAGCTCCCTGACGCGGCAATCGAGAGCTATGCCAAAGCGGCCTTGGCCTATCATTTGTATTTCAATGCGGGCCGGTCGAAACCGGTTGTTTTCAGAGACGGCAAAAACGGCCGCCGCATTGCAGTGCGCTATCCGGACGGACGCTTCAAGCGGGATTAATCCACGACTCTAGCCTTGTGTGACCCGGCACGTATACTGGCGGCCGGACAGGGTGGGAGTGAGCACATGCGGGCGGCGTGGTACGAACGTCTCGGCAAGGCTGCGGATGTCATCGAAGTCGGTGAGATGGAAACGCCCGAGGCAGGTCCCGGTGAAATGCGCATCGAGCTGGCGGCGTCTGGCGTAAATCCCAGCGATGTCAAACGGCGCGGCGGCGCTCTCTACACTTTGGATTATCCGCGCGTCGTTCCCAACAGCGACGGCGCCGGCATCGTCGATCAGGTGGGGAAGGGCGTGTCGGACGAATGGCTCGGCAAACGTGTCTGGCTCTACAACGGTCAGCGGGCCGGGCGGGCCTTTGGCACGGCCGCGGAATACATCGCACTAGACGCCACTCTGGTGCGCGAATTGCCGGCGGGATTGAGCTTTGCCGAGGGCGCGTGCCTCGGCGTACCGGGAATGACGGCGTATCACGCGGTCTTCGCCCACGGTCCGGTTTCGGGAAAGGCGGTTCTGGTAACCGGTGGGGCGGGCGCCGTCGGCAATTATGCGGTCCAGCTTGCAAAATGGGGCGGGGCGCAGGTGTTCGCCACGGTCAGCGGCCCCGAAAAGGCGGCGGAGGCGGAACGCGCGGGCGCCGACCACGTGATCAATTACCGGACCGAGGACGTTGCGGCGGCGATCATGGACGCGACCGGAGGCGGCGGCATCGATCATATCGTCGAGACGGGATTTGCCTATAACCTGCCGGTCACGACCAAGGTTCTTAAGGTCAACGGCTCGATGTCGATCTATGCGTCGGACGGCGCGGAGGGGGCGCCGTTTCCTTTCCGTTTCTTCATGACCCATAACACGCGGCTGCGCCTTTTCATCCTCAACGCGTTGACGCTCGAGGAACGCGAGAGCGCGCAGGACGGCATGCTCCGCTGGCTCGGCGAGGCGGATGCATACCACCGGGTCGACCGGATCTTTTCGCTGGACCAGATCGCAGCGGCCCACGAACGGGTCGAAAGCGGCGAGAAATTCGGCACCGTGATCGTTCAGCCCGGCGCGCTACCGGCGGACGGGTAGCCGTCAACGGCTGTACAGCACCCCGCCGTCGATCACCAACTCCGCGCCGGTGACGTAGCCGCTCTCGTCCGAGGCGAAGAACAGCGCCGCGTTGGCGATATCCTCGACCGTGCCGAGCACGCCGAGCGGAATGCCCTTCAAGCGTTCCTCCGCGCCTTTGTCGGCATCGCCCCAGGAATGCTTGAGGACGTCGTTTCCCAGAGGCGTCCGTACCATGCCGGGATGGATCGAGTTGCAGCGGATCTTATAGCCCTTCGTGCCGCAATAGGCGGCCACGGATTTGGTGAGCTGGCGCACCGCGCCCTTGCTGGCGCCGTAGGCGACGATGTCGGGGGTGGCGCGAATGCCTGCAATCGAGGAGATATTGATGATCGATCCGCCGCCGCTCCTGGCCATCGCGCCGATCACCGCGCGGCAGCCGAGGAAGACGCCGTCCATGTTGATGTCGTTGACGAAGCGCCATTCCTCCAGACTGATATCCTCGATGGTCTGCGGCGCGCCGCTGCCATAGACGCCGGCGTTGTTCATCAGGATGTCGATCCGCCCGTGCAGCGCCATGGTTTCCTCGATGACGCGCGCCCAGTCCTCCTCGCTTGTGACGTCGTGCGGCAGGAAGCTGGCGGCGTTGCCGATGTCGCGGGCGACCCGCGCGCCGCCCTCCTCGTTCTTGTCGGTCAGGACGACCTTCGCGCCCTCGCTTGCGAACAGCCGCCCCGTCGTCTCGCCGAACCCCGACGCGCCGCCGGTGATGAGTGCGATCTTGCCGTCCAGCCGTGCCATGGCGGTTCTCCCTGATGCGTGTCGTGGCGTTGTCGTGCCTGATGGATTGCCAATGCCTGTTCAACATGCTGGGCGCTCCGAGGCATGGTGGTCAAGCCTCTGTGGGTTTCCAATTTCGCGGGACGTGGTTTTGCGGTTAGGCTTGCGCCCGTTGGCTCCGCCAGTCTGACAGTGTGCGATGGAAGAATGACAAGCGCCGTGAAGTTCGATGTTCCCGCGGGGGCGTGCGACAGCCACATCCATGTCTATGGCGAACCCGGTCGGTATCCGTACCAGTCGGTCGACGGCAAGGATCTGCCGCACACCTTTCTGGACGATTACC
>CAJHYV010000295.1_pt1 | contig 28570 bp, 26 predicted proteins | sample 9198851 | NCBI WGS metagenome assembly CAJHYV01 (sample SAMEA7708375, study PRJEB35096) | sediment metagenome | biome: marine neritic benthic zone biome [ENVO:01000025]; feature: sediment [ENVO:00002007]; material: shallow marine sediment [ENVO:03000034] sea grass bed [ENVO_01000059] ...
GCGCCGGGTTCGTGCCCTTCGCGATGATGGCGAGCAAGGACGGCTCGTTCGGCTATGAAATGGAAATCATCACGCCGGCGGACAGCGCGATCAAGTCTCCGTCCGACATCAAAGGTAAGACGCTGACGTTTACGTCGAAGACCTCCAACTCCGGTTTCAAAGCGCCGTCCGCCCTCTTGAAGAGTGAGTTTAAGTTGGTGAAGGACCGAGATTTCAAGGCCAGCTATTCCGGCAAGCATGACAATTCCATTCTCGGTGTCGCAAATAAGGACTATCAGGTTGCGGCAATTGCGAATTCGGTTTTGAAGCGGATGATTCGCCGTAAAGTCGTCGACGCGAAGAAGATCCGCACGATCTACCGGTCGCAGACCTTTCCGACCACCGGCTACGGTCATGCGCATAACCTCCATCCCGAAGTGGCGGCGAAGATCAAGCAGGCTTTCTTTACCTTCAAATGGGAAGGGTCCGACCTGAAGAAAGAGTTCAAGAAAGAAGACAAGTTCATCTCGATCCATCACAAATCCGATTGGAACGTGATTCGCAAGATCGATGCGGCGAACGGCGTGAAATATAGTTGCAAGTAGCCCATCACGGCGTGATGGATCGAAGAGAAGCTCGATGATCCGGCTGGAAGAGCTGGTCAAGCAGTACCCGACCGGCGACCGGGCGCTGAAGGGGGTCACCCTGGAAGTGCCCAAGGGTCAGGTTATGGCGCTGATCGGCCCTTCCGGTGCGGGCAAAAGCACGCTTATCCGTTGCATCAACCGGCTGGTCGAACCGACATCCGGGCGCGTGTTGCTGGGTGATGAAGATCTCACGCGGCTCGGCGCCCGGGCCTTGCGCCGGGCGCGCCGACGCATGGGGATGATCTTTCAGGAATACGCGCTCGTCGAGCGGTTGACCGTGATGGAGAACACGCTTTCCGGACGGCTCGGCTTTGTCGGCTTCTGGCGGAGTTATTTCCGGAAATTCCCGAAATCCGATATCGATGAGGCGTTTCGCCTGCTCGAGCGGGTCGGTCTGGATCATATGGTCGACAAGCGCGCCGATGAGTTGTCAGGTGGACAGCGACAACGCGTCGGAATTTGTCGGGCTTTGATCCAGAATCCCCAGCTCCTGCTCGTCGACGAGCCGACGGCAAGCCTCGACCCAAAGACGTCGCGGCAGATCATGCGGCTGATCTGCGAGCTTTGCGAGGAGCGGGATCTCGCCGCAATAATCAATATCCACGATGTCATGCTGGCGCAGATGTTCGCGCAGCGGATTGTCGGCCTGCGGCTTGGCGAGGTGGTCTATGACGGCCCGCCGGACGGGCTGACCGCCGATGTTCTGACGGATATCTACGGCGAAGAGGACTGGTCGGCGACCATCAAGAAGGACGAGGATGCCGATGAAGAGCCGGCCGGCGCGGGGACCGCAGCCGAGCCGCTCGAAGAACGCCTCGCCGGCCTTACATGAGCGACCTGTCCCTGTCCGGAGCGTCCCGAACATGGCGGCGGCCACCCCTGATCGCCAATCCGTTGCTGCGTTGGGCCTTGCTGTTGGGCGCGGCGATTTATTTGACAATGGCGCTCGGGACGACGGAGGTAAACTGGGCGCGGGTGTGGGAAGGGCTGCCGCGCGGTAAGAAATTCCTGTTTGCGTTCGCGCCACCTGATTTCGTATCCCGTTGGGCGGAAATCGTCGACGGAGTGCTTGAAAGCCTGTGGATGACCGCTGTCTCAACGGTAATCGGAATCGCCCTGTCGGTACCGATCGCGCTGGGGGCGGCGCGCAACATCGCGCCCTTGCCGATCTACTATTTCTGCCGGGCGATCATCGCGGTATCCCGGAGTTTCCAGGAAGTCATCCTCGCAATTTTCTTCGTTAAGCTGTTTGGCTTCGGCCCGTTTGCGGGCGTTGTCACCCTGAGTATCGCGACCATCGGGTTCTTCGCTAAATTGCTGGCCGAGGATATCGAGGATATGGATGCGAACCAGGCGGAAGCGGTACGCGCGACCGGCGCGCGATGGTTCCAATGGCTCAACTACGGTATCCAGCCACAGGTCATGCCGCGGTTTATCGGCCTGTCACTGTATCGGCTCGACATCAATTTCCGTGAATCGGCGATCGTGGGAATCGTTGGCGGCGGCGGGATCGGTGCTACGCTCAATACTGCCTTCGACCGCTATGAATTCGATTCCGCGGCAGCGATCCTGGTCGTGATCATCGGCATCGTCATGTGCGTCGAATATTCCTCCGGATACATTCGGCGCTGGGTGCAGTGATGCCGGTATCGACCGCGGAGGGAACGAAAGTATGGCAGCGCCGGGACCCGGGACGGCAGCTTGCGATTTGGGCCGGCTGGTTCTTCGGCACACTGATATTCGTTTACTGTTTCAAGCTGATTTCAGACAAGACGACCTGGTTCTTCGTGCTGGATGCGTGGGGTCAGGCCGGCGATCTCGCCAATCGGATGATCCCGCCCAACTGGCCGTATATCAACGAATTGTGGCGGCCGCTTTGGGACACCATCAATATCGCCACGCTCGGTACATGCGCGTCGATCGTCATAGCCGTGCCGGTCGCATTCCTGGCGGCGCGCAATACGACCCCGAGCGCGACTTTCGTCCGGCCCCTGGCACTACTGGTGATCGTCTCATCCCGCTCGATCAATTCATTGATCTGGGCGCTTTTGCTGGTCGCCATCGTCGGGCCGGGGGTGTTCGCAGGCATTATTGCCATCGGCTTGCGCTCGATCGGCTTCGTCGCCAAGTTGCTCTATGAGGCGATTGAGGAAATTGATCCCAACCAGGTGGAAGCGGTGGCGGCCACGGGAGCGAGCGGGCCGCAGATCCTGGCCTATGGCATCGTGCCGCAAATCATGCCCGCCTTTGCCGGGATCACCGTATTTCGATGGGACATCAACATTCGGGAGTCTACCGTGCTGGGCCTAGTCGGTGCCGGGGGCATCGGACTGGAACTGAATGGCCAGCTCATGGAGCTCGGTTGGTCCAGTGTTGCGGTAATCCTGCTGGCGATCATCGCGACGGTGGTGGTCAGCGAGTGGGTCTCTGCCAAGGTGCGGCACGCGATCATCTGATTCCTGGGGCCGCCCGTGAATCGAGCAGGGCGGCCGCAACTTCCGCGAACCCCGCACCGCCGCGCGCCAGGGTAATGTAGGCGGGCTCGGCAGCGAGCCGGTCCCGGAAATCCATGACATTCGCGACACCGACGGCGTGGTCGAAGAAGCCGAACATCGGCGAATCGTTCGGCGCATCGCCGGTAAAGACGAACTGCGCCTGATCCCGGTCGAGGTCGGTGTCGAACATCTCCGCCATGAGTCGGCGGGCCATCGTCAGCTTGTCGAAACTGCCGAACCAGCCATTGACATGGATCGAGCTGATCTTCGCCACGGCGCCGGCTGCTTCAAACAGGGCAACGATACGGTCGACCGCGTCGATCGGCAGGGCGGGCACGTCTTCGCAAAAATCGATGGCGAGATCGGTCTCGCGATAGGGCTGGTCGGAGGCCACCGCCGCACCGGGGACCGCCGACAGGATCTGATCCCGAACAGTCTCCAGCCGGCTACGGTTTTCCGTTCGCTCCTCGGCTGATTGGTCGAACCGGCGGGTCATGCGACAGGCGGTCCGGTCGTAGTGAAAATAGAACGCCCCATTTTCACCCACGACGCCGTCGACCGGCCACATCCGGGCAATATGGTCGCACCAGCCGGCCGGCCGGCCGGTAATCGGAATGACGAGAAAATCCGCCTGCTGCAACGCCTGCATCGCCGAATAGGCCTCGGCGGTGAGACGGCCATCGGTCGTGAGCGTGTCGTCGATATCGGTCAGCACGCCGCGGATCGCCCTTCGGGTGTCCGCCGGGAATTGATCAAGGGGTTGCAGGGTCTTGGATTTCGCCATTGTGCCCATCATATGTCCATGGTGTCCCGTCATTGCCTCTTCGTAAAATTTATTACCACATACCGCGTCCGGTCCGGACTATAACAGCAGGCGTTTACGGGTCGGTAACCGGAAACCTTTAGAGACAATGCGGTGAAGAGCACGCCTTACGACCTTCTCGTCATCGGCGGCGGAATCAACGGTGTATCGATCGCCCGCGATGCCGCCGGGCGCGGTCTGTCCGTGCTGTTGTGCGAAATGGGCGATCTGGGTGGTGCCACGTCCTCGGCAAGCAGCAAGCTGGTCCACGGTGGGCTTCGCTACCTCGAACACTATGCCTTTCGCCTGGTGGCCGAAGCGCTGCGGGAGCGCGAAGTATTGCTTACCAGTGCGCCGCATATCGTTTGGCCCATGCGCTTCGTGCTGCCGCATGTGCCGGAACTGCGCCCGGTCTGGATGATCCGCGCCGGCCTGTGGCTGTATGACCGGCTGGGCGGGCGCCGGCGGCTCGCTTCGTCGCGCAAGGTCCGGCTCCCCGGGAGCGAGTTCGCGGCCGGATTGCGGCCGGGCCTGGAGACCGGGTTCGTTTATTCCGATTGCTGGGTCGACGATGCCCGACTCGTCGCGCTGGCGGCTGTTGACGCGGCCCGGCTCGGCGCAGAGGTGTTGCCCCGGACCCGCTGCGGCAAAGCGCGGCGCGCAGGCGATGTCTGGCAGGCCGAGCTTGCGATGGAGAATGGGTCCCGTACCGTGACCGCGCGTGTCCTCGTGAACGCGGCGGGGCCGTGGGTCGAGCAGGTCGTTGCGGAAGTGGCGGGCGACAATACGCCGGCGCGCCTGCGGCTGGTCAAGGGGAGCCATATCGTCATTGGCCGGCGCATCACCGGCGATCATGCACTTATCCTGCAAAATGATGATGGCCGGGTCATTTTCGTGCTGCCCTATGAGCAGGACTGCACGCTGATCGGCACCACCGACGTACCGTTCGAGGGCGATCCGGCGGAAGTCACGACATCCAGCGATGAAATCAACTATCTCTGCCGCGCCGTAAACCGATACCTGGCGGAACCCGTAACGCCCGAACAGGTTGTCTGGCAGTACGCCGGGGTGCGGCCGCTCTATGACGATGGCGAGGGGGATCCATCCGACGTGACACGGGATTATGTCCTTACCCTGGATGGCGGGGATGGACGGCCCCCGTTGTTGTCCATTTTTGGCGGCAAGATAACAACCGCGCGCGTGCTCGCCGAAACCGTGCTGGAACGGCTCAAGCCGTTCTTACCGGGAATGGCTCATGATTGGACGTCGACGGCAACCTTTCCGGGGGGCGATATCGGTGACTTCGACCGATTCCTCGAAGATTTGGTCGGTCGATATGCCGGGTTCGAGCGGCAATGGCTCGCGGGCCTGGTGCGTCGGCATGGCAGCCGGGCGGTCGATATCCTGGACGGCGCGATGGGACCGCCGGACCTTGGACAGGATTTCGGTTGCGGCCTGTATGCGCGGGAGGTCGATTGGCTGATCGAGAATGAATGGGCGCGCGAAGCGACCGACGTTCTATGGCGGCGCACCAAACTGGGGCTCCGGCTGTCCGAGCGGCAACAGGATGTCCTTTCCCGCTATATGGCGAGGATCCTGTCGGGGAAATCGCTGAACACCGAGTCCACGCCCCAATCGGCAAGCTGACGCGCGCGTTCCGCTTCATTGACCGTGTAGGCGAGCAGACGATAACCCGCGTCGCGGATCTGGCGTGCACGTGCGGCATTCAGAATTCGGTGGTTGCAGTGGACGGAGAGGCAATCCAGCGCCTCGGCCCGATTCCGCCAATCGCGCCGCATTCGATGCAGGAGGAGGCCCCGCGGAATCATCGGCGCCGCCTCCCGCGCGGCGGCCAGCGCTTCGGTCGTAAAACTGGAGAAGACCGGCGCGCGCAATGATTTGGGCCATTGTTCGGCGATCACCCGACCGACGATTGTGCCGGTTTTCCGTGCCCGGCCTTTGGTGGGTTTGATCTCCACATTCGCGCACAAGCCAAGTTGGTCGAGCAAGACGATGGCCGCATCGAGGCGGGGAATTCGTTCGCCGGCGAAGGCGTCCCCGAACCAGGCGCCGGCGTCCAGCCCGGACAATTCCCGAAACGTCGTCTCCGCAAGTTTTCCCGTACCGTCGGTTGTCCGCTCAAGCGTTTCATCGTGCAACAGTACCGGGATGTCATCCCGGGTCAGCGCCACATCGAACTCGACCCATGTGGCGCCCAACGCCGCGGCCTTTCGGAAGCCGGCCAGGGTATTCTCCGGGGCGTGGCCCGCGGCACCCCGGTGGCCGATTACGCGGGGAAAGTGAATTGCGCTGGAATCGGTCATGGCATGTTCTGTTTCATCTCGCCCGAATTCCGGGCCCCCGTCGCACTATACCTGATTGTGCCGGCAGCGGCGCTACGTTGCATTGCGTTGAAAACGGCAACGTTTTGTTGATGTAAGCCGGTGGCTCGCTGCGCTATACTGGCGCCATTCTTTACCATAAATGTCGTCCACCTGCGGTCTCGGCCCTTGCATCGGTCGAATGCTGTGTTGATGGAGATGCCGCCATTTCTGCCACCTTGATATTGCTAAACCTGATCGGTGCGATCGCCTTGCTGCTGTGGGCCATGCGCATGGTTCGCACGGGTATGACGCGGGCTTTTGGCGGCGCGCTGCGACAGGTCTTGGGCAACCAGCTCGACAATCGGTTCAAGGCATTCCTCGCGGGGCTGGGGGTTACCGCCCTGCTGCAGAGCAGCACGGCGACTTGTCTGATGACCGCCTCCTTCGCGGGCCGCGGTCTGATGGTGGTGGCGCCGGCGCTTGCGGTCATGCTGGGGGCGGACGTCGGCACCACTTTGGTCGCACAGCTTTTCAGCTTGAATATTTCCTGGTTATCGCCGGTCCTGATTTTGATCGGCGTCGTGGCCTTCATGGCGGGCGACCGCAGGCGAACGCGCGATCTCGGCCGGCTCGTGATCGGACTGGGTTTGATGCTGCTGGCGTTGTCGTTGATCGTCGGTAATTCACAGCCGATCCGAGAGGCGCCGCTGGTGGTATCCCTGGTGTCAGCCCTTGCGGGCGAACCGATCCTGGCAATTGCGATGGCGGCGTTGCTTACGTGGCTCGCCCATTCCAGTCTGGCGACCGTTTTGCTGGTGGTGTCGCTGGTGGGATCCGGCGCGGTTCCCATCGGCCTCGCCTTTCCGCTGGTGTTGGGCGCCAATCTTGGGGGTGCGATGCCGCCGATCATGGCGACCATGCGGTCGGATGCCACCGCGCGCCGTGTCGCCCTGGGGAACGGGGTTTTCAAGGTTGTCGGCTGCGTTCTGGCGGTTCCGCTGCTGGGCATGATTCCCGGCCTGATCGCCGCGATTGATCCCGAGCCGGTGCGCCAGGCAGTCAATTTCCATACTGCCTTCAATTTGGCGCTCGCGGTCGTCTTTCTCCCGCTGATTGGGCCGGCCAACGCGTTGCTCGAGCGCTTGATTCCGGATCGCGCGCCGGTGGACGACGCCGGTCAACCGCGCTATCTCGACGCGGCGGCACTGGGCGAGCCCGTTGTCGCGCTCGCCAATGCGGCGCGCGAAACCTTGCGGATTGCCGATGTGCTGGAAGAAATGCTGGCCCGGGCGATGGATACGCTGGCAGGCAATGATCGGGACAGTCTCAAACTCGTCGAGGCGATGGACGACACGGTCGATCGGCTGTACGAGGAAACCAAACTTTACCTGACCGAAGTGAGCCGCAACGAGCTCGGCATGGACGATAGCCGACGGTGCAATGACATTATGGCGTTTTGCACGAACCTCGAACATGTGGGCGATATTATCGACAAGAACCTGATGGAACTGGCGGCCAAAAAAATCAAATATCGGCTGGAATTTTCAGACGAAGGGTTCCGCGATATCGAGGCATTGCATTGCCGGGTGAGGGACAATCTGAAACTTGCAACCGGCGTTTTCGTTTCCGGCGACCGGGAGTTGGCGCGGAAGCTTCTGATCGAAAAGGACCATTTCCGTGAATTGGAGCGCGACGCAGGAGAGAGCCACCACGAACGCCTGAAAAGCGGCAGGCGGGAAAGCATCGAGACGTCGTCGCTGCATCTAGATGTCATTCGCGACCTGAAGCGGATTAACAGCCATTTGACGTCAGCGGCCTATCCTATTCTCGAGACCGCCGGCGAATTGCGGCCATCGCGCCTCCGGAACCTGAAGAATTCGGTCGACGCACCTGCTTGAAACTTGGGTGTCCGTCGGGTTTGCCCGTTTAGCGCCGCGTCCGGCGCACGGCGTCTTTCCAGGCGTCATAGGCTTGCGCACGCGCCGCTGCGGCCATCATGGGATCGAACCGTGCTTCCCGGGTCCATAGCGCCGCCATTTCGTGCGGTGATGGATACAGGCCGATGTGAAGACCGGCCAGGTAAGCGGCGCCCAGTGCGGTGGTTTCGATGACTGCCGGCCGTTCGACGGGCATATCCAGCATATCGGCGAGATACTGCATGAGCCAGTCATTGACGACCATGCCGCCATCGACCCGGATCGTCTTCGGTGGGGCCGCACCGTGTGCCGTCCCGTCTGCCGCCATGGCTTCAAACAGGTCGCGGCTTTGGAAGCACACCGCTTCCAGGGTGGCTCTGACGATTTCCGCCCGCCCGGTATCGCGGGTCAGTCCGAACAGGGCGCCACGCGCCGCGCTGTCCCAATACGGTGCGCCGAGGCCGGTAAACGCCGGCACCATGACGACCTGGCTTGCGGGGTTGGCGTCGTTCGCCAGCGCCTCTGTTTCCTGCGCGTCGGCGATCATGCCGAGACCGTCGCGCAGCCATTGGACCGCCGCGCCGGCGATGAAAATGCTGCCCTCTACTGCATAGGTCGGCACGCCGTCGAAACGATAGGCGACGGTGGTGAGCAGCCGGTTTTGCGATTGTACCGGCCGGTCTCCGGTGTTGAGCAGCGCGAAGCATCCGGTGCCGTAGGTGGTTTTCGCCGTACCGGGCTCGAAGCAGGCCTGCCCCACGGTTGCGGCATGCTGGTCGCCGGCGACGCCGGTTATGGGCAATGCCGCGCCGAATAAATCGGGGACGGCGTGGCCGAAATCGGCGGTGCAATCCATGACGTCCGGCAGCAGCGCGGCGGGCACACGAAAGAGCGCTAGCAAGTCTTCGTCCCAACATTGGCGGTGAATGTCGAACAGCGCGGTTCGCGAGGCGTTGGTGGCATCGGTCAGGTGGTGTCGACCCCCGGTCAGGCGCCATATCAGGAAACTGTCGATCGTGCCGGCGCGTAGATTTCCGGCATCGGCCTTGGCGCGTGCGTCGGGTGTATTGTCGAGTATCCAGGCGATCTTGGTCGCGCTGAAGTACGGATCAAGCAACAGCCCGCTGCGTTGTTGCACCAGAGCTTCATGGCCGGATTGGCGCAGCGTTTCGCAGGTGTCAGCGGTTCGTCGATCCTGCCAGACGATGGCGTTGTGCAGCGGATTGCCGGTCTCCGCATCCCAGACCACGGTGGTTTCCCGCTGATTGGTGATGCCGATCGCCCGGATAGAGTTGACGCCGCCCGGTGCCTGGTCGATGACTTCCCGCACGACGGCAACAGTTGCCTGCCAAATTTCCTCCGGATCGTGTTCTACCCAGCCCGAGTGAGGATAGTGCTGCATGAGTTCGCGCTGGGCGGAGGCGAGGGGCGCCCGGTTGCTGTCGAACAGCATTGCCCGCGTACTCGTGGTACCTTGGTCTATGGCGATAATGGTTTCGCTGCTGCTCATACCCACTTTTCCTACATTGCGCGTCGCATGGTCGCAGAGCGCGCACGATTTGTCAGCCTGGGCGACGCCTTTCGCGATTCGTTGCAAGGTGCTATCAAGCGCGAGGCGCCCCGGTTGTCCGTCCTGATTTTCCGCGCCGAGTAAGGAGCCCGCTTGAGCGATATTCTCCGGACCGTTTCGCCAATCGACGGCCAGATCTTCGTGGAACGCGAGCTGGCAACTGGATCCGCCGTTTCCGAGGCCGTCGCGCGAGCACAGACGGCGCAATCCGGCTGGCGGCGGACATCCGTCGAAGAACGCCAGGAAATTCTCTCCCGCGCGGTCGATGCTTTTGAGCGCGACGGGCCGGCAATAGCCGAGGAATTGACACGGCAAATGGGCCGGCCAATCGTCCATTCACCGGGAGAAATCCGCGGATTCGCCGAGCGCGCCCGTCATATGATCGAGATCGCACCGGCGGCCCTTGCGGATATCGATGTTGCGCCCTTGCCCGGGTTCCGCCGCTTCATCCGCCGCGATCCGTTGGGGCTGGTATTCGTTCTGGCGCCCTGGAACTATCCGTATCTCACCTCGGTTAACGCCGTTGTGCCGGCGTTGCTGGCGGGCAATGCGGTGATTATGAAACCGTCGCACCAGACGCCGCTCTCCGCTGAGCGGATGGCGGCGGCCTTTGTCGAGGCGGATCTGCCGGAAGGGGTGTTTCAATACCTTTACCTCGACCATGCCCAGGCCGAAGCGCTGATGCGGCACCCGGAGGTTGGTTTTGTCGCCTTTACCGGGTCGGTCGAAGGAGGGCTGGCGGTGCAACGTGCGCTGTCCGGCCGGTTCGCCGGCGCCGGATTGGAATTGGGCGGGAAGGATCCGGCCTATGTTCGGGCCGACGCGGCGCTTGAGGCAACGGTCGAGAATCTGGTCGATGGCGCTTTCTTCAATGCGGGCCAGTCGTGTTGCGGCATCGAGCGAATATACGTACATCAGAGCGTTTTCGACGATTTTATCGATGCGTACACCGGGAAAGTTCGGAATTATAATTTAGGCAACCCATTGGAAAAAAATACGACAATTGGGCCGATGGCGCGCATGTCTTTGGCAAATGACGTACGCGTTCAGGTGGCTGCCGCCGTATCCATTGGTGCGCGTACACACATCGATACTGCCGGTTTTCCCATGGATCGAGGGAATTCCGCCTATCTTGCCCCGCAAGTTCTGACCGGCGTCGATCATGGCATGGCGGTGATGCGGGAAGAGAGTTTCGGGCCGGTTGTCGGTATAATGCCGGTGGCGGATGATGGCGAAGCGGTGGCGTTGATGAACGACAGCGATTTCGGGCTCACCGCATCCATTTGGACGGAGGATGCGGACGCGGCCCTACATCTCGGCGAACAATTGGAAACCGGAACGGTTTTTATGAACCGCTGCGACTATCTCGACCCGGCGCTGGCCTGGACGGGGGTGAAACAATCCGGCCGAGGATGCACATTGTCCCAGGTCGGCTATGAGCAATTGACGCGGCCGAAGTCATATCATCTGCGGCTGGGGGGATGAGGTAAAATCGATGGACGGCATTCTTGATATTGCGGCCTTGCAGGCGGCCATCGGCAGTGGCGAGATCGACACCGTCTTGGTGTGTTTTCCGGACATGCAGGGGCGTTTGATCGGGAAGCGGGTGACCGGCCGCTTCTTCCTCGAGCAGTGCGTCGATGAGATGCATGTGTGTGACTACCTGCTGACCGTCGATATGGATATGGAACCGGTTCCCGGCTATCAGGCGGCGTCCTGGGACAAGGGATATGGCGATTTCGCGCTCAAGCCGGATTTGGCCACCTTGCGGCGCATCCCCTGGCTGGAGGCGACGGCACTGGTTATGGCCGACTGCGTGGATCATCACGGCGAGGATCTTGGCCATGCGCCCCGGTCAATTCTCAAACGCCAGTTGGCGCGTGCCCGCGAAATGGGATTCGTCGCAAAAATGGGGTCCGAACTGGAGTTGTACGTCTTCGACGAGACCTATGACGGCGCCCGCGAAAAGGGTTATCGCGGCCTCGCCACCGCCGGCTGGTACTCCGAGGATTACCACATTTTCCAGACGACCAAGGAGGAAGGGCTGATCCGCGCCATTCGCAACGGCATGGAGGGGGCCGGCGTGCCGGTCGAATTCTCCAAGGGCGAATGGGGGCCGGGCCAGGAAGAGATCAACCTGCGCTATGCGGAAGCGCTGGTAATGGCGGACCGCCATAGCATCTATAAGAACGGCGCGAAAGAAATCGCCTATGCCCAGGGCAAGGCGATCACTTTCATGGCGAAATGGGATAATCAGTTCGCGGGCAATAGCTGCCATATCCATTCATCCCTGTGGAATGCCGACGATGACACGCCGGTTTTCCATGATGGCGCGGCGGCCGACGGCATGTCCGACGTGTTCCGCCATTATCTTGCGGGGCAGCTCGCCCTGGCCGGTGAGATGACCTATTTCCTGGCGCCCTACATCAATTCCTACAAACGGTTTCAGGCGGGATCCTTTGCGCCGACCAAGACGGGATGGAGCCGCGACAACCGGACCGCGGGGTTTCGCTTGGTGGGACACGGTCCTGCCTTTCGCGTGGAATGCCGCATCCCCGGCGCCGATGCGAACCCGTACCTGGCCTATGCGGCGTTGATCGCCGCCGGTCTCCACGGCATTGAGAACAAGCTGGAATTGGAACCGGAAATTTCCGGCAACCTCTATGAGATGGAGGCGGTCCGCGATATCCCGGGAACGTTGCGGGAAGCGCTCAGCGCGTTGGAGGGCTCGACGGTTCTGCGCCAGTTGCTTGGCGATGCGGTGGTGGAACACTACCTCCATACCGGAAAATGGGAACAGAGCGAATACGATGGCCGGGTGACCGATTGGGAACTCCAGCGCAACTTCGAACGCGGCTGAGCCGGGCGCCGATGCCGATCGATCCGAAAACGCTGACCGCCGATTGGAGCTTTCCCACGGAAATCCATGTCGGTCCCGGGCGCCTTCGCGAAGTGCCGGCGTTGTGCCGTGAAAAGAGCATTTCCCGGCCCTTGATCGTGACCGATCCCGGCCTCGCCGGGCTCCCGATGGTGGCGCGGCTTCAGGCGATGTTAGCGGACGAAGCACTGGTTTCCGGCCTATTCGCCGATCTTCAGCCGAATCCGAACGAGACGGAAGTCGCCGCCGGCGTCCTGGCTTTTCACGAGGGCGGCCATGACGGCGTGATCGCCTTTGGCGGCGGTAGTGCGCTCGATGCCGGCAAGGCCATCGCCTTTCAATCGGGCCAAAGCAGGCCTTTGGCGGATTTCGAGGATGTGGGCGACAATTGGCGGCGGGCCGATGCGGCGGCGATCGCGCCGGTCGTGGCGGTTCCCACGACGGCCGGTACCGGATCCGAAGTCGGCCGCGCGGCCGTCATCAGCCAAAGCAATAGCGGGATCAAGCAAATCATTTTCCATCCCGGGATGATGCCCCGGGCGGTTGTTGCCGATCCGGAACTTAGTGTCGGTCTGCCCCCGAATCTCACGGCGGCAACGGGTATGGACGCGCTCACCCATAGTCTTGAGGCGTTCTGTGCGCCGGGATTCCACCCGCTGGCCGATGGCGTGGCCCTCGAAGGGATTCGGCTGTGCGCCGAATGGCTGCCGAAGGCCTATGCGGACGGCGCGGATATAGCTGCGCGGACGCATATGCTTGTTGCGGCCTCCATGGGCGCGACCGCCTTTCAAAAGGGCTTGGGCGCGGTGCATTCTATTAGCCACGCGGTGGGCGCCTTGTACGGGACCCATCATGGCCTGACAAATGCGATCGTCTTGCCGTACGTATTGCAATTCAATCGACCGGCAATCGAGCAAAAATTTACCAAATTGGGGCGTACGCTTGGTTTGGAGGATCCGGCGTACGACAGTGTGTTCGAGTGGGTCCTGAGGTTGAGGCGTACGGTTGCTGTACCTCACAGCTTGAGCGACGTCGCGGTCGATTCGACGCAATCCGATCGGGTCGCCCAACTCGCATACGATGATCCGACACGTTCGGGAAATCCGAGAAAAATCGGAATTCCAGAGCTTAAACAAATATTTCTCAGTGCGGTGGAGGGGCGGCTCTACGAATGACAAGAACGGAAATAACGATGTGCGGCCATAGCCCGAACAGGCCGTACGCTCACTCTATCCAAAGAAAACATGCATTTATACGTACGTACGTATTTGTACTGTTTACTGTATGCTTTACGGTATTTGCGCCTGCCCACGCGCCTGCGCAATCGCCGAGTTTTGAAAACGGTTTCCAATCGGCGCAGGATCGTATTCATCCGGTCTTCGGTACGCGCGGCATGGTTTCGTCGCAGGAAGCACGGGCGACCGGCGTCGGGATCGACATCCTGCAGCAAGGCGGCAATGCGGTGGATGCAGCGGTTGCCGTTGGTTTTGCGCTGGCGGTGACCCTGCCCCGGGCCGGCAACATTGGCGGGGGCGGCTTCATGCTGCTGCACCTCGCCGGAAGCGGCAAGACCGTTGCGATCGATTATCGGGAAACGGCGCCGAAATCGGCTACCAAAAAGATGTTTCTCAAGGCGGATGGCGCAGTCGATCGTGATCGCATTCGATACAGTCATCGATCGGTCGGCGTACCCGGTACTGTTGCAGGACTGACGCTGGCACTGCGGCGGTATGGCACCATGCCGCTCGAAAAGGTGATGGCGCCGGCGGTCCGTCTCGCCGCCGAGGGTATTTTGGTCAGTCGCAACATGGCGCATCAGCTCAAGCGTCGGGCGAAACGGCTTAAGAAAGTGTCAGAGACTAAACGGGTTTTCTTCGGCAAGGACGGCGCGCCATTGAAAGCTGGGGACCGGTTGCTGCAAAGCGATCTGGCTGAATCACTGCGATCCGTCGCCAAGGGCGGAGCGACGGAATTCTATAAGGGCGAAATCGCGCGCCGGCTTGTCGCGGAAATGAAAGCCAACAAAGGGCTCATTACAGCGCAGGATCTTGCGGATTACCGAGCGGTCATCCGCGAGCCGGTTCATGGGCGATATCGCGGATTCGATGTTTACTCGATGCCGCCGCCAAGCTCCGGCGGCATTCATCTTGTGCAGATCTTGAATATCCTTGAAGGCTACGATCTGGCGGCATTCGGCCCGAACAGCGCGGCGTCTATCCATCATATGGCCGAGGCCATGAAACGGGCCTATGCGGACCGTTCCAAGCATCTCGGCGATCCGGCATTTTGGACCGTTCCGGTAAAAGGGCTTATGTCCAAAAAGTACGCGACGGCGCTGCGGCGCGGCATCGATCCCCGGCGGACAACCCCCGCCCGCGAGATCGGCCCCGGCAGGCCGCAGGCCTATGAAAGCAATGAAACCACCCATTTCACGGTGATGGACCGGTTCGGTAACGCGGTTTCGAACACCTATACCCTCAATTTCGGATATGGCAGCGGCATCGTGGCCAAGGGCACCGGCATCCTGCTCAACAACGAAATGGCGGATTTCGCGGCGAAACCGGGGGTGCCGAATGCTTTCGGCCTGATGGGCGGTGCCGCGAACGCGGTCGATGGCGGCAAGCGCCCGCTCAGTTCCATGAGCCCGACGATCGTCCTGCGCGACGGCAAGCCCTTTTTCGCGACCGGCAGTCCGGGCGGCAGCCGAATCATCACGACTGTCCTGCAATTCGTGGTCAATGTCCTGGACCACCGTATGAATATCGCGGAAGCATCCCATGCCCCGCGGTTTCATCATCAATGGCTGCCCGACAGGCTGCGACTGGAGGAAGGCTTTGCCAGCGACACTGTTCGCCTGCTCAAGAAGATGGGGCACGAAATCAAAATCGGCCGTCCGATGGGGAGCCTGCAATCGGTCATGCGTACGAAGGAGGGATTTCTCGGTGCTTCGGATCCGCGTCGGCCCGATGCGCTGACGCTCGGTTACTAACCGCCATTATGGGGTCGACCATGCGGGGAAGCCGAGAAGGCGTGGCATGACAGGCCCGGTTTCAGCGGATAGAGTGAGCGCGCCATGAAAGTTGACGGCGCGCCGTATCGCACCATTTGGATCTCGGAAGATGGCTGGTCGGTCACGATCATCGACCAAACCCGCCTGCCGCATGAATTCGTGGTCGAGCGGCTGGCCGATCTCGAATCGGCGGCCTGCGCAATCGAAACGATGCAGGTGCGCGGCGCCCCATTGATTGGTGCGACCGCGGCCTATGGCGTTGCGCTTGCGATGCAGCAGGACGCCTCCGACGATGCGCTCGACCGCGCTTGCGAACGGCTCCGGCGAACCCGGCCGACCGCGGTCAATTTGCGATGGGCGCTTGATACGATGCGGCGCGTTCTGTCACCGCTTGGCGCGAATGCGCGCGCCGAGGCGTCGTATCGCCGGGCGGCCGAAATTTGTGACGAGGATGTGGAAATCAACCGGCGCATTGGCGGTCATGGTCGTGACTTGATCGACCGGATCGCCGCCACCAAACCCGGTCAGCCGGTCAATCTGTTGACCCATTGCAACGCGGGCTGGCTCGCCACGGTCGATTGGGGCACCGCGACCGCGCCGATCTATCAGGCCCATGACGCGGGAATACCGGTCCATGTATGGGTTGACGAAACGCGCCCCCGCAATCAGGGCGCCAGCCTGACCGCGTGGGAATTGGGCCGGCATGGCGTGCCACACACGGTGATTGCCGACAATGTCGGCGGTCATTTGATGCAGCATGGGATGGTCGATCTGTGCATTACCGGAACCGACCGCACCACGGCAACCGGCGATGTCGCCAATAAGATCGGCACCTATTTGAAGGCGTTGGCGGCGATGGATAATCGCGTGCCGTTCTATGTCGCCCTGCCGTCGCCGACCATCGATTGGACGATCGGGGACGGTGTCGCGGAAATTCCCATCGAGCAGCGAAGCGGCGAGGAAGTGTCGAAAATGACCGGGCGCGCGCCGGACGGCCGAATTGAAACGGTCGAGATCGTGCCCGCCGGCAGCGCGGTTGCGAATTACGCCTTCGATGTGACACCCGCGCGCCTTATCACCGGATTGATTACCGAACGCGGCGTTGCCGCCGCCAGCCGCGACGGGTTGGCCGGCTTGTTTCCCGAGCATTCTTCGGCATGACCGGCGATGCGCGGTCCGATTGGGACAAACGGCAGGAGATCGTCGACGCCTGCCGTCGGATGAATACGCTCGGCATCAATCAGGGCCGGGCCGGCAATATCAGCTGCCGGGTGGCAAACGGCTTGCTGGTCACGCCCTCCGGCCTCGACTACGACGCCATGCAGCCTGAAGATATCGTGTTGATGGACGCGGATGGCGGGGTGCGGGATGGTCAATTGAGACCATCCAGCGAATGGCGGTTTCATTGCGACATACTTCGCGCCCGGCCGGAAGTCGGCGCGGTGGTCCATACCCATGCAATGTTTGCGACTGTCCTGGCGTGCCATCGGCGGGAGATACCGGCGTTTCACTACATGGTGGCGGTGGCCGGCGGCGACTCGATCCGGTGTGCGCCCTACGCGACATTCGGCACGCAGGAACTGTCGGAACACGCACTGACCGCGCTGGACGGCCGGCGTGCCTGCCTGCTCGCGAATCACGGGATGATTGCGCTGGACGAGACATTGGATGGGGCCTTGGCGTTAGCGGTTGAGGTGGAAACCCTGGCGTCGCAGTATTGTCGCGCCCTGGCTTTGGGCGAGCCGGTTCTGCTGCCGGCGCGGGAAATGGAAACGGTTCTGGAAAAATTCAGAACCTACGGCAAGCAGGATAGCTAGTTCCCGCCGCTGTTTTTTCGGTCCACGTCCTGCAGAATTTGCGCGACCAACGCGTTGAACCGGTCGGCCATTTCGACGTTCGGCATATGGCCGCAATCGTCGAAAATATGCAGGGGCCGCGAATCGGCCAAGGCTTCGCCGTGGTCCGCTGGGATAATCCGATCCTGCCGTCCCCAGATCAGGTGTACGGGAACGGGCAGGTCGCGTGCGGCGCCGGTATAATCGAAGCGTTGCCGCTGGTTCGAGAAATTCGCCGAAATCATCGTTTCGATGCCGCTGCGGAACGCCGGATCGGCGCGGCCCAGCAAACCGTAATACACCATCGCATCGTTCACCATGCGCTCGTTGTGAAAGACCTGCGAAAGCGCCGCATGCATCGCCTCGGGCGTTTCGGCCCGCAGATAGGCGTAGATGAAATCCGTGTTCACAGAGGTGCCGAGTCCGCCGGCACTAAGGCAGATTAGCGACTCCAAGCGCCGGTCGCGCCGGTCCGCGAAGGTTGTCGCAAGGTCGAGCGCAATCGCGCCGCCGAACGACAATCCCAGCAAATGAAACCGTTCGATTCCCAAGGTGTCCGGCAATTCCGTAAGCATCGCCGCCAGGATCGGTGCCGTGCCGTCGCCAATATCCCTGGTCGACCGTCCATGTCCTGGCAGGTCAATCGCGATTACCCGGCGGTTGGCGGCCAGGACTCGCTGGTTTAGCGCCCAGCCGTTGAGGTCGCCGCTGAGGCCATGCAGCAGAATCAGGGCCGGCTCGCCGGTTCCCATTTCCTTGTATTGGATGTCACGCCCGGCGAGCCGCGCCGTCTGCCTCGGGATGGAAGTTTTTCCGTTGTCTTTCATTTCACCATCGTTGCCGCGTTCCAGACCGCTGGACGCAAATAGGGGTGCACCCGCAGGTTCGATCGCGTAAAGTTGCCGCCGAATCGACGACGAAGAAATACGGAGTCACCATGGAATTGCTGCGTCATCTCACGATACTGCTTGGTTTGGCCGCGTTAAGCATAGGCCAGGTCGCGGCAGCGGATAAGGAAAACATGATTTATTTGGACCTGAAAGACGGGCGAGTCACGATCGAACTCTATCCCGATAAAGCACCGAACCACGTCAAACGCATCAAGCAGCTGTCTCGCGATGGTTTCTACGACGGAGTCGTATTCCATCGCGTCATCGAGGGGTTCATGGCGCAGACGGGTGATCCGACAGGGACCGGCGGCGGCGGTTCGGAAAAACCGGATCTAAAGGCCGAATTCAATGACGTGAAGCATGTGGAAGGCGTTGTTTCAATGGCGCGCACGTCCTATCCGCACAGCGCCAACAGCCAGTTCTTCATCATGCTGGCGAATTCAACGCATCTTGATGGCCAATATACGGCGTGGGGACGTGTAATTTCGGGCATGGATCATGTCCACAACATCAAGAAGGGCTCTCGGGCTGCGAACGGTCAGGTCAATAACCCTGATAAGATCATTAAGATGCAGGTTGCCGTCGACGCCGACAAGTAGTCGGCGCCGGCCCGGCGTCCGACCGGCCGTGGTTCCGTAACCGTATGTTAATCATAACAGCGTATTGACTGCGTTCCCGAGCCGGACTCGGAAAGGCGCGAGATTATGTCGGACATCACGGCGACCTCCCTGCTCAACCAGCAGCGGGCAAATGTCACATTCCTGAAGCAGTCGTTGCAGCAGGAAGAAAAGGCTGCTGCTCTGGTCGAACGGGCCGTTCAAAGCGTCGAAGATCCCCAAAAGGCGTCCGCAGGCAATAGCCGGTTGGTCGACATCGTGATATAGGCGGCCGTTGCCTGATCGACGGACCATGCCCGAAGTGCGTACGGCAACGTTTTCGAATAACCGGACCGCGGCGCAAAGCCACGCGCCATGCGGCCGGGTCTATCGCCAGGGAACCGGCTTGAGCCAAGACGCATGACGCCCGCAAGATTCAAAAAATTCGCACTGTTCGCGGTGAAGGCATCGATCACGGTGTTTCTTATCTGGCTTGTCGTTCGCAATATCGATCTCGCGGACACGGTACAGCGGGTGCGGTCCATTCCGCTTTGGGTCATCCCGGTCACGCTTGCGTTGATCTTCCTTCAATTCGTCATGGGAATTTGGCGATGGCGGATCATCATCGCCCAGTTCGGGGAAACCCTGCCGGTGCGACTGGCGCTGCGGTACTTCGTCGAGGGCCAGTTCTTCAACCAGGCGCTTCCATCAACGGTGGGGGGCGACGGCGTGCGGATGTTCCGCGTATTTCGCAGCGGATTGCGGCTGGAAACGGCGGTCAACGGTGTCATCCTCGACAGGGTGGTCGGTCTGGCGAGCCTGATCCTGCTGGTCGCGCTGGCGCAGCCGCTGTTCTATGACCGGATCGACGACCCGGCGGCGCGCTGGGCATTCACCGGTATTTTTGCGGTGGCCGCCGCCGCGATCATCGGATTACTGTTCATGGCCTGGCTGCCCGAGAAATGGCACCGATGGGCGGTCATTCGGGGGATCGTTGCGCTCTCCCGCGCCGCTCGTCAGGCATTCTTGCGGCCGGCGGTTCTCGCACCCGTCGTGGCGATTTCCTTGATCGCCCACACGTTGCTTATTGGCGTATTTTACACCATCGCCATGGGCCTGGATCTTGCGGTGACGTTCGTCGATTGTTTCACGCTGGTGCCGGCGGTGCTGTTGCTGGCGACAATTCCCATTTCGATCGCGGGATGGGGTTTGCGCGAAGGCGCGATGGTCGCGGCCTTCGCTCTGATTGGTGTGCCTGGCGGCGGCGCCGCGGCATTGTCGATATTGTTCGGCCTTGCCCTGGTGCTTGCAAGCTTGCCGGGCGGGCTGTTGTGGCTGATGAGCGCCGAACGGCCGGTGGGTGACATCGAGAGCCCCCCGGAAAAGGAAAGCCGTCCGGTTCAGCCGTGATCGCTTGACCCCGATTGCCCGCACGGGTAGCACTGACCCGGGGGTCAGCACTCATGAAACGTGCGTTGATAACGGGAATTACCGGCCAGGACGGCTCTTACCTCGCCGAACTTCTTTTGGAAAAAGGGTATCAGGTGCACGGCATTATCCGCCGCGCCAGCACCTTCAACACGCGCCGGCTGGATCACCTCTATCGCGATCCGCACGACAAGACCGCGCGGCTGTTTCTGCACTACGGAGACATGTCGGACGGCACCGGATTACGGCGCATCCTCGAAGAGGCGCGGCCGCAGGAGGTCTACAACCTCGCCGCCCAGAGTCATGTCATGGTGTCGTTCGAACAACCCGAATACACCGCCGATATCGACGCGACCGGCACGCTGCGCCTGCTGGAGGCGTTGCGCGATCACGCAAACGGGGCGGCGTCGGAGATTCGGCTCTATCAGGCCGGATCGTCGGAGATGTTCGGCGATGCGCCGCCGCCGCAGAATGAGGCAAGCGCGTTCCGGCCTCGCAGCCCCTATGCGGTCAGCAAGGTCGCGGCCCATTGGTATGCGCGCAACTACCGCGAAGCCTATGGCATGTTCATCGCCAACGGCATTCTGTTCAATCATGAGAGCCCGCGCCGCGGCGAAACCTTCGTCACACGAAAGATTTCGCGTGCGGTCGGCCGCATCAAACTGGGACTGCAGGATCAACTGTATCTGGGAAATCTCGATGCCCGGCGCGATTGGGGTTTCACCGGCGATTATGTCGAGGCGATGTGGTTGATGCTGCAACAGGACGCGCCCGACGACTACGTGGTGGCCAGCGGTGAGGCCCATTCGGTGCGTCAGTTTCTGGAAACGGCGTTCGGTCATGCGGGACTGGCGTGGCAAGATCATGTCCAGCTCGACGAGCGGTATCTGCGCCCGACGGAAGTCGATCACCTGGTCGGCGACGCGACGAAGGCGCGCGAAGCGTTATCCTGGGCGCCGCGCGTCGGCTTCGAGGAACTCGTTCGAATGATGGTGGATCACGATTTGGACTTGGCGCGTCGGGAGCGGACCTTGCTCGACGCCGGGCACAATCCGGCAGACGGGGAAACATCCGATTACTGATTTGAACCCCGAATCGAGGATCTATGTCGCGGGTCATCGCGGTCTCGTCGGCGCCGCAATTCTGCGCGCCCTGCGGGACGGTGGGTTTCGGCAGATCGTCACGCGGCCGCGCGCCGAACTCGATTTGATGAGCCGGAAGGCAGTCGGCCGCTTCTTCGAGCGGCAAAATCCCGAATTTGTCTTCCTGGCGGCGGCGAAGGTCGGCGGGATCCACGCAAACGCGACCTACCCGGCGGATTTTCTGTACGAGAACCTGACGATACAGAACAACGTCATCAATGCGGCGAAGGAGCACGGTGTCCGCAAGTTGATGTTCCTGGGATCGTCCTGCATTTACCCGAAATTAGCGCCCCAGCCGATCAAAGAGGACTACCTGCTGACAGGGCCGCTCGAGCCGACCAACCAGGCGTATGCCCTTGCGAAAATCGCGGGGCTGGAAATGTGCCGGGCGTATCGGCGCCAGTATGATTTGAACGCGATCTGCCTGATGCCGACAAACCTCTACGGGCCGCGCGATAATTTCGATCTTGAATCCGGCCATGTGGTGGCCGCGTTGATGCGCCGCGCCCATGAGGCGAAGTTGGACAACGCGTCCGAGTTGGTGGTCTGGGGGACCGGTCGGCCGCGGCGCGAATTCATGCATGTGAACGACCTCGCCGATGCGGCGATTTTCCTGATGCGGGAATATGACGACGAGGCGCCGATCAATGTCGGCGTCGGTGCCGATGTGACCATTCGCGAACTGGCGCAAACCATCTGCGAGGTCGTCGGATATACGGGCCGCCTGGCGTTCGACCTTTCGAAGCCGGACGGGACGCCGCAAAAACTGCTCGACGTGACCCGGCTTACCGGCCTGGGCTGGACGGCCGGTACCGCACTCCGGGACGGATTGGCGGAAACCTATGCATGGTACCTGCAGGACGGTGGTGCGCGGGCCGGTTGAACCTCGCATGATGGGGTCGGTGCGCCGGGCAAGGATTTGGGTCCGGCGACGGCAATCGGTTAAGCTTTCTTTCCAATAGCCAGGGAAGGGCCGAGCCATGAAACCGGAACGGGTTCGCGAAATCGTCAGTCGGTGGATGTTTCCGACCGAAGGCGGCAGCTACATGGGGGGATTGGAGGATCGGCCGGTTCTCCAATATTCGCGCGGCAGCACGGTCGTCGACACCAACGGCAAATCCTACCTCGATTTTCAATCCGGTCAGATGGGCGGCGCGATCGGCCATCAACATCCGCGGATCGTTGCGGTGATCGAGAAAACCATGCAGTCGATGATGCATGCGTCGAACACCATGCTCAATGTACCCCGGCTGCGGTTACATGAAAGATTGGGCAAGCTCTTGCCGAAACCGCTGGAGAAATCGCTATTCCTGGTCAGCGGCAGCGATTCAGTCGAAGGCGCGCTCGATCTTGCGCGGAAGGCGACCGGCGGCACCGACATTGTCGGGCTCCATGCGGGGCTGCATGGGTCGACCTCCTATCTGACGCGCTCGGTCTCCTTCAACTGGGACCGCAACAAGCACAGCATCGTCGCCCCGGCGACCGCCTCGGTGTTGACGCCGTATTGCTACCGGTGTCCGCTCAATCTCAAATTTCCTAAATGCGAGCTGCAATGCCTCAAGACGAGCATGGAATTGGCGGATGCGAACTTCACCACCAAACCCGCCGGATTCATCGCCGAGCCCATCCTCAGCGCCGGCGGCGTGATCGTGCCGCCCGAAGGATATTATAAGGCGGTTCGCGAAGCCTGCGACGCACGCGGCATGATGCTGATCTTCGACGAGGCTCAGACCGGCCTCGGCAAGACCGGCAAGATGTTCGGTTTCCAGCACGAGAAGGGCGTGAGCCCGGACATCATCGCCATCTCCAAGCATTTCGGCGGCGGGCTGCCGATCAGCGCCGTCTGTGCCACCGCGCCCGTGGCCGAGCGCGCCGTCGCCAACGGCTACTTCGCGACGCGCAGCCATGCCACCGATCCGCTGCTCTGCGCCGCCGGCGAGGAAAGCCTCAAGATCGTGGTCGAAGAGGACATGCCCGGGCGGGCCGCACGGATCGAACGCCGCATCAAACGCGCGGTGCGGAAAATGGCCAAGGAGTTCGATCTGATCGGCGACATTCGGGGCCGTGGCGTCTTGCTCGGCATCGAATTGGTCACCGACCGCAAGCGCAAGACGCCGGCCAACGATGAAACCCAGGCGATTTATGACTATTGTCTCGACCATGGCCTGATATTTCAGGTGCGTGGCGTTCGGGCATTGAAGAATGTGATCCGGTTGGTGCCGCCGATGACCACCACGGACGCGGAGGTAGACCAGGCGATGTCGACCCTCTATGACGCAATCAAGGCGGTGAGCCGGACGCGCCGGCGAACGACGGCGCGCTTGGCCGCCGAATGAAAAAGCGCCGGCGCGTTTGACGCGGACCGGCGGGGAGCAGGAAATCGTGCATATTGACACCCCCTATCTGATGTTTCTGGGCGATGCGCCCGATCAGCTCGCGGCCAAGACCGCTTTCGGCGTGGCCTATTGGCGGCCGGAAATCTGCGTCGGCCAGCTGCGGCTGGACGGCTGTAACGCCGACGTCGGGTTGCCGGACATGACCCTGGCGGAGGGTGTCGCGGCCGGTGCGCGTACGCTGATTGTCGGCGTTGTCAATCAGGGTGGTGTGTTCGGCGAGGACTGGGCCACCACGCTGCATGCGGCGGTGGAAATGGGCATGTCGATCGCCAGCGGTCTTCACGCCAGTCTTACCGAGGTTCCCGGCCTGGCCGAAGCCGCCGCGGCCAAAGGGGTGCAATTGCTGGATGTGCGCCATCCAACGCAAAGCTTCCAGACGGGAAAGGGACACAAGCGCAGCGGCAAGCGGCTGCTCACCGTCGGCACGGATGTTTCGGTCGGCAAGATGTTCACCTCCCTGGCGCTCGAGCGCGAGCTGCGCGGCCGCGGCATCAAGGCGGATTTTCGCGCGACCGGCCAAACCGGTATCTTCATCGCCGGTGCGGGGGTTTCGGTGGATGCGGTGGTATCGGACTTCATTTCCGGCGCCACGGAATGGCTCTGCCCGGACAATGATCCGGACCATTGGGACATCGTCGAAGGGCAGGGATCACTGTTTCACGCGGCCTATGCCGGGGTGACCCTGGGCTTGCTGCATGGCGCGCAACCGGATGCGATCGTACTATGCCATGCGCCCGGACGGCCGCATATGCGCGGTACGCCAACGATCCAGACGCCGAGCCTGACTGCAACGATCGAGGCCAATCTTTCCGCGGGTCGCCTGACCAATCCGGACATTCGCTGCATCGGCGTATCGATCAACACTTCCGGACTGTCCGAAGAGGAAGGCGCCCGGACGTTGCGGGAGGCAACGGAAGAGACCGGATTGCCGGCGGTCGATCCGGTGAAGACCGGGGTCGGGCCATTGGCGGACGCCTTGTTTACATGATCGTGTTCGCATGAAACTGACCGCCGACCGCGAGATTTGGCCGCTCGCCAACCCGTTCACGATTTCCCGCGGTAGCCGTACCGAAACCGAAATCGTGGTCGCGACGCTGTCCGATGGCGCTGATACCGGCCGGGGCGAGTGCATGGCGAACGCCCGCTATGAAGAAACGCAGGAGTCGGTACTCGCGGAACTGCAGGCGATCGCGCCGCGTCTTGCCGACGGTGGGCTCGACCGGGTGACCCTGCAATCCGCCATGCCGGCAGGCGCGGCGCGCAATGCGCTCGATTGCGCGTTTTGGGACTTGGAGGCGAAACGGTCCGGTCGGCCGGTTTGGGCGCTCGCGGGATTGCCGGAACCGCATCCGGTCGACAGCGCATACACCCTGAGCCTGGATTCAGCGGAAAACATGGGGTCCGCGGCGCGCACGCACGCGTACCGTCCGGTGTTGAAGCTCAAACTGACCGGCGAGGGTGACCTCGAACGCGTCGCAGCCGTACGTGAAAACGCCCCAAACGCCCGTTTGATCGTCGATGCCAACGAAGGATGGCGTCCCGAATTGGTCGAACCGTTCTCCCGCGAACTGGAGAAACTGCATGTGCAGTTGATCGAGCAGCCGTTGCCGGCGGATGCGGATGCCGCGCTCGCCGACATCGCGCATCCGATCCCGATTTGCGCCGATGAATCGTGCCATACGCGCGACGATGTCGATCGATTGACGGGACTTTACGATGTCGTGAACATCAAGCTGGACAAGACAGGCGGGCTGACCGAGGCGTTGGCGCTGCGCAATGCGGCGTTACAGGCCGGCCTCGGCATCATGGTCGGCTGCATGGTCTCGACCTCGCTGGCGATGGCGCCCGCCCTTCTGGTGGCGCAGGGCGCCGGGTTCGTCGATTTGGACGGCCCGTTGCTCTTGGCGCGCGACCGTGAACCGCCCATGCGCTTCGACGGCAGCACGATCCATCCCGCCGATCCGGCGCTGTGGGGCTGATGGCCCCGACGGCGCACCCAGCGGGTAGCCTGCCAGGGGCATATGCATACGTCCTCGGGCAAGAGGCAGCTATTTCCGTCGATTGTAGGCCCAGGAGCGGGCCAGGTTCTGCGCTTTTCGCTGCGCCTTTACCCCGCGCGGCGGCCATTTTCTCAAATATTTTGCGGGTGAGCGTCGTTGCGTGTTTGCCGTACGCTTTCTCGGCCCCGAATTGCGCGCGCGGTTGCGATAGGCGTTTAATTTCATCCTATGGGCGCTGTCGATCCGCCGGGCGGCGCGCTTCAAGTGCCGGCCCCTGGGTGTACGCGCAGCCGGATGCTTTTTGGAGCGCGCGGCCGTACGCGTCGGTTGCGGCCTGATTTTCCGCCATTCGTCATAGACTTTTCGAAGGTAGGGTTTCTGCCGCAACGGTGTCGTCGAATGATAATGCTGCACCGCCTGGCGCCAGGATCCGTGTGCGCGTTTCAGCGATATGAGGAATTTCCCAGCGTAGGCGGCGTTATGTCCCGGATCGAGCGCCTGCTCCAGCGTGCGGAACGCTTTCGGGTGATGCATCAAGTTGACCTGCATGCAGCCGACATCGATGCTGCGGATGCCGCGGCGCTGCAAGCGTCTGATTTCCGCTGCCGCGGCTTTTTTCGAGGCCAGATGTCGGCCCGTTCCTGCCGCATTGAGGGTCCATGGCCAGGCAATCTTTGCCCGCCGCCGACTTTCCCACTGGCCCGATTCGACCCGGGAAATGGCATGCATCAGGCCGCGCGGAATATTGAGGCGGGATTCCTGGCGCGCCACGGCGGCTTCGCATAAATCCCAGCCCGGATTTGCGGCCGAAACCTTGCCCTGCAACGCGGTTGCCGGTTCCGGCGCACCGGTCAACGCGGCGGCCAGAACAAGGTTCGAGAAAATGGTGTGTCGGTGAAGCAGCATATGAAGACCTCCCGCTGCGAACGCTCGCAAGCGCCATGCCAATCACCGGCCGGGAGGCGGATTAGCGGTGTGGGAGTGTTTCGGCGCCCGTGCCAAGCGGGCGCTGCATCAGCACCACGTCGACCCAGCCGCCGTGCTTGAACCCGGCCGCCGGCAGGCAGCCGACCCGCGCGAAGCCGAGACTGGCATGCAGGCCGATCGAACCATCGTTCTGACTATCGCCAATGACGGCGATCATCTGGCGCAATCCAAGTTGCGTACAGCGCTCGATCAGGGCCGAGAGCAGGAGACGCCCGATACCGCGGCGGGACCGGTCTGGATCCACATACACCGAATCCTCGACGGCGAAACGGTAGGCCGGGCGGGGCCGGTAGGTGGCGGCGTAGGCAAATCCCTCGATCCTGCCCGCATCGTCTTCCGACGCGCAGACCAGATAGGGCAGGCCGGCATCGCGGACGGCTTGCCAGCGGCGAAGCATTTCAGCGGCTTCCGGCGGGGTTTCCTCGAAGGAGCCGAGGCCGTGCAGTACGTGATGCGCGTAGAGTGCCTGGATCGCGGTAAAGTCCGATTTTTCGGCATCGCGCAACCGCAAGTTGGGCATGATTTCTACAAACTCCCGCTGGCTGAATAAAAGCGGCCGAATCCCAGTTTGATCGACCTGAAAGGTGTGAAAATGCTGTTCTTTTTTACCCTTTGGAAAGATAAGCGACGGTAAAACTAACACAGGACGAAACCAAGCAATTTGTCCGGCGGACAACCGCGCCGGACCGAAGCAGTCGAGCGACCCTGAATGCGCGAAAATGTGGCCCAGTGCCGGGTGCCTCAGATCCTCATTGTCGAGGATGACGAGGCAATGCGGGAATTCCTCCTCGAGGCGATCTCGCGGTCCGGCTATTACGTCGAGGCGGTGCCGGATGGCACCGAGGCCTTGCTGCGTGTCGAATCGGGCCAGTTCGACCTTCTGCTGACCGATATCCGCATGCCCGGCCTCGACGGTCTCGAGCTGGTGCGCCAGGCGCGGCGGCACGACCCGGCGCTGGGCGTTCTGCTGGTTACCGCCTATGCCCAGGATGCGCTCGACATCAACGATCTGGAAGGCAGCAAGACGGACGTCCTGTCCAAGCCCTTCAACCTCAACGAACTGATCCACCGGGTCGAGACGTTTCTGGCGGCCTGATCCGCCGGGATTTGCGGAATTGGCCGGTCCGGCATTCGGCCCCTTGCGCGCTGCGGCGGTTTGGTGCTAATTCCCGTGCGCCCTATTGGGGTTCCCGGCAGGCGTTGGTATCGCGAAATTCGGTATCGGATGGGCGCGTAGCTCAGCGGGAGAGCACTACGTTGACATCGTAGGGGTCACTGGTTCAATCCCAGTCGCGCCCACCATCCCCACCTGAAAATCAGAAAATCTGACCCGACGAACGGCGGAGACGCTGCTTTGCCACCGTTCCTGGTTAACCGCTTCCTAACATTTCGGTGGGATCGTGTGTCCCGACGGTCTTCGCGTCCGCCTGCGAACCCGATAGCCACGGAGATGCCCCATGATTCGCCCGATCCTTCGACTCGCCGCCATCGCCGCCGTCCTTCTGCCGATTGCCGGCTGTGCGGGGCCGCAGGGTGATACCGTTGCCTCGCAACGCCAGGCGGCGCAGAACATGCGCAGCGACACCTTGCGCGAGCTCTACAAAATCGAACCGGGGTCCCGGTACGCAATTCGGCACGCGGCCGGGTATGCGGTGTTCAGCAATGTGGGCGTCAA
>CAJHYV010000321.1_pt1 | contig 27541 bp, 18 predicted proteins | sample 9198851 | NCBI WGS metagenome assembly CAJHYV01 (sample SAMEA7708375, study PRJEB35096) | sediment metagenome | biome: marine neritic benthic zone biome [ENVO:01000025]; feature: sediment [ENVO:00002007]; material: shallow marine sediment [ENVO:03000034] sea grass bed [ENVO_01000059] ...
AATATTATCGAAACAATGTGGCTGGCACGCTCACGCTACTAAGCGCCATGCAGCAATGCGGCATTCGCAACCTGGTCTTCTCCAGCAGTGCTGCGGTTTATGGCAATCCTGAGTATTTGCCGATTCCAGAAGAGCACCCGATCAATCCAATCAGCCCGTATGGGCACTCAAAACGCATGGCGGAACAATTGATCGCCGATTTTGGCCGGGCCCATGGCATGGGTTGGGCCGCATTACGCTATTTCAATGCGGCCGGGGCCGACCCCGGAGGAGAATTGGGGCCGCATCAGGGCACTGCCACCAATCTGATTCCATTGGTGCTGAGGGCGGCGCTGGGTAACGGGTCGCCGATCACGATCTTTGGAACCGACTACAAAACCTTCGACGGGACAGCGATCCGCGATTTCATCCATGTCTGCGATCTTGCGACGGCCCATGTCGCTGCGGTGGAGCATCTGCTCTCGGGGGGACAATCCGTGACGGTTAACCTCGGCACTGGCCAGGGCCATTCGGTTCGCGAGGTCATTGGCGCTGCGGAACGCGCGCTGAAACGGCCAGTCCCTGTCGAAGAAGGCCCGCCGCGCCCTTGCGATCCAGTTGAGTGCGTCGCAAATGCCCAGCGGGCCGCTGAGATTTTGGGCTGGCGCGCTCAGCGTGCGCTGATCGATGAAATCGTCGGCAGTGAAGCAGAGTGGGCAATGCAATCGGCTTCGTGAGAACAACATTTTGTTAAGCGCCTAATTTAAATAATTGAAATGCAGAAATTGCATGAGCCGTGCTGGATAACTGGCTTCTGGGGCGAAGAAGTTTTCCTGCCCAATGCCATATTCCGCGGCTCAAAAATTATTTCTGACGGTCGTGTCAAATTTTAGAAGGACAGGAAAGCAATCGATTCTCGATCATGGGTCGAGCTTTTCTAAGCATGCCTTTGGTGTATTCATAAGAGAGAATCTCCAAGGTTTCATCAAAGCTACACCATCGAATTTCTCGGTTTTCATCCGAGCCGACGTGTGACCGGTACTCAGCCAAAATATATTCCACGAGAATGCGGGTGCCATTCAAATGGAGTATCGAGTACCCGATATGCCCGGCGGGGACTGCGTCAATACCCGCTTCCTCGCGAAGCTCTCTGATTGCCGCGGCATCGACCGATTCGCCACATTCGACGTGACCCTTAGGGAATATCCAGGTCTCGGGGGTTCGCTTAGCCGAAACGACAAGGATGCGGAGTTCTTGATTTAGAATTCTAAAGGCGATCGCACCGGCCTGAAATTTTTGTTTCAAATTGATTTTCTCTTCTCTATCAATCGTTTCCGATGTACTGAAATTGATCTCTAATACATGCAGCATTGACTGCGCTTGTTCCGATGCAGCCGCGAAAGGCCGCCCGCTTCACCGTCATCGGGGGGAGGGACGTCCGCTCGATTCAATCGGACATCACTAATGTAACCCTTCGAAGCATGTATGGCTGCGGTAGGATACAAATGCCGGACTTGGCATGAAAAATACATTCGCTAATATAAATGGCTTACTAATTTAGTGCTATTGTTAACCGCTATAATAATCATATGCTGATTTACACACCAATTTTTAAGTCTTAGGTGGAAATAAAGTTTTAGTGACACTTTATCGCCCTATTTCGTCACTAACAGTTGATAAAAACAAAATTTGGTGGTTGCCGACGTGAGCTTGGCACTTGCCAATATTGTAGAGGAGTTGAGAATGGTCGCGGTCGATCGGTATGACGATCCACATTGGCCGGTATCACGGTACCGCAAACGGCGCTTTTACAACATGCGTAAATTGATCGATCACGTTCTGGCCGAGAAGGGATCGTGCAGAATTCTTGATTTCGGCGGTACAACGAGCTATTGGACGATTGCGGCCGATTATATCTCTTCGAACCCGATTGCGATTGACCTGCTTAATCTCAATCCGGAGGAATCGCCTGGCGGTCCGTTTCGATATGTTCGTGGAGACGCCAGCGATGTATCGGAAATCGAGACCGACGCCTACGACATCGCGCATTCGAACTCCGTAATCGAACATGTCGGAACCTGGGATCGCATGAGCGGAATGGCATCGGAAATTAGGCGGGTTGCGAAACGATATTTCGTTCAAACTCCTAATTTTTGGTTCCCGTTCGAGCCGCATTTTCAACTCCCGTTTTTTCATTGGCTCCCGGAGCAGGCTCGCATTCATATTCTTCTCTCGCGCGACTGCGGGTACGAGGCAAAGGCCCTTGACTACAATTCGGCGGTTCGGAGGATTGAATACTGCCGTCTCCTGAGTCGTCGACAGCTTCGAGTGCTATTCCCGGATGGTGAGATTGTGCGCGAGCCGTATTTCGGTCTGACGAAATCGATAATGGCAATTCGCGATTAATCCAGCGTGGGGCGCCGTAGGCGCGCCTGCCCGGAGAAACGGCCGCCGCGATTCGGCCTCTCCTCCCGTAACGGCGATCGGCATGGCCTATCGGGAACCGTTGCAGGCCGCCGTTAACGGCAGGATACGGCGGTCGGTTTCCGTTGCTCGATCTTGAGCGTGCCGTTCGGTTCAAACCCACGTTTCCTTGCGGCTTGCCACGTGCGGAACCGGGTCTCGACGCCGAAAGATTTGGTGTTTTCACGGGGCATAACATAGGTGTTGGTGTCGAATTTGTTATTGCCGTCCCTGTGGAACCAATCCCTGATATGGTCCGCGACCAACCCGTTGCGGCCATGCGTACCGAGATGCGTGATTAGATTGTTGAAAATCCTATTATCCTTGGCGATATAAGAGCCGTCCCAAAGTGCATCACGATCGTGATCGCGGTCTTGGTTGATCACACTAATGCCGTTGCCGAAGCCATTCGCAAGCTCGACGATGTTGTCGTGCACGACGACATTATTGCTGTTTTGAATTAGGATTTGCGAACCCCACAGCCAATTGTCTTTGCCGCTGCCGTTCCGGACGACCAGATTGTTTCGAATCGTCGCCGAAAAGGAAATCTCGTGTTTTATGCCGTCGCCGGTATTTTCAAACACCTTGTTGTGTTCATAGAGCGTGTTCTTGTTGTCCTTGTCCGTCCAAAGCCCCGGTCCATCATTGTGATGCACGCAGGCTCGGCGCACGGTCAGATTTTCCGCCCGCCAGAACTTCGAACCGCCGGCTTCCCATGCGGCGGAGAAACCAGCGAAATTGTTGTAGGCAATTTCGACGTCTTCGATGACCGAGTCCGTGCCCTGACCGCCAATGCCCAACTGGCCGTTTCGACTGTATGAGCCGCCTTTCAAATGGAACTTTGATCCGATGCGCACGCCCACGCCATGGTTGTGCCTGACGACGACATTTTCGAGCAACCAACCGACGCCTCTTTTTGCATCGATTGCTCCCTTTTGGGCAGGCGACGCGTATCGTTCGATGACAAGATCCTTCAGGACGACGTTCCGCGCGCTGCCACCGAATGCCAGTCCAGTCACGCTCAGTTCGACTTTCCGGTTGGTTGGGTCGTCGGCGAGATGAAGAACCTGTCCATCATCGAGCCACTTGCCGGGACCAAGATCAGAAAGGGCCGCAACGCGCTGATACAGCACAGCATCAACAAATAGATCTTCGCGATGCCGACACAGGGGGGTTCGTTTTCGGCATCGCCCGGAACGCCGCAACCTTCTTCGGTCCCAGGTTTTACGCCAAACATCGCCGTCTTTCTTCCAACCCGCTACCGGGACCGCGCCGGACAGAATTACACCGGGACGCCCGATGAACTGCTGATTGTCTTTCGGGATGAACCTAACCAGGCGATAAGTACCCGGTGCGAACTGGAAGATGGTTCTCTCGGGTGCCTTTCTCACGAGCGCATTGACGTTCTGATCAGGCCGAAGGTGAATCAAAGTTTCCGCTTCGATTGTCGAACAACCGAACGTCACTTGTGCAAGCATCACGATTGCGACGCCGCTGATTAATTTCTTGGGTGAAATCATAATTTGCTCTCTGGTAGCGGCAAATATTCTGGTTTGAGGCACTGGCCAACCATAGCGGCTTTTGTGCTCCGCCTCCCATACTTGGATATTGGTTCTATACGGCAGCTGTGCGGCCCGTCAGCCGTTCCATGAACCGGCTATCGATTTTCAGGTTTTGGATATTGTAGCGTATCGATCGATCAAATCGCCATGTCGACCGGTGGATTGATTCCGGCCTTACGGCGGCCTGAAGCATGCCCGGTATTCCATTCGATACCGTCGAGAAACCAATCTCCATGCAGTATTTGCGCAACTCCTCGTTGAAATGCCGGCGCATACCGTAGGGATAGGCGAAATCACATATTTTGCCGCCCAGGATCTCCTCCAAGATTTCCTTGGATCGGAGAATCTCGGATCTTGCCTGTTTCTCCGGGATATTCGCCAAATTGTGATGCGAGTGGCTGTGGCAGCCGACAGTATGACCGCGGTTTGAAATTTCGCGAATCTCCGAAGTCGACAGCGTTCCTGGCATGGTCGAGCCATTCTCGTAGCCAATTCGGTCAAAGAAAGTATCGATATCGTCTTGCGAAGCCCGGTCTCTAATTGGCAACGTATTGATGAAGAAAGTCGCTTTGACCTGCAGATCATCGAGTAGCGATGTTATGTCGAGCCAGCCGTGGAAATTGTCGTCAAAGGACAGGTAGAGCACGCGCCGCCCTTGTGCCGCGACATAATCCCTGGCATTGACGAATGCATATCCTTGGTCCTTCCAATGGCGCACGAATGATTCCAATTGCGCGTATTCGCCCTCTTGGACTTGGTGCAAATATATTGCCACTTTTTCAGGTACGGGTCGGGAAAGCACGCATTTGTGAACTTCCCGAATCGTCGACTGACAAAGCGCTTTTGCTATCATTAGAATTTTGTACCCCACAAATCTACGGTGCGTGTCGCCAAGTTTCTGTCCGGATGCGCGACATATTTTCTTGCGTTAACTAAAGAGTACCCGATCTCGTCATTTTGCGGCTCTGTACGAGGCTGGAGCTTTAGTTACTATGAGATGGGTCGGCTTCTTTACAATCCCTCCAATGGGGAATGGTGGCCCATGGTGGCGAACTCCAAATGAAATATCGCTGTTGGTTTACGATCAAGTAGCCTCCTGAAGATGTCGTACTCCAGTACTAAACGGTTCTCTCGCCGACTCAAGAACGGGCAAGGTTGGCGTCAATATACATGCGCATTTCGACGTTACCGCGGTTTGCAATGCTCATGGCATTAATCAATTGTCCGACCGTCCCCGCCAAACGACCGTTTAGTTCCGGCAGGCGGTCAAGACGTCTGATTCCGCCGCCGCTCGATTCGGTGAGCAATGCCCGGTCCTCCGGTTATCCCGCTTGGGTAAATTTTCGAATAAAACAGAAATTAAGTGGTGCTTAGGACGGCCGTGCCGATCGTATTACACCTTCTGAATTAATGTACGCTTCGAAGACTTGGTCCAAACTGCGGCCACGCCGACAATTCAGCCGTTTGTCGTCGGTGCCGTATGAATGATGCAGGGAAGAGTTGGGGCGGAGAATTCAGGTTAACGCCTTAAGGCAAGTGTATACGCGACGGTTGATGGACCTTCTTGGATGAAGGGTCTCTATCCTGATTTTTCAAACGCGTGTTCGGGGCGAAACTGCGAAAATTGGCAATTATCGATTGGCCGCCGCCGTATAGTGAAGAACGTAATCCGGCGCTCGAATGTTCGCGGAAGATTTGGGGTGCGTGGCCGCAACGGGTATTTGGAATTTGGTCGGAGGAACTGGGCAGGCGACAGATTTTGTGCGTTACGCCGGAGAGATTAAGTTAGATGCGAATTTTAATGTTGAATAATAAATATTTATTTCGTGGCGGCGAAGAAATTGTCTTCGAGACCGAGGTAGAAATGCTGCGGTCGCGCGGCTGCACGGTCGATGTACTGACGGAGGACAACGAGAAGGTGGCCGAGATTGGCGGCCTTCGAACCGCCGGCCGCGGGATCTGGTCGACGGAGTCCTATAAGCGCGTGCGTGCTCAATTGCAGGCTAACACCTACGACGTTATGCACGTGCACAACTATTTTCCGCTACTTTCGCCGTCGGTCTATTACGCCGCGCGCGCCGAGCATGTACCGGTTGTGCAGACGCTTCATAACTTCCGCCTGATGTGTCCGAACGGTCTCTTTTATCGGGATGGCAAAAACTGCGAAGACTGCCTTGGCAAGGTGTTTCCTTGGCCGGCAGTCCGCCACAAGTGCTATCGGGACAGTACGATGGCCAGCGCGGCAGTTGGCGGCATGATTTCGGCGCATTGGCTGGCCGGTACTTGGCGCGATTTGGTCACCACCTATATCGCGCTGTCGGAATTTGGCCGTAATAAATTCATCACCGCTGGTTTGCCGGCGGATAAGGTCGTGATCAAACCGAATTTTCTTGCTCGTACACCCAAACCGGGCGCGGGCAGTGGCGGTTATGTCGTGTTTGTTGGCCGGGTTTGTGAGGAGAAGGGCGTCGATACATTGCTGGAGGCTTGGCGTCGCCTTGGCCAAACGCTTCCTTTGAAGATTGTCGGCGACGGTCCCTATTTCGAGGCGGCGGCGGCACAGGTCAGCGAGTTGAAGAATGTGGAACTGTTGGGTTGGCAGGATAGCGATGCCGTGTACCGTTTGATCGGCGATGCGAGCTGTATTGTCATGCCGTCGCGCTTGTACGAAGGGCAACCGGTCGTCGTTATCGAGGCTTTGGCAATGGGAACGCCCGTGATCATTTCTCGGACCGGGCCGTTACAAGAACTAATCGAAGATAAGACCACCGGGCGTTTGTTCACCCCGGGGGATTCGCAGGATCTCAAAGAAAAAATCGAATGGATGGTCGACAATAAAGACAAGCATGGCGCGATGCGCGCGGCGGCGCGGGCCGCGTTCGATGCGAAATTTTCGGCTGAACGGAATTTTGAGCTATTGACGGATATTTACAGAACCGCAGGACTGCGTATGCGGTCCGGCTCGGGTGCGGACGATGGGGTTTCTGTGCCGGCCAATCTTGGCCGCGTGGAATCGTAAACTAGGGTAGTTCGCGAGATGAACAGCAAGTCAATCAATCTGACCCTCCTTGGCCTATTGCTGGCCGGTTATGCCTTCTTGGACAAGGGCTTTGCGTATCTCGGTTACACACCGCTCTTCATCGGCGAGATCATACTCGGGGTATTGTTGGCCGGAATTCTTGTGTCTCAATGCAATCTGGCGTTCTTCCGGTCCCCCATCATCCTTATGGTGATCCTGTTCGTCACCTGGCAACTGGTCGTCATCGCGACCGGACCAAAGTACCCCCTCCAGGACACTTTGCGCGACTCGGTGATCTGGGGTTATGCGGTCTTCGCATTCGTTGCGGCGGCATTATTGTATCGCACAGGAAATATCAATAATGCCATCAACTGGTATGGCCGACTCATGCCTTGGTTCGTGGTTTGGGCGCCGATCGGTTACATTGCCTACATCAAGCTGATTCCGTACGGCATACCGGTGCACCCGGGCACGAACGTAACGATCTTCCTGCTTAAGACTGGAGATTTGGGCGTTCATCTTGCCGGCGCTGCAACGTTTCTGGCCTTAGGATTGCATCGCCAATTTCCGCGACGCGCAGGCAAATACCTAGCCTTTCAGGAGATGTTTTGGTGGTCGGCGATTGCCGCGGGGGTCATTGCTGCCGGCTCGCGCAACCGGGGCGGCATGCTGTCGGTACTGACAGCGCTTACGTTGGTGTCCGTGCTCAAACCCAACAATCGCTTGAAGAATCTTCTTATTCCGGGGCTGATCGTCGTCAGTCTATTCGCCATGTTCGACGTTCGCGTTCCGCTTGGGGCTGGGAGAGAAATTTCGGTGGATCAAATTACCAATAATATCTCCAGCATTTTTGTGGAGTCGAGGGAGCAGTCGCTGTCGGGCACGTCGGAATGGCGATTGGAATGGTGGCAATCCATCATCGATGACACTTTGCTCGGCAAGGATTTTTGGATGGGGCGAGGCTACGGCGTGAATTTGGCCGAAGTCGACGGCTTCGCTGACGCTACGCAAAATCGAAGTCCGCACAACGCGCATTTAACAATATTGGCTCGGTCAGGAACTCCAGGTCTGGTCATGTGGCTAATACTATTAGGAACGATCTACTACAGTTTATTTAAGTGTTATTTGCAGTGCTTAAACAACAATAGAACTGAACTAGGAAACGTTAATCTTTGGATCATGGGGTATTTGACGGCATTTCTGGTGAATTCTTCATTCGATGTGTTTCTCGAGGGACCTCAAGGTGGCATCTGGTTCTGGAGTCTCGTGGGATTTGCCGTTGTCGTGACCTATACGCAGCGGACACATGTGGCGCAACGGCCCCGCGTGACGCCCGTCGCAAGCCGGCGAGCAATGTGAGTCGCGAACGATGTGTGGAATAGTCGGTCTATACAATTTGCCCAGGGTAGCGCATCTCCTGCCGGACATGCTTGGCGCGATCGCCCATCGCGGCCCCGATGCGGAGGGCATCTACACCGGCGAGCATGGCGGTGTCGGGGTGCAGCTCGGTCATCGGCGGCTGTCGATTATCGACTTGTCCGATGCGGCCAATCAGCCGTTCGAAAAGCATGAATTCGTCCTGGTCTACAACGGCGAAATTTACAACTACAAGGAACTCTCGGCGGAGCTGAAGACACGCGGCGTTACCTTCCGGACCACGTCCGACACCGAAGTGCTGCTTGAGGCTTGGCGCGAATGGGGCCCCGACTGCCTGACCCGGCTGCGCGGCATGTTCGCCTTCGCCCTGCTGAACAAGAAGACCGGCCGGATCTTTCTGGCGCGCGATCCATTTGGCATCAAGCCGCTGTTCTTCACGGTACGCAATGGCGGCCTGGCCTTCGCCTCCGAATTGAAGGCACTGAGCACCGCCTTGCGCGACGACCTGCAGATCGACCATACGGCGCTGGTGTCGTCGTTGATGTATTATTGGGTGCCGGAGCGGCAATGCGTCTTCAAGGGCGTGGAAAAGCTGCCCCCGGGACACTGGGCGGAGATGTCGCCCGACGGCGCGTTTCGGCGCCACAGCTATTACGATCCGCAACGCGAGCTTATTCATTCGAAGTACAGTGATCTCGGCGCAGACGAGCTTCGTGCCATCATCGAAGATTCGGTCGAAGCGCATCTTGTCGCGGACGTGCCGGTCTCGGCGTTCCTCAGCGGCGGGCTCGATTCCAGTCTGCTCACGGCGATCGCGGCCGGCAAGGGGTATGAGATCGAAGGCTACACTATCTCGTTCCGCGAAGACGACCGCCGGCTCGAGGCGATGCCGGACGATCTGTTCTATGCGCGCAAGATCGCCAAGCAGTACGATATCCCGCTGCACGAAATCGAGATCGCGCCGGACGTGGCCGACATGCTGCCCAAGATGGTGCAGTTCCTCGACGAGCCGATCGGCGACGCTGCCGCGATCAATGCCTATCTGATCTGCCGGGCGGCGCGGGAAAGCGGCGTCAAGGTGTTGCTTTCGGGGATGGGCGCGGACGAGCTGTTCGGTGGATACCGTAAGCACTACGCGTGCATGCTGGCATCGCAGTACCGGCGGGTTCCGGAGATTTTGCGCCAGGGCGTGGTGCGCCCGATCGTCGATGCGCTGCCGGTCGCGGGCCGCAAGCGCGGCTACCGCACGGCACGCTGGGCCAAGCGGTTCCTGTCCTTTGCCGATATGCCGGAAGAGGCGGCGTTTCGGCGCAGTTACACCCATTACGGCGTGCCGGAATTCGGCGACCTACTGCATCCGGACCATCACGGGTCGGTGGACCAATTGGTCGACGAGCACGCGGAGATTTACGGGCAGTACAAGAACGGCAATTCCGGCGATGCGGTCAACAGCATGTGCTACACGGATTTGCGGCATTTCCTGCCCGGACTCAACCTGGCCTACACCGACCGCGCCAGCATGGCGGCCTCGACCGAGGTGCGCGTGCCCTATGTGGACAAGGAAGTGGTGGCGGCGGCCTTTGCGATTTCGGGCCGGCACAAGATCGTCGGGCGGGAGACCAAATCGATCCTCAAGAAGGCGGCCGAGCCGTGGTTGCCGCGCGAGGTCATTTACCGGCCGAAGGGGCTGTTCAGTGCGCCGTTGCGCGCCTGGATCCGGCGCGACCTCAAGTCCATGGTGGAAGACCTCCTGATGCACGGAAACATGGTGAAGTCCGGTTTTCTGAACCGCGATTACCTGCGCGGCATGGTCGACGAAGACCGGGCCGGCACGGCCGATCGTTCCAAGGAAATTTGGCAGCTGATGACGTTGGAAACCTGGCTGCAGCAACAAAAGGCGACGCTGTAGGTCCCGGGATCACGCGTCGATAATGAGGGGAGCCGCCCAGCGGCAACGGTAATGAAACAGATTGCACAGAATTATAAGTCCGGCGACATCTCACTGCTCGAGGTGCCGGTGCCTGCCTGCAAGGCCGGCGGCGTCCTGGTGCGCAGCGATTTCTCGCTGATCTCCATGGGTACCGAATCGATGAAGATTCACGAGAGCAAGCTGTCGCTTATCGGCAAGGCGCGGGCGCGTCCCGATCAGGTCAAAAAAGTGATGGAAACGATGGCCCAGCAGGGCCCGGTCGCGACGTACAAAAAGGTGATGAACCGGCTCGACAGTTTTACGCCGCTTGGCTATTCGCTGTCCGGCGTGGTGGTGCAGGTCGGCGCCGGCGTCGATGAATTCACCGTTGGACAACGGGTCGCCTGTGGCGGCAATCTCTATGCTCTGCATGCGGAGTACAACTGGGTACCGAAGAATCTCTGCGTCGCGGTTCCCGATGGCGTGCCGTCGCTGCAAGCCGCCTTCGCCACCGTCGCGTCGATCTCCATGCAGGGGTTCCGGCAATCCGAGGCCAAGCTGGGCGAGACCGCCTGCGTCATCGGCCTGGGGCTGGTCGGCCAGGTCCTGGTGCAAATCCTGCGCGCCGCCGGCGTGCAAGTAGTCGGCATCGATGTTTCCGAGGAGCGGTGCACCTTGGCGGAGAGCTTCGGCGCGACCGCCTGCGGCGTGCCGGGTGCGGCGTCCTTCGATACGATGAAGGGGCGGCTGCTGGCGCTGACCGGCGGGGCCGGGGCCGACCATGTCTTCCTGTGCGCCGGCGGCAACAGCAACGCGCCGGTTGAAACGGCGGTGGAACTGGCGCGCGACCGCGCCCGCGTGACCGATATCGGCAAGTGCAAGCTCGACCTGCCGTGGAACGCCTATTACGAAAAGGAACTGGATCTACGGTTCTCGCGTTCCTACGGGCCGGGCCGGTACGATCCGACATACGAGGAAGGCGGCGTCGACTATCCGATCGGCTATGTCCGGTGGACCGAGCGCCGCAACATGGAATGCGTGCTGGATCTGCTCGCGGCCGGCAGCCTCGATTTCGAGGGCATCATTAGCGACGTTCTGCCGTTCGAGGACGGCGTGTCGGTGTATGAGCGGATCAATTCGGGGGAACTCGGCGGCCTCGGCATCGTCTTCCGCTATCCGGAACAGGGCGAAGAGGTCGTTGCGCCCGCGCGCGCGGCGCCGGTGGTGCTCAGCAACTTGCGCGTGCAGCCTCGTCCGCTCGATCAGGTACGGCTTGGCGCCATTGGTTGCGGCAATTATGCGACGACCATGCTGCTGCCGCATCTGAAGGCCAATCCGGACGTGGTCTTGAAGGAAGTCGCCACGGCGACAGCACTGTCGGCGGCAAATGCCCAATCGAAATTCTCGTTCGAGCGGGTTTCGACCGACTACCGCGCGATGCTGGCGCGCGATGATATCGACGCCGTACTCATCGCGACCCGTCACGACAGTCACGCTTTTATGGTGTGCGAGGCGCTGCGCGCGGGCAAGGCGGTCTTCGTCGAAAAGCCGCTGGCGATCGACGCGGCGCAGCTGGCGGCGGTCCGCGACGCCATTCTGGAAACCGAGAACGATCGGCTGATGGTCGGCTTCAACCGCCGTTTCTCCAAGATACTGACGGATCTGAAGGAGGCATGGGGCGGCTGCGCCGGGCCGCAGACGGTCAATCTCACGGTCAACGCCGGGCAGCTCGATCAAACCAGCTGGTATGGCCAATCGGACACCCAGGGCTCGCGCTTCGCGGGCGAGGGCGGACATTTCATCGACACCGTTTCCTGGTGGCTCGGCAGCGATCCGGTCGATGCGGTTGCGCTCCGCACGCCGGACGACCCGGACAACCTGATGACGATGCTGACCTACGCGGACGGGTCCGTTGCCAAGATCGCCTATATGACGGCGGGCGACGCCAAGTACCCGAAAGAGGTTATGGAAGTGTTCGGCGACGGCAAGGTTGCCCGGCTGCACAACTTCCAGCGTACCGAGGTGTGGCACCGGGGCAAGTGCCGCAAGGCGACCAAAATGGGTATCGACAAGGGGCAGAAGCAGGAATTGGCCGCCTTCGTCGAATCGGTCAAGACGGCCACGCCGATGCCGATATCGCTGGAATCCTTGTTTGCCACCACGGCGGCGACGTTCGCCAGTATCCGCAGCACGATGACCCGGCGGGCCGAACCGGTCGCCGCCTGGGCTGCCGATCTGGAAGAGGATGCGGATAGCGTTGCGGATTTAGGGGCGGCGCAATGAATCTGGTTTGGTACGCGCGGCGGTTGTCGCGGATGTCCCCGGCGGAAGTATGGGGACGTCTCGGCGACGCGTGGGTTAAGCATCGGTGGCGTCGGCGGCAGGTTCCGCCAGGCGGTGTCGATGCCTTGCCCGTGCCCGACGCGGTACCGGATTTTGCCAGCCCGATCGATCCTGCGGTGGTCGACGCATTGCCCGAGGCAGTGCGCGAACGCATCGTGGCGGCGGCGGACGAGGCGGTCGCCGGCCGTTTCCGGTTCTTCGACCGGGTGCGCGACGACCTGACCGGGGATCCGGATTGGTTCCTCGATCCGCGGACCGGAATGCGGGCGCCGCAGGCGGATTACGCCTTCGACATCGACTATCGGCGCGCCGACAAGGTCGGCACGGTGAAATATGTCTGGGAGCCGTCGCGCCACCACCAGCTTACGGTCATGGCCGCGGCGTATTTTATTACCGGCGATGAAATCTACGCCGAGGCGGTTGGCCGGCAGCTCCGGTCCTGGTGGCGCAACAATCCGTTTCTGTCGGGCATTCACTGGACCAGCGGGATCGAACTCGGCGTGCGCCTGATTTCGTGGGTATGGGTCCGTCGGCTGCTGAATGGTTGGGACGGCGTGCGGCTGTTGTTCGACGATAACCCGACATTCCTCCGCCAGCTTCACCATCACCAGGAATTTCTGGCCGAGCTGGCCAGCCACGGGTCCTCCGCGAACAATCACATTCTCGCCGAGGAAGCGGGCCAGTTCGCCGCATGCTGCGCCTTTCCGTATTTTCCGGAGACCGATGGGTGGCGCGACCGTTCGGCCGAAGTGCTGGTCCGTGAGCTGCGGACCCAGACTTTCGAGAGCGGGATCAATCGCGAGTTGGCCAGCAGCTATCACCTGTTCGTGCTGGAGCTGATGCTTGCCGCGGCCATGGAGGGTGAGGCGTCCGGCCATCCGCTGGGTGTCGAGGCTTGGGAGCCGGTATGCCGCATGATGGATGCCCTTGCCGCAATCGTCGATAGCACCGGACGGCCGCCACGCCAGGGCGACGGCGATGATGCGCGGGGGCTCTTGCTGGATGCCGCCGAAGCGGAACCGGTTATGCCTTTGCTGAGCATAGGCGCCACCCTGTTCGGCGCATCCGATTGGTGGCCGGCAGCGGCAGACGAGGATTTGCGAAGCCTTCTCTGGCGACAATTGATCGAAGGGGCGCCGAAGATCGAGGGGCGTCCGGTCGAGCGGCCCAATTTGTTCGACGATGCGGGCATCGTTCTGCTGCGCGACAATGCCGATGGCGAAGAAGAGATCTGGTGCCGCTGCGACCACGGTCCGCACGGGTTCGAGCCCCTGACCGCACACGGCCACGCGGACGCCCTGTCGGTCGAATTGCGCTGCGGCGGGGTCGATATCCTTGCGGATCCCGGAACCTACACCTATCAGGGTGAAGCGGAATGGCGTTCGTATTTCAAGTCAACGGTTGGGCATAATTGTCTGGAATTGAACGGTATAGACCAGTCGGTTTCGGGCGGCGCGTTCATGTGGATGAAGACCGCGCATTCCGAATTGATTTCGCTTGAGGGTTTGGATTCGGGCGAGACGGCACGCTGGTGCGCCGCCCACGACGGCTATGGGCGGCTGAAGACGGGTGCCCGCCACCTGCGTACCGTGACGATGCATCGCGGCCAGCGGCGTCTCGTGGTGGAGGACGCGATTGAGAGCGAGGCGGGGCACGCCTGCCGGCTGGCTTTTCATCTGGGGCCGGAAGTCACCTGCGAATTGCAGGACGATGTCGCCCGGTTGAGCTGGCAAACGGCGGCCGGGACACGTTCGGCGACGATGTGGCTGCCGGGCGGTCTGCGCTGGGACGCCATCCGCGGCCAGAACGTGCCGCCGCTGGGATGGTATTCGCCGTGTTTCGGCGCGAAGACACCGGCCACGACGCTGGTCGGTATCGGAGAAATTCAGGAATCAACAAAATTGACCACCGAGATCGTCATCGAGTCATTGGTGCGCGCTGCGGTGGAAGAGGTCACAGAGCCAAAGGCGGAAGAATGCCTGCCCGGGCTGAATTAGGAGAATAAGAATGAAAATCGCAATTTTCGGCCTCGGCTATGTCGGCGCGGTGTCCGCCGCCTGCCTCTCGAAGGAAGGGCACACGGTGATCGGCGTCGACGCCAACGACGGCAAGGTCGACTTGATCAATAGCGGACAGACGCCGGTGATCGAAAAGGATATTGGCGAGATGATCGCCGAGGCGGTCGACGACGGCAGTCTGCGGGCGACGACGGATGCGGCGATGGCGATTGCGGAGAGTGATCTGGCAATCGTTTGCGTCGGTACGCCGAGCCAGTCAAACGGCAATCTCGGTCTGAATTTCATCCAGCGGGTGTGTGAGGATATCGGCAGCGCGTTGAAGGAAAAGGATGCGTTCTGCGCGGTGGTGATCCGCAGCACCGTGCTGCCGGGAACCATTCGCGATGTCGTTATTCCGGCGTTGGAGCGGACCTCGGGCAAGCGCGCGGGCGAGGATTTTGGCGTGGGCTTTTTCCCGGAATTCCTGCGGGAGGGCACGGCGGTTTATGATTTCTACAACCCGCCGAAGATCGTCGTCGCAACGTCGGATGATCGTAGCCAGGCCATGCTGGAGGAACTCAACGCCGACTTCGCCGTCCCGGTGATCCGTGCGGAGTTCGAAACCGCGGAAATGGTGAAATACGCGGACAATTCCTGGCACGCGGTCAAGGTCGCCTTCGCCAACGAGATCGGCAGCATCAGCAAGTCGCTGGAGATCGACGGCGGCGAGGTGATGAACATCTTCTGCCAGGACCGGAAGCTCAACATTTCCGACAAATACCTTCGTCCCGGCTTCGCGTTCGGCGGGTCGTGTCTGCCGAAGGATGTGCGGGCGCTGGTGTACAAGGGGCGGCGGCTCGATCTCGACCTGCCGTTGCTGAACTCGGTCCTGCCGAGCAACGAACGGCATGTCGACCGGGCGCTGAAAATGGTGCTCGACCTGAATGAACGCCGCGTCGGCGTGCTTGGGCTGAGCTTCAAGGCGGGCACCGACGACTTGCGCGAAAGCCCGGTCGTCGAGTTGGTCGAGCGGTTGCTCGGCAAGGGGCACGAGATCCGCATCTTCGACCGTAACGTCAATCTCAGCCGGCTGGTCGGGGCCAACAGGGCCTACGTCTTCGAGCACCTGCCGCATATCGCCAGCCTGCTGGTGGACGATGTGGACGAGGTGGTCAACCAGGACGGTCCGATCGTGATCGGCAACAACGACAATTACTTCTCGGACGTCGTCGGCCGGTTGAACGACAGCCGCCGGGTCATCGATCTGGTGCGGATCGCAAACGGCGAGGATCAGGGCAGCGGGTACAATGGCATCTGTTGGTAAAGTCATGGGCCGGCGCGTCCTCATCATCGTGCAAAACCTGCCGGTCCCGTTCGACCGGCGGGTGTGGCTCGAAGCAACGTCGCTCACCAAGGCGGGCTATCGGGTCAGCGTGATCTGCCCGAAGGCGAAGGGCTTCAATAAATCCTTCGAGACTTTGGAAGGCGTCGACATTCATCGCTATGCCCTGCCGTTCGAAGCGCAGGGTGCGCTCGGTTTCATCATGGAGTTTGCCTGGTGCTTCCTGCGCACGGCGATGAAATCCGTCCGCGTGGCGGCATTCGGGCCGGGCTTCGACGTGATCCATGCGTGCAATCCGCCCGAAACATTCTGGCTGCTGGCGCGGTTTTGGCGTCTCTTCGGCAAGCGTTTCCTGTTCGATCATCATGATCTGTCGCCCGAAATGTACGCCGCCAAGTTCGACCGGGCCGACGGCGCGATGTATCGCGGCCTGCTGTTCCTCGAACGCATGAGCTTCCAGACCGCCGATGTGGTGATCACGACAAATGACAGTCACAAGCGGATTGCAGTGGCACGCGGCGGCATGGATCCGTCGCAGGTCCTGGTGGTGCGCTCCGGTCCGGATGTCGATCGGTTCAAGGTGTACGATCCCGACCCGGCCTGGAAATGCGGCAAGCAGCATCTGCTCGTGTATCTCGGCGAGATGTGCAAACAGGACGGAGTCGACCATCTGGTCCGCGTGGCCAAGCTGCTCCGCGATGAGCACGGGCGCACCGATTTTCATGTCGCCTTTGTCGGCGGCGGGCCAGAACAACCGCTGATCCGCCAGTATGCCGAAGACGAAGGCGTTGGCGATCTGTGCACCTTCACCGGCAGGGTGAGCGACGAGGACCTGTGCCGCATTCTGTCATCGGCGGATCTTGCGGTCGATCCGGACCCGAAGTCCGACTGGTCCGACAAGAGCACCATGAACAAGATCATGGAGTATATGTTCTTCGGGCTGCCGATCGTGGCGTATGATCTGACCGAGCATAAGGTCTCGGCGCAGGCAGCCGCCCGCTACGCGGAACCGAATTCGGAGACCGCGATGGCGGGGGAAATCAACGATCTGCTGGAACGGCCGGAGCAGCGGGCGGAAATGGCCGACTACGGCCGTACACGGGTTCGCGACAAACTTGTCTGGCAGCATTCAGAACCGCCATTGTTGGCGGCCTATGATCAATTGTTTCGGCGCCAGAAGGTGTTCGGAAAATCAGCTTCAAACGAGAAAGATAATGAAATAACAATTCATTAAGGGATGATTCTCAAAGATATCTTAAGGTGAATTCTATCTCGAAGGGCCTACTCCAAAGTATCAACACATGTCTCCAGGGATCAGACTAAACATTTAGGGAATCCGGCTGTTGACCGGGCGCCGGGAGATCGGCGCGCCAGCGGTTGATGGCCCGGATGCGGGGAAACGACATATGCAAAGTCCATTGAATTACGCACCGGAAACAGGTCTCGGCCATTCGTTTCATCCGACGGCGCTGCGCGAATACGATATTCGCGGCGTGGTCGGCGAGACGCTTGGGGAAGACGACGCCCGGGCGCTTGGCCGCGCCTTCGGCACCGTCCTGAGGCGCCGTGGAGGCCGCTCGGTGGCGGTGGCCTACGATGGGCGCCTGTCCTCGCAGGCGCTTGAACAGGCGTTGGTGGAGGGGCTCACGGCCGCTGGCGTCGACGTGATGCGTATCGGCCTCGGTCCGACGCCAATGCTTTACTTCTCCGCTTATACCCAAGGCGTCGACGGCGGAATCATGGTTACCGGTTCCCACAATCCGCCCGATTACAACGGCTTCAAGCTGGTGATCGATAAGAAGCCGTTCTATGGAGAAGACATCATCGCGTTGGGCCGTATGGCGGCTGCGGGCGACTTCGAAAGCGGTGCGGGTACCGTTACGCAGCGGTCGCTGCAGGCGGAATACATCGCCCGCCTGGTGCAGGACTATGCCGGTGGCCGTCTCTTGCGGGTCGCCTGGGATGCCGGCAATGGGGCAGCGGGCGATGCCTTGACCGCCCTGGTCAAGGATCTGCCGGGCCATCATATTTTGCTGAATGAAAAAATCGATGGCACATTTCCGGCGCATCATCCCGACCCGACGGTTCCCGAGAACCTGGTTGAGCTGCAGGATACGGTGCGCCGCGAGAACTGCGATTTCGGCATTGCGTTCGACGGCGACGGAGATCGGCTTGGCGTCGTCGATGGCGAGGGCCGCATCCTTTGGGGCGATCAGATCATGGTGCTGCTGGCGCGGGATGTTCTTTCCCGTAACCCCGGCGCGACCGTGATCGCCGACGTCAAGGCCAGTCAGGTCCTGTTCGATGAAATCGCGAAGGCCGGCGGCCGCCCGCTGATGTGGAAGACCGGGCATGCCCTGATCAAATCGAAAATGGCGGAAGAGGGTGCGGCGCTCGGCGGCGAAATGAGCGCCCATATTTTCTTCGCCGACGGCTATTACGGCTATGACGATGCGCTCTATGGCGCGGTCCGTCTGATCAACATCATCGCGACCGGGACGCAGAGCCTCGCGGAATTCCGCGATTCGCTGCCGGTTGTCGTGAACACGCCGGAGATCAGGGTGACGTGTTCCGAGGAGCGGAAGACGCCGATCGTAGCGGAGGTCACCGCACGTCTCGTGTCGGAAGGCGTCGAATACAACGATATCGACGGGCTGCGTGTCGACAGCGAGGACGGCTGGTGGCTGGTGCGTGCGTCCAATACTCAGAACGCCTTGGTCGTGCGCTGCGAATCGCAGGACCAGGACGGCCTCGACAGGCTCAAACAGACGGTTGCCCGGCATCTCATCGAGAGCGGTCTGGCCAATCCATTTTAGATCGAAATCGAACGCGACATATGACTTTCATCCGGCCGCGCCGAGACGATTATTGTGAAGGAGACAGGATAGTGCGTAAGAGAATTTTGGTTACGGGCGGTGCAGGGTTTCTCGGCTCGCATCTTTGCGAAGAGCTGCTTGCACGGGGACACGACGTCCTGTGCGTCGATAACTTCTTCACCGGTATGAAAGACAATATCGTCCATCTGCTCGACAATCCTTATTTCGAGGTGATGCGGCACGATGTGACCTTCCCGCTCTATGTCGAAGTCAATGAGATTTACAATCTGGCGTGCCCGGCATCGCCGGTTCACTACCAGTTCGATCCGGTGCAGACGACCAAGACGTCGGTCCACGGGGCGATCAATATGCTGGGCCTGGCAAAGCGCGTGAAAGCGAAGATCTTCCAGGCGTCCACCAGCGAAGTCTACGGCGACCCGAGCGTCCATCCCCAGACCGAAGACTATTGGGGGCACGTCAACCCGGTCGGTCTGCGCGCCTGCTACGACGAGGGCAAGCGGTGCGCCGAAACGTTGTTCTTCGACTACCACCGCCAGCACAATCTGAACATTCGCGTGGCCCGCATCTTCAATACCTATGGCCCGCGCATGCTGCCCAATGACGGCCGCGTCGTGTCCAACTTCATCGTTCAGGCGTTGAAGGGCGAGGACATCACGGTGTTCGGCGAGGGCCAGCAAACACGGTCGTTCTGCTATGTCGATGATCTGATCGATGGGTTCATTCGGCTGATGGACGCCAAGGATTGCGTCACCGCGCCGGTCAACCTCGGCAATCCCAGTGAATTCACCATCCTGCAGCTTGCCGAAGCGGTAATCGATTTGACCGGCTCCAAATCCGAAGTCGTCTTCAAGCCGCTGCCGTCCGACGACCCGACGCAGCGCTGCCCCGATATCACGCGGGCGAAGCAGACTCTGGAATGGGAGCCGAAGGTTCAGCTCCGCGACGGGCTGGTGAAGACGATCGAATATTTCGACGGCCTGCTGAAGCGCAATTCGGATACCAATTCCCGCGTCTTTTCGCACGAAATGAACTGACGCGCGGTCACCGCAACGCGACGGGCCGGCCTGCCGCCGTGACGCAGGCCGGCCCGTTTTATTTTTGACAGGCGTGATTTCGTTGGAATGCCCGAGACCGCCGTGGTCGCGGTGCCGGTAGGGTTTGCAGGATCCGCCGCTTACGAGGCCACCCGGCCATACACATCCTCAAACCGGACGATGTCATCCTCGCCGAAATAATCGCCGGTCTGGATTTCGATGATCTGGAGCGGAATGTCGCCGGGGTTCTCGACGCGATGCTTGGCGCCGACCGGGATGTAGGTCGACTGGTTCGTCTCGACCAGAAAGGTCTCGTCGTCCAGCGTCACCCGCGCGGTTCCCTGCACGACGATCCAATGTTCGTTGCGCCGATGATGCATCTGGTAGGACAGCTTGGCGCCCGGCTTCACCTCCAGGATCTTGACCTGGTAGCGGTCGCTCATGCCGAGTCCTTCGTAGCAGCCCCACGGCCGGTGCACCCGGGGCGGCGTCGTCGCCTCGGTCCGGCCGCGGCCGTTCAGCGCGTCGACCAGCAACCGCACGTCCTGCGATTTATCCTGCGTAGCGACCATGACCGCGTCCTTGGTCGAGACGACGATCAGATCTCGGATGCCGACCGCGGCGACCATTTTGTCTTCGCTGCGGAGATAGCAATTATGCGTGCCCACCGCGATCGTATCGCCGATCAAGGCATTGCCGTTACGGTCTTTTTCGGCCCTTTGCCATAAAGCCGACCAGGCGCCGACGTCGCTCCACCCCATATCGGTGGCAATGACGTAGGCGTCCTCGGTCTTTTCCATAACCGCATAATCGATCGAATCCTTCGGGATCGCGAGGTACCGGTCGGGGTCGAATCGGACAATCGCGCCCTCGTCGATCCGCGATTCCAGCGCCTTTTCGCAGGCGGCGACGATTTCCGGAGCGCATCGCCGGGCTTCCGCGAGAAAAAATCCGGCGGCATATGCGAAAATACCGCTGTTCCAATAGTATTCACCACTGGACACGTACGACTCGGCGGTCTGCTGGTCGGGCTTCTCGAAGAAATCGGCGACTTTGTAGCCGTCCGGTGATCCGTTCAACGGTCCGCCCCGGCGGATATAGCCATAGCCGGTTTCGGCCCGAGTCGGCGTAATGCCCAAGGTTGCAATTCCACCATCCGCGACAATTCCCGCCGCCTGGGTCATTGCCCTATTGAATGCCGCCCGGTCACTAATATCGTGATCGGAGGGCATCAGGAGCACGACCGCGCCGGGATCCGTGTCCGCGACCATCAGTGCGGCGATGACCGCGGCGGCCGCGGTTCCCCGGCCATGGGGTTCGGCCACCACGGTGATGGCTTCTTGGTCCGCGGCGCGCAGCTGTTCGGCGACGAGGAAGCGCTGATCTTGATGACAAAGGGCGATAGGTGTTTCTAATGCCGCGCTGTCGAGCCGTTCAATTGTGCCTTGCAGCAAGGAGACGTCGCCTGCTAAAGGCAGGAATTGTTTGGGATATTCCCGCCGCGACATGGGCCATAACCGCATACCCTCACCACCACAGAGAATAACGGGAAATATCTTGCTCATGTCTGCCATCCTCTCGAAACCTGTTTATCGAGGCAGGTTTCGGCCATGGTCTGCCGGTGCGGCCGCATTGGTATCGATATCAGCCAATGTGGGGCAAGATTGAAACTTTGTGCATCACCCCAAACGCCCTAATCCTCATGGGTGGTGCATAGCGAAGGTGAGGGACCCAATTCTATCCAGCATCCGAACCAGACCACACGTTCGATAATCTGAATAGTAAGGTTTACCACCAGTTGCCAAAATCGTTGGTAATTTAGTGGTACCCCAACCGCGAAATTGCTTACAGGATCTATTGAACTAGGGTGGGAATGCAGGGACTGGTCTGCGGCGTGATCTGAATTCGCTCCGAGGCCTTGCGCGCATCAATTTTGAGTCTCCTTGAAGGTTACGTTTATGATTAATAAACTGGCGAGGCTTCTTCAGAAAAAGGGCAGCGCGCAACTTTCCGAAATCTATTCAGTTGTAGAATTGGACGAGCCGTTTCTTGACCGAAACAGGACCCAAAAGGGCGGGACCAAGTCGGAGGATGCGGGCGCCGGAGCGAAGCGGGCCGTAAGTTCCAGGCTCGGTAAGATTGGTTTGGGGGGGAAGCGTAATTCACCGAAGTTTGAGAGTGCCGATGCGGAGCCGGATGGCCCCGTGCCGGAGGAAAGTATCTTGAGCCGGGATTCCGACCGGAAGGACTCCGAGGCGGAAAGCACTGTATCCGGCAATGGCGACGATATGGGGGTTGGGGCTGCTTCGGGTGATCGCAGTGGCCCGGCTGCTGATCGTAAGGTCAGAGCCCTGACGACAGTCCTGTCGAATCGGGAATTGGTGCTGGCGGCGAATGACGAGACCGGGAAGCGTCGCTCTTCAGGATTCAAGACGTATGCAAACGCCCGTCTGTGGCGCCGCGACAATAAGAATTTGAGTTACCTAAACGAGGTGACCAAGCTCTACCGCGATGTGTATACGCCAACCCGCCCTAAGCTGCGCTACGATGAATTCGCGGGTCGCAAAAAAGTCATCGATACCATTGTACAAGCGATCGAGGAAGAGCGGGCGCATGTTGTGGTGTACGGCGGCCGAAAGATGGGGAAGACTTCGCTGGCCAATGTGGTTACGGAGCTTGCGAAGGAGGCTGGCTACCTGATCGCGCGAATCACCGTCACAACGGATATGAAGTTTAAGGGGTTCGTGCAGGCGGTGTTGGAGCAGCTCTCCAGCAATATCAGCCAGGCGCCGGCGGGCGACGTTCTACAGAAAGCCATGGGGACGGAAGATCTCAGCACTTACGTCGACGAGGAGGAGCTGACTGTTCCGGATGCGCTGAAATTGTTTGAATTGCTGGCCGGCGTGCAGGCGTTGGTCGTCATTGATGACTATGATCGGATTCGCGATGACGGACTGCGCATCAAGATAGCCGAACTTATGGAGGCGATGTCGGACAGCGGTTCGTCGGTCAGCTTCCTTTTGTTTGGGCGTGGAGAAAACGTGACCGATTTGTTCCCCGGGGATTTGATGTACCCGCCCACCGCGGCGAACGTGTCGCTGAATCCGATGGACGAGGACGAATCCATCGGCACGCTGACCAATGGCGCCAGGCGCCTGGGAATAGGATTCAGTGACGATGTGATCCAGGCCATCACTCATCTGTCACAGGGCATGCCAGGGGCGATCCAGTGGCTCTCCCTGTTGTGCATACGCGAAGCGGTTCAACGGTATTCCACCGAGGCCGAAATGGAGGACCTGACGGTGGTTCTCGACTACGCGGCGACGAAGATCGATCCGGAATTGAGCCGTCTGTACGATGATTTGTGCGGTGCACGCCGGACCGCGTGGGCCAAGGATTTGATGTTCCTCGCGGCCCAGTCGCCGAAAATAGGCCACGGATTTTTCTCGACCAGGGATATGAGCCTTCTGTCTCCGCAGGTGTTGGGGCGAACCCAGTCCGAGCTGTCGCTGCATTCCGGATTGGCGCGACTTTCATCCACCGGGGCCATTCCGATGGTCGAAAAATGGGCGAAGGTGGAGGGACCGATATACCGGTTTATCAACCCTGTCATGCGCACGATCATCTTGCTCAAGAACGCGAATCGCATGACCGAGATTAGGGCGCATCTTATCGAAGGGCCCGAAGTTGTCAGCTATTTACCGTCGCCGCAGGCGAGCTGACGCCAGGTCGGCAAAACCGCCTCGGATTTCGACTGTTTCGGAAATAATTCCTAATTTTGGAATGCTGGACGCCAGCGTTTTTTGGCAGTGTCATCATTATGCCACACTGAGCCGTCGTGTTGCTTCGAATCGCTGACAGTGCTTGGTCCGGATCAGCGAAAAGCGGTATAAATATCTCAGAATATGTCATAATTGATGTCCAGATTATTGGAGACGGCCGTTGTTTGAAAAATCGAAAAAATCGATATCCCGCAGATTTTTGACCCCCGTCGTTTCTTGCGTTGCGACCATGGCTTGCGTGGCGACGCTTGGCGCAGTACCGGCTTCGGCGCAAATTTTTCCGGAGTATTATGATGAAGGCCGAATTTTCGGCGAGGATCTGCCGCAGGGCGAAACCGTAAGGGATCGCGCGCGGCCCGAGCTTGATGCATTGGGTGTCCACGCGGGGGCGTTTTTCATATTCCCGTCCCTCCGCCAGAATTTTACTTATAACGACAACGTCTTCGCCACCGATGGCAATGAGACGAGCGACGTGATTTACAGCCTCCAACCGAATGTGACGGTGAGATCGGACTGGAATCAGCACAGCCTGAATCTTTCCGCCGGGGCCGATCTTGGATTCTATTTCGACGAGACTGACGAGAACTACGAGGATTACCAAGTGGCCATTTCTGGATCTGTCGATGTCACCAGGAGAACGGTGATCCGGGCGAATGGAGGCTATTTTCATCAACACGAGGCGCGCGGTAATCCGGACGACGTCGGCGGCGCCGAGCCGACCGAATTAGACCGGTATCGAGCCGGAGGGTCCGCGTCTCATCGGTTCAATCGAGTAGCCGTGACGGCGGGCGGAAGATTCGAGCGTGTCGATTATGACGATGTGGACGCGGTCGGTGGCGGCAAAATCGACAATGACGACCGCGACCGGAGCATATATTCACCGGCGCTTGAAGTCGGGTATCAGATCCGTCCGCAATATGTTGCATTCATCCGGGGCGAAGGGGAGGTCGTTCGCTACACCCGAAGCCTCGATCGCAACGGCTTCAACCGCGATTCCGATGGCTTCAGGGTGGTCGGTGGGGCCAGGATCGATATTACCAACGTAATTTTCGGTGATGTGTTCGCGGGATATGGTAAGCAACGCTACGATGACTCAAACTTTGATTCCATCGATGGCATTATATTCGGCAGCGATATGAAGTGGAATCCGACCCGTCTGACTACGGTGGGCTTGCGATTGGATCGGCAACTTACCGAGACGATTACGAATAACAGCAGCGGCTACGTCAGCTCGGGCGTTGGCCTCACCGTCGATCATGAACTATTGCGTAACTTGATCCTGAACGCCTTTTTTGGGTATCGGAATGATGATTATGATGGGATCGGGCGCAATGACGACAATTTCCGGGCGGGGGTCGGCGCGAATTACGCCATGAACCGGCATTTCATTTTGAATGCGCGGTATGTCTACCGAACTCGGAACAGCAATACCGCAGACAACGATTATACTCAGAATACGATCAGCGGAGGCGTAACGGCGCGTTGGTAATTTAAAGCTTTGCCCGCCGGATTGATCCGGCGGGCAACGTTTGCGTCTGTGGCGTGTAAGAAGACCGTTACGGATAGTCCTTGCGGTCTAGCGGCATCGTATTTACATTCTTTGCCGCTGAATTTTCAGCAAAATTGCACGCAATATTTTGAATTTATTGTATAAAGTTTTGTAATGTCCTGCGTTGTACCGCTGGGGCAGCGGGTGTCTCTGTCGAAATCTCAAAAGAGGTAATTCGCAAGGGCTTCTCTCCCTTCGGGAAAGATTTCCGCATAATAGCGAAAGTTTCGGCGGCTCGGCGGATGCTGAGGATTCCCGGAACAAATATCATGGGGCCGCTGACTTGCGGCACAGGCTCTGGAGTCCGGGGATACGGATGTAGGAGCTGGTCAGACAGGAGGGTCAGACAGGTGTGGAATTGGACTAAAATGGCCATGTGCCGTACCGCAATTGCCGTTCAGATGCTGATTTTGGCTGCAGCGATTTCGCCGGCATCGGCGGCGTCGGTTGACGCCAAATACATCTTGGGAAGCGGCGACAGGCTGAAAATTACCGTTTTCGGAGAAGCGGACCTATCCGGCGAGTACGAAATCGATGGGGTCGGTGTGGTTGCCTTTCCGCTTATCGGTGAAGTGCGAGCCGCGGGCGGAACGGCACGGGTGTTGGAAGGCCGGATTGTTAAAAAACTGCAGGGCGGATTTCTCAAAAATCCCACCGTAAGCATCGAGATCTTGACCTATCGGCCCTTCTTTATCCTGGGCGAGGTTAGACGACCGGGCAGCTATCCATACAAAAACGGTTTGACCGTTTTGAACGCGGTGGCGATGGCGGGGGGCTATACCTATCGCGCCAAATCCAACCGTTGGGTCGTGACGCGCTCGGGAAGTACCAAATATCAGGATCGTGAAATAGAGACGGGCAATTTCCAGGTCTTACCGGGCGACACTATTGTTGTCCCGGAGCGCTTCTTTTAGCCACTGTTGTCGTTTCCTCCCGCAGCGCACGCTGCTGCGACGAACATGAAGCGACCGCAGCGGCCGTTCTTTTGCCGAGGATCGTTACTTTCAGGGTACTCCTGATGCGTCTGTCACTTATGACGGCGGTCCGACGTATAATCCCTTAAATTCCGGGGGCTATTCGCCGTGGCTAGCATAGATGAATATGTGTTAGGCGGGGAGGGACGTACGCTCGGTGTCCAAATATGTGTGAAAGAACTAATCCAATATTTATAAACGAATTAGCTGGTTTTTCGAATATCAATGAAGCACACGACGTTGTTTACATTAACCGGTCGAAAGTATTTCAATATTTGTGTGTTTAAGGCCGGGTCTTTACTTTGATTTGTATGCACTCCAACGAAACACGAAAGCGATGAGTATCTGAAATGCGAACCAAGATAACGCAGAGACGTGAGATTGAGCCGACCGACGACGTGCAGATCCTCGACGATGTGCCCGAGTCCTCCCGTGACATTACCCTCGCGGAAATTTTTCAGATACTTCGGGACCGCTGGCGAACGATAGCGTTCATCTCTTGCTTCTTCATGGGGGTGACGGTCGCGTATTTGTTGATCGTGACGCCGAAATTCAGCGCGGTGGGTCAGCTGCTGATTGAAAGTCGCTCGGGCCAGGCGAACAATCGGGCGCCGACCGGGACGGCGAGATCGGATATGGCCAATGTCCCCAACGAGATCCGGTTGCTGCAATCGCGGGTGCTTGCTGGCGCCGTTGTCGATTCGCTGGGCCTAGTCGACGATCCCGAATTCAACACAGCCCTGCATATCGATGGGTTGCGATCGAAGACCTTCTGGGAGCGTTTTCAGGCGTTTGTCGATTCGGGCAACGTCGATGTCTTTACCGTCAGCGAACGCAAGCCACGGCCGGAACCGCAAATCGGCCTGACCGCCGAACCGAGTGAAGGACAAATCGGCCTGACCGCCGAATCGAGTGAAGAACAAATCGGCCGGACCGCCGAACCAATTGAAGAAGCGAAAGCGGCACGCATCCGTACGAAGGTGGTCAATGTGTTCCTTGAGAAACTCGACGCCGACGCGGGTAGGCGGACCCGGGTGATCGACGTCGAATTCGAGACCCTGGATCCGGAGAAGTCGGCGAAGATCGTCAATACGTTAATGTCCGCCCATCTGGCGAATCAGGTAAGCTACTATAAGAAATCGGCCCAAACGGCGACGAGGCAACTCGAAAAAATCGTCAAGGGTCTCGAGACGGATATGCTGGCCGCCGAAGACTTGGTGCAGAAGTTTCGAAGCAAGGCACGCCTGATCGAGACCAGGGGAACCAGCGTCACCATTCAGCAGCTGGGTGAGTTGAACTCGCAGCTCGTGAGGGCGCGCGCTGTGGAATCGCATGCCGCCGCAAGGCTGGCGCAGACCTCCCAATTACTGAAGA
>CAJHYV010000046.1_pt1 | contig 27095 bp, 27 predicted proteins | sample 9198851 | NCBI WGS metagenome assembly CAJHYV01 (sample SAMEA7708375, study PRJEB35096) | sediment metagenome | biome: marine neritic benthic zone biome [ENVO:01000025]; feature: sediment [ENVO:00002007]; material: shallow marine sediment [ENVO:03000034] sea grass bed [ENVO_01000059] ...
ACGAATTGACCGGCGAGAATGTCGCGCTCGGCAGTCTCATCTTCTATCGAAGATTCGGTAGGTCAACCGGGTTGATCCGGTTTCCGGTATATCTGGGGGCCTCTCTGGAGGCAGGAAATGTGTGGGAGGATCGCAGCGATATGGGTTTCGAGGACCTGATCGTAGCCGGAAGCGCGTTCGTCGGGGTCGATACGCCGCTTGGCCCTGTTTACTTTACCTATGGGCATGCTGAAGGCGGCAACGATGCGGTCTACCTGGTCCTTGGCCGGGCGTTCTAGAGCGGTTCCCTTTCGCGCAAAAGCGGCCGGCCGGTATTGGCGGTCCAGCGGCCATTGATGCCATCGTTTTACCGGATGTTCCGGTCCGCTTCCGGAAACGACTTCGACCAATTGTAGGAGAAACGCCGGGCGATACCTTTACGTCGGCAAAGCTCAATTGGTTTTTCCTGACGGCCGGAACCGTCCTGCACCATGCCCCAGACTGTGCCGGTCGAACGCCACGGCCTTGACCAGCGCGTGCACCTGCTTGCCCGGCGCAATCCCCAGATTATCCAGCGCGTGCCGCGTGATCCGGGCCCAGAGCGGGCAGCCGATATCGATCAGCAGGTCGACCTGCGGGCCGGGCTCACCGCCGATTTCACGGACCGCGCCGGGGAACACGTTCAGGATGCTGATATCCCTGGGCTCGGCCAGCGCCAGCGAGACGTCGCGGGCGCGCACCCGCACGCGGAGTTTCTTGCCGAGGGGGAGGTCGGAATAGGGCACCCGCAGGGTGCCGCCGGCGAAGTCGAGCAGGGTCAGGCCGCCTGCTTCGTCGTGCGACAGAACGGTCGCGGCGATCACCGCGCCGGCCTCGTATCGTCCGGTCAGCGGGCGCAGGTCGAGGCGGCTCATCAGGTCTTCCACGCCGCCGACCGCGACGACTTTTCCGTCCGACAGCAGGACCAGCGTGTCGGCAAGCCGGATCACCTCGTCCAGCGCGTGGCTGACATAGACGATGGGGATGCCGGTTTCGTCGCGCAGCTGTTCGATGAACGGCAGGATCTCGTTCTTGCGGGCCGCATCCAGCGAGGCCAGCGGTTCGTCCATCAGCAGCAGCCGGGGATTGGCCAGTAGCGCCCGGCCGATCGCCACCCGCTGCTTCTCGCCGCCAGACAGCGTCGCGGGGCGGCGGTCGAGCAGGGCGCCGAGATCGAGCAGGCCGACTGCGGTTTCCAGCGCGACCGGCCCGTCGCCCTGCTTCATGCCGTAGGTCAGGTTGCGCAGCACGGACAGATGCGGGAACAGCCGTCCATCCTGGAAGACGTAGCCGAGCCGCCGCTGCTCAGGCGGCAGGTCGATGCCCGTCTCGAAATCGAACAGCACCGCGCCGCCGATGACGATGCGTCCCGCATCGGGCCTGTCGAGCCCGGCCAACAGGTTGACCAGGCTGGTCTTGCCCGCACCCGACTGCCCGAACAGCACGGTGACGCCGCCTTGATCCCCCGTGTCCGTGTTGAACCGGGCGTCCAGCGCGAAGGCGCCGTGGCGGCGGCGGACATCGACCTCGATCATGACCGGGCCTCCGCGCCGCGTGCGGCTTTTACCCGGCGCGCGAGCCATTCCGATGCGATCAGCGCCGCGAAGGCGAGCAGGGCCGCGAGAATGGCGAGCCTCGCCGCTGCCGCTTCGCCGCCCGGCGTCTGCGTCAGGGTATAGAGCGCGATCGGCAGGGTCCGGGTCTCGCCCGGGATGTTCGAGACGAAGGTGATGGTCGCGCCGAATTCGCCCAGCGCGCGGGCGAAGGCGAGCACGCCGCCGGCGAGGATCCCCGGCGCCATCAGCGGCAGGGTGACGGTGAGGAAGACCCGTCGTCTTGTCGCGCCCAGCGTGCGCGCGGCGGCTTCCAGCCCCGGATCGACCGCTTCGAGGGACAGTCGCATGGCGCGCACCATTAGTGGGAAGGCCATTACCGCGGCGGCAATCGCCGCGCCCTTCCAGGTGAAGGCGAAGCTGATGCCGAAGCTGCCATACAGCCAGCCGCCGATTACCCCGTTGCGGCCGAGCGCGATCAGCAGAGGTAGCCCACCGCCACCGGCGGCAGCACCAGCGGCAGATGCACCAGCGCGTCGAGCACGGATTTGCCGGGAAATCGGACCCGTACCAACAGCCAGGCGACCAGCAGCCCGGCCGGCAGGGCGAACACCACGCTGACCAGCGCCACGCGCAGGCTCAAGAGCAGGGCCTCGGTTTCGATCGGGGTCAGGAAGGGCATGACTCGTCCACCGGGATAAATCCGGCCTGCCGATACGCTGCGCGGGCGGCGTCTGTGGTGAGCGTGTCGAGCAATCTCCGCACCGCCGTCCGGTCGCGTCCGCTGACCGGGGCGAGAAAATAGAGGATCGGCGCGGTTTCCGGCAGTGGTGCGACGATGCGCAAGCCCGGACTCTCGGCGGCGCCGGAGCGGTACACGATCGCCGCCGCTTCGCCGCGCGCGGCCAGCGCCAGGACGGCCCGGGCATTCGGCTGCAACGCCAAGCGGCCTTGCAATGGCCCCCAGAGGCCAAGATTTTCCAACGCCGCTTGTGCATAGGCGCCGAGCGGCGCCAGCATCGGGTCGGCGATCAGCAAACGGCCGTCACCGAGGTCGGCGGGAAGAGTCCGGCTCAGGGTGAGAGGGCGCGGGTCGGTGCGCGGTTGCACCAGTACGAGGCAATTCCGCATCAGCGCGACCACGCGGCCGCGGTCGATATGGCCGGATTGCGCCAGTACCTCGATCCAGCGCTTGTCGGCGGATAGGTATAGGTCCGCCGGGGCGCCATTGACGATTTGCCGGGCGAGTGTGCCGCTGGCGGCGAATACGGCCTGGGCGTCGGCCTTGCCGCCCTCGGTATCGCTGAAGCGTTGCGCGAGCGGTTCAATCGCCGGGGCTGTGCTGGCGGCGGCGAAGATAAGTACCCGATCGTGTGCCGCGGCAGCGACGGAGCCACACAGGAACAGGAGCGCACAAAGAAACGCTGAAAGGCGCCATGGGCCGTGCCGGCGGAGATCTCTCATCACTTTTTGTAAAGCGTCGCCGGGTCGACCTCGGGCTCGGCAATCCGCACCAGCGCGCCGTCGCGCACCGCCCGGAAATAGCAATTCCGCGTGCCCGTATGACAGGCGACGCCGGACTGATCGACCAGCAGCAGCAGGCTATCCCCGTCGCAGTCGAGGCGCAGCTCGACCAGCCGTTGCGTCTGGCCCGAGGTTTCACCCTTGCGCCACAGCGTCTGCCGCGAGCGCGACCAGTAGCAGACCTGTCCGGTCTCCAGCGTTTCCGTGAGCGAGTCGGCGTTCATCCAGGCCTGCATCAACACCTCGCCGGTGTCATGCTGCTGGGCAATCGCGGCCACCAGACCGGATTTGTCGAAGGTGACGGCCTCAAGAATTCCAGGGATGTCCATAGTGCTTTGCTTCGCGGCCTATGCCTTGTTGAGCCTATCGAAACCCTTGTCCAGATCGGTGAGCAGGTCGTCCGGATCTTCCAGCCCCACATGAATGCGCAGCGTCTGACCGTCCACGTTCCATTCGGTTGCGGTCCGGTTCTTCTCGGGCGCGGAGGGGATGAGCAGGCTTTCATAGCCCCCCCAGCTCGATCCCATGCCGAATAGTTCAAGCCCGTCCAGCATCGCCGCCACCTTGGTCTGGTCGTCGGTGTTCACGACGAAACCGAACAGCCCGCTGGCGCCGGTGAAATCCCGCTTCCAGATGGTGTGCCCCGGATCGTTGGGCAGCGCCGGATACATCACGCGCGTGACTTCCGGCCGATCCTGCAGCCAGCGTGCGATGGTCATGGCGTTCTCGAAATGCCGCGGCATGCGTACGCCCATGGTCCGCAACCCGCGCAGGGCGAGGTAGACGTCGTCCGGGCCCGCGTGGTTGCCAAAATAGGACGACCGCGTCTTTACCTGATCCAGGGTGCGTTCGTTGCACACCACCGCGCCCATCATCACGTCGGAATGGCCGACCACGTATTTCGTCGCCGCATGCACCGAGATATCGACGCCATGCTGCAGCGGCTTGAAGAAATAGCCACCGCTCCAGGTGTTATCCATCATTACGGTCGCCCCCGCCGCGTGCGCGGCGGCCGAGATTGCCGGGATATCCTGCACGTCGAAGGTTTGGCTGCCGGGCGATTCGGTCCAGACCACCGTCGTGTTCGGTTGAATCAGCGCCTCGATACCGGCGCCGATCTGCGGATCGTAGAAGCTGGACTCGACGCCGAAGCCGGCCAGGATCTCGCGGCAGAAATTCCGGGTCGGCGCATAGGTGCTGTCGGTGACCAGCACATGGTCGCCGGTTTTGACGCAGCTGATCAGCGCCATGGTAATCGCCTGCAGGCCCGACGGCGTCAGCACCGTGCCCGCACCGCCTTCGAGCGCGGTCATCGCGTCCTCGAGCCCGAACAGCGTCGGTGTGCCCCGGCGGCCATATTTCACGGCAACGCCGCTGGTCTGGCGATTGACGTATTCCTCCATGGTGGGGAACAGGATGGTCGAGGCGTGATAGACGGGCGTGTTGACCGCGCCGTGGTGGTTCGCCGTGTCGCGGCCCGTGTGGACCAGTTTCGTGTCTTCTTTCATTTCCCACCCGTTTTGGTTTATTTGTCGCCGAATGGCATGATAGGCGTCGCGATTTATGTGTTGCGTCTGGGGCGGCGTCATTCAACCACCCTTGTTGTTGGCAGACCAGCGGGATTTTGCAGGGATATGACGGAGCCCATGACCGAAAGCATCGATTGCGCCGTGATCGGCGCCGGCGTCGTCGGATTGGCGGTGGCGCGGGCGCTGGCGATGGCCGGGCGCGAGGTGATCGTGCTGGAGGCGGAGAACATTATTGGCAGCGGCACGAGTTCGCGCAACAGCGAGGTCATTCACGCCGGGATCTATTATCCGGCGGGCAGTCTGCGGGCGCGGGCCTGCGTCGGCGGCCGCAAGTGGCTCTACGACTATTGTGCAGAGCGCGGCATCGCGCATCGGCGCTGCGGCAAACTGATCGTCGCCACCGACGACAGCCAGGTGGAAACCCTGCACGGCATCAAGGCGCGGGCGGAGGCGAACGGCGTCGACGACATGGCGTTTGTACGCGCCAACGAGGCGATCTCGATGGAACCCGAGCTGTATTGCGTGGCGGCGCTGCTGTCGCCGTCGACCGGAATCATCGACAGCCACGGGCTGATGCTGGCCTATCAGGGCGATGCCGAGGATCACGGCGCGATGATCGCTTTCCGGAGCCCGGTGACCGGCGGCGCGGTGGCGAAAGACGGGATCATTTTGGATGTGGGCGGCGCGGAACCGATGCGCCTGAAATGCCGTAGCGTGGTCAACAGCGCGGGCCTGTTCGCGCCCGACATTGCGAAATCGCTGAGCGGTTTCCCGGCGGCCAAGGTGCCGCGGCGGCATTACGCCAAGGGAAATTATTATTCGCTGCTGGGCAAGCCGCCGTTTAGCCGTCTGATCTACCCGGTCCCGAAAGACGGCGGGCTTGGCGTTCACGTCAGCGTCGATCTGGCCGGGCAGACCCGTTTCGGTCCCGATGTGGAATGGATCGACGAGATCAACTACGACGTCGATCCGGCGCGCTGCGAGAGCTTCTACGAGGCGGTGCGGCACTACTGGCCCGGCTTGCCCGACGAGTCGCTGGTGCCGGGTTACGCTGGCATCCGCCCAAAGATCCACGGACAGGGGGAGCCGCAGCCGGATTTCATGGTCCAGGGACCGGCCGATCACGGCGTGCCCGGCCTCGTGAACCTGTTCGGCATCGAATCGCCCGGGCTGACCAGCTCGAAACCGATCGCCGATGCGGCGGTGGAAGTGCTCGGTGTGTAAGCAGAATATATGATCTAGCCGTCTGTAACCGTCTTCGCCTTATCGGTGCTCCGCTGGTTTTGCGACAGGAGCCAGTATACTCCCGCCAGCGACAAGGTGCCGATGGACAGGCCGATAACCGCAATTGGCGGTGTCGAACTGAGATCGAGAATGATGAATTTTCGCACAAGGGCGACAAGACCGATCAGGACGACGGTGCGGACCTGGAACAGTTGCGAGCGGCCCGCCAGTACGCTGGCAATCGAGCGGTTGAATTCGAGCGCGATGACGATTGTCATGATCATGCCGAAGACAGATTGAAAGACGGCATATTCCAAAAAATCTACCTTCAGGACGAACAGTCGAAACAGATTGATGCCGAGACGGGCGGTAGCGGCGATCGTGATGACGGCGGTCAGCACCATCAGGATAGTCGCGACGATGCGCTCGAATTTTTCGAAACTGCTCAAATCGGGCCATGTCCGCCGGAGGTTTGCGAAAAATTTTTTGAACGGAACTGCCAAATCGATTTTCCTCGTCGGTGTTCGTCGGCGCCCTACCGTCCGAATACGGGAATTATGGCCATTGCAATTTATCGAACCGTGCAACGAGATTAGTATCGGACTGCGGCCAACATGCTATCTGCATCATACATGAATTGATTCTTGACGTAGGTAGCGGCTAAACGATGAAGAGAGTGAGGACAAAATGTCCGAATCTGACGGTCTTGTCTGTGCCTATCGATTGGATGGCGCGGGCGGCGGCGAAAACTTCGACGATTGGGCGTCGCTGCCTGCCGCGAATGACAAGGCGCTGGATTGGATCCATCTTAATCGCGAAGCGGCGCATGCCCAAGAATGGCTCGTTGGCGGCAGCGGGTTGCGGCCATTGGTTCGGGAGGCATTGGTCGCCGACGATACCCGACCGCAATGTTCAATTTACGATGAGGGCGTCTTGCTCAACCTTCGCGGCCTCAACCTTAATCCCGGGGCCGAGCCCGAACACATGATTTCGGTGCGCCTGTGGCTTGAGCCGTCCCGCATAATTTCCACCCGGCGTAATCGATTAATGGCAATCCGGGACGTTCGCGACGCGCTCGAAAGTCGTAAGGGACCCCGCGATATAGGGGCCTTCGTGATTATGGTGGCAGACCGCCTGACGGCGCGGATGGAGCCGTTGCTCGATGAAATTCAGGACCGCCTGGATGAGCTCGAAGACGACATTATAGCAGATACCCGGCGCGAATTGCGCAATGAGTTGGCGCGGCTGCGGCGGCGCACCATTCTGTTGCGGCGCTATATCTCGCCTCAGCGGGATGCCCTCAGGACTTTGGCCAACAGCGAAATCGAATGGCTCACCCGACGTCAGCGCGACCGTTTGAACGAGATCGCCGACCGGGTGACTCGCTACGTCGAGGATCTCGATGTGGTTCGCGACCGGGCCGCGATTCTCCAAGATGAGTTGACCAGCATGTTGAGCGAAAGTATGAACCGGACGATGTATCTGTTGTCGATCGTCGCAGTCGTGTTTCTACCGTTGACGCTGGTGTCGGGAATGCTCGGGATGAATGTGGGTGGCATTCCGGGCGAAAAATGGCCGTGGGCGTTTGCATTTTTATGCGTCGCATTCCTGGTGGTGGGGCTGCTGGAATGGTGGCTTATTCGTAAGTTGAAATGGCTGTGAGCCGTATTGGCAGGGGTACTGAAAGGCGGCTTGCTCGCTGCCGAGGTTTGCTCGTTGGCGAGCGGCTGCCCTATGATCCTGTCGAGAACCGCCTGCGGGCCGATTAATTCCGATTGGGGAGACGCGAAGCCATGGCCGCGGCAAACAATAAAGTCATCATAAGCTGCGCGATTACCGGGGCGATCCATACGCCGACCATGTCGGACGCGCTGCCGATCACGCCCGACGAGATTGCGCGCCAGAGCATCGACGCGGCCGACGCGGGCGCGGCGATCATTCATCTGCATGCGCGCGATCCGGAGACCGGTGAGCCGACGCCCGACCCGGGCGTGTTCATGGAATTCCTGCCGCGCATCAAGCAGTCCTGCGACGCGGTGGTGAACATCACCACCGGCGGCGGGCTCAACATGACGCTGGAGGATCGGCTGGCCGCGCCGCTGAAGGCCCGGCCGGAGATGTGCTCGCTCAACATGGGGTCGATGAATTTCGGCATCTATCCGGCGGCCGATAAGTTCAGCAACTGGAAGCATGCCTGGGAGGAACCCTATCTGCGCGGCACCGACGACTTTATTTTCCGCAATACCTTCCGGGATATCGAGCGCATTCTGAAGGATCTGGGCGAGGCGCACGGCACCCGCTTCGAGTTCGAATGCTACGATATCGGCCACCTTTACAACCTTGCCCACATGGTCGACCGCGGGCTCGTCAAGCCGCCGTTCTTTATCCAGTCGATCTTCGGCATTCTCGGCGGCATCGGCGCCGATCTCGACAACCTGGTGTTCGCCAAGCGGACCGCCGACCGGCTGTTCGGTGACGACTTCGTCTGGTCGGTGCTGGCCGCCGGGCGCCACCAGATGTCCTTCTGCACCAACGCCGCGCTGCTCGGCGGCAACGTGCGCGTCGGGCTCGAAGACAGCCTGTTCCTGGCCAAGGGCAGGATGGCCGAGAATAACGCCGAGCAGGTCGCCAAGATCCGCCGCATCGTCGAGGACCTGTCGCTCGACGTCGCCACGCCCGAGGAAGCCCGCGGCATGCTGGCCCTCAAGGGCGGCGACGAGGTGGGGTTTTAGGGGCTTGGCGGTCCCGCATCGGCGGGGAGCACGCCGGTGGTGCGCGGGTCGATGATCGAAGCGGTGCGCTGGCCGGTCGGCGCGAAGCCGCAGCGCTGATAGAGCGGCAGGGCGGACGGGTGGTCGAGCGTGCAGGTATGCACGGTCAGGCGGCCGTCGGGGTTGCGCTCCCAGGCGATGTCGATGATCGCCTCCAGAAAATAGCGGCCGAAACCGCGGCCGATGAAGTCCGGCACCAGGCCGAAATAGGCGAGATGGACGTCGCCGCGCCGCTCGACGCCTTTGGGCCGGCTGTCCAATTCGGCGAACCCGGCGGGTACGGCGCCGTATAGCAGGACATAGATAGCGACGCGTTCATCGGCGATGATTTCAGCGAGGGGTTCGTCGCTCAGTTGACGGCGCTCATACCAAAGCCAGGGCTCGCCGACCGTGTTGTAGAGGTAGCGGTAATAGGACAGCGTCGGCTCATGCACGCGCATCAGGGCGAGCGGCTGGTGCGCCAGGGGCGGGCGCATGGGGGGCCGCGTGGGCGGGTCCGTCATTTCCAGATAGGTCACGGTGACCTGCAGGCGCGATTTGGATGGCTTCTTCATCGGGTCATGGCGTTCCGGTGTCGAGGCGGCGTGCCATCACGATACGCGGCTCGACCCCATAGTCCAGCGATTCGTAGAACGCCCGGACTCTGTCGTTTTCAGGCCGGATCATGAGCATGACCTTGACCGCGCCGCGCGACCGCAGCCAGTCTTCCGCGTGCCGGGTGATTAGACGCCCGAAGCCGCTGCCCTGGTGCTGCGGGTCGACGGCGAGATAGTAGAGCCAGGCGCGATGCCCGTCATGGCCGCAGAGGACGCTGGCGGCAATCTGATCGCCGACACAGCCGACGAAGATCTCCGCATCCGGCGTGGCGCGGGCAAGGGCGATGTCCGCGCCGGGATCGTTCCAGGGCCGGGTCAGATCGCAGGCCTGCCAGAGCGCGATTACCGCGGCAACGTCATCATCTGCGAGCGGGCGGATGTGCAGCGTCATTCCACGTCCGTGTCGGGCCGCGCACCCCATTCGCTCCACGAGCCGTCATAGACCGGCGCGATCGGGTGGCCCAGCAGGTGCAGGCCGAGCGATACGGTACAGGCCGCGACGCCGGAGCCGCAGCTGGTGACGATCGGTTGTGCCCCGTCGACCCCGAGCGCTGCGAAGTTGGCCGTCAGCGTTTCGGCCGGCAGGACAGTTCCCGTCTTCCCATCGACCACCAGTTCGACCGGCATGCTCACTGCACCCGGCATGTGCCCGCCGCGCAGGCCCGGGCGCGGTTCCGCCGCCTTCCCGTGGAAGCGGTCGGCGGGGCGGGCGTCGACCACCAGTTCATCTCGGGATTTCTGGTTGGCGATCATCGCCTCCACGGTGCGCACCATCTCGGGCCGGAATGTAGCGTTGAACTGGGACGGCGCGGGCGTTTCCCGGCCGGAGGCGAGTGGTCGGCCTTCGGCTTCCCATTTCGGCAATCCGCCATCCAGTACGACGGCGTCGTCATGACCGAAGATCTTGAACATCCACCAGACGCGCGGCGAGGTACGCACGCCCATGGCGTCGTAGATCACCACGCGATGGTCGCTGCCGATGCCGAGCTCGGCCATCTTGGCGGCGAATTGGGCGGGCGAGGGCAGCATGTGCGGCAGGTCGCTTTGCGGATCGCAGACTTCCTCGATATCGACCAGCGCCGCGCCGGGGATATGCTTGGCGGCATATTCCTCATGGGCGTCGCGCGGCACGGTGGGCAGGAAGCTGGTGCCGTCGACGATCCTGATCGCGGGATCGTCGAGACGGGCCGCGAGCCAATCGGTGGTTACCAGGGTGTCGGCGTTGGCGTAGGTCATGGCGGGGCGCTCCGTGGTCGGTGCCGTTGTGCGGGCAACTGGTCAGGGGATAAAGATAACCGGGACGGTTCTTCCTCTCATTCGCGTTGTGCGTTAAGGCACCGGTGTCTCTAGCCGTCGAATACGATGTTGACCCGGCGGTTGCGCTTGCCCTTGTTTTCAATCTTGGCGACGCGCAGCGCGCCGATTTCGGCTGTGTGCGCCACATGGGTACCGCCGCAGGGCTGCAGGTCGACGCCCGGGATGTCGAGCAGGCGCACCGCGCCCGCGCCGCGCGGCGGCTGGACTGACATGGTGCGCACAAGCTCAGGCTTGGCGTCCAGTTCGGTTTCGTCGATCCAGCGCGGATTGACCGGATGGTCCTCGCCGACCAGGCGGTTGAGTTCGCCGGTGATGTGTTCCTTGTCGAGCGTCGCGTCGCCGATGTCGAAATCGAGGCTGCTCTTGTCCGTGCCGATGCGGCCGCCGGTCACGCCGTGCGGCACCACCGCGCAAAGAAGGTGCAGGCCGGAATGCATGCGCATATGGGCGTAGCGGCGGTCCCAGTCGACCGCGGCGGTCAGTTTCGTCCCGACTTCCGGCGCCGTCTGCCCATCCTCCGGCACATGCACTACATTCGCTTCGCCATCGTCCTTGACCGTCGTGGCGATACGGATCTCGTCCCCGCTTTCGAGCCGCAGCACGCCGGTATCGCCCGGCTGGCCGCCGCCGGTGGGATAAAAAACCGAGCGGTCGAGCAGGATGCCGCCGCGGTCGTTGACGCCGGTGACGGTGGCGTCGCATTCCCGCAGATAGGCGTCCTGGCGAAACAGTTCTTCAGTCCGGGGCATCATTCCATCCAATCGGGTACCGGCAGGTTCTTTTCCCGCAGGAATGCCGGGTTGAACATTTTCGAGATATAGCGCGTCCCGAAATCGCACAGCACCGTGACAATCGTGTGGCCGGGGCCGAGCTCCTTCGCCAGATGGATCGCTCCGGCGACATTGATGCCGCTCGAACTGCCGAGGCAGAGGCCTTCTTCCTTCAACAGGTCGAAGACGATGTGCAGCGCCTCCGCATCGGGAATCTGGTATGGAAAATCGACCGACATATCCTCGATGTTCTTGGTGATACGGCCCTGGCCGATGCCTTCCGTGATCGAATCGCCCTCGGATTTGAGTTCGCCATGCTTGTAGTAATGATACAGCGCCGCGCCCATCGGGTCGGCAAGGCCGATCTTGATGTCCGCCTTTCGTTCGCGCAGAAATTGCTCGACGCCGGCCAGCGTGCCGCCCGATCCGACGGCGCAAATGAACCCATCGACCGTGCCGTCGGTCTGTTCCCAGATTTCCAGGCCGGTGGTGCGGTAATGCCCGTCGCGGTTGGCGACATTGTCGAACTGGTTAGCCCAGATCGCACCCTGCGGATGGCTCTTCGCCAATTCCTGCGCCTTGCGCTCGGAGACATGGACATAGTTGTTGGGGTCCCGGTACGGCGCCGCCGGCACCTCGATCAGCTCCGCGCCGCACAGCCGGAGCATGTCCTTCTTCTCCTGGCTCTGCGTTTCGGGAATGACGATCACCGTGCGATACCCGCGTGCATTGCCGACGAGGGCGAGACCGATCCCGGTGTTGCCCGCGGTGCCCTCGACGACGATGCCGCCGGGCTGAATTTGGCCCTTTTTCTCCGCGTCCTCGATGATGGCAAGCGCGGCGCGGTCCTTCACCGAACTGCCGGGGTTGAGGAATTCGGCCTTGCCCAGAATGGTGCAGCCGGTCTGCTCCGACGCCTTCTTCAACTTGATCAGCGGCGTATTTCCGATGCTGTCGATAAAGCCGTCGCGAACGTCCATGGCCGGCGCATCCTTCGGGTTTCCAGGGGGCTAGGATTGAATCACTGCGCGCCCGCATCTAAAGAAGCGGATGCCGCCGCATCGGTCAAGTCCACCGGGCGCGCAACCGGTCGCGATGGCGGGCCAGCCAGAGCAGGCCAATCACGCCGATCGAGCTCTGAATTTTCCCGGCATCCAGCATTTTCAGCGCGTCGTCGGTGGTTTCGACAAAGACCCGGATATCCTCGTCTTCATCATCGACTCCGTGGATACCGCCGATGTTGGACGCGTCGACCCGGCCGCAGAAGAAGTGTGCCACTTCGGAACAGCCGCCCGCGCTCGGGAAGAACGTGACAATGGGCTCCAGGTCGGTCACGGCGCAACCCGCTTCCTCCATGGCCTCGCGGCGCACCATCGCTTCGGCGGTTTCGCCGGGCTCGATGATCCCGGCGACAACTTCGACGATCCAGGGGCAGGGCCAGTTGGCGGCAAACGCACCGGGCCGGAACTGTTCGATCAACACCACCTCGTCGCGCATTGGATCGTAGGGCAACAGGGCCGCGACGGGGTTACGTTCGAAAATTTCACGGGTGAAGGCACGGCTGGTGCCGCCGCCAAACAAACTGTGTCGCAATTTGTAGAGTGAGAACTTGAAGAAGCCCTCGTACAACGATGATTTATCTAATAATTCAGCGGTCTTTTCGGTCACGGTGCGGCCTTCCGGGAAACGGTGTCAGGGCAGTTCCTTTGATAGCTCTATTTCGGCTGGGTGCAAAATCATGGAAGAGGAGCCGTGGCGGCAAGGCGCCAGTTCAAAACCGCGTGATGAATCCGCCGATCGTGCGGACCGTCTTTTGCTCGATGCCGAAGAATCCGTGCGGGCCGAGTGCCTTGCAGGCCGCGGAAATTCGCAGGCTACCGCCTTTCATTTCCTTGATTTTCACCTGCTTGGTGCCGGTGAGTTTCTTTTTCAGGCTGCGCGCGTTTTTGGGCGGCGTGACCGCGCATTTGTCGGATCGATGAGTGAGAATCAAGGTCGGTATCTTGATGCCGCCAAGCCGCACATCGTCAAGCGTACCGCGCGCCGGTTGTTTGACAGTGACGGGCGATGTCAGCACCAGACCGTGCCCTCCCTGTCCAACCGGCAATCCGGCGGCCGCATTGGCTGCCGAGATGGTGCCACGGCTATTGCCGACGAGCCAAATTTTCTTGCCGGGGAAGCGATTGCGCAGGTCCGCAATTACACGCCGGATATCCTCCAGATGGGCGGTGCTGGTGCGCTGACCCCGCAGTCCGCCGGGGAAAATCGTTTCATTGTGGAATTCGGAGGCCGCATCCAAGACTGCCACGGCAAACGGGCCTTCGGCGGCAATCAGGTGCCGGGTCCGTATCAGGAAGTTCTGTGCGTCGATGCTGAGCCGGTCGTCCTGCAGAGCCAACCGGCCGCCGCCGCCCGGAAACAACAGCAGCACCGCCACCGGGTCGGGCAATTCGAGTGCAGGATCCTTGCCGTGCAGTAACAGATAGTATTGCTCCACCGGACGTTTGTCCGAATCCCGGATATATTTGAGCTTGATGACCGTGTCGGCCATGGCGGGCGCCTGGCAGAAGAGCATGGCCATGGCGATTGCGGCTAGCAACGGGCGGATTGCACGTGAATGAAGCATAACTAGCAGTTTCCATACCTGGGTCTGTGCTGCAAGGCGCGAGTATTGCGCCCCAATGTGGTTATAATTGGGACGAAGGAAGCCACGCCACGCGTGGGCATCCGGTCGACGGAACATGGCTGGGAGCAGGAGGATCGATGAAGCGTAGATCCAGCAAAGCGGCGACGGCCGCGGGCGCCGATATACACCCGGCGATCCCGGATATGGCGGCGCTTGCGCGCCGGGGCGAGACCGACCGGCGCGACTTCGTCCGGACGGCAACGTTGTTGGGGCTGAGTGTGTCCGCGGCCTATGTGCTGGCCGGTCTTGCGCCAAGAGCTGGCCGCGCGGCACCGGGTGCGGCGGGCGGTACGCTGCGGGTTTCAATGAAAGTGCAGGAAATGACCGACCCGGCCCGGTTCGACTGGACCGAGAAATCGAACGTTGCGCGCCATATCGTCGAATATCTCACCATTACCGGCACCGACAATTTGACCAGGCCCTACCTGGCGGAAGCATGGTCCGCCTCCGAGGACCTCAAGACATGGACGTTTCGGCTGCGCCGTGGCGTCCGCTGGTCGAATGGCGATGAATTTGACGCCGAGGATGTCGCCTTCAATTTCCGGCGCTGGGTGGATCCGAAAACCGGATCGTCGAACAAGAGCCTGTTTTCCGGATTGTCGGCGGGCGGCGTCGAAGTGGTCGGCCGCCACACCGTGCGGCTTCATCTGAGCAAGCCGGAATTGGCTATTCCCGAGAACCTTTACAACTACCCTGCGGCGATCGTGCATCGCCGTTTCGCGGACGAAGGCGGTGACCTTTCCAAGAACCCGGTCGGGACCGGACCCTACCGGCTCGACTCCTTCGCGATCGGGCAGAAGGCCGTGCTGGTGCGCCGGGATAATCCGTCCTATTGGGGACCGAGGCCCGGCCTGGAACGAATTATCTATATCGATCACGGCGACGATCCGATGGCGGGTATCGCGGCGATCGCGTCGGGACAAGCCGATCTCAATTACGAGATTTCACCGGATCAGCTCGAACTTGTTCGATCGATGCCGCAGCTGCAATTGTTCGAAGCCGCGACCGCGCAGACCGCCGTGGCGCGCATGCGCGTCGACCGTCCGCCTTTTGACAACGTCAAAATGAGACAAGCAGTCCAGGCCTGCATCGATCACGACCGGTTGTTGGAGCTTGGCTATCGGGGGAAGGGGTCGGTCGGGGAGGATCATCACGTGGCACCGGTCCATCCCGAATACGCGGCGTTGCCGAAACAGCGGCAGGATTATGCCCTGGCGCGCAAGCTGCTTGCCGAGGCGGGCCATCCGAACGGGGTGAGGCTTTCCATCGATTGCCGGTCCGCGCCGAGCTGGGAGCCGACCACGGTGCAGGCGATGTCGGCGATGTGCCGGCCCGCGGGCATAGACCTGAAAATCAACACTATGCCCAGCGAGCAATACGGCGAAATCTGGAACAAGACACCGTTCGGCTTCACCGGCTGGACGCATCGGCCGCTCGGCGTGATGGTGTTGAACCTTGCCTATCGCGGTGGCGCGGCCTGGAACGAAACCGGCTATGCAAATCGGGATTTCGATGGCGCGCTCGACCGCGCCAATGCCACCCTCGATATCCCGGCACGCCGCCGGCACGTGGCTGTGTGCGAGCGCATCCTGCAACGGGACGCGGTGATCGTGCAGCCGCTCTGGCGGTCCATTTTCGCCGTTGGATCGAAACGGCTGCATGGTTATGCGCTGCATCCCACCATCTACCATCAGCTCGGCGGCGTCGGGCTGGGCTGACGCGACGCGATGGCCCTCTTCCTGCTGAAACGTTTGGGCATGTTGGCGTTGACCATGTTGGTGGTATCCGTGGCGGTGTTCCTGTTGCTCGAGCTGACGCCGGGCACTGTCGCGACCAAGGTCCTGGGACAATACGCCACCGCGGAACAGCAGCGGATATGGCTGGAAGCGCACGGCTATTTCGACCCGGCGGTCGAACGGTATCTGCGCTGGCTGGTTAAGCTGTTGACCGGCGATCTGGGTGACTCGCTGCGGTACAAAACGCCGGTCGGCGAGGTGTTGTGGCCGCGATTGCTGAACACAATCATTCTCGGTGCGGCGGTACTGGCGATCATGGTGCCGCTCTCGTTGACGCTCGGCGTGATCGCGGGAATGCGCGAGGGACGGCCGAGCGACCGGATGATCTCGATCGTCAGCATCGTCACCACCTCGGTTCCGGAATTTGCCAGTGCGGCTTTCCTATCGGCGCTGTTTGTCTTCGCATTGGGTTGGCTGCCGGGAACCAGCGCGATGAGCAGCGGTTTCAATTGGCGCGAGTTGGTGCTGCCGGTTGCCGTGCTGGTGCTGTACGATTTTGGCTATGTGGCGCGCATGACCCGCGCGTCCATGGCGGACGTCATGACCCAGCCCTATATCCGAACGGCGCTGCTCAAGGGATTGCCGTTCCGGGTGGTGGTCGTGCGGCACGCGCTCCGCAACGCGCTGATTGCGCCTTTCACGGTAATCCTGTTGCAGGTGAACTGGCTGTTGTCAGGCGTCATCGTGGTTGAGAGTTTCTTTGCCTATAAAGGCTTCGGTGCGCTGTTGCTGGAGGCGTCGCTTTTCGGCGATATCTTTGTTATCGAAGCGTGCGCCATGGTTGCCGTGGTGGTTGCCGTTGGGACGCAGACACTTGCCGACATCGCCTATGCCTATCTCAGCCCGCGCATCCGGTTTGCGTGAGGCAGGGCATGCGGCGCTTTCTTCACACCCTCGTTGCGTTGCGCCATCGTCCGGTTGCTGCGGTTGGGATTGCACTGGTGCTGTTCTGGTTCGCCGCCGCGCTATTGGCGCCGTTGCTGGCGCCGTTTGATCCTTTGACCCCGCTGAAGCCCTTCGCCAGGCCCGGCGCGGTCCACGGCGATGCAATGCTGCTGCTGGGCGCCGACACCGTGGGGCGCGATATTTTGAGCCGCCTGTTGTTTGGCGCTCGCGCCGTCCTGATGTATGCGATCGGAGCCACGGTGTTCGCCTATGTTGCGGGCGTGGCGACCGGGCTTGCTGCGGGGTATTACCGGGGCCGGGTGGATTCGATCCTGTCGTTCGGCGCCAATGTCGTGCTGTCGTTCCCGGTGCTGGTCCTGTACATCCTCATCCTGACCACGGTCGGCGCATCGGGGCTCAACATTCTGTTGGCGGTCACATTCGCCAGCGCGCCGGGCATCATGCGCGTGGTGCGCGGGCTTACCCTCGAACTGCGCGAGCGTGAATTCGTTGCGGCGGCGAAGCTGCGCGGCGACGGCGCTCTGTACATCATGCTGGTGGAAATTCTCCCAAACATTCGCGGGCCGCTGCTGGTCGATGCCTGTTTGCGGCTTGGCTACGTGATTATCACCATCGGCGTTCTCGGATTTCTTGGTCTCGGCTTGCCGCCGCCGGCGCCCGATTGGGGCAGTATGATCAAGGAAGCGCGCCAGGTCGCCCTTGCATTTCCGCACATGACGCTCGCGCCGGCCGTGGCAATTTCGTCGCTTGTGCTCGGATTCAATCTCCTTGCGGACGGTCTGCGCGACCTGAACGGGCGGCGCTAGCGCGATGCCGGATGCGCCCCCATTGCTCGAGGTCAACGAACTAAGCGTGCGCTACGGACGCCGCGGCGATGCCTCGGACGCGGTGCGCGACGTCAGCCTGACCCTGGGCGTGGGCGAGCGGGTCGGCGTGGTCGGTGAATCCGGCAGCGGCAAGTCCACCCTGGCACTGGCGCTGCTGCGGGCGCTCGGACCGGCGGGTCGTGTAACCGGCGGCGTCATGCGCTTTCGGGGCGCCGATATCTCGGCGATGTCCGGCCGCGCGCTGCGGGCGTTGCGAAGCTCGGGGATCGGGCTCGTTCAGCAGGAGCCGATGGCGGCGCTCAACCCGGCGATGACGATCGGCCGTCAGCTTCGCGAAGTCCCAAGACTAGCCGAAGCCGACCCCAGGGCAGAGGCGATCGGCCACCGAATTCAAACCATGCTTGAAGAGGTCCGGCTCGACGACAGTGCACGGATCCTCGCCGCGTATCCGCATCAGCTTTCCGGCGGCCAGTTGCAACGGGTCTGCCTGGCCATGGTGCTGTTGGGCGCGCCATCGCTGCTTGTCCTGGACGAACCGACGACCGCGTTGGATACCCAGACGAGCGCCGCGATCGTGGAGCTGATTCGTGAAATGGCCGACCGGCACGGCATCGCCTTGCTGCTGATCTCTCACGATTTAGGACTTATCGGGGCGCTTGCGGATCGGGTGCTGGTGATGCGCGAGGGACAGGTGATCGACCGCGGCACGGCTGCGGAAATATTCACCGGCGGTGATCACCCCTATACGGCCAAACTGGTCGGTTCAATGGCGACTGGACGCCCGGTACAAATCAGGGACGAGCCAAGGCGCGCCGAAAGTAAGCCACTCGTCAAGGTCACCGGGATCGGGAAGTCCTATCCACTGATGGGCCGATGGGGCACCGTTTCCGGGCAGGTTGCCGCGTTGCACGGCCTCGATCTCGACATAGCACCGGGAGAGACACTGGCGTTGGTGGGGGAATCAGGCAGCGGCAAGTCGACGCTGGGACGCATTCTCGCCGGCTTGGACTGTGCGGATAGTGGTACGGTCATGTTCGACGGCATAGAGGTCGGTGCGATTCCCGTCGACCAACGGCCGCGTGACGTCCGGCTGGACATTCAGATGGTGTTTCAGGATCCGGATGGTTCGCTCAATCCGAGCCTCAGCGTTGGCCGTCAGTTGACCCGTGCGCTTGCGAAGCGGGGCGGTGCACTTGGTGCAAACGCCGCGGCGGGTTTGTTGGAGTTGGTGCAATTGCCTGCGGCTTTCTCTTCGCGGTTGCCGCGCGAGCTTTCCGGCGGCCAGAAGCAGCGTGTTGCGATCGCGCGCGCCTTCGCGTCGGCGCCGCGCATCGTCGTGGCCGACGAACCTGTCTCTGCCCTCGACGCCTCGATACGGCGAGACGTGCTCGATCTGTTGCGCCGTCTGCAATCGTCCCACGGCACGGCGCTGCTGCTGATCAGCCACGATCTCTTGTTGGTGCGGCAGTTTGCCGAACGGGTAGCGGTCATGCGGGATGGCGCTATCGTGGAAGTCGGCCCGGTACAAACCGTACTCGAAACTCCCCGCCACGCCTATACGCGAGCGCTGGTCGCCGCGGCCTTGGACAGCGGTCCGGCCGGCATGCAGCGGCCCGTTTCCCGCGGGTCTCAATAAAACTGAACTAAATCGGCTTGTTAAGGAAAGTTCTTCATTCTTCCTTAGGCAAATTCCTTTCCCATCGTTGCGGAATCATTCGGAGCGGTTGGTGCGGGTAAAGCGCTGGTTGACGATGCCTGACGGCGGTGCGGCATTGCCTTTTGGCCGGGCCATGTGTTGGTGGCTGCGGCCGCTGTTGTTGGTGTTTTCGCTTGCGGCGGCCGCGGGCGAGACGACAAGCGCGGAACGTCGCGTCGCCGCGTTGGACCGCCCGGACGTCGTGACCGGCGGTGCGGTTTCCGACATTCCCTGGGATGCGGTGGTCCGTAACGCACAGCGCGAATTGGCGACATTGGGGCTCTACGGCGGGCCGCTCGACGGCCGGTTCAATGCCGAACTTGAAGAAGCCTTGCGCCAATTTGAACAAAAGTACGGCGTGCGGATGGGCCGGCGTTCGGTGCGAGACATCGTTGAACGCATGAGATCGGTGAGCGCGGCCATGCATTTGCGTCGGGCGCTATCCGAAGCGCGGCGGCGGCAGCAGGAGCAGGCGGCCTCGGCGTTGCGACGCAGCCCCTCGACCCGCGACCTCCTGGGACAGGGCGATACTGCGGCGCGGTCACCGCTGGACCCGCCCCGGGACGAAGGGTTGCATTGCCAAACAGTAATTAGCGTTCGTTGCCTGTTGAACGAGGCCTTGCGCAATATCGGTAAGATCGAGGCGGACACATACCGGGATTGGGCGTTGCGGGATGTCGTCACGGCCCATGTACGGACCGGAAACTTTCCAGGTATCCGCGACACACTCCGTCAGATTTCGGATCCGCGATTGATCCTGGTGGCATTGCGCGACGTGGCGGAATCGATGGCACGGCGTGGCGATGTCGCGGAAGCGGCGGCGCTGGCCGTGACCATTCCCGATCTTCCCAATCGTGCGAAAGCCTTCGCGGCGATTGCTGTCGTACGCGCCGAAATGGGCGATTCCAATGGCGCGGGCGCCAGTATTGATCGCGTTCTCAAGGCGCTGGAGGGAAGACCGGCGGTTCCGGGTGGCGTCGGTATTGCCACATCCTTGGCCATAAAGCTCGTCGACGCGGGTGAGCCGGCACTCGCCCGGCGCGCGGTCGACACGGCGAAGCGCCTCTCTACCCCGGGGACCGACCGGATGGTGCGGGCGGCCGAGGTGGGCATGATCGCGGCCATGCAGGCCGAGGCAGGACACTACGATGCGGTTTTCAAAAGCCTCTCCCGAACGAACCGCGGATCCGGATCGAGTCAAGCGGAGCGTTCGGCGGAGTTGGCAGGCTATCGGGTTCTGGCATTGAGCCGGCTTGCGGAAACTCAGTATGATCGCGGGGACCGCACGGCCGCAGTGCAAACGCTGGCGGCGGCCGAAGCGGGCATACGGGATTTGCGCGCCGGCTATCCGACTGACGTCGGGCATGCGCGGGTCGCAAAGGCGTGGATGCGCCTGAAGGCATTCGACCGGGCGTCGATGGCTATCCTTCAAATCGGCAATGTCGCGCGGCGCGCGCGCTTGTTGTGGCTGTTGAGCGATACCTATTTGGTCGCCGGCGACATCGGGGCGGCCCGGTTGATTGAAATGGAGGCGCTGGCCGCCACGATTTCAGTGAAGAACGGCTTCGATCGCACGGCAATACAGAGTGACAATGCGCTGCGGTTGGGCCGCCGCGGGCACTCGGCGGCAGCGCGCCGCGTGTTTGCCATTGCATTGGCGGATGGGCGCAAAATCACGACGCCCTGGTGGCGTGCTCGCGCCTTCGCGCGCCTCGCCTCGGCCTTGGGCGCATTGGAACGATTGGGCATTCGACCGTAGGATTTTGGACGGTGCGGTACGCGCAGGCGATTTCGGCATTCAAACCGCGACAATTACCCCTATATCCTGAATTGTACGAGCCGCGTTATGGTGCGGCGGATCGGATGACGACGAGGCAGGTGCGTATGAAGTGTGTTGGACGGTTGGCGATCCTTGTGCCGCTGCTTTCGGTTGCCGCGTGCGCAACCCCCGAGTACCGCTGGGTAAAGCAGGGTGTCGATCAAAAGACCTTTGCGGGGGACAGGAATACTTGCGTCAAATATGTCAACGACGAATTCAACCCGTACTACGACTATGGCCCGGTATACGGATATCAGCCGGTCTCGTCGCAGATCATGTATCGCAGCATAGCGGCGGAGGAAATGTTTCGCGCGTGTATGTACGGAAAGGGTTATGAACGGATCACAATTCAGCCCGACGAGGCCAAGAAAAAGTAATCACGGAATGGGCGGCTAATCCCCGGCCGGACCATCTTCGGCGGTCAGTTCGGTCACCCGTTCGAAGATCTTGGAAAGCGCCGGCTCTTCGATGCCCAGTTGGCGTAATGATTTGAGTGTTTCCGCGAGGTATTCCCGGCAGCTTCCGAATTTCCCGGTCGCTTGTGCGATCAGGCGGGCAGCCGCGTCCGTTGTGCTCGGTGCGGCGAATTGGGGATGGTTCGTATCGGTAACGAAGCAGATGGCGGTGACGGGGCCGCCTGAGTCGCATTTCACGGGCAACCATTCCGGCCGGTAAATGCCGGTGTACATTTCCCGATCCCAGATTGCGGCAAGATCGTCGTCCCGACGATTCGAATCCAGGCGGTAGAGCAGCCCTCGGCATTCTTTCCCCGCCGCCAGGGCGCCCGCTGCCAAGCCGAGTGCGAGGCCGGGATTTCCCGGCGTCCCGCGCGCATGTGCGGTCCAAACATTAAGCGCGCGCTGGTATCCGGAAAGCGTGCCAACGCGGGTTTCGGCCGGCTCGAATACCGGATTCCACATCAGCGATCCATAGGTGAACAGCCATACTGGGTCATGATCCGGCGACGCCGCAAAAAAGCGGCTCAGGCTTGCGCGGCGGATGGTATCGCTGAGCGGTGGAAAGGGACCGATCGGGAAACGCGGCATATCTATGGTTTTCGATCAAGGGCGAGCGTCATTGATCTTTGACGCGAATTTGGAATAGCGAAACGGAATGCGCACACAGCGTGTCGGCCAACGAATAACGTTGTAATATCAATAGGGTGTTTCGGATCATGCTAATTACATTTTCTCAATTTGTAGCCCGGGTTTGAAATTATTGCTTCGTTCGCGTTCGGTACGGGTTGTGTTCCGCAGAATTTCAATCGTAAGTTATAAAATCTGAATGTGTCGATCCTGCGTGCCCCCATTCATATCAAATAATCCGCTCAGCGGCTCTCGCCGCCTCGTTATATGGATTTAGGTCTATGCCGTCGGGAAATTCCGATTTTAAGATGCCAGCGGATTGCAATGCGAGAACGCGAGATCTCTTCACCTACTGGCAGTCGGTCCGTCCGGAGACAGGGCTTCCGGGCCGGCAGCATATCGATCCGGCGGATATCATGCCGCTGTTGCCGAATGTCTGGCTGTTGGATGTGCAGCGCGCGCCCCTGCGGTTCCGGTATCGGCTGATTGGCACGAGAATAGCCGAATTTTATGGCGCGGATCATACCGGCAGTTGGCTTGACGAAGTGTTCCCCCAGTTCATTGGTTCGGAGACGCATTCGGATTGCGAAGCGATCGTTGCGGATGGAATGCCGCGTTGGCGCCGCGGAAAGCCGCATCTGAGCTACGAGGAAGACTTCGATATGCTCGAGCGGATATTCCTGCCGTTGGCGGCGAACGGTGCCGATGTTGATATGCTTTTTTGTCTCACCGTATTTTTTGACACGGAGGGTGCGGCGCACTGATCCAGCCCGTCGGGTCTTGCTGGACATCCAGGCTTTCCTCACAATGCGGGTGCAGATCACTCCAACCGAATTGATCGGGAGAGCATCCGTTGGCAAACATTTCCATCGATACGCCGGGAGGCGATGCGTTTCAGGCGTACATGGCGGTGCCGGACACGGTGCCCGCGCCGGCCATCATCCTGCTGCAGGAAGTGTATGGGGTGAATCGCTTCATGCAGCGGATCGCCGATTACTGGGCGGGGCAGGGCTTTGTCGCCATTTGCCCCGACATTTACTGGCGTATCGAGCCCGGCATCGTTCTCGACCCGGAAACCCCCGGCCATCGTGAGCAGGCGCTGGCGGCCGGCCAGAAACTCGATATCGACCAGGCGGTCGAAGACATCGGCGCCACCATTGAGCAGGCGCGCGGATTGCCCGACTGCAACGGCAAGGTGGCGACGTCGGGATACTGCCTCGGCGGCAAGCTCGCCTACCTCACCGGCACGCGCGGCAATGCGGACTGCAATGTCAGCTATTACGGGGTCGGAATCGAAAACTTCCTGGACGAGGCGACCAACCTGAAGACGCCGCTGCTGTTGCACATCGGCGGCGCAGACCCGTGGACGCCGCCGGAGGTCCGCAAGCAGCTCGACGGCGTGCTCAGCGGTTTCATTCACGTCTCCAGCTATGTCTACGAGGATACCGATCACGCCTTCGCCCGCGAGGGCGCGTCCTCCGACGTGCCCGAGATGCGCGAACTGGCAAACGGCCGGACGCGGGATTTTCTGCAAAAGCATATGGGGTGATGCGGAGTCGTTCGTGATCGGCGTTGCGGACGGTCTTTGAGCATTGCTGGCGGAATGCATTGTTACGTTTTGAGGGAGTGGGGACCTAATGACGGTCAGCTTGGGATATTTGTTGCCGACGCGCGAGCGGGTCATGGCAGGACAGCATGAGACGGGACCGATCCTGGCGCTGGCCGACCGGGCGGCGGAATTGGGGTTCGACTCGGTCTGGATCGGCGATTCGCTGTTGGCCAAGCCGCGGCACGACCCGCTGACGCTGCTGGCCGCCATCGCGGCGCGGACGCCGAAAATCCAGATCGGCACCGCGGTGCTGCTCTCCGCCATGCGCAACCCGGTACTGCTCGCTCATCAGGTGGCGACGTTGGACCAGATCAGCGAGGGAAGGTTCATTCTCGGCGTCGGCATCGCGAACGGCCGGCCGGAGACTCAAGCGGAATTCAAGTCCGCCGGTGTGACGTTCGAAAAACGGATTGGCACGATGATGGAAGGGCTGCGGCTCTGCAAGGCACTGTGGACCGGCAAGCCGGTCAACTGGGACGGCCGCTGGACGGTGCGGGACGGCGTGCTGGGGCCGGTGCCGTGGCGCAAGGGCGGACCGCCAATCTGGGGCGGCGGCAGCGCGCCGGGGGCGCTCCGCCGCGCGGGCCGCGACTTCGACGGTTGGTTTCCGTCCGGCCCCGCCGATCCGGCGGTCTGGGCCAGGAATTGGACCGAGGTGCATCGCCACGCGGACGAGGCGGACCGCGATCCCGGCGCAATCACCGGCGCGGCGTATCTCACGCTGTCGATCGACGACGACGCGGCGCGGGCCAACGCCCGGCTAGACGCATTTCTCGAGCAATATTACGGGCAGCCCGCCAAGGTGCTGCGCGGGTTCCATGGATGCTTTGCGGGCTCGCGGGACGAGGCGGTGGCGTGGTTGCGGGCTTTCGTCGAAGGCGGCGCCACGCATCTGGTGCTGCGCTTCACCGGCGATCATGAACGCAACCTGGAGGCCGCCGCGTCGATGCGGGCGGAGTTCGCGGCGTAGGCCGCGACCTATTTTTTCGCTTTCTTCGACATGAACCGATAGAAGCCGACCACGCGATCGTTGATCGCGTTTACCTCCGCCAGATCGGATTCGTTGCCGACATGGGTGATGATCGTGAACGCTTTTGGCGAACGCAGCGCGGTTGTCGCAATGTAGCGGATTTCCTGATTCACCTGACATTTTCCGAAAGCGGTCTTGACCTCGGCGTCGTCAATCCATTCGGTACTTTGTGCGCCGGTCGCGTAATTTTCGCATCCGTTCCCGAGCGCCCCCATGATCAAATTTGTCATGGTGTCGATATCGCCGTCGGCGTTCCAGAGGCCCACGAAACCGCGCACGCCGTTGGCTTCCCATGCCTGCTCCACGCCGAGTTTTCGAAACTGTTTGTCGACCGGAATGAGGCGCGCGTTTTCGCCGACCGCCAACTTGATAAAGAGCTGCCAGGCTTCAGGGCTGCCGCCATCGCGGCGGGATGATTTCGGTTTGCGGGGTGGCGGTGTTTGGTAGCTGCGCGCTACCCTGCTTTCGGCGGATCGAGACCGGTCGAATTTCTCGAAGGGATTTTGTGTGTTCTTCGGCTTCGCCTTGGCGGCGAATGGATTGGGCGTCTTACGTTCGCTGGCCAGTTGTTGCAGAACGCAATCGAACGTCTTCTTTAGCGCGGCTGCCGTACCCGATAGGTTTAAGTTGAAAGTCTCCTTAGGGGCGACGATTCGCAATTGCCGGCCCTTTCGAAATTTTTCGTAGATCCAGTCACCGTCGCCAAGTTGCGCCACGATCTGTGATTTGCCGGCTCGTTTGATATCGAAATCACCCACGCCGTCGCCATCGATAAACATCGAAATTTTTCCGAGATTTGCGGACTCAATTCGCCAATCCTTATGATTCAGTGCGATCGCCATATTCCCATCTCTCCGAATCAGGAAAGACAGATTAATTCCATTCTTGTAGCGTGCCTTGATTGCACACATGGAGAATTTCCGGGTTTCGTCGTTACTGAGTATTGCTCCGGTCCATAAGCCCGAGTTGAATTGGCCGATAATTTTTGCATGCGCCGACGACGCGGTTATGAGGAGCGCGGTGAATGCTATTGGCCAAATGCGACGAAACATCTCGATCTCCCCATTTTTTCCGAAGCGCTATTGTGCAATATATTTTTGCATTATCTTCCGCTGAATTCCGGTCTCATGCTAGACGGCCAGTATAGGTAACCAATTTAACCCTATAGTTGAATCTTACGGAATAGTGCGACGCAATTCTTATTTTCTCCTCCCGCGTTCGCCGGTCCTAGTCCAGCATGTGGCAACGAGTAACGGTGTCGGCGTCACGTCCATTTTTCCGGAGCTTCCCCGGTTGCCTGCCTTTCTTGGGAACTGTACCGTAGCGCCGACGTTTAGGGGATGAAACGGTCGGCGCGTTGGAGGTCACGAGCGTGACTTTCCCCGGCCCCTTAGCCCCCGGCCCCTTAGCCAAGGAGTTCCCACTATGCCTGACAGCGGTCCCACCAATTCCCGCATCGTTGCGGCCTATCGTGAGAAGACCCCCGGATCGGCGAAGCTCGCGGAATCCGCCGGCGATGTTTTTCCGAGCGGGCTGACCCACGACTCGCGCAAGCTCGACCCGTATTGCCTGTATGTGGAGCGCGCCCAGGGGTCGCATAAGTGGGACGTCGATGGGAACGAATATATCGATTTCTTCGGTGGTCACGGTGCGCTGCTGCTCGGCCATAATCATCCGGCGGTCACCGAGGCGGTGCATGGGCAGCTCAACAAGGGCACCCATTACGGTTCCGGCCATGAATTGGAAGTGCGTTGGGGCGATCTGGTGAAGACGCTGATCCCGTGCGCCGAGAAGGTGCGGTTCACCGGGTCGGGCACTGAAGCGAACATGATGGCGTTCCGCATTGCCCGCGCGGCGACCGGGCGGAAAAAGCTCGTGCGGTTCCTCGGCCACTTCCACGGGTGGAACGATCACGTCGCCTTCGGCGTCGGCGACCATTTCGACGGCAGCGCATCGACCGGCGTGCTGGACGGGATCGCCAAGAACGTTGTCCTGGCGCCGCCGGACGATATCGAGGAGACCCGGCGAATCCTGACCAGCGACGACGACATCGCGGCGGTGATTCTGGAGCCGACCGGATCGGGCTTCGGCCAGGTGCCCATGAAAAAGGAATTCGTGACCGAGCTGCGGAAAATCACGGAGGAGCAGGGCATCCTGCTGATCTTCGACGAGGTGGTGGCGGGGTTCCGGGCGCACAAGGGCGGCGCGCAGGCGCATTTCGGCCTGATGCCGGATTTGGCCAGCCTCGCCAAGATCCTCGCGGGCGGGCTGCCGGGCGGGGCGGTGTGCGGCCGCAAGGATTTGCTCGACCTGCTCGATTTCGAGGAAACCGCGAAACA
>CAJHYV010000174.1_pt1 | contig 27024 bp, 25 predicted proteins | sample 9198851 | NCBI WGS metagenome assembly CAJHYV01 (sample SAMEA7708375, study PRJEB35096) | sediment metagenome | biome: marine neritic benthic zone biome [ENVO:01000025]; feature: sediment [ENVO:00002007]; material: shallow marine sediment [ENVO:03000034] sea grass bed [ENVO_01000059] ...
CCGTTTCGTTCGCGAGAATTACGAACTGTCGCAGCGCCGCGAACTGGTCGCCAAACCGGAAGGGTTCAGCCGCGACCAGTGGGCCACCATGGCGGAACTGGGCTGGCTGGGCGCTGCCCTGCCCGAGGCCTATGGCGGTATCGGCGGCGGCGCGGTCGAGACCATGATCATCATGGAAGGCTTCGGCAGCCGGCTCGTCGTCGAACCGTACTTCTCCAGCGTCGTGCTGGGCGGCAATCTGCTGCTGAAGGGCGGCAGCGAGGAGCAGCGAAACACGATCTTGCCGGCGCTGGTCGCCGGCGAAACGATGCTGACCTTCGGATACGCCGAACGGCAATCGCGTTTCGATCTGCATGACGTCGAAACCAAGGCCAAGAAAAAAGGCGACGGCTACCGGATCGACGGCCATAAGGGCGTGGTGCTGCACGGCGGCACCGCCGACAGGATCATCGTCTCGGCGCGGACCGCCGGAAAAAGCCGCGACCGCGAGGGCATCACGTTGTTCCTGGTTGATCGGGCCGCGGACGGCGTCGCGATCCGTGAATACCAGACGATCGACGGGCTGCGCGCCGCGGAGGTCGAGCTGAACGGCGTCTCGGTCGGCGCGGATGCAATTGTCGGCGATATCGATCAGGGTCTGCCGCTGATCGAGGATGTGGCGCGCCGCGCCATTGCCGCGCTGAGCGCGGAAGCGGTCGGCGTCATGGACACGATGAAGGATCTGACCAACGAATACCTGCAAACCCGGGAGCAGTTCGGGCGGCCGATCGGCAAATTCCAGGCGCTGCAGCACCGCATGGTCGACATCATGATGGCGGCGGAGGAATCCCGCTCGATCATGTATGTGGCGACGCTGAAGCTGGACCACGACCCGGCCGAGAGCGAGCGTGCGGCAACGGCGGCCAAGGTGAAAATCGGCCAGTGCGGCCGCTTCGTCGGGCAGAACTCGATCCAACTGCACGGCGGCATGGGGATGACCGACGAGATGCAGATCGGCCACTACTTCAAGCGGCTGACCATGATCGACACGATGTTCGGCAACCACGCCCACCATTTGAAACGCTACGCTGCAATGTAGGCGGGATGAGGATGGGCTTGCGCCCTAATCCTCCTTCAACAATTCGCGCGCGATCACCAGTTGCATGATCTGGCTGGTGCCTTCGTAAATCCGCAGCAAGCGGGCGTCGCGGAACAGGCGTTCCACCGCGGTATCGGACATATAGCCGTAGCCGCCGTGGATCTGCACCGCACGATCGGCGATGCGCCAGGCGGCTTCCGTCGCGAAGTACTTGCAGCTCGCCGCTTCCTTGGTGATCGTCGCCCCGCGATCGCGCAGCCGGGCGGTGCGTTCGGTCATCGCGCGCGCGGCGTAGCATTCGGCCTCGCTATCGGCCAGCATGCCCTGAATGAGCTGGAAATCGCCGATCGGCTGGCCGAACTGCCGGCGGTCGCGGGCGTGGCGCACCGATTCCTCGATCAACCGCGTGGCCAGCCCGACCGCCACCGCGCTCATATGCAAGCGCCCGTCGTCCAGCACCTTCATCGCAGTGCGGAAGCCGTGCCCTTCCCGCCCGCCCAGCAGCGCCGCGGCCGGCACCCGGCACTCCTCGAAGATAACATCGGCGACATGCCCGCCCTTCTGCCCCATCTTGCGCGGCGGCGGGCCGATGCTCAGGCCCGGCGTGCCCGCCTCGATCAGAAAGGCCGAGACGCCGGACGCCCGCTTCTGTTCCGGATCGGTTCGTGCCATGACGCAGAACAGCCCGGCATCCGGCGCATTCGAAATGAACCGCTTGGTGCCGTTGATAACATAGTCGTCGCCATCCCGGCGCGCGCTGGTCTTCAAGCCGGCTGCATCGGACCCGCTGTCGGGCTCGGTCAGGCAGAAGGAAACGATCATCTCTCCGGTGGCGATCCGCGGCAGGTAGGCTGCCCGTTGCGCATCGGTGCCGTCGAGAACAATCGACTTGCCGCCCACACCCACCGTCGTGCCGAGCAGCGCCCGGTAGCTGGGCGAGGCGCGGCACAGTTCGAAGAGAATTTGCGTCTCCTCATTCATATTGAGGCCGAGCCCGCCATGGATTTCCGGCACCGATATGCCGAACAACCCCATATGGCGCATTGCATCGATAATTTCTTCCGGAATCCGAGCGGCAGCGTCCACCGCCGCTTCGGCCGGGATCAGCACGTCGTCGACGAGGCGGCGGACGCTCTCGAGCAGTAGTCTCAGGGTCTCGGGATCGCGGCCGTTTTCGATATCCTGGGTCGATGATGTGTTTGTCATTGAAGGAATGAATCTTTGAACCTGCCAAGTGCGGGGAATAGACCTGCCGTGCGCAACGCGGTACTGTCAAGCTGACCCGATACACCGGCGTCACCGTCGTCCCACAAATAGTTCAGCGGCCATGGCCTCGGAGCCCTAGAGACCACGGCTTGACGTTATCGCGCGAGGCTGAACAATTACGCCAAAGACAGGGAGGAACAATATGGCCGACGCGCCCGCATGGCAGGATCAGCTCTACGACCTGCTGCGACAACAAAATGTAACGCAATTTTCCTACGTCCCGGATGCGGGGCACAGGATCCTCATCAACAGGTCGATCGCCGACCCCGACGTGCACTCGGTTTCGGTCACGACGGAGGAGGAAGGCGTGGCCCTGCAGGCCGGCGCCCATCTCGGCGGCGCCCGCAGCGTGCTGCTGATGCAGAGCAGCGGCGTCGGCAACTGCGTGAACTTCTTTTCGCTGATCCAGCACGGGCGTTTCCCGTTCCTGACCTTCGTCAGCATGCGGGGCGATTTCGGCGAGGGAAACCCCTGGCAATACGCCATGGGCCAGGCCACCCAGCCGGTTCTGGAAGCCTCGGGCATCAGCTGTATCCGCGTGGATTCGCCGGAGGAAGTGATCCCCGCCGCCCAGGCCGCCTGCACCATGGCCTTTCAATCCGAACAAGCCATCGCCGTCCTGCTGACGCAGAAACTGCTCGGCGCGAAGGCATTCTCGACGGGAGACGCATAAGATGCCCAAGATGTCCAGCAAACCAGGATTACGCACGGGCCCGGAAGAAAAGGTTCAGGACGGCATGTTGGAGCGCCGCCATGCGGTCAAGTCGCTGTTGGGCGACACCAGCGACATCCTGATCGTGACCGGCCTTGCCGGCGCCAAGGACGATGTCCTGGCGGCCGCGGGCGATGTCCCCAACGCCTACACGCTGAGCGGCGCCATGGGTGCGGCGACCGCGATGGGCCTTGGCCTCGCCCTGGCACAACCGGACAAGCGGGTCTTCGTGGTGACCGGAGAAGGCGAGTTGCTGATGAATGTGGGCACCCTCGCCACGGTCGGCGTGTTGAACCCGCCGAACCTCAGCATCGTCTGCGTCGACAACGAGCGGTACGGCGAGACCGGCTGGCAGGAAAGCCACACGGGACGGGGCGTCGACATGGCCAAGATGGCGGAAGGCGGCTGCATTCCCAACGTGCGGACGGTGACCAAGGAGTCCGAGCTGAAGGACGCGGGCCAGATGTTGCGCGGGTCCAACGGAACCTCGTTCGTCCTCGTTAAAGTGGCGCCGACCGACGCGCCGTCGATCCATCGTTCGCGCGATGCGTCGTGGCACAAGGGACGGTTCCGCGAGGCGCTGCTCGGCAAGAACTGAGTCCACAGCTTCCGGAGGTACGATTATGACCGACACGGCAATCGACAGCAGCATCGAAGTCCACCCGAGCGGGGCGGCGCTGGGTGCGGAGATCGCCGGGGTCGACCTGTCGCGGCCACTGAGCGACGTCGATTTTTCAACGATCGAGCAGGCATTCGACACCCATTCGGTGATCTGCCTGCGGGATCAGGATATCGACGAGGAGCAGTTCCTGGCCTATTGCCGGCGGTTCGGCGAGGTCGAAATCAATTTCCTGACCCACTACGGCCATCCCGCTTATCCGGAAATCATGCAGGTCTCCAACATCCAGGAGAACGGAAAGAATATCGGCCATGCGGACGCCGGCCGCGTCTGGCATTCCGACATGTCCTATATGGACACACCGCCGCGGGCGACGATCCTGCACGCGCGGGAAGTACCGTACGACGAGGAACGCGGCAGCATCGGCGACACGCTGTTCAGCAGCGCGGTTGCCGCCTATGACGACCTGCCGCAGGCGACGAAGGACCGGCTGGAAGGGCTGGTCGCGGTGCACCGCGTCTCGGAACGCCGCAAGAAGACCGGCACCGGCGCGCAGGACAATAAATATCGCGACGCGATGCCGGACGTCTTCCATCCGGTCGCCCGCACGCATCCCTTCACCGGCCGCAAGAGTATCTATGTCAGCGAGGGCGAGTGCGTCGGCATTCTGGACATGCCCGACGAAGAGGCGGCGCCGCTGCTGGCCGACCTCACCAGGCGCGTGATCGAAAAACGCTACTGGTACCGGCACAAATGGCAGAAGGGCGACGTGCTGATGTGGGATAACTGCGCGGTTCAGCACCTGGCGATCCACGACTACGAATGGCCCAGGCACCGCCGCATGATGCACCGGGTGACCGTCGGCGGCTCGACGACCTATTGAGACGGCGGGACGCCTTCAACCCCGGGCGGTTTCTTCCCGGCCCACCGCCAGCAACAATAGCGCCAGGGCCGCGACCATGAACTGGGCGCTGAGCCACCAGCTCTGCCATACGCTGAAACTCAATTGCGCGGTGATAAAAACGGACACCAGTGTCGCCGCACCCGCTGCCCGCACCACAGTGCCGCCGGATGAGCGATGCAATCCGGCAGCCAACAACAGCCAAATCGCCCCATATAACGCGAGGCCCGGAATGCCCAGTTCGAGACGGGTATGAAAGCTCGCGTTATGCGGATGCAATGGCAGCGCCTGAAAATACTTCTGCCTCGCATTTTTCCCGACCGACAGGATGTCTTGGTAGCGAACATCGACCAGGAGATTATCCTCCCCACCCGGAATGATACGCGAGGTGTACAGGCCCCACCCCAAATAGGGCCGTTCCTCAATCCGGCTCTGCACGAATCGCCATATCGCCAAACGGTGAGCCAGCGATCTCGGCAGGCCGGTCTTCTTGGCGCTTCCTGCGTGCGCCGGCATATCCAGCAACTCGATCAATGTCGGCGCCGAAATCGCGAAAAGCGGCAAAACGACCATCAGTCCAAGAGTAACGAACCGGGTCAGGCGCAGCGCCACAAGAAAGACCAGTGTGGCGCATACGAACGCCACAATCGCGGTATTTGCGCCGGTCATCATAACCACACCACCGGCGAACGTCGCGATTGCAAAACTCCAGAACCATTTCTTTTCCGCCAAGAACCAACCGGCGACCAACGGCAGCAGCGCCACGACAACGGAGCTGAACGGGCTAAACGCCAAGGAGTAGGAATGCGCAGCGGCATTATCGCGCCAGGAAACGCCGCTGCCGGTCGAAAACCAGACACGACCCATAAGCGATAGTCCAAGCGCCACCAAAGCACCCACACCAAGACCGATGAAAATATACCGACGGTCCGACGGCGAGAGGCGAGGCATTGCAGTGCAAAGCACCATTCCGGCGATGAACAGGCCGGCCAACCGGCCAACCCGCGATAAAGACAACGAAGCATCCAACGACCAAACGGACGAAATTAGACCCCACACCAACAAGCCGCCCAATGCGGCGCCATAGGGCAACAAGACGCGCCAATCCGCCGGGCGACGCCAGATCACGACCACCACGCTCAGCACCAATAGAAGAATTGCAAGCCCCTTGTTCGCCACCACCGCCACAACGGGAATCATAAAGGCGAGAATACCGGGCACCAGGCAATTAAACCGCAACCAGGTCGGCCTCAAGACCGCATCATTCAATGAACACCCCTAATGACGTCACGAGCCGAAGCACGACCGCTGTGGCGATTCTCGCAATACAGCGGTCGCGACCAATACCCTACTGTCTATAGCTTGAATAAAGCTCAGACAGAATGGAATTTCGAGTCTGGAGGTTTTGGGAAAACGATGCGGGCTTTCGCCCGGCGGGTTCCGAAAGAAGGCTTATTCCGCTGGGCCGCGCAAACTGGCCATGATTTTGGTGATCTTCGCGTCGGTTTCGCTATCAAGTTTCTCAAACTGGGCCGCAAGCTTATCGCCTTCGATACGGACCGTCTTGGCGCGCCCTTGAAACTCAATCGTTTCATCGGAAAGTTCCAACACAAAATGAAAATCGAAATCGCGGATGCCGATGCGATTGACGTCGCGGGCTTTGATCAGGAAGCCCTTCGAACTCCAGTTGATCACGTCATACGGGCGGTCGTTTATGAATACGCGAGCATCCTGGCCCGAAACACGCGGCGCATCGCGACGGTCGATGCCACCCGACCAACTGCGCCTTTGCAGGACATGAACCAGTTGCCCGACCGCCGACGTCAAGGCCGCGAGTTTCTTGTCGCGGGTGGCGAGCTGATCTTGCAGAACCTGCTGCGACAACGGCGTATCCGCCGCCGTTTCGACACTTCCAGCGTCCGCACCATGCTTCGCATCAGTCGAGTTTGGGGGTGACGCTGACTCGCTTTCAGTCTCGGTCTCAGAGGCGACAGCCGGTTTCGACGGCGCCTCACCCTCGGTCGCCGCTTGATCAGGAACGCCTGCCTCCGGGCCGCCATCTCGTGCACCCGCGTCCGACGACGCCGGTCCGATTTCGCGCACACGTTTGATCAGCGCCGTGACCAGTGGGACAAGAGCCGGCGATTTGAAACCCTGCCGGGTGGTAACAAGGTCAAGCGCCTCGCCCAACAACAGCATTTCCCGTTGTGGACCCGGTTCTCCCTTTAGATTTTCAAGACCGTCCGTCACGCACATATCGGGCACCGGCCTTGCCGGCAGCCCGCCTCAACCACGAAATGCAAAATATACGGCGAACATCCACGCCGGCGAGGTTACGATAACCGTAAAACACGCCAGCCGCGTCATGATGACGATCGACTCCGACCAGTGCATCCTTGTTTCTCCGCGATTCTTATTCCTTGTTTTTCAAACGTATAAGATACGAAAGGATGGGATCAAACATCCAATCGGGCAGCGGGCCTGCGAAGGGGGAGTAATCTGAATGGACGCGCCTGTTCGTGCTACCTCGCTGGCGCGCAATTTGCGCAAATGGATCGGAAGTATGGCGTCGCGGCTCATAGGACGCTTGCCGGGGAACCGCTCAACTCTTTACGCGTAGACTCCGAGGGATGCCGCCAACCCGTCCCGGTATACCATTGCTCGCTTCCATCGAGTAGTCGCGGCTCCACCCTGTCCGCCTGGACCGTGCGGCATGGCGAAGTGCCGTGATATCCGCCGTGTCTAGCCCGTAGACACCACTAGGCGCTTGCACCTCCCGGGCTACGCCACTGAGAGACGCGACACGCACGCGGCGCGCACGCCGTCTCCACAGGATCGCGAGAGCAAGAGAACCGGCGACGAATCCCAGCGAAAGTGCAAGCACAACCCACACCATTTTGCTACTCCCAAGCAAACCGTTTTTTTGTGTTTCTTGTCAGTATTCTCGCCGCCCTGGGGGGGGAAGCTAAATAGCACCTCAGCACTACTCCCTTCGGATAGATTTTATGCGAAATAGTGCAGGTGCTTGTCAGTTCGGGGACCCTACTTCGAGGCGCTCAAAAACCCGCAACAATCCAACCCGACCGAATGAATTTGTGCCGCACGCCCGGACGATGGCAAAATCCGTCGCGGCGCGTGGCATACGGTCTCGGGTTTCCGGCCGAGGCCCGCAAATTGAGCCAAACCGATACGATACTTTGGGAATATGCGACATGGGAAAAGGCAGCCATGACCTCGTAACCGGGCCATCCGTCTGGCGTGGCGCCGATTTCACCCAAGACGATGACTGGATTCATGTCCTATCCGGCGCCGAGCAAGCAGAATTGATCGAGGCCGTCGCGCAGGTTAAGTCCAAGCGGCAAACATGCTACGAATTCGACAAGGCTGATTTTCCGCTCCCGTTCCTGGAAACCGCGATCGAGCGATTTCTAGACGAATTGGAGGACGGCCGCGGGTTCGTCCTTCTAAGGGGGATACCGGCTGCGGATCTGACGAACGAGGATCTCTACCTCTTATATTGGGGCCTTGGCGTGCACTTGGGAACACCGCTTACCCAAAACCGCAAGGGCGAAAAGATTGTCGAAATCGCGGATCGCGGCGTGCCTTACGGGAAGCAAGTACGCGGCTATACGACCGACGCCCAGCTCATGCCGCACAGCGACGCCGCGGACCTCGTATCCCTACTCTGCGTCCATCCGGCCATGACAGGCGGCGCGAGTTGCATCGCCAGCGGCATGACCATCTACAACGAAATTGCGCTGCACCATCCCGAATACCTTGATGTGCTCCACCGAGGCTTTCGCCACAACATGCGCGGCGAAGGCGCGTCCGGCGATCCCAACGAGGTGACCAACAATGTCATCCCCGTGTTCAGCTTGTACGCCGGCAAGCTAAGCTGCCATTTCAACCGCCGCCTTATCGAGCAAGGCGCAGAGAAAACGGGGCAACCATTGTCGGCGCTCGAAAAAGCCGCGATCGATCACGTGAATGCGCTTGCCATGGCTCCGGATATTCGGTTCGACATGGAATTCAAGACCGGCGATGTGCAGCTATTGAACAATCATGTGGTGTTACACGCGCGCCAGGCGTTCAGGGATGATCCAGCCGCACGACACGGGAGACGGTTATTGCGGCTTTGGACCAACATGCCGAATGGGCGGCCGCTCGCACCGGAATACGCGGACCGAACCAACAACGGGCCGCGCGGCGGCATGCCGGTTGCTCCGAAATCAGATGAACCGAAAAATTTCGGACGGTAGAAGCGTTTGCGGTAAAAATTAGAGTGTAGATCAGGTCTTCACCGCCGGCGATTTATTAAAGCCCGGAGACCTTATTGCAATTTTATTTGATATATTTTCAAATATTCTTGATCAATACTCATTATCGCCTAAAATCCGACAATTATATAATAGGGAATCAAAGTTCAGAATAATTCGGCAGGTACACTCGATCCCCACGCCAGCTCCCAGCCACAGCCCAGCCGTTAGTGTGAAAGTCGTTAATCGGAAGACCGCGATGCGAAACCTTGTTCTTATAATGCTGGTCGGTGTTTTGTTTCTCCAGCCTGTATCCGCGGCAGAAAAAGCGTCGCCCGACGTCGCGAAGGAGTTTATCCAGCGGCTCGGCGATCAAGCCGTAAAGCTTCTCGCCGACAAGGAGCTTCCGCTGGCGCAGCGCGAAGCAAAAATTCGTGAACTCCTGCGCGGCAATTTCGATTTCAAGACGATCGGCCGATTCGTTCTCGGCAAGTCCTGGCGACGGGCCACGTCGGAGCAACGGGCGGACTATCTAACGCTCTTTAGCGAATTCGTGCTGCGCACTTATGCGCGGCGAATCGGCGGGTATGCAAATGACGCCTTCAAAATCACGTCGGCAACACCGTTGGGACGCAGCGATGCCATCATCGTCACCGCCATAGCCCAACCCGTCGGGCCGGCGATCCGGGCCGGGTGGCGCGTTCGAAATAATGGAGGAAGCGACTATAAAATTATCGATGTCATGGTCGAAAAAGTAAGCATGGCCGCGACGCAACGTTCCGAATACGACGCGATTGTGCGGCAACGGGGCGTGGATGGCTTGATCGAATTGCTGCGCGCGAAGGTGGGCAGCTACTCGGCGCAACCGTCCTAACGCCACGATCGGGAGAAACGCAATGCCAAGTACGTACGACAAATATCGGCAATGCCGGGCACCCCGTCGAATTTCGTCGGCAGGCCGTTTAATCGCGATCGTGATGCTTGGCGTAGCCCTCGGGATATTCCACGACCGGACCGCTTCGGCGGCCGACTTCGACGCCGGTTGGCAGGCCTATCAGCAGGGCGATTTCCTGCGTGCCTTCCAAGAATGGCAGCCGCTGGCCGAAAATGGCGACAAACGCGCTCAATTCAACATTGGCGTCATGTACGACGAAGGTAAAGGATTGCGGCAGGATCGCAGTAAAGCGATCGACTGGTGGACCAAGGCCGCAAATCAAGGAGATCCGGAAGCGCAACACAATATCGGTCTCGCCTATCTGGCCGGTACTGGCGTGCGCCAGAATTATGGTCAAGCCTTGTCATGGCTCCGAAAGGCCGCGGACCAGAACTTGGCGCGGTCAAAATACGCCTTGGGACGTATGTACGACTACGGATTTGGTGTCGAAAAAGACCCCGTTGTCGCCGCGGAATGGGTTCATAAGGCCGCTGAAGCAGGATTCGACAAGGCACAGTATAATTTGGCCAAGCGCTATCGCGACGGCCTCGGCATCCCCAATGATTCCATAGCCGCCACAAAATGGTTTCAGAAAGCCGCGAACCAGGGACATGCCCGCGCACAACAACACCTCGCGTCGCGTTATTTGAGCGGCGATGGCATCGAAAAGGACCCAACCCAGGCATACATGTGGTTTATTCTTGCCGTCCGCGGCGGCAACAAGACCGCCCAAGAACAGAAAGAAGCCGCCGCAGCGGAACTCACGCCGGCGGAACGCCTGAAAGCGGAACAGTTGGCGAAAAATTGGCGGCCCCCGAGCCAAACGGGTAAGAACGGCTAGGGCATGAACCGGAGAGTCCGTACCCGCGCGCGGGCCGGGGACCTCGCAGCTAGCTCTTGACTACCGTCAGGATGCTGGTGGTTTCCTTGATAACGTTCAAGTGGTGGCGCATGGCAAAGGCGAGGTCTTGCTCGTTGATCGTCCCATTGGTGTGCTGTGTGCCCCAAGGTTCGTCGAGAACGATCTGCGTACCGACGATTTCAAAATCAACATCGAGATAAAGCGCAAGCGGCGTATTGCCGATACCTTTTTCCTGCCATTCGCGGCAATTCGATTTCGACAGCAGCTGAAACGAATCGACGGTAACCGGTCGGACATGCGTTGGATCGGTCATATAATCATCATGATTAGGGTGTGGCACGGTAATCGTGATACGCGCACCCGGCCGACATACCCGATACAGTTCCTTGAGAATACCGAGATAAATCTCGTTTCGTTCGCCCAAATGTTCGAGCACGTGACGCATGAGCACCTCGTCGACGGAATTTTCCTGCCAGGGCCAAGGCAAAGCCTCCAAATCCGCAACAATATCAGGGGCGCACGCTTCAAATTTATCGACGTTGAGATACCCCTCCAGTTTCCGCAACCCGCAGCCAAGATTCAAATTCATGACTTCTGGTCCCCTCATTCGGGCCTTGCCTGCAAGCAGGCCGGCCCAATCGCCAACCACACGCCGTCAGCGGCCGCACATTATTTCTCGCGAATGTCGATGCTCACTTCGACCATCATGCCCGGCCGCAGCTTTTGCTCCTTTTGCCTGATGGCGATCCGCACCGGCAAACGCTGCGTGATCTTGGTGAAATTGCCGCTGGGATTGGGTGTCGGCAGAAGCGCGTATTCGCTGGTCGTGGAATTGCCGATGGTCGCGATCGTGCCGAGAAACTCATCGTCGGGATAGGCATCGATGAAGACGTCAACCGACTGACCGACATGCAGCTTTCGGACTTCGGTCTCCTTGATGTTGGCGTCGATCCAAATCTGATTGGGGTCATGAACGATCGCAAGCCGCTGCCCCGGCGTCACATATTGACCTTCCTCGACAAAGGTCTTGTCAACCACGCCCAGGATCGGCGCACGAATCGTCCGGTCCGAAAGATCCAGTTTTTGCCGTTCGAGCTTGGCCTCGAACTCGCTCTCCTGATGGCGCAACATTTCGATTTCGCCTTCAATGACTTCAAGCCGCGCTCGATCGGCCTTCGCTTCCTGAAGTTCCGCTTGCGCCTGTTCCAGCTGGGCAATCGCGCGGCGATGATCGCTTTGCACCTTGCGGACGGTCGTGCGCGCTATGTCGATTTGCCGGCGGGACACGACTTTCTTCGCGAAAAGCGATTCCGTACGCGCGAGATTGGATCTCGCAAGATCGAGTTGCGGTTGCAGCGACGATACCGCGGCCCTCGCCGCACTAAGTGCCGATTGCCGTGTCTTGTAGCGACTTGATGTCTGATTGTCCGCCAGCGATTTCTCCATGCGCAGCCGCGTGCGGTCCGCCTGGATACGCAATCGTTGCGCATCGAGTTCGCGAACCCGCAACCGCGACTCACGCAAATCGATTTGGACCATGACCTGCCCGACTTTAACTGGGTCGCCTTCGCTCACCAAAATTTTGGTCACCCAGCCGGCAACCCTACTGCTGATAGGGATTAGTTTGGCGGAAATACGCGCGTCGTTTTCAGAGACGTGCGTTATGCGGCTATGAATTTCGATCGCTGCCCAGGTGCCCGCGATGACAACCATCGCGGCAATCGCGATGTGTTGCGGCTTCAAATGTCCACGCCGGCCAACATCATGCGACAGTCCGCGCACGAACCGCCGAATACTGAACGGCAGCTTCTGATGGCCACCGTCCCTTTGTTCCGTCCTTAATGTCGCGTCATTCGAGTCTGGCAAATCTAGGCCTCCGACGGCCTGTCAAACGCCGCAGCGTATGGTTATTTTTAAGCAGGCAGCACCGAGGACGGCGTGCCGCAAGTCCCTGACCCACCTGACATCTGCCCGCTAGAGCGTCAGTATGGTTGTCATCGAAGATGCCTCAATCTAGCATTATGTGGCACTCTGACAGAGGAATTACTAGGGCAATTGCGGTTCCAGCGCCATGACATCCTGCATCATCTGAAATCGGCCGCGCGACGCCTTTTTTAACGAAACGCTAACCATTCTCGCTTACCAAGGCGGTATCCCGCGCGCCCGGCGGTAAAAAAAGCCGTGCCGTGACGGGAATGCTGTGAAACCGCACAGAGATTGTCGCGATGCCTGAAGGCGAAAGTAAACTCCGCGATTTCCAGGAGCGGGTCCGAAACAGCAATATCAGCGATTACACCTTACTTTCAACGGACTACTTAAACCATCTGAATGGCCCGATCATGCTCTTCGATATGGTCGGCGACATGCCGCATATGTTGGAAGAGCTGACCGCATGGCGGCCGAAATCCTATATCGAGCATTTCCGTGAAAGTGGATTCCCCGACAAAGATCTTGCCATCGAAGCCTATGGTTTAGCGCCCAAGCGATTCCGTGAACCGCTCGAGGAAATTATCGAACGCGCCAATAAGCGCATCATGGATACAATCGATGTCTTGCAATTGCACATTTCAATGGAAGACATCGAGGGAATTCGCACTGCGGCACGCGAAGCGGGGATTCAGCTCAGAGAGATAATACGGCAAGCCAACGCGATAATTCATGGCCACAAGGATCATCTGCGTCAGGATCAGATCGACGAAATCATGGCCGAGAATGCGCGCCGGAAACGGAAAGCCGCGGGCGAGCCGAGAGACTGAATCGATTGCCCGGGCGGGCGCACCGGCGCGGTCACACAAAACCCTGCCACAGGACGAATGCGCCGCCGATCATAATGGCACCCTCGATAATATAGGTGTGGACACGCAATCCCATCCGCTCGACCAACCATTTCGCCGTGTACGCGCCCGGCAGTGTGCAGACGCCGATCAATGCCGCGGCCAATAGAATTTCAAGATTAAGCAAACCGAAGGCGCCGAAGGCGAGCGTCTTCACCGAATGCATCACGATGCTGATTCCGGCCTTGGTGCCGACCACGCCGGCACCCTTTATACCCATCCCCAGCAAAATCGCGACCAGGATCGGACCGCCGCCGGACAGGCTGCCCGATATGACTCCATAGCCGAGGCCAAGACCGGCCGTCGCCACCGGCCCTCCGGTCAAACGGCGGTTGTGGCGCTCGAAAATCCGCCGTGCCGGCACGGCAAACAGGATGAACCCTCCAAGCAAGAAGTAGAGCGCCTTTGCCGGCAGCCAGTCATACAACGCCGTGCCAATCAACGCGCCCGCAACCGACCCGGTGAGTATGCGGCCGACAACCGGCCATTCGACGCTGTGGCGGAACACCCAGAGCCGTGACGTGCTACCCGCCAGCATGGCCACCGATATTACCGGCACGATCCCCTTGATGCCGACCAACGGCACAAGCAATGGCATCATCAGCATGCTGACACCCGATCCCGCGAGACCGCCCACGATCGAACTGAGATACGCCACCAGCGCAACCAGGATCAGGGTCGCTGTACTGATATCCGCTAGGGAGAATGCGGTTGATTCCGCCATTGTATTTATTCCGTCTACGTTTTCGCCGAAACTGGGGCCAGCGGCCGCCGCCCCCGGCATCGTTGGATAGTTTTCGCGAACAAATGACGCGGCGGTGCGCGATCACCCGGCCGCCTTTCCGATCCGCTGGGACTCGGTCAGGGTTCCTGAACGATAGCGAGGATTCGACGCAACTTGTCGGCGGCGCGCCGCTTGATGTCTTCGACGTCGCGCCCTTCCCAGTCGTAGAGACCCTTTCCCGTTTTTGCACCGAGGTCGCCGCGCGCCGCCAGGTCCAGCAACATCTGGCTCACCTGGTTGTTGTGGAACAGCGTCGGCACGATGCCGCTCTGGGACGCGGCCGTCGTGTTAAGGCCGATGATGTCCTTCTGTTCAAGCAAGCCAGTGGCGCACATCCGGGGGCCGAACATGAAGCGGCAGAAGTTATCCACATCCCGTGCCGTGCAAATGCCCTCCTGAACGAGATAAAAAGCTTCGTGCAGAATTGAATGCTGCAACCGGTTTATGACAAAACCGTTCACCGGCCGGCTGACCTCGATCGTATCCTGACCGTTTCGTTTCAGCGCCGCCTTAACGCGCTCGAACGCCGTGTCGCCGGTCTCGGCGCATCGGATCACCTCGACCATGGGAAAGGCTTCCGCCGGCTGGAAATAATGAATGCCGAGAAAATTTGCCGGATCGCGCCGCGGGTCGGCCATTTCCTGCAACGGCAGGCCGGAGGTGTTGCTGGCGATGACCGGCCCGTCGCCATAGGCCTTCTCGATCCGTTCGAAAAACGCCAGTTTGAGGCCCATATCCTCCGGGATCGATTCGATAATCAGGTCGGGCGCTGTCGCCGGCGGCTCGGCGACCACCGTTACGCCCTCGGGAATATCAACCGCCTTCGACGGGTCGCGGCTCAGCACGATCGTCGTATGCCCGCCCCGGGCGAAGGACAGCGCAATGCCGCGGCCCATCAACCCGTAACCGGCAATTAGTACAGTCTTGATATCGGTCTTGATTTCGTTTCCCATTCACCCATTCCCCTGTCCGGCCCCCTATTCCGGCGCTAGACCAGAAACCACGGCAATCCCATGCTAGAATATCGGCTCATAAGCAACCCGTAACGGAAAAGCGCGATGACTCCGGAACAAATTCTTGACCAGCCGCCAATTCGCCTGAGCCAGCCACAGCGAGAATCCTATTTCGAAAAAGGATTCCTGACCGTGGAAGGACAGGTATCGCGGGAATGGCTGGATCGGTTGCAGACGGCCACTGACGCCCTGGTTTCCGAAAGCCGCGCCGTGCCCCAATCCAACGACCGCTACGATCTGGCGCCGGAACATAGCGCGGATTACCCGCGGCCCCGGCGTATCCGCGCCGCCGTAGACCAGCATCCCGACTATTGGGCCTTCGCCAGCGCACCCGAAATGACCGATATCGTCGCCGACCTGGTCGGGCCCGACGTGAAATTCCACAGCTCCAAACTGAATTTCAAATGGCCCGGCGGCGATGAAGAGGTGAAATGGCATCAGGACATTCCCGCCTGGCCGCACTCGAATTACAGCCCGGTCACGGTCGGCGTCTATCTGGAGGATGTGGACACGGCGGAAGGACCGCTTACCGCAATTCCCGGCAGCCACGAGGGCGAGCTGTTCGATCATTTCGGCGAGACGGGCAAATGGTCCGGTTTCGTCGCCGACCGCGACCTCGCCCGCGTCGCATTGGAAATGGCCGAAGAAATGAAAGGCCCCGCCGGTACGCTGATCATGATCAACTGCCGGACCATACACAGCTCGCAGCGCAACCGGTCGGATAAGGTCCGGCCGTTGTTGCTGAATGTCTATTCATCGGCCGATGCCTTCACCTTCGGCCGGCCGCCGACGCCGACCAGCCACACCGGGGAAATCGTGCGCGGACGCCCCGCCCAATGGTCGCACAACGACCCCCGGCCCTGCCGCATTCCGCCCGATTGGGAGCAGGAAGGCTATGTCTCGATTTACGCGGCGCAGAAGCAGGAAAACCTAAGACAGACGGGATAGCCCGCACCCTAGAGGAGACGACGAAACATGGATCTCGGTTATACGGACAAAGTGGTGGTGATTACCGGCAGCGGCAGCGGCATCGGCCAGGACATGGCGGTCGCTTTTGCCCGCGAAGGCGCGCGCGTCGCGGTCAACGACATTGCCCAGGACGGCATCGACGAAACGCTGAAGATGATCGACGCGGCCGGCGGCGCCGGCCTGCCCGCCCGTTTCGACATTACCGACACCGCCGCCGCAACCGAGGCGATCGCCGCGATCGAGAAGGAATGCGGCCGTATCGACGCGTTGGTCAACAACGCGGCCGTGCTGGCCCAGCACGCGCCGTTCCTGGAAAAAACGCCGGAACAATGCGACCAGGAAATCAAGGTCACGCTGTACGGGACGATCAACTGCATGCGCGCCGTGCTGCCCGGCATGGTCGACCGCGAATACGGCAAGATCGTGAACATCGCGACCGATGCCGCCCGCGTCGGGCAGGAGCGGGAAGCCGTCTACTCCGCCGCAAAGGGCGGCGTCATCGCTTTCACCAAATCGGTCGCCAAGGAAGTCGGCCGCCACAACATCAACGTCAATGTGGTGTCCCCCGGGGCGACCAACTCGCCGATGCGCAACGCCATTCTCGACAAGATGCGCAAGAGCATGGGCGAGGAAAAGGTCGCGGCGCGCGAGCAAAAGGTACGCCGGGTCTATCCCTTGCGCCGCATCGGCGAGATGGAAGACATCAGCAATGCGGTGCTCTACCTCGCCTCGGACCGGGCGCGCCACGTCACCGGCCAGACGCTGAGCGTCAATGGCGGATTCGCGATGATTTAGGCGAAAATCGTCTTCGTTAACGTTTTGCACATGATAAGCGGCTAGACCGGTCAATTCTGAAAAACTCTTGAATAGGCCGCAAAACCGATGAGCGAAGGAACGATTGCCGAATCCCTTTGGCCATCCGCCAAAGACATGCTGCTTCCATATGACGGAACGGCGCGGCAATTGTACGTTTTGGACAATAAATCCCGCCATCTTAAAAAGGTGCTCGACCTGATCGCGAGCCAATTGAAGATCGTCCAGGTTGTGGCGCTGGATGGCGATGGCCTCCTCGGTTCAGAAGATCCCATCGAACTGGACGACTCGATCAAGCGCAAAATAGCCGCGAGCATCGATACGGACACCATGCATGGCATCTGCGGCCTGCTCCTCCCGAAAGCGCCGATATATGCCGATTTTTTCATAGATGGGTCGAATCGGAGCTTTGACGTGGAATTGTGGTTTCATGCCGATTTGCTGTTTCCGACCGATATGGCGGAAACCGACCATCAGGAAACCTTCGACAAAATCGTCAATCTTGCCAACGCGATACGCGACGACGACGCGTCCCAACGCTGCGTCCTCACGCCGCATGAAGCGGGCGATCCGCGCGATCAATTGGACGATCCCAACGTCATCGTCTGGTAGTCCCGACGCCCCCGGATAACCGGCGGCACGCCTCAACAGTGCCATAATTTCACGGTGTTATAGGTAAATCTCATGCTGACGCGCGCCTCCGCATTGGGCGGGCCGGGTGACGCATCGCCAGGGTATATGTATGAAATACCGGTGGAAAATCGGAATGATCGCAACGGCCGCGGCAAGTATGGCAGCGTTTGGAGTTTCCGGCAGTTCCGGCAGCAGCCGCACCGTCGGGCAAGCGGTCGCCGCCTTTGGCCCCGCCGCGGTCAAGCGCATGCAACCTTATTTCGCCGCCGCCGGCATCGCCTATCCGCCGCGCGAGGTGGTGCTGCTCGCCATGAAGCAGGAAATGAAGCTCGAGGTCTGGGCGCGCGGCGACGCCTCCTTCCGCCATGTAAGAACCTACCGGATCCGCAAAGCCAGCGGCCGAAAAGGCCCCAAACTGCGCGAAGGCGACTGGCAGGTCCCGGAAGGCATCTACCGGATCAGCGGCTTCAATCCGAACAGCAGCTATCACCTTTCGATGAAGCTCGACTATCCCAATGCCTTCGATCTGACCCATGCGCGGCGCGAGGGCCGTAGCCAGCCGGGCACCAATATCTTCATTCACGGCAAGGCCGCGTCGGTCGGCTGTCTCGCCATGGGCGATCCGGCGATCGAGGAATTATTCGTGCTGGTGGCCGAGACCGGCCGGCGCAAGACACGCGTGGTCATCGCTCCACATGACCCACGTCACCGCCCGCTCACCACCGCGGAGCGGCATTTGCCAGATTGGACACCGGAGCTGTACCGGCGGATCAGCGCGGCCTTCCACCCCTTCCAGCGCGCCCGTAGCCACCGGACGGCCGGCAACCGCTAGCCCGGCCCCCGAGACCGCCTCAGCCCACCACGACCGGCGCAACCGAGTCCAGGATCCAACGCGCCGTGGCGGTCACGCGGGCATCCGATTGCTGCTGCCCCATCACCTGCAAGCCCACCGGCAGTCCACCGACGCTCAGCATAGGTACCGTCACCACCGGCGCGAACAGCATGGAGCTCGGGTAATTAAAGACGGCGTTGCCGGTCGGGCGCGGCGCCAGCGGCTGTCCCGGCGTGTCGCCGGGCCACAGCGGCGCCGGCCCCGGGCAGGCAAGCGTGATCGCCGCATCGGCAATCGGCGCCAACCGCGTATGAATGATCTGCGCCGCTTCACGCGCCAGCAGGGCCAGACGATAATCCTCGACGCTCATCGCTTCGGCCTTTGCCAATATCGCCTTGGCACGGTCGCTGACGCCCTCCGGATGCTCGTCGACAAGATTGCGCTGCGCCCAGCGGTTTTCCCAACCGGTGATGGCGCTGCAGACCGCGCTCGCGTCGCTGATCGCCTGCTCCAGCGCATCGACTGACGCGTTGTCGCGGCGACGCAGCAGCGTGACGCCGGCTCCTTGCAGCGTCTCCAGAAAAATCTCCAGGGCGGTTTTACTGGCGTCGTCGAGGTTCGCCCACCCTTCGGTCTCCAGGACCATCAGACGCTGCGGCCGCACCGCCGCGGGCGGCGACGTCGGGCCGAGCAGGCCCGAAGCGCCGCGGTCGCCCCCGGCCCGCTGCGCGATCTCAATCGCCACTTGCCACATATCCTCGATGCAGCCCGCATGCACGCCATGGGTGCTCATGCTGGTCGCCTGGCGTTCGCCCCGGTTAATGCCGCCCTGGGACGGTTTCAGGGCGACGTTGCCGCAGAATCCCGCGGGACGGATGATCGAGCCGCCGACCTGCGTGCCGATCGCCGCCGGCACCATGCGGGACGCAACCGCGGCCGCCGAGCCGGAAGATGAACCGCCTGGTGTGCGCGCGGGATCGAAAGGATTGGTGGTCGCCCCCGGATGCGATCCGCCCAGCTCCGCCGTCACCGTCTTGCCGAACACCACGGCGCCCGCCTGTCGCAACGCCCAGACCGCCGCGTTGTCGCGCTTCGGGAAATTACCGCGATAGGCGTCGCACCCCATCTGCGTCGGCATGTCTTTTGTCTCCAGCAGGTCCTTGATGGCGATTGGCATGCCGTCGATGGCGGAAAGCGGCCGGCCGGCCTGCCAGCGCGCGGTGCTGGCATCGGCGGCCTCGCGCGCCGCCGCCTCGTTCAACGCGGCGAATGCCTTGATCGTCGGTTCCCGCGCGTCGATCGTCTCGATACAGCGGTCCAGATAGGCGCGCGGCGTATCGGACCCGTCGCGAAAAGCCGGGATTGCATCGTGAAAGGTGAGCGCCTTGAATTCGCGCGGATCGTATTTTTCCGGTGTCGTCGCGGTCATGTCGTCGTCTCCCTCTGGCATCTTGACCCCAGACGATATCACCACCGCGAAACCGGCGATACCGCGCCTTGGCCTGCGCCCGCACCCGCTGCATGATACAGCGGATCAGGCGAGGTAAGGTGGCCATGAAGATTTGCATATTCGGCGCCGGCGCGGTGGCTGGTCTTGCCGGCGCGCGCATGGTGCGCGGCGGCGTTACGGGTATTTCCTTCGTCGCGCGCGGCCCGCATTTGGCCGCCATGCGCGAGTCCGGCCTCACCGTGCGGGAACCGTCGGGCGAATGGACCGTCGCGGTCGACGCCACCGACGACACCGCGATGCTGGGTGTGCAAGACATCCTCATCCTGGGCCTGAAAGCGCATACGGTGAGCGCCGCCCTGCCGCAGATTACGCCGCTGATCGGCGAAAAGACGGTCGTGGCACACACGGTGAACGGCATCCCCTGGTGGTACTTTCACGCGCTGCCGGGCGGCGTACAGGACACGACCTTGGAATGCATCGATCCGGGCGGATTGATCCGGCGGACCATCGGTCCGGAAAAGGCGCTCGGCTGCGTCGTCTACATCGCCTGCAATATTCCGGAGCCGGGTGTCATCGAGCACAACCGCGGCCGCGCCAGCTACATCTTCGGCGAGCCGGATGGCAGCCGCAGCGCGCGCGCCGAGACCGTCGCGGCGCTGTTCGACGCCGCCGGGATTGAACATGAAATTACGGAAGACATCCGCGCCGTCGTCTGGGACAAGCTTTGGGGCAATCTGACCGGTAATCCGATGAGCCTGCTCTGCGGGGCGCCGTGCGACGCGCTCGCACGGGACCCGGGCGTGCGGCGCGTGATGGGGCAAATGATCGCCGAGGCGCAGGCGGCGGCGCGCGCCGGCGGCGCCGAACTGGACGTCGATATCGAGGGCAAGCTCGATACGTTCGAGCGGCTCGGCCCGATCAAGACGTCGATGCTGCAGGACTTCGAAGCCGGCAAGACGATCGAGTTGGATGCCCTGCTCGGCGTCATCATCGAACTCGGCAAAAAAGCGGGCATCGAGACACCGGTTTGCGATCTGGTCTACACGCTGACCCGCATGAAGGCGGTTACCGCCGGGTGCTACGCACCGCCGGGCGGCTGATCGGAAAGCGGGACTCGCGCAGCCTCAGCGGAAATCGAAACCCAGCGTCTTCAGATGCTCCCGCAGCTTGTCGCGCAGCGGCGGGTTGAATTTCTTGTCCATGTCGTGGGTCCAGGAATCCGGCGTGGTCTCGACACCCTTCGACGTGTAGTGCGCCGAGAGTTCGGCGTCATAGTCGTCGAGCGCGCCCAGCGCGGCGGCGCGGTCGTAGCGTTCCCGATGAACCATCGAGTCGAAATCCATGCGGGGCTTCTGTGGCGGCGCCTGATCCGGCCAGCCGAGACACATGCCAAAGACGCAATAGACGCGCGGCGGCATGTCGAGAATGCGCGCCACCTCGACCGGGTTGTTGCGCACGCCGCCGATCATGACGCCCTTCAGGCCGAGCGAGTCCGCGGCGAGATAGGCCGCCATCCCCGCAAGCGACGCATCGATGCTGGCGACAAGGCCCATCTCCATGTTGTTGTCGTCGATCGTATGGCCGTTTCGCTTCAAGGCGTCCTCGATCCGCGTGATGTCGGCGCAGAAAGCCAGAAACACCGGCGTTTCCGCCACGTGCCGCTGATTGCCCGTGGTCACCGACAATTGCTTCTTGGTCTCCTCATCTCGCACCACGATGACAGTATAGGACTGGATGTTGGACGAGGTCGGCGCGCGGAATGCGGCTTCGAGCACCGCATCGATCATGGCGTCGTCGACCGGCTTGTCGCTGTATTTACGGACGCTGACCCGATTGTGCAGCACCTCGATGGTTTCGCTGGTAACGGTCCTCCGTGCGGCGGGAGGCGAAGGGTCATTCGGCATGGCGGTCGTTTCCCGATCTGTTTGTCTTGCGGTTAAGCATCATCGAAGGCGCCATCTCGGGCACCTTGATTCGCTATTCGTTCAGGGCGTTCGTGCCGCGGATCGTTGCGCCCATGAAGATACGGCCGATCATGCTTTCAAGACAATGCAGAACATTCGACCCGGCGCTCGGTCAAAACAGACTGCCCTGCACCGGCGGTTCCGGCGGCGACTCTTCATCCGGCTCCGCGCGCGCCAGGACCGACGGGTCGTCGTTGCGCACATTATTGACAAGCGTGGTCACCGGATAGAAATCCAGCGCGCCCGCAAAGGGACGCATGAGCGGCGCGGCCTCTTGCGGGTCCTCGGCAGCAAGCCAGCAGTCGTAGTCGGCCGAGTCGAGAATGACCGGCATGCGGTGATGCAGTTCGGCGATCACATCGGCGGCGTCCGTGGTTACGATGGTGCAGCTTTCGATCTCGCTGCCATCCGGCGACAGCCAATTCTCCCACAAGCCGGCAAAGGCGAAGGGCGCGCCATCCGGCAAGGCGATCCGCCACGGCTGTTTTCCACCCTTGCCGTCTTTCGTCCACTCATAAAACCCGTCCGCGGCGATCAGGCAGCGGCGGCGGCGAAACGCGGCGCGGAAGGCCGGTTTTTCCGCGACCGTCTCGGCGCGCGCGTTGATCATGCGGCTGCCGATGGCGGCATCCTTGGCCCAGCTCGGGATCAATCCCCAGCGAAACGCGGTGAAGGACCGTCCGGCCCCGTCCGGCCCGGCGCGGACGGCGAAGATATCCTGCGTCGGCGCGATGTTGTACCGCGGCGGCAGATTGGGCAGCGCATCGATCTGGAAAAGATCGCGCAGCGCATCGATCGGCGTGGTCAGGCTGTACCGTCCGCACATGAGATGCATAATGCCAGCGGCCGGCCACCGGCCGCCAGCACTTTAGATCTGCTCTAATTAAATTAGGGCCGCCGCACCGGCGCGAATCGGAGAGCATACGCCATGCAACATCACACCGTCCGGGTATGGCCGTCGGCCGACTACCACAAGCGCGAAGAAGAACTCGCGTGGAAACTGGCTGCTGTCGCCGTGGACGATGCACCCCTCGGGCCGGCCGTGGTGGAAATGGTCGGCAACCGGATCATCGACGACGCGGCGGTCGCGATCGCCGCGATCAATCGGGCTCCCGTGGCGGCGGCGCGGGCCCAGGCGCTGGCCCATCCAAGGCCCGGCGGCGCCACCGTGCTGGGGCTAACGCCGGAGACACGGGTGCATGCGGAATGGGCGGCCTGGGCCAACGGCGTCGCGGTTCGCGAGCTGGATTTCCACGACGCCTTCCTCCTGCTCGAATACGGCCACCCGGGCGACAATATTACGCCGATGATCGCCGTCGCCCAGCAAATGGGCTGCGACGGTGCGGCGCTGATCCGCGGCATCGCCACTGCCTATGAGATCCATATCGACCTGATGAAGGCGATCGATCTGCATTCGCACAAGATCGACCATGTGGCCCATACGGGCGCGGGCGCCGTGGCCGGCATCGGCGCGATGCTGGGCCTGCCGGTCCCGGTGATCTACCACGCGATTAATCACACGGTGCATGTCTGTTGCGCCACCCGGCAGTCGCGCAAGGGCCAGATATCGTCCTGGAAGGCGGCGGCGCCGGCGCATTCGAGCAAGGTCGCCGTCGAGGCGGTCGACCGGGCGATGCGCGGCGAGACCAGCCCGGCGCCGATTTACGAAGGCGAGGACGGCCTCATTGCCTGGCTGCTCGCCGGGCCGAATGCCGAATACAGCGTGCCCCTGCCCGAGCCCGGCGAGCCGAAACGCGCCATGCTCGACAGTTTCCCGAAGGAACATTCCGCGGAATACCAGGGCCAATCGATGATCGACCTGTGCTTCCGCCTGCGCGACCGCCTCCCCGACCTCGGCGAAGTCTCGGAAATCGTCGTCCATACCAATAACCACAGCCACGCGGTGATCGGCAGCGGCGCCAACGACCCACAGAAATACGCGCCGGATGCCTCGCGCGAAACGCTCGACCATTCCCTGCCCTACATCATGGCGGTGGCGCTGGAAGACGGCCGGTTTCACCACGAAGATTCCTACACGCCGGAGCGCGCGCACCGGCCGGAGACGATCGCCCTGTGGAAAAAGATCCGGACGGTCGAGGATCCGGAATGGGAGCGCCGCAGCGTCACCACGGTTCCGGAGGACAAGGCGTATGGCGGCCGCGTCGAGATCACGTTGGACTCGGGCGAGAAAATCGTCGACGAAATTGCGGTCGCCGACGCCCACCCCCTTGGCGCCCGGCCGTTCCAGCGCCCGGACTATGTGGAAAAATTCGAGACGCTGAGCGAGGGCATCGTCAGTAGCGCGGAGCGGCAGCGCTTCATCGCCGCAGTCGAGGGGCTATCCGACGCGCCCGCCGCGGCTTTAGCAGGGCTCGCCGTGACGGTCGACGAGATCGCCCTTGAAGCGGCTGAGCCGGACGGTAAGGGTATTTTCTAAAGCATCGGGTTCGACCTATTCTTTCACCGCCCGAAGCACCGCGGTCGTTTCCTTGACCACATTGTTGCGTTCGCGGATCGCCAACAGCAGCTCGGTTTCCGTGATTGTCTTCATTTCGAGCTTGCTGTGCCAGATCGGCTCGAGCAGGAGTTGCTTCGACTCGATCGCGAAATCGACACCGATCATCAGCGCGATCGGCGAATTGGCCTTCTTGTCGCGAATCCATTCCTCGCATTGACGGCGCGACAGCATGGCCAGCCCTTCCAGCGTCACCGCGCGGACATGGGTCGGATCATTGAGAAAATCGTCGTGGCGCGGATGCGGCACGACGATGGTGACCCGGGCGTCATGCCGGCACACCCGATAGATCTCGCCGATAATACGGAAATACGTCTCGGTGGCCGCGCCGAGGTGTTCCAGCACGTGGCTCATATAAATTTCGTCCGCCGAGTCGTCCGGCCACGGCCAAGGAATTTGCTCCAAATCGACGATCTCGTCCGGCGCGCAGTCGGCGAACCGGTCGACATTGATGAAGCCATCGCGCTTGTTGAAGCCGCAGCCGAGATTAATTCGCATGGTGCCTCCGAACCCGCACGAACCGGCAGTCAAACAGCAAATTCAAGGCGTTCATGACGGTCCTCCCGGCCCCGCGCCAAGCGTTGAAGGGCGATTCGGCCAACGGCATTAACGATTTATGGCTAGACAGCCTTCTCATATTTAGTTAGGCATATTTAGTATCACACCTACAAGTTAGACACGACATCTTGTGGTTATCCACATCATTATTTCCACAAGCAGTGGATAATCTGGCGACAGGAGGCGAATAGTGGACGGATCCGACGTATCGGCGCGGGAAAACGTGCCTGTGGACAAATTGTTGACGAACAGGCAATCGACTGTGGAAGCGCTGCTGGACCCGGTGTCCGGCGAATCGCCGAAAAGCTCGGATCTAAGCTACCGGCGCCAGAACGAACGCGGCGTCGAGGTCGTCATCGACCCGGCACACGACGCCCGCCTGACCGAATTCGGCAAGAACACCCTGTCGGACCGCTATTTGATGCCGGATGAAGACTATCAGGATTTGTTCGCCCGGGTTGCCATGCATTTCGCCGACGATTCGGCGCATGCGCAGCGGCTCTACGACTATATGGGCCGGCAATGGTTCATGCCGTCCACGCCGATCCTGTCCAATGGCGGCACCAATCGCGGCCTGCCGATTTCATGTTTTCTCAACGAGGCGACGGACAGCCTTCGCGGCATCGTCGGGCTCTGGAACGAAAACGTCTGGCTTGCCGCGCGCGGCGGCGGAATCGGCAGCTATTGGGGCAATCTGCGCTCGATCGGCGAGCGGGTCGGCCACAACGGCAAGACATCGGGCGTGGTGCCCTTCATCCGCGTCATGGACTCGCTGACCCTGGCGATCTCGCAAGGCTCGCTCCGGCGCGGCAGCGCGGCGGTCTATCTGCCGATCGACCATCCGGAGATCGAAGAATTCATCGAGATCCGGCGCCCGACCGGCGGCGACCCGAACCGCAAGGCGCCCAACCTACATCACGGCATCCTGATTTCCGACGCGTTCATGCGAGCGGTCGAAAATGAAGAGGAATGGGCGCTGCTCAGCCCAAAGGACCGCACGGTACAGCGCAAGGTTTCGGCGCGAGACCTGTGGATTCGCATGCTGACGGCACGGGTCGAAAACGGCGAGCCGTACATGATCTTCATCGATCATGTGAACCGGGCGATGCCGGAACATCACAAGCTCGCCGGGTTGGAGGTCAAGACGTCGAATTTGTGCACCGAGATCACCCTGCCGACCGGCATCGACAAGGATGGCGCGCACCGCACCGCGGTCTGCTGTATTACCTCGCTCAACCTAGAATCCTACCAGGAATGGGAGGACCATCCGCGGTTCATCGAGGACGTCATGCGCTTTCTCGACAACGTGCTGCAGGACTTCATCGACAACGCGCCGGACGACTTCGAACGCGCGACCTACTCGGCAATGCGCGAACGATCCGTCGGTCTCGGCGTGATGGGGTTTCACTCCTTCCTGCAAAAGCTCGGCATTCCGATGGAAGGCGTGATGGCGAAGGTCTGGAACAAGCGGATGTTCAAGCATATCCGCGACCAGGCGGACGCAGCGTCCGTTACGTTGGCGAAAGAACGCGGCGCCTGCCCGGATGCGGCGGAGTACAATATCCAGGAACGCTTCTCGAACAAGATGGCGGTCGCGCCGACCGCCTCGGTCTCGATCATTTGCGGCGGCGCGTCGCCCGGCATCGAGCCGATCGCGGCGAACAGCTATACCCACAAAACGCTGTCCGGATCCTTCAACGTGCGCAACAAGTACCTGAAAGCCGTGCTCGCCGAAAAAAGCCGGGACGACGACGAGACATGGTCATCGATCACCACGAAAGAAGGATCGGTGCAGCATCTCGATTTCCTCAGCGAAGAGGAGAAGGCGGTTTTCCGGACCGCGTTCGAGATCGACCAGCGCTGGATCATCGAACACGCAGCCGACCGCGCGGAGTTCATTTGCCAGGCGCAATCGGTCAACGTGTTCCTGCCCGCCGACGTTCACAAACGCGATCTGCACCAGATTCACTTCCAGGCGTGGAAGAAAGGGGTGAAGACGCTTTACTACTGCCGCTCCAAATCGCTCCAGCG
>CAJHYV010000298.1_pt1 | contig 26823 bp, 25 predicted proteins | sample 9198851 | NCBI WGS metagenome assembly CAJHYV01 (sample SAMEA7708375, study PRJEB35096) | sediment metagenome | biome: marine neritic benthic zone biome [ENVO:01000025]; feature: sediment [ENVO:00002007]; material: shallow marine sediment [ENVO:03000034] sea grass bed [ENVO_01000059] ...
ATGTCGGCGGCTTTACCTCGCTGGTCTATCTGAGCGGCATGATCACCGGACTGTTCGCGGGCCCGTTGATCGCCCGGCTCGGCTCGATCCGCCTGTCGCAATGCCTGCTGCTCATGATCGCCGCGGGCATCGCGGTGTTCGACATCGCGACGCCGCTTGCCGCACTGATTGGCGCGATGGCCATCGGCATCGGAACCGGGCCGATGAACCCGGTCAGCACGCATCTCCTGGCGCGCACCACGCCGCCGCGCTGGCGGGCGTTTACGCTGTCGGTCAAGCAGGCGGGAACGCCCGGCGGCGGCATGCTGGCCGGCGTGGTGATCCCGCCGCTGGTGATCGCCTTCGGCTGGCAGATCGCGCTGACCAGCGTCATTGTCGGCGCGCTGGCGGTGGCGCTACTGCTGCAGGCAGCCCAGCCCCGGCTCAGCGCGGACCGTCAATCCGATCGCCCAGCCGTCCGCCTGTCCCTGATCCGACCGCTTCGCGTCGCCCTGTCGAGCCCGCCGCTTCGCGCCGTCAATTTCATGGGATTCGCGTTTGCGGGCGCGCAGGTGACGCTCGCCTCCTACATGGTGGTATTCTTCGCCGAGGAGATCGGCATCGCGTTCGCCGCCGCCGGGCTGCTTTACGCGGTGTTCAGCGGCTTCGGCATCCCGATCCGCCTCGTCTGGGGCGTCATCGCCGAGCGCTGGGTCGCGTCGCGCACCATCCTGATCCTGACCGGTATCGCCATGATCGGCTGCTTCATCGCCATCACCCAGGTCACCGCCGCCTGGAGCACCGCGGCGCTGGTCGGGCTATCCGTCCTGTTCGGCATCAGCGCGAATGGCTGGGTCGGGCTCTATTTCGCCGAGATCGTCCGGCTGGCCCCGGAAGACGCCGTCGCCGACGCCAGCAGCGGCAGCCAGTTCTTCTCCTATGGCGGGATCATGGTGACGCCGATTGTCTTCGGCACGATGGTCGCCTTCACCGGCGGCTATTCGATTCCCTTCACTATGCTGGCCGGGCTGTGCGGGGTGGCCTTGCTCTATCTGTTGGTGGCGCGGGAGGCGCCGGACGTCGGCAACGGCGCTTGATACGCATCAACGCGCGAGGCCGGAAAGTGCAGTGCACTCATCACCACACAACAGTGTCGAACCAGCGGGAGGCTCTCGATGGTAAAGGTATGGATCCACAATCCGGGCGGAACGGAGCCACTGCTCCTAACCGAGATGACGATGCAGGACTGCGTAACGCAGTTCGATCTGGAAGAAGCCGAATACATGCAAGCACTCGGCGCGCATCCGCCGACCGTACCGGCCCCCGGCCCGCTCGGCGCCGACCCCGACCCGGAGCTGGTGGTGTTCGAGGTTCTGTCCGACGAACGGACCGCGCGGGTCAAGCCGGGCTACTACGCCTCGCACATGACCGCCGACACCGTGCAGGAGCTGATCGGCGAGGAGTGAGGCGGCGACAGCCGCGCGCGGCGCGACACAGAGAGACCGATCCGCGCGATCGGTCTACACTGCAGGCAGGTCTTGACCACGGGCATGGGTCGCATCCGCAATGGACGCCATCGAACTCATCGAAGAGATAGATACGCCGATCCATTCCGACCGGATGACGGAGCGTGTCGCGCACGCCCTCGCCGCAGACCCGCGCTTCAACCTGGAATTTCCGAAGTTGGAGTCCGACCGCCACTACTGCCTGCGATCGCTCGGTTGGGTCGGGCAATTCGGCGTCGAGGACACCCTTATTGTCGTCGCTCCCCGTCATCCGGAGGCTAATATCTTCGACATGCTCGATACTGCCTACGGCCTGAGGCCGTCTCGCGTGTTCGAGCGCAACCGCGCCACCATGGCGTTCGGCGAGATTTTTCAGCGTGCCGCCGCCATTCTTGCGGACGAGGCGCAGGATCGGATTCATCGCGGCCTGTATCGGCGTCACGTCCAACACGCCGAGGATTTGTGCTTCGCCCCAAGCCCGGTCCGCGGCCCGCTGGCCACCCTGTTCCATCAGGACCCCTATCTGCGTTGCCGCTATGACGACAACACCGCGATTTTGCAAGACAATCAGATCCTGCTTTGGGCACTCCATGCGGCGTCAAAGGCCCGACTGAACTGCGAAGATGTTGCGCGGAAGATGCTATGTGGTTATCGCGCTTTGGCAGGGTCCCTCGACCTGACCGACGAGATCGCGAATTACTGTTTCGACCAATTCTATCGCCGTCTCGCCACGGAACACCGGTCCCTGCACGGTCTCTGCCGCCTGATCCTGGAACATACCGGACCCGCGCTGCCGGCCGGGGCGGCGAAGTTCGTACCTTTCGCGATCTACATGCCGACGCTGTTCCGGGCCTTCGTCGTGCGGTGGCTGAAAGCCAACCTGCCGGACAAATACAAGATCCGGCCGCGCTACACAGCCCGCCTGCAACCAAACGCCATGCTCGAGTTTCGTGCCGACATCGTCATCGAAGCCAGGGCGCTGGGACGGCCCTTAATGGTGCTGGACACGAAATACCAAAATGAAGCCGAACCGCCGAAGGAAGATGTGCAACGGGCTGCCGCTTCCGCGGTCGACTTTGGCGTGGTAGAGGCGACCCTCGTCTATCCGTCAGCGCCACAGAATAATTCCCCAATGCAAATCGGCGCCATCTCTGTCCGGTCCGCGGGCTTCGATCTTGATCGCCCCCTGGCCGACGCTGGCAATGATTTCCTTAAACAAATCCGTCTGACGGTTTAAATCTTCGATCATTGTCACGTCATTCCCATCCAAATCGATGATTACCCACGGATGGATATTCGGCTATACTTCGGGGACCGACGGTCGTAACCGGTATCAGACCGTTGCGGCTGTGAGCAGCACCATTGATCCGCTGGATTGCCCCGACAAGGTTGCGTGGCCCGAAATGCCGGATTCAATTATCAACTGCTTTGTTATCCTGGAATCGTCCAGCCTAAGCGGGAGCCGGCTTCGTCTGCGGTTCGCACCGGATGTCTTTGATATCAATCGTCAAGATCCCATTTTGCAAATAGCGGTCCATCTAACCGCCGACATGGACAAGGCCGGACAAAAGATTTCAACCCTCAACGAGGGATTAGTCGACGATATCGTCGTGGATGACTCCGCCTTGTCGATCTCCGTCGAGCACTTGGATGCGCCGATCCGTTTCGAGGGATCGGTAACATGGGATTGCCAAGGCTATGTGACATCTGACTACATCGCAGCGATCAAGGATGACGCGCTCGTTCAAGAGGAGCAGAACAAGCAAATCGTTCATCTTCGCCGAACGATTGATCGGGCCCTGCGATTCATCGACCGAACGATCGATCGGATCGAGAAGAAACAGGAGCTGACCCACTCCCGGAACTCGGACTATGCAGAGCAGATTCAACTCCTGCGCGGCGCCCGTCGGCACTTGGCGGACGACTAGCTTGCGGAGTAGCCGCAGGCGGTGATTGCGCGCAGGCAACCCGATACTGTAGAAAATAGCCGGCCATTCGGCCCTGCCGGCATCGACGCCCGCCGCTCCGGCACCGCAATATCGCTACAATTTGGGAATTTGAGATGAGTTACCAGCATATCGACGTACGGCCCCTGTCGGGCGCCATGGGGGCCGAAGTTTCCGGTGTCGACCTGTCCTCGGATCTCGACGAAACCGTGGTCACCGAAATTCGCGCGGCGTTCCTGGAGCATCTTGTGATCTTCTTCCGCGACCAGGATATCTCCGACGACGACCTGGCGCGGTTCGGGCGAAATTTCGGCGAGCTGGCGGCGCTGCCGCCGCATCGTCAGTTTCCCGGCAAGTTTCCGGAGCTTCTCGTCGTCGACAAGAAACCCGAGGATAAGCTGAATTTCGGATGGGAGTGGCATACCGACACGAGCCATCTGGAAGTGCCAACGCTGGGCTCGGTCCTGGTAGCGAAACTGGTGCCGCCGGTCGGCGGGGATACGCTGTTCGCCAATCAGTACATGGCCTATGAGTCGCTGTCCGACGGCATGAAGGCGCTGCTCGACGGGATGCGCGCGGTGCATTCGAACGGCCGTATCCTGCGCACCCTGGCCGAGGAAAGCCTGCCGGCACGGGGCACAGAGGCCGCCTCCGCCGCCTGGGCCGAAATGTCGACCACCCATCCGGTCGTGCGCACCCATCCCGAAACCGGGCGCAAGGCGCTGTATGTCAACACGATGCATACCGAGCGGCTGGAAAACATGTCGGTGGAAGAGAGCCAGCCGCTGCTGCAGTTCCTTTACGAGCATTCGACGCGGCCCGAACTGACCTGCCGCTTCCGGTGGCGCGAAGGTTCGATCGCGTTTTGGGACAACCGGTGCTGCCAGCACCTGGCGCTGAACGACTATCACGGCCATCGGCGGTTGATGCATCGCGTCCAGGTGAAAGGCACGCGGCCCGCCTGACCGGGTCGGCGCGACCGCTTTTAGGAGCGGCGCAGCGATGAGCCATGTCATGGCCGCCATGCGGCATAGCGTCTTATTATTTTATATGAGCGACTCCACGGAACATCAAAGGCCCGGATTTCCACGCCATCGCTTGATCGGTTTGCTAGCCGGTCCGATTATCGCCGCGGCCGTCTTGGCGAGCCCGGCGCCCAGCGGGTTGTCACCGCAGGGTTGGTGGATCGCCGCAATCGGCCTCTGGATGGCGGTTTGGTGGATGACCGAAGCCTTGCCGCTGGCCGCCACGGCGATGATGCCTCTGATACTTTTCCCCATCCTCGATATCCGCAGCATCGAGGCAACCACGCCCTCCTATGCCCACCCCCTGATATTTCTTTTCCTCGGCGGTTTTCTACTGGCCCGTTCGATGCACGTTTGGGGCCTGGACACACGACTCGCGCTCAACGTCCTGCGCTTCGCCGGATCGAGCCCGCGTCGCGTCATCGGCGGGATCATGGCGGTCACCGCATTTCTCAGCATGTGGGTCAGCAATACCGCAACGGCGATGGTCATGCTGCCGATCGGCCTATCGATCGTGACGACGCTCGTGCGGCACGACGCAAAACATGCGGACAACATCGCGCCCGCCCTGCTTCTCGGCATCGCCTATGCGGCGACCATCGGCGGCATGGGAACCATCATCGGAACCCCGCCCAACGCCCTGTTCGTGGCGTTCATGGCCAAGTCTTATGGCATCGAGATCAGCTTCATCCGGTGGATGTCGATCGGCGTGCCCCTGTTATTGATCCTGTTGCCGCTCGCCTGGTTTGTTTTGACCCATCTGACCTTCCGCGTCAGCGGTCAGGAGGTGGTTCAGGCCGCTACGGCCATCAGAGAGAAACTTGCCGCGCTCGCGCCGATCTCCCGAGCCGAGCGTATGGTCGCCTGCGTGATGATGCTGGTAGCGGCGTTCTGGATATTGCGACCGCTGATCGTCTCCGCGTTGCCTTGGCTGCGCCTCTCCGATGCGGGTATTGCGATGAGCGGCGCGCTGATGCTTTTCCTGTTGCCGGTCGACCTCAAACACGGGCGCTTTCTCCTCTCATGGAAGGAGGCGGCGGCCATTCGCTGGGATGTGCTGATATTGTTTGGCGGCGGCCTGGCGCTCGCCTCGGCGATTGGCGAGTCCGATCTGGCCGATTGGATTGGGAATCAGTTGAGCGGGTTGCAGGCCCTGCCCCTGTTCCTATTGCTCCTGGCAATTGGGACACTGTTGGTCTTCATCGGCGAATTGGCCAGCAACACCGCGATGGCGGCGGTTTTTCTGCCGGTGGCCGGTGCGGCGGCGCTGCGCATGGGCGAGCCGGCGTTTCTGCTCACCCTGCCAGTCGCCCTCTTTGCCACGCTCGGCTTCATGCTGCCAGTGGCCACCCCGCCGAACGCCGTCATCTTCGGTAGCGGCGTAGTTAAGATGCGCCACATGCTCCGGGCCGGCATCATTCTCGACATTGTCGGAATCGTCGTGGTCGCCTTGGCCGTTCTGACTCTGGGCGAATGGGTACTGGCTCCGGGCTAGGGTTCGACCAACCCAGCCGGCACCGGAGGGCACTCTCCCTAAGCGTCCTGCGGCACCGCGCCGTCATGGCGAGCGCAAAATTCCAGAACCCGCGCCGTGCAGGTCTTCGGATACAAGAGTTGCACCATGTGGAACCCGGTCGGAAAATGAACGATTTCGAAATCGGCAAGCTGGGATTTGAGCATCGCTTCCTGAGCGTCGCTGGTGATTTGTCCCGCCGTTGGATAAAGACCCAAAACCGGGCATTTCACCGCCGGCAGAAAACTCGACGCATCGGCGCCGTTGACCAGCGCCGACATGGCGACCTGCACATCCGCGTCGCCCTTGATGAACTCTTCGACATACCAATCGAACAGGCCCGGCTCTTCATCGGCGGGGAGCCGCGTACCGCGCGTCGTGGCCTCGACCCAATCGCGGATGCCGAGTTCCCGCATCGCCTCGACGCGGGATCCGTGCCCCATCGCATAACGCTGCTTCATGGCTTCTTCGATGAACACCGGCGTCGCCACGAGGGTCAGCGTCCTGACGCGCCCGGGATGGCGGGCGGCGAGCGCGAGGCCGAGGATGCCGCCCATCGACTCACCACTATAATGGACGCTCTCCGTCCCAAGATGATCGAGCAGCGCCAACAGGTCGCCGACCAGCGCGTCCAGCGTGATGTCGCGCGCCAGGTCGAGCCGCCCGGCCGAACGGCCGAGGCCGCGCATGTCGGGCCGGATCACCTTGTAGAAGCGCGACAGATACGGGACCCAGCGATACCAGAAACGCCCCGACCGTCCGTTGCCGTGCTGCAGTAACAAGTAGGGCCGCTCGTCCCACGGATCGGTGAAATCGTCGATCTCATAATGGATCGCAATATCGGATGATCTCTGCAATTCGGGCATCGCGGAATCCTGTTCGAGGCCGGGGCGCATGGGTCAAAGTCGCCGCCAGCCTATCCTGTCGGTAAAACAGCGGGCAAGACGGGCGTCTCGTTCCGGCAAGTCCGTCAGTCCAATTGCTGTCGCTTTCGGTTTGCGCCAGTGTAATATTTCAGTGGATTTCGACACGAAAGCGGGACCGCCCACGTCCATGGCCAGACGCAAACCCAAGCGCTTGAAGCCGCTGCGGCGCCCGAAGGATATTCAACAAGCCTTGAAGCTCGCCGTCCGCCATCACGGCGCGGGACGGCTGTCCCAGGCCGAGGCCCTTTATCAGCAGATCCTGCAGGCGGAGCCCGAGAATGCCGTTGCCCTGCACCTGCTGGGCGTCGTCGCCCATATGCAGGGCGACAATGAAACCGCCTACGACCTCATCACCGGGGCGCTCGCCATCGATCCAAGTTACGCCGCCGCGCACGGCAATCTCGGCCAAGTACTGCAGGCGCAGGGCCGGCTGGAGGAGGCGCTCACCAGTTTCAACACCGCCGTTATCCTCGCTCCGTCGCTCGCGGAATCGCACAACAATCTGGCAACGCTCCAGAAGGATCTGGGGCGGTTGGACGATGCGATCGAAAGCTATCGAATGGCCATCGCACTGCGGCCGGACTTCGCCGAAGCGTATTGTAACTACGGCAGCGCGCTCCAGGAATTGCGCCGGCCAGCCGACGCCCTGGACTGCTTTCAACAGGCGCTCGCCCTGCGGCCCGACTTCGCGGACGCCTACAGCAATCAGGGCGGTGCGCTGCGCGAGTTGGGACGCATCGACGAGGCCGTGGCCAGCTACCGGCAAGCGCTCAAGCTCGCGCCGGATGACGCGAGCGCGCAAGCCAATCTGGCCGGCCTCTATATCAGCGGTCTGGAGGATCCGGTGCTCGCCATCCGCGAGAGCCAAAAGGGCTTGGCCTTATTGCGCCGGAGCGAATTCGGCGACGCGCAACAAGATAGGGCCATCGCCCGATTCACGACCACCGGCATGCCTCTGTTCCGCCTCAAGCATGACGTGCAGCAGGCGGACTATCTCCGATCCATCGGACACGACGTTGCCGGGCTCGCGGAATTTCGCGATGCCGGGCACGCGATCCTGGAGCGAGACCAGAGCGAGGCGACCGGTCCGGACGATGCACCGCAGACGATTCGCCTGAGCCGCGACGAAGCCCTGTCCCTGCTGCCCTATTTGCAGGCAGAGACTATCCATCGCATGCCGGATATTCCGGGCGGCGTCATCAATCCCGAAAACGATTGGCGCGAATTGCAGGTGCAATTCCTGCGCAGCGCGAACGAGATTATTTATATCGACAATTTCCTATCGCCCGAGGCGTTGTCAGCATTCCAGGATTTCAGCCTAATATCGAAGGTGTGGCTCAAAGAATACTCGAATAAATACCTTGGCGCATTTTCGGATCAAGGATTTATTAGTCCACTTCATTTCCAATTGGCGCGCGAATTGAAAGAAAACATGCCGGGAATATTTGGCGAATGCCCGCTTGGAAGGTTCTGGGGATTTAAATACGACTCCACACTCGGCAAAGGTATCAATGTTCATGCCGATTTTGCTTTGGTGAACCTCAATTTCTGGATCACGCCGGACGAATACAATCTCGACCAGAATTCGGGCGGGCTAAAGGTATATGACGTGCCCTCCCCGGCCAACTGGCACTTCAGGGCATACAATGAAGAAAAAGAGGAAATATACAAATTTATCGAAAGCAAAAATGCAAATTCTGTAAACATAAACCACAGATGTAATCGCGCTGTTCTATTCAATTCCGCATATTTTCATGAAACCGATGAAATAAAATTCAAAGACGATTACGTAGGTCGCAGAATAAATATCACCTATCTATTCGGAAGCCGATAAGTACTCCCCGGCCCTCCTAACTCCCGACATGCAGCGTGCTGGTCAACCCACGCAGGGTGGCAATCACGCTCAAGGGCGTGAGCAGCCCGGTCGCCGGGTTCTCGGGCGACGGAATCCCTTCGATCACCATGGTGAAGCGGGTCGAGGTGGCGTCCACTGTGATCGTATGCTTGTTACGCGTCTGTGCCGGGTCGGCCCAAATCTCTATCGTCGTCTTGTCCGCACCGATACCCGCCATGCTGAGCGCGGCCGCCACGTTGACGTTCGCCGGGAAGCCCTTGGCCGCGGCACGGGCGGTACCGTCGAACACCTTGAGCGGCGCGTCGAGGTCGCTCACATCGATGCCGTGCTCGACCAGGTGCGGGGCGCCGCTCAAGCCATGCGGCGGCTTTTCGGTCTTCATGGTGACGGAATTGATACCGCCCTCGGCCGCCGCCCGTACCGCGTCGAACCCGACCAGCGCGCCGGTCGGCACGATGATGCGCGCACCCGCCGCAGCGGCGCGTTCCTCCAAATGGGGCCGCGCCAGCAAGACGCCGCAGGACAACGGCATGAAGAGTCGGCCCGCATCGACCGCCGGCTCGGCGACCTCGTCGAACACTGCCGCCGGCGCGCATTCCACGACGACATCGGCAACCTCCGCCAATTCATCGAGGCCCATGACCGGCGGCGCCTTGCGAAACCCGGACATGCGTCCGGCCGCGGCGGCACGGTCGCGGGCCGACACGGCGACGAGATCGAGGCCGGGAATGCCCTGGTCCAGGCGCTCCGCAACCTTGAGCCCGATCGCGCCAAGTCCACCGATTGCGACGCGGTAATTCTTCACATTTCCGGCCACTCTATCTTCTCCGATTGATATAGGATGCGGGGAGCCGATATTACTGAGACAACCTTACCCGCGATAAGGCGACCGATCCATGATACAGACCCGACGCCGCCTATGGCTTGCTCTCTGCCTCCTCGCATTGATCGCCGCGCCAGCCTCGGCGGCAAGCGACCGCCCGGGCACAGCGGACCGTAAGGACCCGGTGGACGTGGCACGCGACGAGTTGAGCCGCATGGTCAAGACGCTGGACCGGTTCCTGCAATCAATCCCCCGATACGACGCCCCCCGCGTCAACGAGCACGGCGACATCATCATCCCCCGCAAGCGCGATGAGGGGCCGCAACGGCTGCCGCCGCCGGGCGGGAAACCGAACCCGCACCAGCGCTTCGACATCTAACTCGCTATGCCGCCGCGTGCCTGGCAACGCATGCTGAGTGGACGGCGGCTCGACCTGCTCGACCCGTCGCCATTGGACATCGAGATCGAGGACATTGCGCACGGCCTGTCGCGGGTCGCCCGCTGGAACGGGCAAACCAAGGGCGGCGCGGCCTTCTCGGTTGCGGAGCACTCGATCCTGGTCGCCGATATATTCCGCTTTCTCGAACCCGCTGCACCGGCCGACGCGCAACTCGCGGCGCTGCTGCACGATGCGCCGGAATACGTCATCGGCGATTTGATTTCGCCTTTCAAGGCCGCGGTGGGCCTCGACTACAAGGCGCTGGAGAACCGGTTGCTGACGGCGATCCATATCCGTTTCGGGCTACCCGCCGTGCTGCCGGCGAAACAGTCCCGGATCATCAAGCGCGCCGACAAGATCGCCGCCTATTTGGAAGCGACGCAACTCGCCGGCTTCTCGGTGAACGAGGCGCGGCGCTACTTCGGACGGTTCGCGCGCCTGCCCGACACCGCGCTTCGAACCCTGCCGCCCGAGACCGCCAAGAGGCGATTTCTCACTCAATTCGAAAAGCTCTCCAAGGCATAGACTTACATCACGCCCTTGCGGATCAAATTGAGGCCGACCAGCAACAGCATTGAAAACAGAATACGCTCGAAGGTCCGCTGTGATATGCGGTCCCGCAACCACTTCCCGGCAACGAACCCGAGGCCAACCGGCACCACCACCGCCACCGACAGAATCAATTCATCCCAAGCGAGCACCCGGTTGGCCGCCAGGCTCGCGTATAGCGGCAGGGTACCGCACAGCGCGAGCAGGCCGAACAGGCTTACCAGCAGGTCTTTCGGCAGCCGCAACGCGGCCGCATAAATGATCGTCGGGGCGAACAGGCCCGCGATCCCGCCGAATAGGCCGCACGCCGCCCCCGCCAGCGGGTTCAGCCAGGACTGTACGGTGGCCGGCACCGTGAATCCGCCAAACGAGAGCTGATACCCGCAGATCGCGACGGTGAGCACGCCCATAACGACCGCGGTCGCCGACGGCTCCACGGTGACCAGGATCTGCGCCCCGCCGAAGACGCCCAGCGAAAGGGCAAGCAGCATCGGCCAGAACGCCCGCAACACGGGCCGGTAATGCCCGCCCTGGAGGGCTTGCCAGATGTTCGAAACCAGGACCGGCACGACGGTCAATGCGATTGCCAGCGCCGGGTCGACGACCGTCGCCGCGATCGGCGTCGCCACCGTCGGCAGGCCGGCGCCGATTACACCTTTGACCATGCCGGCCACGAGAAACGCGATTGAAAGCACGACCGCCGCTAGGATTGAAATTTCGAGTACACTCACATCAATCCTTTGCGGATCATATTTGCGCCGATCAGGATCATCATCGCCAGAACCGCGCGGCGGAACCGCTCCGGCGGAATCATCTCCCGCAGGATTTGCCCCGCAACGACACCGACGAGAATGATTGCCGTGCCGGCGGCCGACGCGAACAACTCGTTCCACCCGAGGTGGCCGGTCAGCGCGAGGCCGCTGAAAAACGGCAGCGCGGAGATGAAATAGATCATCGCGATCGTACCGATGAATTGATCCTTGTCGATCCGCAACGCGACCAGATAGACGGTCATCAGCGGCCCGAGGAAACTCGAGACTCCACCCATGACGCCGGAAGCCAAGCCGATGCCCGGCGTCATCCAGCGTTCCTGACGATCGGCGATGGCGAACTTCACGGGGAACAATTGGATCAGCGACATCAGGATAACGATCACGCCTACGACGAGCGTCAACGTTTTGATCTCCATGTTGGTCAGGAAGACCAAGCCGATTACCGTTCCCACGATCAGCGCCGGAATTGCCGACCAGAACCGGCGCACCGCCCAGCGGAACCGCCCGCTTTGCACCATCTGCCAGATATTGACGCCAGTGATCGGCACCGCCATCAGCGCCATCGCGGTGATCGGCCCGACCAGGCCCGACAGCAACGGCACGCAGATCAGCGGCAAGCCGATCCCGATGATGCCCTTGACCGCGCCCGCGAGCAGGAACACGAAGACGGCGAACACCAACATTTCCGGGGCGAGGTCGAACAGCATGCGGCGATCCACCGGGATGAAATGCGACGGCGCGGCAAACCGGTATCCGGGTCCGCCGCGCCTTGCGAAGACAAGTAAATTACACTGGAGGGGCGGACGCAGGAAATCTATAAATACTGCCTTCTTTGATTCCTTCCCCCACAACAACGGACGGACCGCAACCGTGACGGACGAGAATTGGCATGAAGTCGCAAGCGCCAACGACGTGGCGCCCGAAGCCCCCATCAGAGTTCAAGTCGGCGATGAAGAGATCGCGCTCTACAATGTCGACGGCGATATCTTCGCAACCAGCAACATATGCACCCATGCGTTCGCGTCGATGTGCGACGGCTATCAGGAAGGGGATGAAATCGAATGCCCCCTGCACGAGGGCCGATTCAACATCAAGACCGGTGAAGCGCTGTGCCCGCCTGTATCCGAAGCCCTGCGCGTCTTCGAGGTGAAACGGGACGGCGACAAGGTTCTGGTGAAGCTTTGAGCTTACCCAGCCCGCGCCGGTAACGGATCGACAGCGCCATGACCGAGTCCGAAACATTCGTCATCGTCGGCGCCGGCCATGCCGGCGGCCGCGCGGCCGAAGCCATGCGGATGCTCGGTTTCGAGGGCAAGATTATCCTGATCGGCGCGGAACCCCACCTGCCCTACGAACGGCCGCCCCTGTCCAAGGAACTGTTGCAGACCGAAGGCGGTGAAGGCTTCACGCTGATCCGCGACCAGGCCTATTACGACGAAAACCGCATCGACTGTCGGCTCGGATCCCGGGCGACCGCGATCGACCGCGACGCGAAGAGTATCACCCTGCAGGACGGCACGCCCCTGTCCTACGACAAACTCCTGCTGACCACCGGCGGCGCCGTGCGCCGGCTCGATCTGCCGGGTGCGGATTTATCGAACGTCTTCTACCTGCGCACCCTCGACGACAGCCGGGCCATCGAAAGCCGGCTCGGCGACGCGCCGCGCGTCGTCATCGTCGGCGGCGGCTTCATCGGGTTGGAGGTGGCGGCCAGCGCCCGGCGGCGCGGCTGCGCGGTCACCGTGCTGGAGACGGCGGACAGGCTGATGGGCCGGGCCGTCCTGCCGGAAATATCGCAGGCCTTTCTCGATCTGCATGGGGAGCACGGCGTCGATATCCGGCTCGGCTGCGCGATCGGCCATTTCGAGGGCGCCGGACAGGTGGAACGCGCGGTCACCGCCGACGGCGAAGCGCTCCCCGCCGATCTGGTCGTCATCGGCGTCGGCATCTTTCCGGACACGGCGCTCGCGGAGGCCGCCGGGCTGGCGGCCGATGACGGAATTGTCGTCGATGAGTTCTGCCGCACTTCGGACCCGGCCATCTTCGCCGCCGGCGACGTCACCCGCCATTTCAGCACGATCTGCGGTGGTCATATCCGGCTCGAGTCGTGGCAGAACGCCCAGAACCAGGCGATCGCCGCGGCAAAAGTAATGTGCGGCGAGGAAACGCCGTTTTCCGAAGTCCCCTGGATGTGGTCCGACCAGTTCGACGCCAATTTGCAGATCGCGGGCATGCCCGAGGCCTGGGACACGGTAGTGTTTCGCGGCGATGTCGCGGCCCGTGACTTCATCGGCTTCCAGATGCAGGATGGCGAAGTGGTCGGGGCCATGTCGCTCAACCGGCCCCGCGACATGCGTTTCGCCCGGCGCCTGATCGGCACCGGCCGCCGGATCGACGCCGGCGCGCTGACCGACGAGGCTGTCCCGTTGCGCGACCTCGCCAAGGGTTGAGCCGCGCAGTCACCCGAGGAGTACGCCATGACCGAAGGCCGCGTCTTGTCCCTGTTCACCACCCCAGCCATGTCGCAGGCGATGACCGAGCATGAGTCGGTCGAGGCGATTGCCGGCGAAGGGCTTGCGGGAGACCGGTATCAATTGAAGACCGGAACGTACTCGAAAAAGATCGAGCCGGGCCGCCAGGTGACCCTGGTCGCCGAGGAGAGCCTGGCCGCGCTGGCCGCCGATCACGGCCTCGACATTGCGCCCATTCAATGCCGGCGCAACGTGCTGACCCGGGGCATCGCGTTGCCCCCGCTGGTCGGTCAGGAGATCACCGTCGGGCCTGTCCGCCTCAAGGTGCACCGGCTCAACCAGCCCTGCCTCTATTTCGAGAAGCTGCTGGATAAGCCGGGCGTGTTCGAGCACTGGTGGGACCGGAGCGGCATCAACTGTGAAATTTTAACCGGCGGCCCGATCCGGGTTGGCGATCCGATACGGGTTTGCGATACATAAGGGACAGCCGACACACGACCGAGGGAGCCATCGATGAAATATCTCCACACAATGATCCGCGTATCGGATCTCGACAAGACGCTCGATTTTTTCTGCAACCTGCTTGGCATGGTCGAAACCCGCCGCACCGAAAGCGAAGCCGGCCGGTACACCAATATCTTCCTGGCCGCGTCCGAGGACATAGAGACCGCGAAAGCGACCAAGGCGCCGGTGGTCGAACTAACTTACAATTGGGATCCCGAGGAATATACCGGCGGGCGCAATTTCGGTCATCTCGCCTTCAGCGTCGAGAACATCTACGAGACCTGCCAGAAGCTGATGGATGCGGGCGTCACCATCAACCGCCCGCCGCGCGACGGCCACATGGCCTTCATCCGCACGCCGGACGGCATCTCGCTCGAACTGCTGCAGGCGAACGAACGCCTCGCGCCGCAGGAGCCCTGGGCGTCGATGGAGAATACCGGAAGCTGGTAGGGAGGCCGGTGCATCCGGAGGTCGGACTTGGGATTTAGCGGATGGCTGAAATGCGCGGCCTGCGCCGGTTCGAGCGCCCGCGTTCGCACGATATAGCGTCCGACCTTGTTCTGCCCACGCATCCCTTGAGGCGCCCCTCAGCGCGCCTCATAGTGGGATTCGATATACTCGTCGACGATCTTCTGGAAATCCTCGGCGATTGTCGTGCCCCGGAGCGTCACTGCCTTTTCGCCATCAATGAACACCGGCGCGGCCGGCGCCTCGCCGGTACCGGGCAGGCTGATGCCGATATCGGCGTGTTTCGATTCGCCGGGACCGTTGACGATACAGCCCATGACGGCGACGTTCATGTTCTCCACGCCGTCGTACTTTTTCCGCCACACCGGCATCTGGGCCCGGAGATAACCTTGAATGTTGTCGGCCAGTTCCTGGAACACGGTGCTGGTTGTGCGCCCGCAGCCGGGGCACGCGGTCACCAGCGGCGTGAAGGAGCGGATGCCCATGGTCTGCAGGACTTCCTGCGCCACGACTACCTCCTTTGTCCGGTCGCCGCCCGGCTCCGGCGTCAGCGATACCCGGATGGTATCGCCAATCCCCTGCTGCAACAGGATCGCGAGCGCGGCGGTCGACCCGACGATGCCCTTCGAGCCCATACCCGCTTCGGTCAGTCCCAGATGCAGGGCGTAGTCGCAGCGGCCCGCCAGGTTCTCATAAGCGGAGACCATGGCCTGCACTTCGCTGACCTTGCAGGATAGGATGATCTTGTCGCGCCCGAGGCCGAGCGCTTCGGCGCGTTCCGCGCTGGTGAGGGCGGATTGCACCAGCGCCTCTTCCAACACTTTCGACGCCTCTTTCGGCTCGGCGAGTTTGCCGTTCTCGTCCATCAAATGCGCCAGCAATTCCTGATCGAGGCTGCCCCAGTTGACGCCGATTCGCACCGGCTTGTCGTATTTCAGCGCCGTTTCGATCATCGTCGAAAACTGAACGTCGCGCTTTTCACGGAAACCCACATTGCCCGGATTGATCCGGTACTTGGCGAGCGCCTCGGCGCAGCCCGGATTTTCGCTCAGCAGCTTGTGGCCGATGTAATGAAAATCGCCGACCAGCGGCACGTCGCAGCCGCGCCTGTCCAGCAATTCCCGAATCTTGGGAACCGCCTTGGCCGCTTCCTCACGGTCGACGGTAATGCGCACGACTTCCGACCCCGCCTCGGCAAGGGCGGCCACCTGATCGGCCGTGCCCTGGGCGTCGGCGGTGTCCGTGTTGGTCATCGACTGGACCATCACCGGCGCGCCGCCGCCAACCGGAACGGAACCGATCATCACCGGGACGCTGTTGCGCCGCGACGCCCTACCGCTAGAACTCGACATGTTTCAACGACCTCCGTTGAGATTTGCTGGCCCACGATTATTCGGGCGCCCTCTAATCTACCATCCGCGCCCGCGTAGCCTAGGCCTCGCCGGACTGTAAAGCGAAATTTTAAAGACGGCGCAAGCTTGAGCGCGCTTGTGCCCTACAAGGTGGCACTTGGCTTTCACCGCCGACCGCCCCATATTCCCACCCAATCCATCATCCTTGGGCGTCTATCACCCATTGTAGCGCGAGGCCGAATGACCGACACCACCCTGACCACCGCCGAGACACCGTCCGGCAAGGGTGCCGGCGACGAGAACTTTCCCGTCGGCTCGATCTTTCTGCCAGCACGCCTGCGGCCGCATGTGGCGGTCTTCTACGCCTATGCACGGGCGATCGACGATGTGGCGGACAATTCGGATTTGGCGCCGGATGAAAAGGTCAACCGCCTCGAGGGATTCGACCAGGCAATCCAGGGACTAACCAACGACCCGGCCTTCGCCAAGGCGCATCGCATCCGCGAAAGCCTGATGGAAACGGGCGTACCGATCCAGCACTGCCGGGATCTGATTTCCGCCTTCAAACAGGACGCGGTGAAGCACCGCTACGACAATTGGGCCGACCTTATCGATTATTGCGACCGCTCGGCGGCGCCGGTCGGCCGCTATCTGCTCGATCTGCATGGCGAGCACCGGAGCGGCTTTCCCGCCAGCGACGCACTCTGCAACGTCCTTCAGGTGCTCAATCATTTACAGGACTGCCAGGACGATTACCGAACGCTCGACCGGGTATACCTACCGCGCGACTGGATGAAGGCCGCGGGCGTTTCGGTCGATGCCCTGAATGAACCGGCCGCGTCACCCGGCCTTCGCCAGGTGCTCGACCGCTGCCTCGACGGCGTTGACGACCTGTTGCCGCTCGCCCGCACGTTGCCGGCGCAACTGACCAGCCGCCGGCTGGCGATGGAATCCGCGGCGATCATCCGTATTGCCGAAAGACTGTCCAAACATCTGCGGCGACGAGATCCGCTGGCCGAAAGGGTGCAACTATCGAAGCTTGAATTCCTAAGCTGTTGCGTGCGCGGAGGTGCCGCCGGATGTTTTTGAACGACGGCTGCCGCATAGTATGTTATGGAACCGCCGCCGGCCCCGCTTTATTCCTAGGATCGCAAATTTCCACGCTTCGGTAGCCTGGCCGCAACAGACTGACAAAATATATTCATAAGGCGTGATTCTTTAGAGGTAGATGTAGTAGGTTAACGCGTCGGATCGCGTGTCTATCCAACGGGCGACGCCGTATGGGCGGCGTTATTGTTGGGGTTTAGGTCATTTCCGCTGCGGCGGAGTCACAGCCAGGCCGAATTTTGTCACGCTGTTTGCCGACGGAGCATGTCTTGAAGGAGGCTATTGTGGCTGTAAAGACGCCATTGCTGGACAAAATTCAGACCCCGAAGGATCTTCGTAAATTCCCCCGGTCCGACTTGCGCCAGATCGCTGATGAATTGCGCGCCGAGACGATCGACGCGGTATCGGTTACCGGAGGACATCTCGGCGCAGGTCTGGGTGTCGTCGAGCTGACCACCGCGATACATTATGTCTTCAACACTCCGGACGACATCGTCATCTGGGACGTCGGCCATCAGTGCTATCCACACAAAATTCTGACCAACCGCCGTGACCGCATTCGCACCTTACGTCAGAAGGGCGGCCTAAGCGGTTTCACCAAGCGTTCGGAAAGCGAGTACGACCCGTTCGGCGCGGCGCATTCTTCGACCTCGATCGCTGCCGGCCTGGGTTTCGCGGTGGGCCGCGACCTTAAAGGTAAGGAAAACGACGTGATCGCCGTCATCGGCGACGGCGCGATGACCGCCGGCCTCGCCTATGAAGCGATGAACAATGCGGGATGGCTGGGCAACCGCCTCATCGTCATTCTCAATGACAATGAAATGTCGATCGCGCCGCCGGTCGGCGCGCTGAGCAACTATCTCACCCGCCTGCTGTCGTCCAAGGAATACCGCAAGATGCGGCGGCTTGGGCAGGATATCGCAGAAAAATTGCCGCATCCGATCGAAGTCGCGGCGAAGCGGGCCGAGGAATATGCGCGTGGGCTATTCACCGGCGGTACGCTGTTCGAAGAGCTGGGTTTCTACTATATGGGCCCGATCGACGGGCACAATATGGACCATTTGATCCCGGTGCTGGAAAATCTGCGGGATACCGACCTGCCCGGCCCGGTGCTGCTGCATGCGGTAACCGTCAAGGGCAAAGGATATGACCCGGCGGAAAAATCGGACGACAAATACCACGGTGTCGGCACATTCAACGTGGTTACCGGCGCACAGGACAAGGGCAAATCGAATGCTCCATCCTACACAAAGGTTTATGCTGAATCGCTGATGCAGGAAGCGCGTGAAGACGACACCATCGTCGCCGTCACCGCGGCAATGCCGGATGGCACCGGCATCGATTTGTTCGGCAAGGAGTTCCCGGAACGTACCTTCGACGTAGGCCTCGCCGAGCAGCACGGCGTAACCTTCTCGGCCGGCCTTGCCGCGGAAGGCATGAAGCCGTTCACGACGATCTATTCGACCTTCCTGCAACGCGGCTTCGATCAAATCGTGCATGACGTGGCCATCCAAAAACTACCGGTCCGGTTCGCCATCGACCGCGCGGGTCTGGTAGGCGCCGACGGCCAGACCCATGCCGGCGCCTATGACGTTACCTATATGGCCTGCCTACCCGGGTTCGTTGTAATGGCCTGCGCCGACGAGGCCGAACTGCGTCACATGGTTGCCACGGCGGCTGCCTACGACGAAGGGCCGATCGCCTTCCGCTACCCGCGCGGCGAATCCGTCGGCGTCGACATGCCGGAGCGCGGCCAAGTTCTCGAAATCGGCAAGGGACGCATCCTTCGGGAAGGCAGCAAGGTCGCAATTCTGAATTTCGGCGGCCGCATGGTGGAAGCGTTGAACGCGGCGGATGAACTCGCCGCCAAAGGTCTTTCGACCACAGTGGCCGATGCCCGTTTCGCAAAGCCGCTCGACACCAAACTCGTCGAATCGCTGGTCCGCGAACACGAAGTCCTGATTACCCTCGAGGAAGGCGCTATCGGCGGATTTGCAACGCAAGTCCTCGACCATCTCGTGCGGAACGACCTGATTTCGAACGGATTGAAGGTCCGGCCAATGTTCCTGCCGGACCGTTTCCAGGATCAGGCCAAACCGCAGGAAATGTATGAGGAGGCCGGTCTTTGCGCCAGTGACATCGTGGTGACGGCGCTCAGTGCGCTCGGCGAAGCGACGGTGGATCAACCGGCTCGGGCATGACGTGACAACGCTGGAGGGGATGCCGCAACGGAACGGCGTCGGTGACAATCACGATCCGGCGAAGCATATCGCGAGCCCGCCGCCCCCGAACGGTGCAACCGAGACCCGGTCCATAGCCTCGCCGGAAGACCACGCCCACGTTCTGGCGGTGGTCAAGGCGGCCGGCTCATCTTTTTATGGTGCAATGCGGACATTGCCGCCGCTTCGGCGCGATGCGATGTACGCGATTTACGCCTTCTGCCGGGAAATCGACGATATTGCCGACGATCCGCTGCCGCCGGCCGAGAAGGTTGCGGGCCTCGCCGAATGGCGGAGCGAAATCGACCAACTCTTTCAGGGAAACCCAAGCAAACCGACGGCGCGCGCCCTATTGGAGCCAATCGACCGGTTCGGTCTACGAAAACAGGATTTCATGGCTCTGATCGACGGCATGGAGATGGATGCCCGAGAAAACCTCCGAGGGCCGTCCATGGCGACGCTGGAGCTGTACTGCGCCCGGGTGGCCGGCGCAGTGGGTCTGCTCTCGGTTCGTGTCTTTGGCGCCCACCAGGCGCGCGCAGACGATGTCGCGTGGTCATTGGGACAGGCCCTGCAACTTACCAATATTTTGCGCGACCTCGCCGAAGACGCGGAACGCGGCCGATTATACCTGCCCGATGAATTGTTGACGGAAAACGGCATTTCGTCTCGCGATCCCCTATCGGTGCTCGACCACCCGGCTCTACCGCAGGTCTGTAACTCTTTGGCTGAATTGGCAGAAACCCGGTTCGGCGAGGCCATTTCGGCGATGGCGGATTGTGACCGCCGGCAAATGCGGCCCGCCGTGGTCATGATGCATGTCTACCACCGAATTCTCCAAAAGCTGCGGGCCCGCGGCTGGCAGCGGCTTGACCAGCCGGTACGCGTGTCCAAGCTCGCAAAGATCTGGATTGCGTTGCGCTACGGGTATTTCTAGGCCGTATGAGTAGACTGCATGTCGTTGGAGCTGGTTTGGCCGGCCTTGCCGCAGCGTTGCGTCTGTCGCAGGGGGCGGCGGAGGTCGTCCTATACGAGGCCACGGGGCACGCGGGTGGGCGGTGCCGCTCATTCCATGAACCCGCGCTGGACCGAGACATCGACAACGGCAATCACCTATTGTTGTCCGGCAACAGCGCCGCCGGCGCCTATCTGCGGGAAACCGGCGCCGAGCAGACATTCGCCACGGACATTCCCGCCTGCTTCCCTTTCGTGGACCTGAAGAGCGGCAACCGCTGGACGGTTCGCCCTAATGCAGGGCCAATCCCGTGGTGGTTATTGGTGAAGAACCGGCGTGTGGCCGCCACCCGACCTGCCGACTACCTGTCCGCCCTGCGCTTGCGCCATGCGGGGCCTGACGACACGGTCGAGGCGCTGCTGTCCGACACCGGTATACTGTACCGGCGGTTTTGGGAGCCGCTGGCGGTCGCCATACTCAATACCCCGCCGGACGAGGCTTATGCACGCCTGCTATGGCCAGTGCTGCTGGAAACCTTCGCCAAAGGGGCCCAGGCATGCCGGCCCATGATCGCACGGACCGGCCTATCGCATAGCCTGGTGGACCCCGCGGTTAGAACCCTGTCGGAACGTGGCGTTTCCGTCCGCTTTGGGCAACGCCTGCGCGCGCTGGACGTCGGATCTGCGCGGATAACGGCGCTCGAATTCGCGACGGAGAAAGTGACGCTCGGGCCGAACGACGCGGTCGTCCTGGCGGTACCCGCATCAGCCGCGGCCGCGTTGCTGCCGGATATCTCCGCGCCAGCGCGGTTTTGCGCGATCGTGAACGTCCATTTCCGCCTCGACGGCGTCGGCAAGACCCTGGCGCCGCTCAAGTTCCTTGGCGTTCTCGGCGGCGTTGCGGAGTGGATATTTATCCGTGGCGATATCATCTCCGTAACCGTGAGCGCAGCCGATTCCGTGGCGCAATCCTCCGCCGAAGATATTGCCCGAAAAACCTGGGCTGACGTCAGGCGGGCATTTGACCTCGAAGAGGCGCCATTACCGCGCTACAAAGTTGTGAAGGAGAAACGCGCGACCTTCGCGCAGACCCCCGAATCGGAGCGGCTACGGCCTAAAGCACAATCCCATTTTCAGAATTTACTCCTTGCGGGCGACTGGACAAATACAAACATTCCGGCAACTATCGAAGGGGCGATCCGGTCGGGATATCGGGCGGCCGATTTTTTATTGGCGGATTTCCGACAATGACTTAGTCAAGCCCCAAAATAACCATGTTGCTGCTTTGCCACATGATAAGATCGTTACGAAAGTGTTGTCGTCAACCGCTTGACAAGAGCCGCCCGGTTGACAAGGTTACCCGAGTAAGTACGTCCTAACTGTTAAAAAAAAAACAGCATAGATTTCAATAATGAATGCAGCTGTTGAAGCAGTCGTTGGAGAATACTCAGCCAGCAACGACTCGATTCCCAGTGATGATTTGATCCTGCAGAAGCTGGACGACGTCGTCGAAGAAGCGGCGGCGGCGCTCAAAACTTTGCAGCGACCAGACGGACACTGGGCATTCGAGCTCGAAGCTGATGTCACGATTCCGGCTGAGTTCGTCCTATTGCAGCATTTTCTGAACGAGATCGATCACGGTCTTGAACAGAAGATTGCAGTCTATATCCGTGCCCGACAGGGTAAGCATGGCGGATGGTCGCTGTTTCACGATGGCGACTTTGATATGAGCGCCAGCGTGAAAGCCTATTTCGCGCTTAAATTGATTGGCGACGATATCGATGCCCCGCACATGGCACGGGCTCGCGACGCCATCCTCGACCGCGGCGGTGCGGCAACCTGTAACGTATTCACCCGAATTGCCCTCGCCTTGTTTGGCCAGGTGCCCTGGCGCGCGGTTCCGGTAATGCCGGTTGAAATTTTCCACCTGCCGAAATGGTTCCCCTTCCATCTATCGAAGGTTTCCTATTGGTCGCGTACCGTGATCGCGCCCCTGCTGGTCCTGATGGCGCTGAAGCCGTGTGCCGTAAACCCACGGGATGTGAACATCCGCGAATTGTTTGTGCTGCCGCCGGAAGAGGTGACGAATTACCTGCAGAACCCGACCGGTTCGCGGTGGGGCGATATATTGCTTTGGGTCGACGCAATCCTGCGAAACGCCGAACGTTTCTTTCCGCGCCGGCCCCGCGAACGCGCCATCGGCAAGGCATTTTCCTATATTACGCCGCGCTTGAACGGCGAAGACGGATTGGGGGGTATTTTTCCGGCGATGACGAATACCGTCATGGCAATGGTCGCGATCGGATATCCGGAAGACCATCCAGATCTGGTCACCGCCAAAACGGCCATCCGTAAGATGATGGTTGAAAAGGAAGACGAGGCCTATTGCCAGCCATGCCTCTCGCCGATTTGGGATACCGCCCTGACAGCACAAGCGCTGATGGAAGCCGGCTGCGACAGTGACGATCCATCAATCCGCAAGGCCATGGACTGGATCGCCGACAAGCAGATCCTCGATGTCTATGGCGACTGGTCCGAAAATCGGCCGGACGTTCGGCCTGGCGGTTGGGCATTCCAATACGGCAATGACCACTACCCGGATGTCGATGACACCGCTGCCGTCGCAATTGCGATGCATCGCGCCGGTTTCTCGGAGCATGCGGACAACCTGGACCGTGCCGAGGAATGGGTCATTCCGATGCAGAGCGCGAATGGCGGCTGGGGCGCGTTCGACGCCGACAACACGCATTCCTATCTCAACCATATTCCGTTTGCCGATCATGGCGCCCTGCTTGATCCGCCCACATCAGACGTCACCGCACGCTGCATCAGCATGCTGGGCCAACTTGGCTATCAGCGCGATCACGAAGTGATACAAAAAGGGATCGACTACCTCAAATCCGAGCAGGAAGAGGACGGATCCTGGTATGGCCGGTGGGGAACGAATTATATCTATGGCACATGGTCGGTGCTCTGCGCCTTGAACGCAGTTGGCGAGGACATGACCCAGCCTTACGTCAAAAAATCGGTGCAGTGGTTGAAGGACTTTCAAAGAGCCGACGGCGGATGGGGCGAAGACGGTGCGTCCTATTGGGACGAAAGTCGCGGCGAAGCCAAGGAAAGCACGGCATCGCAGACCTCATGGGCGGTACTCGGCCTGATGGCCGCCGGCGAGGTCGAAAGCGATGCCGTGGATCGCGGTATCCGCTTTTTGCTGAACGCACCGCGGAATGGCGCGACCTGGGACGAGAATTGGTACACTGCCGTCGGATTCCCGCGCGTATTTTATTTGAAATATCATGGCTATAGCGCGTTTTTCCCAACCTGGGCGCTAGCCCGGTTTCGCACCTTGATGAAGGGCAACTCGAAGTCAGTGCCCTACGGGATGTGACCAGGGTCGGCGTCGTCACCGGGATGATCGCCGAAGGCCGCTGTCTTGGCGCGGCTTTGCAGCAAATACCCCCTGCCAATCGGCCCTTGATTTACTGCGCCGGCGCCAACCTGCGGCGGGCGCAAGACGGCGCGCGCGCGCTGATCGATCAAGGCGTCGAAGCATTGATGAGTTTTGGCCTCGCCGGGGGCCTGGCGCCCGGCACCGTCCCGGGAGACCTTCTGTGTGCGACCGAAGTCCTCGATACAGATGGCGGAAAATGGCCGACGGACGAGATATGGCGACAATCACTTTCGACCGCACTCGCTTCCGATGCCGACGCACCACTATTTTGTAGTCCCGAACCGATTACATCGGTCGAAATGAAGGCGCGTCTGCACCTGGAATCCGGTGCCACTGCAGTTGATATGGAAAGTTCCGCGGTCGCCACCGTCGCGGCAGACGCATCATTGCCGTTCGTCGCGCTCCGGGTCATCGTAGACCCGGCCAGCCGCGCTATTCCGGCGAGTGCGCTACGCGGTCTTGGCCCAAACGGCGAGCAACGTCCCCTCGCCGTGCTGACCGCGCTCCTGACGCGGCCCGGCGATCTGCCTGGCCTTGTCCGCCTGGGACGCGATACCGCTCATGGAATGCGCCGGCTACGCCGCGTCGCTGCGCTCGGCGAGGTGCTCTTCGCCGGACCGTTCGGCCGTCTCGACGGATGATCCCTCGACCTTCGCGGGCGCATGGGTATCCGACATGAACTGCTGAACGATCTCGTCGAACACATAATCCGCCGGCCGCTGATTTTCGAGTGAAATTTCCGGCGCCATAGGCCCTTCGGTGCGCACCCCGCGGAACCAGACTTTAAGCGCCTGCAGCGGATGCGCCACCGTCTCATTCACCGCAGTCGGTTCGTAGCCGCAATGCACCATGCAATCGGCGCATTTTTCATAATTCCCAGTACCGTATTTGTCCCATTCCGTATCTTCCATCAGCTCACGGAATGACCCCGCGTACTCTTCGCCAAGCAGATAACACGGGCGCTGCCAGCCAAAGACGTTGCGCGTGGGATTGCCCCAGGGCGTGCACTGGTATTCCTGATTGCCCGCCAGGAAGTCGAGGAACATCGAAGACTGACTGAAGCGCCAATTGTTGGAATTATCATGGCGAAACAGATCGCGGAACAATTCCTTCGTCTTCTTGCGGGTCAGGAAGTGTGTCTGATCCGGCGCGCGCTCATAGGCATAGCCCGGCGACACCGTGATCCCCTCGACGTCCAATTCATTGGTGACGAAATCGAAGAATTCGGCGGTCTTTTTCGGCTCGGCGGTATCGAACAGCGTGCAGTTGACGTTGACCCGAAAACCGGCCTCGCGCGTTGCCCGAATTGCCTTGACCGCGCGGTCGAAGACGCCGTCCTGGCAGACGGATGAATCGTGTTCTTCCCGCAAACCGTCAAGATGTACCGAAAATGTCAGAAAGGGCGACGGCTTGAACAGATGCAGCTTCTTTTCCAGCAGAAGCGCATTGGTGCAGAGATAGACGAACCTCTTGCGGGCAACGATGCCCTCAACGATCTCGCCAATTTCCTTGTGCAAGAGCGGTTCGCCGCCGGGTATCGACACTACGGGCGCACCGCACTCGTCAACCGCGGTCAAACAATCCTCGACACTCAGGCGCCGATTGAGAATTGGATCCGGATAATCGATTTTACCGCAACCGGCGCAGGCCAAATTACAGCGAAACAACGGTTCCAGCATCAGCACCAGTGGATAACGCGTATTGCGCATCACCTTTTGCTTAATGATATACCAGCCGACATATAGGCTTTGTCGCAGTGGAACTGCCACCAGTGCCCCCTTTTTTCCGTGAACCGCTAACCGCGTCCAATCATCGAAACAAAAATCTTCCGCTCGAATTCAATATATCGCTATGCCGCAAAGTCACGCAGCTCCGGTGGAAGCTTGAATTGCACATTCTCATTATTGCCGTCGAGTTCCTCGACCTCAATCGCGTCCAATTCACTCAATCGTGAAATGAGTTCCTGAACCAACGCTTCCGGCGCCGAGGCGCCGGCCGTGATACCGACGCGCTCGGCCCCGTTAATCCAAGCGGGCTCGAGCACCGAGGCATCGTCAATCAAATAACTCGGAATATTCAATTCTTCTCCGATTTCGCGCAGCCGGTTGGAATTCGAGCTGTTCTGCGCGCCGACGACTAGCAAGACGTCGACCTTGCGCGCCAACTCCCGTACCGCCGTCTGACGATTTTGGGTTGCATAACAGATATCCTTGACGTCGGGACCTACCACCAAGGGAAAGCGTTCTTTCAAGGCGTCAATGACGTCGCGCGTATCATCGACGCTCAAGGTGGTCTGCGTGACATATGCAAGTTTGGACTCGTCTTCAACAACCAGTTTGGCCACGTCCTCGACGGTCGAGACGAGATGCACTTTGCCGGGAATTCGGCCCATCGTTCCGACGACCTCCGGGTGTCCTTCATGGCCAATCAGGATCACATCGAAATCATCCTTCGAATAGCGCTGACCTTCCTTGTGGACCTTTGCCACCAGCGGACAGGTCGCATCTATCACGGGTAGCGTTCTCGCCCCCGCATCATCGGCGACTTTTTGAGATACGCCATGGGCGCTGAACACCGTGTGGGCGCCGTCCGGAACCTCATCCAGCTCTTCGACGAAAACCGCCCCCTTGGCCTTAAGGTCTTCAACCACGCGCTTGTTATGAACGATTTCATGCCGAACATACACGGGTGGGCCGTATTTGCGCAGTGCCAATTCAACGATATCAATCGCGCGCACAACACCTGCACAGAAACCCCTCGGTTTTGCTAGGATAACCCGCATATTCGGTGCCTCCACTAAATGGTCGGACGAGGCCGCAAAAATCAAAGGGCTGCCCGTGCAACCCTTTGGTAGTATCACTCTTATCAGCAGCCTAGGAGCAAGTAAATACCGGCCTGGGAAGCCCTACGAAGTTGTGACAATTCGACAACGCCGCCGGTATCGCGATCAGTCAGCCGGCC
>CAJHYV010000143.1_pt1 | contig 26023 bp, 21 predicted proteins | sample 9198851 | NCBI WGS metagenome assembly CAJHYV01 (sample SAMEA7708375, study PRJEB35096) | sediment metagenome | biome: marine neritic benthic zone biome [ENVO:01000025]; feature: sediment [ENVO:00002007]; material: shallow marine sediment [ENVO:03000034] sea grass bed [ENVO_01000059] ...
CGTTGCGGCCCCAGGGTGCGCCCGTTCGAGGCGTCGGGGCGGATGCATCCGGTCCGCTGAGCTTTATGGATGTCTGGGATTCGATGTGCCGGACCATTATGAGCGCGGGATCGCGACGCGGCGCCATGATGGGGACGATGCGGTGCGACCATCCTGATGTCGAGGCGTTCATCGACGTCAAGCGGCGGCCGGACCGGCTGCGGATGTTCAATCTTTCGGTACTGGTGACCGACGACTTCATGACCGCAGTCGAGAACGATGCGGATTGGGAGCTCGTTTTCGACGGCAGGACCTACAAGACCGTGCGGGCGCGGGCATTGTGGGATGATCTCATGCGCGCGACCTACGACGTGGCCGAGCCGGGGGTGATCTTCATCGACCAAATCAACCGGCGCAACAATCTGTATTACTGCGAGGAAATTCGCGCGACCAACCCGTGCGGCGAACAACCCTTGCCGCCCTACGGCGCCTGTGACCTGGGCTCGATCAACTTGACCCGGTTGGTGCGTGATCCCTTCACCGACCGTGCGGCGCTGGATTTGGATGCGCTTTCGGCACTGGTACCGGTTGCCGTGCGGATGCTGGACAATGTTGTCGAAATTTCGGAGTTTCCGCTTGAAGCGCAGCGGCACGAAGCGCAATCCAAGCGCCGTATCGGGCTTGGCGTGACCGGGCTTGCGGATGCACTGATCCTCTGCGGCGCGCGATACGGTAGCGCCGAAGCGGTCGCCCTGACGCGCGAATGGCTCGCGGCGATACGCCGCGCCGCCTACTTCGCCTCGGTTGAGATTGCCCGGGAAAAGGGCGCTTTCCCATTGTTTGACCGCGACGCCTATCTTCAGGGGGAGAGCATCGCCGCTCTTGAAGCCGACATTCGGGATGCGATTGCCGAGCATGGCATTCGCAATGCCTTGCTGACGTCGATCGCCCCGACCGGCACGATTTCCCTGCTGGCCGGGAATGTATCGTCCGGCATCGAGCCGGTTTTCGCCTATGAGTTTCAACGTGATGTCCTGAATCCGGACGGCACGCGCGGGACACATACGGTGACGGATCACGCCTACACCCTGTTCCGGGAACGCTTCGGCGAGACCGCGGCGCTGCCTGAGTATTTCGCCGATGTGCGGACGTTGACGCCGGAAGATCATCTGGCAATGCAGGCGGCGGCGCAGGAATTCGTGGACAGCTCGATTTCAAAAACCGTCAATTTGCCGCCGGAAATTTCGTTCGACGCGTTCAAGGATATTTACCGCCGGGCCTATGAAACCGGGTGCAAGGGCTGCACCACCTACCGGCCGAATTCGGTAACCGGCGCGGTCTTGTCTGTCGCCGATGAGACCGGCAAGGCGTCGGCGGCGGTGCGCGAAATTGGTGACGGTGGTGAGCCCGGGGAGCCTGGGGATAGTGGCATCGTGTATATGACCGAGCCCCTGGAGCGTCCGGAATCGCTTGCCGGCAGCACCTACAAACTGGTTTGGCCCGATAGCGACCACGCGATTTATATCACCCTCAACGATGTCATGGAGGGTGAACGTCGGCGGCCTTTCGAAGTATTCATAAATTCAAAGAACATGGAGCACTACGCCTGGACCGTGGCGCTGACCCGGATGATCAGTGCGGTATTCCGGCGCGGCGGCGATGTCAGCTTCGTCGTGGACGAATTGAAGGCTGTGTTCGATCCGCGGGGCGGCCAATGGATGGAGGGCAAGTATGTCCCGTCCCTGCTTGCCGCGATCGGCGGGGTAATCGAGCGGCACATGATTGAAATCGGCTTTCTACCCGCACAAGAACCGATCTTCAGGGATCAGGATGATGGCGCCGTCCGGCTCGCGGTCGGCCAATCGCCCTTGCGGCAATGCCCGAAATGCGGCGCAGCGTCTCTGATCCGGCAGGAAGGCTGCGACGTGTGCGTCAATTGCGGCTACAGCAAATGTGCGTAGCAGGCCCCGGTCAGTCGTCTTTGCGGTCGTCGTGTGGTTCGTCTTCGCGATTGGCGGAGTCGACGGAATGCAGTAGCCGGCGCAAGTGACCGTCAGCGATACCGAGTTTTCGCAGATGTGCGACGGTCTGGGCCAGGTAATCCCGATTGGTTCCCCGTTCACCCCGGGCGCGGCGGATCATGCGAACGGTTCTATCGAAATCCAAAGACCGAGCGAAAGTCGGGCCGCGCAGATCGACGACGAAGGTGCGCGCGACGATGGACCGGGTTCGCAGCCGGACCTTCACGCTGGTCGGCCGATAGTCATATTGGACCATCTCCCGATCCCACAGATAGGCCAGCACCGCCTCCGCATTATTGCGCCCGACCCGAAAGGCCATGCCGTGGCAGCAGCCGCCGGGCGCGAGGCCGAGCACCAGGCCGGGCAGATCCTCGGTTCCGCGGTGACGATGGGAATACAGGCAGAACCGCCGGTGATAGCCGTGGATCAACCCGGGCTCGGCATCGGTATGGTCGAATCCCGGGTTCCACATCAACGAGCCATAGCCAAACACCCAGAATTCACCGGATGGCGGAAGCGCCATGAAACGTGCCCGTGCCGGCTCGATGGAGTGTTCGTTCATTCGGAGTTTTACGGCGCAAGCCGGCCGATCGTTGAGTTGGTGAAGTAATGCGAATGCTTTGCCCGCAACGGCCGGACTTATAAGGAGTGCGGTAAGTCATGTCCATAATTTCGCCCCGGGCGCTCCTGGTTACCGTCGCCGGTCTTATTTTGCTGGCTGGTGCCTATGCCGGCTATTGGTTTTATGCCGCGGCGTTGCTGGAGGACGGGTTCGCGGATTGGCGCAGCGCGCGGCAAGCGCAGGGCTATACGGTCACGCATGGCGCGGTGTCGGTGATCGGGTTTCCCACGGCGTTGCGGCTGACCGTCGCGGATCCGTCAATCGCCGATCCGCGCCGGGGCTGGTCCTGGAGGGGCCAACGCGTCAGCCATGAGATTGCGCCCTGGAATTGGTACTGGTACCGCCTCGAATTCGAGGGATCGCACGAGGCGGCACTGACCGTAGACGGCCGCCGCCGTGTCTATCAGGGAGAAGCCAAAAGTGCAGTCTTCATCGGCCGCGCGTTGTCCTCCGGCGGCATGGACAAAGGCGCGTTGGATGTGACGGCGTTGCGCATACGCGAATCCAGGGGCGACACCGCATCGACCATTCAGCACCTCCGACTGCGCCTCGAAGCGGCCGGGACGCCGGACGGCAAGCCCGATATGCGTGTCGCTTTGATGGTTGCGCGCGCCCGCCTCGCCGAGGGCGCGGCCTTTGCATTGGGGTCGGATATTGCGCGCCTCGAAGCACACGGCACGCTGCGCGGTGGCGTCCCGGCACGGGTCGACCACGCGGCGTTCGATCGCTGGCGCGCCGGCGGCGGAATTTTCGATCTGGAATGGTTGAAGCTGGCCTGGGGGCCGCTCGATCTCGAGGCAAAGGGGACGGTTACGCTGGACGAACGCATGCGACCGCTTGGTGTCCTGACGGCCGATATTCGCGGCCATATCGAGACGATCGATGTTCTCGAACAGGCCCGGTTGCTTCGGCGCAAGGCGGCGGCAACGTCGCGCATCGCCCTCTCGCTCCTGGCGAAGCCGGATAAGGACGGCAAAGGCAGCGTTCTGACCGTTCCCGTCACCGCACAGGATGGCCGCCTGTATTTGGGATTCGTACGGCTGTTCGCGTTGCCGCCTATTCCTTTTCCGGCTCGGTCGGGCTGAACGAGCCGGCCTGGCCCATGTCGATGACGCCGCGCCGGATCGCCCGGGTGCGGGTAAACACGTCTTCCAGGGTTTCCCCTTCGCCCCAGCGGATGGCCCGCTGCATGGCGGTCAGGTCCTCGACGAAACGTCCGAGCAATTCGATCACCGCTTCGCGGTTGTTCAGGAAGATGTCGCGCCACATGACCGGGTCGGAGGCGGCAATTCGCGTAAAATCGCGGAAGCCGCCGGCGGAATATTTAATGACCTCGCGGGTTTCCACGACGTCCTGCTCGTCTTCCCGTTCGCGCAGGAGCTGGTTTTCCAGATCGCTGGCGGTGCCGACGATCGTATAGGCAATCAGATGCGGCAAATGCGAGGTGATGGCGAGCACCCGGTCGTGATGATGCGGATCCATCAGCTCGACATTGCTGCCGGCGCGCCGCCACAACGCAACGACGCGGTCGACCGCGTCCTGGTCGGTGCCGGCCGGGGGAGTAAGGATACAATACCGGTCCACAAAGAGTTCCGGGAAACCGGATTCGGGACCGGAATGTTCGGTGCCGGCAACCGGGTGGCCGGGGACGAGATGGACGCCCTCGGGGAGGTGCGGTCCCACATCGCGTATCACCGCGACCTTGACCGACCCGACATCGGTGACAACAGCGCCCGACTTCAGAGCGGGGCCGATGGCTTTTGCGATCGCGGCGTTGGCACCGACAGGCGCGCACAGCACCACAAGATCGGCGTCCCGCACGGCGTCCGCCGCGTCGTCGTGCACGCTGTCGAGAAAACCGAGCGCCATCGACGTCTCACGTGTTTCGACGCTCCGCGCGTGGCCCGCGACATGGCGGGCGAGCCCGTCGCGCTTGATCACACGGCACAGCGACGAGCCGATCAGGCCAAGGCCGATCACGGCAATTCGGTCAAAGATCGTGTCGGTGCTCATGATTTCTTCAAGTGCTTGGCAAGTTGATCGGCAAGGGCGCGCATTTCGCTTTCCAGCCCGATCGTCACGCGCAGACAATCCGGCAACTCATAGCTGCCCATTTTTCGAGTTATAATGCCGGCACCGAGCAGGTGCTGGTAGGCGGCATCGGCCGCCTCCGCGTCGGCGAACTGGACCAGCACGAAATTTCCCACCGAGGGGTGCACCGTCAGGCCGAGCGCGCCAACCGCCGTGGTTAGCCACGGCAGCCATTGATCGTTATGCGCCCGGCTCGCTTCCTGATGTGCGGTATCTTCGATTGCCGCGATGCCGGCGGATTGAGCGGCGGCGTTGACGTTGAACGGGCCGCGCAGGCGGTTCAGCACATCGGCCACCTCGGCCGGACAATAGGCCCAGCCGAGCCGCAGCGATGCAAGGCCGAAAATTTTGGAAAAGGTTCGCGTCATAACGACGTTGTCATGGCTGTCGACCATCTCAATGCCGGCCGAGTAGTCGTTGCGGGAGACGTATTCCGCATAGGCGGCATCGATGACGAGCAGGATATCGTCGCGCAGCCCGTCCCGCAGCCGCTGCAACTCCGTCGCCGATAGGTAGCTGCCGGTCGGGTTATTGGGATTGGCGACGAACAGTATCCGCGTCCGCTCGGTGACCTTGCTCAACAACGCGTCAACATCGGCGGTGAGCACCTTTTCCGGCGCGGCGACCGGCGTCGCCCCCGTGCCCAGCGCGAATATCCGGTAGATCGAAAATCCGTGCCGGCTGTACAGCACCTCGTCGCCGGATCCCGCATAGGCGCGGATCAGCATTTGGATCAATTCATCGGAGCCGGCGCCGCAGACGATCCGGTCGGGGTCGCACCCGAACCGGCGGCCGATCGCCGCGCGCAAATCGGTGGCGTGGCCGTCCGGATAGCGATGCAATCTTGCGCATTCGGCGTTATAGGCGGCGACGGCTTTTGGGCTGGGGCCGATTGGGGTTTCGTTCGATGCGAGGACGATGACCTCGTCGCAGCCTTCGACCGAATGGAGGCCGCCGACATAGGGGTCAACCGAGAGAACGCCCGGGCGGGGAACCGGTGTCGTCACGGCACCGATCCTTGGGCCTCCGTGCCATCGACTTGCGTCGCATAGGCACCGATCACGCTATATCCTCCGACGCCGGTCAACCGGCCGAGGTCTTCGAGGCGCGGGTCGTCCTGTTCGACAAAGCCATCGGCTTCGACCAGATGGAACCAAGCGCCCTGTTGCAGCGACGCGTGCGGCTGCGCCTTGATCGCGACGCGTTCCAGCATGGCGGCTATGCCGGTGCGGCTTACGGTTTCAGCGGTCTCGATAACGACCAGTGTCTTATCCTCCCCGCTCTCTTCCGGCACGATATAGCCGAGCGCCAAAGCGGACGCGCCATTCTCGCCGGCGATCGGGCTCAACGGCAGGCGGTATGACACGCGGGGCCCCTCGGGCGCGGTGAGCCCGGTCCACCAAGGGTCGCTATCTCCCTCCCGCGGGAAGGGCAGGACGCCCAGTGTCACGTTCTTTTCGATAACCTCGCCAACGACCTCGCGTACGCTGCCGAAGGCCGTCATCGGCGTGGCGCTGCCGAATGCGTTGCGCGCCAGATCCCAGTAGCTTGGATTTTCTCCGGTCGCGAACACGGCGACCGCATAGTCGGACTTCTCCATCCGGGTGATGCCCGCAATGATTTCGCGCCAGATACGGGCGATGGCGCCAAAGGGAAAGCCGCCGTCATGCCGGCTGGCCAGACGGCGCAGGATCAAAGCCTCCCGTCCGGGGCGAATTGGGGCGATCGCGTCGCGGCTTTTCACGGCGCGGATTCGATCGACCAGCGCCGCCCGGCGTATGATCAGCGCGTGCATCTCGGCGTCGATCGAATCGATGTCGCGCCGCAAATCGTCCAGGGTCGTTCCGGAGTCGTTCATCGCTCTACATGCCTATCGGAAAAGCCGCTAACTTCTAGTGCCTGGCAGAGTAGAAATCAAAGAAAACATTGACACCGTTGGCGACTGGACCAAAAGTACCCCGCCCTCAGCAACCAGCGGGGACAGGACTAATTTCCAAGCCAAAGAATCCCGTAAATCCGACCCTTTCGGCAATTTCGGCGGCGCCGAACCAGACCGAAATAGCGCTGCCCGGCCACCGCGTCGAGTTAGGCGCCGACATCCGGCTGGACCTCGATTGCGGTGTGGCGCTCGGGCCGTTCCCGATGGCGTATTGCACGTATGGCGAACTCAACGCCGACCGGAGCAACGCGATCCTGGTCTGCCATGCGCTGACGGGCGATCAGTATGTTGCCGAGACTCATCCGATCACCGGCAAACCCGGCTGGTGGGAGTTGATCGTCGGCCCCGGCAAGCCATTGGACACGGATCGTTTCTTTGTAATTTGCGCCAATGTTCTGGGCGGTTGTCTTGGCACGGTCGGGCCGAAGGAAATCGATCCCGAAACCGGCGACCCGTATGGCCTTAGCTTTCCGGTGATCACGATTGGCGACATGGTGCGCGCCCAGGCGATGTTGCTGGACCATCTCGGCATCGATCAGTTGTTCTGCGTGATCGGCGGCTCGATGGGGGCGATGCAGGTACTGGAATGGGCGTCCCGGTATAAGGAGCGCGTTTTTGCGGCGGTGCCGATCGCGGGCGCGGCGCGGCATACCGCACAGAACATCGCCTTTCACGAGGTCGGCCGGCAGGCGATCATGGCCGATCCGGATTGGCATGGCGGCGATTATATCACTCACGGTGTCATGCCGCGCCGAGGGCTTGGCGTGGCGCGCATGACCGCGCATATCACCTATCTGTCCGAGGCGGCCCTGCACCGCAAGTTCGGTCGGAACTTGCAAAACCGCGACATGTTGAGTTTTGGCTTCGATGCGGATTTCCAGGTGGAGAGTTATCTGCGCCACCAAGGATCGACCTTTGTCGACCGGTTCGACGCCAATGCCTATCTCTACATTACCCGGGCGATGGATTATTTCGACATGGCGGCGGAACATGGCGGTTCGTTGCCGGTTGCCTTCGAAGGCACGAAGACGCGGTTCTGCGTAATCTCGTTTACCAGTGACTGGTTGTTCCCGACTTCCGAGAACCGCGCGGTCGTGCGGGCGCTGAACGCGGTCGCCGCGAATGTCAGTTTCGTCGAGATCGAGAGCGATCAGGGCCATGACGCCTTTCTGCTCGACGAGCCCGAATTCATCCGCGTCCTCAAGGGCTTCATCAATGGTTGTGCCGAGCATCGCGGACTTGGCCGATGATTGATGCCCGGGCGGCGATACGCGTCGACCTCCAGCTCATCGCCGACATGGTGCCGGCTGGCAACCGGGTGTTGGACATCGGCTGTGGCGACGGCGTGCTGCTTCGCTATCTGAGCGATTTCAAGCAAGTCGATGCCCGCGGTATCGAACTCAGTATGGCCGGCGTCAATGAAGGCGTGAGCCAGGGGTTGTCCGTGATTCAAGGGGACGCCGATACCGATTTGGACGACTATCCCGCTGGTGCCTTCGATTACGTCGTATTGAGTCAAACCCTGCAAGCGACGCACCGGCCGCACCGAGTGGTCGAGAATCTTGTCCGCATCGGCCGGCACGCCATCCTAACGGTGCCGAATTTCGGGTTTTGGCAGGTCCGCTGGCGTTTGCTGACGCGCGGTCAAATGCCGCAGACTGAAACATTGCCCTATCAATGGTACGACACGCCGAACATCCATCTGTGCACGATCAGAGATTTTCTCGCGCTGTGCCGCGACCTGCGGGTCGAAGTTGAACAAGCGGTGGCGTTGGACCGCAACGGCAATGCCCTAAGCTGGTCCGCCTCCGGCCCGTTCGCCAATCTGTTAGCGGCGCAGGCGCTGTTCGTGCTTCGGCAGGGCTAGTCGCGGCTGCCGGCTACATCCCCTCGCCCGCATCGCCAGCATCCTCGCCCGCGCCGCGCCGTTCGCCTTCGGCGCGCTGCGACGGTCTTTGCACGGGCGTCGCAGGCGCCGGCCGACCGGCTGCCGGTTCATCCTCCTGCATTTGGATGCGCGCCGGCGGTGCGTTACCGTGGCTATCGACGCCGAAGTAGAGTGTCCGGTGCGGGAAGGGAATCTCGATTCCTTCTTGATCGAAGCGGTTCTTGATGAGGCGGTTGTAGGCCCGCTGAACACCGAATTGCTTGCCTGGCTGCACCCGGATCCGGGCGCGGATGACAACCGCGGAATCGCCGAGGCTCTGGACACCTTGTATCTCGATGTCCGCAACGATCACCGATGCATATTCCGGGTCGGCGCGCATTTCCGCACCGACGTCGCGCATCACGTCCATGCAGCGGTCGATGTTTTCACTGTAGGCGACGCCGATGTCGAACCGGGCGTAAGAAAAATCCTTGCTCTTGTTGATTGTGGTGGTGACCGAACTGAACGGGATCCTGTGCACCTGGCCCAGGCCGTCGCGCAGCTGGATCGATCTGATCGACATCGCCTCGACCTTGCCGATATGGCCGGACAGTTCGACAAAATCGCCGACCGCGACCGAATCCTCGATCAGAATGAAAAATCCGGTAATAAAGTCTTTGACGATGGTCTGTGCGCCGAATCCAATCGCGAGGCCGAGGATACCGGCGCCGGCGATCAGCGGGCCAATCTCGACTCCGAGTTCGGAAAGCACCATCAGCGCAACCATCAGCGCCAGCACGATCAGAACCACATTACGCACCAAGGGCAGCAGCGTTTGGGCGCGTTGGCTGCGGCTGACCGTGTTGCCGTCCCGATCGGTCGCGGTGAGGTACCGCTCGATCCCGGCGCTGATCAATTCCCAGATCACCAGGGCGAAAAAGATAATCGCGGCGATCGTAATGATGCGGCTCAGAATCAGGCTGCCGATCGGTCCGGAGAACCAGGCGAAGACATCGAGGCCCCAGACATCGAGCAGAGCCAGGGCCGCGCCTAGGTAGATAATGATCTTGATCGCGGTTTGCAGGACCGGCAGATAGCGGTTGGTGCGGGCCTCGAGCCCCGGAAACCGGCGCTTCTGTTCGTCGGTCAAAGAAAAGGCGCGGCGGACGAGCAGACGCTCAAGCATTATCAAACCGCGGGCAATTCCTAGGATCACCAGGCTCATCAAGGTGGCGCGGAGGACAAATTCGAACCCGCCCGGAACTTCCAGCGCCCAGACGCCGTAGATTGCCCCGATGAAAACGATGCCGACAAAATGCCAAATTTCGGCGATCCGTCGGCGCAAAATGGCCAGCGATCGTCCTTCTTCGCCGCGAATCGCCGATGCAACGTCTTGTCGGTTCTGCAGCAGCAGCATGACCAGCAGGAGCGCCACGACCAGCCCCAGCAGCTTCATCAGCGCGTTCTGGGCCGCGGCCGGCAATCCCAATGGCAAGGCGGCTTGAATGATGAAATAGCCGTAGATGGTCCAATTGGTCAGGCGTCGAATCCAGACGAAGCTGTAGTTCGCCGTTTCATCGCCGATCGGCAGAAGCCGCATCGTTCCGATGCGGGGCGCAAGCAGCATGCGGGCGACAGCGGCGATTGCACGGCACAACATGCTTGCGTTGATCAAGGCGATCGCGACCACCTGGCCTTCACGGCTTGGCGTGACGACCGCCATGGCGCCATACGCCGCGGCGGCAAATGCGACAACCGCAACCAATTCCAGAATGGTGCGCAGGACGGCGAAAACCAGGTTGAGCCACCAGCCATCCGCTGATTGGGATTCCAGCGAGGCGCTTGGCCTGCGCAACAGCAGCTTGGCAATCCATTCACCGGCCAGTCCGGCGAACAGGATGGCCGCCAGTTTGGCGAGCATGGAAAGCCATTTTTTTCGGGTTTCCGGATTTGTCGCGCTGCTTCGGACCCAATCGAACAAATTCGGTAAATCGATCAGCGCCGCTGCAATTTTAGCGAGTTGCTGGCCGGTGTTTTCCACTTTGTCGGACAGGGTTTCGAGCAATCGGGTGCCTATCGGCAGCGATTTTCGCGCTTCGGCCTTTTTTTGCGTGTCGACGAGCGTCTGCAGATCTTTCAGGAAAGCTTTGCGTTTCGCATCGTCTTTAAGCGTACCGACCAGCTGCTCAAGATCTGCCGTCGTTGTCGCGCCGGTATCGGATTTTACGTCGGCCGCCGCTGCTGGCACGGCGAGGATGGCGAACACCAGAACAAAGAAAGCCCGCTGAAGAAATTTACACATTATCGAATTCTTGTCGCCCTGACCGGAAAGGGGGGAACTCTAGACTCGCGGTGGAGCGATCACAATGGCGTCCAGCCAACACCCTCATGGCCGAATTCAAATTCGGTCGGATGCAGCATCTCCGCCAATATTTCCAATGATTCCGCGATCCTGGGTCCCGGGCGATTGAAAAAATGATGGCCGTCGGCGATATAGACGCGGCCGTCGCGGACCGCGCGCAGGTGCGGCCAATCCGGCCTTTCGCTCAGTGGGGGCAACTCGGCGCGCGCGCGCGCCATGTCGAAGCCGCACGGCAGGATGACGATAACCTCCGGGTCGGCCGCCACCACGTCTTCCCACGACAGCCACGGCGAATGTTTCCCCGGTTCGCCGAACAGGTTGTGTCCGCCCGCCATTGCCACAAGTTCGGGCATCCAATTGCCGCCCGCCATCAGCGGGTCGATCCATTCGATGCAGGCGACCCGCGGCCGCGTCGTCAGCGCCGATGCCTGCGCCGCGATCGTGGTCATGCGGTCCTTGAGCGCTTGAATCAGATCGTCACCGCGATCGGAAACGTCGAGCGAACCGGCGACGGTTCCAATATCGCGCCAGATATCCGCCAGCGATTCCGGATTCAGGCTGACGATTCGCGGTACGTCTTCAAGCCAGTTTTCAAGGGCGCTGCGTAACTCGAGCTCGCTGACGGCGCAGACTTCGCATTGCGATTGGGTCACGATGAGATCGGGCCGCAGCGTCTTTAGCCGTTCGCTGTCGACCCGGTAGACGGACAACCCCTGTTCGACGACGGATTTGATGCGCCGGTCGATTTCCGCGGAATCGCCGGTCAGCGGGATTTTCGGGGCCGTGCAATGCGGCAGGCGGTCAACGCCGGCCGGGAAATCGCATTCATGGCTGCGCGCGACCAAGGCGTCCTGAAAGCCCAAGGCGGCAACGATCTCGGTTGCGCTGGGCAAAAGGCTCGCAATTCGCACCATGATATGCCGGCCCTCGGCCAAACGGCCCGCTATGCCTCGCTGGTGTGGACAGCCTGTGTCCGTCGCCGCAGCCGCAAGCCGCCCAGCAGGATCGCCACAAGGCCGACCAGGATGGGAATTAAGGCGATATTGGCGAAGCGGATGCCACCCTCCAACGACTCGATATCTTCCCGCAACGCCAGTTGAACTTTCCGCAGCTGTTTGCGGGTAGTCAGAATTTCCTGGGTGATCTCGGCCGCTGTGGTTTCCACCGCCTTGGTCACCGCGGCTTCCGATTTGCCGTCCGCCTTTTTCTTGCTGAGCTCGGCCAGGCGTTTTTCCGCTTCCGTCAGTTTGTTCCGCAATTGCTGTTCTTCGTTCCGGAACCGGGTGTCCGCGGCGAGCCGCAACTCGGCGATTTTTGTGAAGGGGCGCCGCGCCGTGCCGCGGCTCCGCAGGCTGATCAGATCATCGCCGCCGGCGAGGTTTTCAATCGCATTGACCACGAAGGCGGCGTTGTTCGCGAACGGAACCTGGACCTGCTGTCCGAAGAAATCCTGTTTGCGGACCCAGAACCGGTCTTCCAACAGGTCGGCGTCGGCCACCAAAATCACATTCATCGGCTTGGTCGATTCGGCGATGAAGGGCGGCGCCTTCGCCGCTTCCTTTTTCGGCGGGTCCTTCTCGTCGCTGCCGCCGGACGCCGGCGCCGGACCGTCGGGCGCCTTCGACACCGGGTCCGACGGTTGTTTGGCCGCGGGCTTGCCGCCGTCAGACGCCGGCAGGGTCCGCTCGGCCTTGTCCGCCTTCACCTCGGGTTTCGGTTTGGCCTTGGTTGGGGCTTGCTCCGATTTGGATTTGGTGTCGGCTTTGTCGTCCTTTTCCACTTTTTCCTTGGGCGGACCGTCCGGGAATAGGCTTTTTACGCGGCCGCGAATCCGGCCGGCAACAGTAAAGGATTTGCCGGACGGTTTGAATTGTTCCTGCATCTTCAGGATTTCCGGGCGCACTCCATTGAGAAGCTTGATGTCGATAGCCTGGCTTTGCGTACTCGTCGCGATCAGGGGCTCGAGGGTGACCGGGGCGTCCGGTTTTCTTGTGATGATCCCGGCGCTTTGGATATGCATTACCTTGATGTCCGACGTGACCGCGTCTTTGGCCGAGAACGCTTCCTCTTGCAGCTTCATCCAAGACAGGAAGCGGGCCGGCAGGACTTGCTGGTCGCTGCCCGCGTTGACCAACTGGGCGAAGCGCATGTCGCCGGCAATCTTGTCTTCGGCGATATCGATACCCCAATGGTCGAGCAGTTTCTTCATGTCCGATTTGATTCGCTCGGGCATCGGGCTGCGTTGGCGGCCGGCCGCGGTTTCATTGAAGGGGTCGACGAAGATCAGCGCTTTGCCGCCGCGCAGCAGATATTGATCGAGGTGATAGTATTCCTGGTCGTCCAGTTCGCCGGGATGAACGATCATCAGGACGTCCGGCTTGATGTCCCAGATATCCTCGAATGAGAATATTTGCCTGACGTCGAACACGCCGCGCAACTGTTCGACAAGCGCCGTCGGCGTCATGGGAAGGCCGCGCATTTGCAGCCGGAAGTCGCCGAAGATGGGGCGTGCGCTTTGGACCGCAAGGACGGTCTGGCGATCCGACTCCAGCTTGTTGATGACGCTGGCGAGATCGTATTCCAAAAAGCTTTCGCGTTCGATTTGCAGGAATGAAATCGCGTCGTTCTTTTTCCCGGTGGCTGCGGCAAGCCCGAAATAGGCCTTAGCGCCGGTCTGGTCGAGCGGAATGCCCTGGAGGCCAAGCTCCACTGCTTTGTCTTCGATTTCCGAATAGGGTTTGGGATCCTTGAAGGTGACCGAAAGACTGCCGCCGCTGGTCGATTCGAACACCCGCAGCATATCCTTCACGCGTGTCGCGTAATTTCCGTAGATCGGCGACGCCGTGCCGAGGCTCGTGGAATAGTACAAGGTGAGCGCAATCGGCTTGTTCAGGGTCTTGAGAATGTTTTCCGTCCCGGGAGACAGGGTGTACACGCGATCTTCCGTTAGATCGGCGCGCATTCCGGCGATATTGCCGACAGCCAAGTTGATGAGAATGAATGCGATGACGGCGGCTACGGCCAAAATGAGCCAGCCTCCTGTTTTCTCGAGAATTCCGCGAATCATCATATGAATCCCTCAAGACGCCTTAAGTCGGTCGATGGCGATCAGGTTGAGACACAGGAACAGCACGATCATCGATCCGAAGTAGACGATGTCGCGCAGATCCACCACGCCTTTGGAGATGTCGTTGAAATGGATAATGACGCTCATGCGGCGCACCAGTTCGATCATTTCTATGCCTGCCCAGTTCTCCATAAAGCCGATTACGATATTCGATCCCATCGCGACGAACAGGAAACACAAGGTCGCCGACAAAACGAAGGCAATCACCTGGTTTTTCGTAAGGGCGGAGACGAATGATCCGATGGCAAGAAATCCGCCCGCCATCATCAAACTGCCGAAATAGCCGGCGAGGATCGCGCCATTGTCCGGGTTGCCAAGGTAGTTGACCGTAATCCAGATCGGAAATGTCAGCGCCAAGGCGATGCCGGTGAAACACCAGGCAGCGAAATATTTGCCGAGCACCACGTCGAGTTGCGAAATCGGCAGCGTCATCGACAGTTCGATGGTGCCTGTCCGCCGCTCCTCCGCCCACAGCCGCATCGAAAGCGCGGGAATGAGGAATAGGTAGAGCCAGGGGTGAAAGGTGAAGAACGCGGTAAGGTCCGCTTGATCCCGGCCGAAGAAGTTGCCGACGTAAAATGTCAGGACGCCGTTCAGGGCCAGGAAGATGACGATGAATACATAGGCCACCGGCGTGGCGAAATAGCTCGCCATCTCGCGGCGGAAGATCGTGATGGTGTTGCGCATGAGTCCGGTCAGGTTGTTGTAATTTGGCGGAAGACTTCGTCCAATCGGCCGTGTTCGACCGATACCTCGTCGACTTGCACGGCGTGTTCGCGCAACGCGCCGGTGACGTCGTCAAGAATCATCTTGCCGTCCTTCGATTTCAGGAACAGCCGGTTGCCGTCTTCCTGGGTAACCGACGCGACGTTGCCGAGCCCTTCCACAAGGGGACGGATCGCGTCGGGGTTCTTGGCGGAGAGCATGACGCCGTTGTGGCGCGGTGAACGGGCGACCAGATTGGCCGGCGTGTCGTCGGCGACGATACGGCCCTGGGCGATGATAATGGCGCGGCTGCAGACGGCCTCGACTTCTTCCAGGATATGGGTCGAAATGATGATCGCCTTCTCGCCGGCCATGTCGTGGATCAGCGTACGCACTTCGTGTTTCTGATTGGGATCCAGGCCGTCGGTCGGTTCGTCGAGGATCAGGACTTCCGGGTCGTGCAACAAGGCCTGCGCCAAGCCGAGGCGGCGTTTGAAGCCCTTGCTCAACGTGTCGATCGGTTGGTCCAGCACGCCCGCGAGCTGCGTTCTGGCGACGGCCGCCGCGGTCCGGTCCTGCGCTTCGGTGCCGTCGAAGCCCCGAATTTTGGCAATAAAGGCGAGAAACGCCCGCGGTGTCATGTCGGGCCACATCGGTGCCCCTTCCGGCAGGTAGCCAACCCGCTTCTTCACCTCGAGCGGGTGCGTTCGGACATCGAATCCCGCGACCCGGGCCGTGCCGCCGCTCGGCGGCAGAAAGCCGGTAATCATCTTCATTGTGGTTGATTTGCCGGCGCCGTTCGGCCCTAAGAACCCAAGGACTTCGCCCTTGCCAACAGTGAGACTGATATCGTCGACGGCGGTGATCGGGCCGAACGTCTTTTTCAGATGGTCGATCTCAATCATGCGTTAGAATTCCTGCTTCGATTGCCTGCGCTGTCATGGTGGCCGTGTATATCCGGGATATCCGGTGCGTATCATTCCCGATTTAGGAAGTCATCGGAACGGCGCAAGGGGAATAGCGGATTTTCGTCGAGCCGCAAACCCCTGTCGGCGCAGTGCCGCCGGTTTGAAACGTCAATCGTTCAGGCACACTTCGATTGTTTCAATGATTTCCGCATCGTCCGGTGCGACCCGTGACGGCCAGGCGCCCGCCAAATTGCCGTCCGCGTCCAGCAGGTATTTATGGAAATTCCACTTCGGCGCATGATCATCGCCCAATTCGGCGGCGATCCGCCGGTATAAAGGGATGCGCGTCGGCGCCGATCACCGATTGCTTTGCGCTCATCGGGAATTCGATCCCGAACTCGGTGTCGCAAAAATTCTTGATATCGGCGTCGGAGCCGGGCTCCTGGCCGCCGAAATCGCTGCTGGGGATGCCGGGGACGACCAGGCTGCGTTGGCGATAGCGCCGCCAAAATGCCTGCAGCCCGTCATATTGCGGCGTGAATTCGCGCTCGGAGGCGGTGTTTGCGATCAGCACCGCTTGCCCCGGATAGTTGCGAAGCGGCAACGCTGCTCCATCGATTGCCGTGAATTCAAACTGATGCGCTGACATCGCGCTGCCTCTTTCGTAGTCATGCCGAGCGTCTTTCGTGGTGACAAGGGTATGCGGTCACGGCGGTCTGGAAATGCCGGCGGTTGCGGCGTTGAATCGATGCGGGGCGGGCGATAGCATGCGGCGGGAGATCCGGCGCGGTATGTCGCTGCGCATGACGGACACAGGAGGCAAGCCGCATGGCGGTACAAAAGGTCGGAATCGTCGGCGCGGGCACGATGGGATCCGGAATCGCGACCAATATCGCGCAACATGGATTTCCGGTGCGGCTGGTCGATATGAGCCAGGAGATGGTCGATGCGGCGCTCGTGAAGGCGCGAGATTTTTACGCCAAGCAGCTGGAGCGCGGCCGCATGACCGCGGACGAGGCGACGGCGGCCGGCGAAGCGCTGACCGGCGGCACCGATCTGGCCCCGCTCGCCGATTGCGATCTGGTGATCGAAGCGGTGTTCGAGCGGATCGATATCAAGGCGGAACTCTATGGAAAGCTGAATGGTATTCTGCCGGCCGAAACCATTCTCGCCACCAACACGAGCTGTCTCAGGGTGGGCGCGCTTGCAGAGCCGGTAGACCGGCCCGAGCGATTCCTCGGCATGCACTACTTCAACCCGCCGGCAATCAACCCGATCGTCGAAGTGGTGCGTGGAAAGGCGACCGCTCCCGCCACCGTCGATGCGGCTCTGGCGTTTTGTGCTGCGACCGGCAAGCAAGCGGTCAGTTGCCGCGACAGCAGTGGCTTTGCGCTGAACCGGTTTTTCTGCCCATACGTGAATGAGGCGGTGCGGCTGTTCGATGACGGGCTCGGCACGCCTTATGAGATCGATCGGGTTGCCTGCGACGTGTTCGGCGCCGCCGCCGGTCCGTTCGTCGTGATCAATTTGGTCGGGTCGCAGGTTCTGTTGCATTCACAGGACAATCTGCGGCCGCTTGGCGAATTCTATACACCGGCGGCGTCGGTCGAACGGGTCGGCCAGGAACAGGGGCGTTGGGAAATCGGCGATCCTTCGCCGCCTGACGGCGCCCGTGATACGGCGATCGCCGAGCGCCTGATGGGTGCCACGTTTCTACCGGTTCTGCAGGAACTTGACGAAGACGTGGCGGCGCCGGGCGATATCGACATGGGTGCGAAACTCGCGCTGAAATTCGGCAAGCCGCCATGCGCGGTCATGGATGCGCTCGGCGGCGACGAAGTGGCGCGCCTGATAGATGCGCCGTGCCGCCGCTATGGAGTTGCGCCGCCGAAGAGCCTGGAACGCGTAGGTCGATTGGCGCCCTAGCGATGGTCGTATGAGCGTGACCATGGCGGGTGGATGGATTTCCGCTTTCGCCATACGAAGTGCAGGAAATCTGATGGAGAGAGTCCTTTGAGGAAATGTTGCCCTCGTCGCCGACCGGCGGACCCAGCCGTGCGATTGCCGCGCGGCCATCGCTGGTTGGCTTGGATGGCGGTACCGTTAATTCTTGTCGCGGGACCGGCAGTTCAGGCGGCGGACGAAATCAGAGGGAATGCCAAAATAACTTCGGGCAATGAACTCGTCGTTGGCAAGCGCGCGGTCTGGCTCTACGGCATTCGGGCGCCGTCGCTCGAAGAGAGCTGCCGGAACAATCAGGCGGAATTCCGCTGCGGTGTTGTTGCCTGGGCCGAATTGATCAAGCTGGCCGACGGCCAGTTCGTCTCGTGCGACCTCGAACCGGCGGCGTCTCGCAAGGAAGCGGCCGCAGAAAAATCGGCGGACAGAGACAAGACAGCGACGCCGGATACCCGCGATCCAGTAATCGAGCTGCCGCCCAATACGGTGTTCGCCACCTGTTATCTCGGCGAAACCGACCTGAACGAAGCGCTGGTGCGATCGGGTTGGGCGAAGGCGGTGCCGGCGCATACCGATCGATATGTGGTCGATGAAAATGACGCTCGCGAGTCGCGACGCGGCCTATGGGCGGCGCCGATCAAAAAATCGAAGAAGAAACGGCGGAAAAAGAGGCGTTAGGCGCATTGCTGAGGCATTGGCGCCCGCGCAGCCGCCCGATTTGAAATTCGCGCCGGGTCCTGATGGTGTAAAGTTTGGCGCGCCCGGGAGGACTCGAACCCCCAACCTCCTGATCCGTAGTCAGGCACTCTATCCAATTGAGCTACGGGCGCATCGCCAAGCGAACTGCCAAGTTCTTGCGGCGAAACGCCGCGCTTCAGCGGCTGCGGACACTAATGAAACGCAAGGCCGCTGACAAGTATGTTTACAACAAGCGAAATTGCATTTATCCGCAGGCTATAAAACCAACTTGTCGCTCGGCGGGAGCTAAAGTAGTATCTCGGCGAAATTTCCACCGGCCATGTTGGAGCGTGCGGTCTGAACAAATCTGACTTTAAGGGACCGCATGCGTATACACTGGCTCCGGGGCGCGTGATGCGCCGAGACGGCAGTCAAGACGGTAGGGTGACCGCTTCAAAATGAATGTATTGCGAAATGTAGGCATTGTTGTCGCAAGCGGCCTGATGTTGGCCGCGTGCGAATCGAGTTTTTGGCCGGCTGTGCCCGGCGACGAAGCGCCGTCGGGCAAGAGCAGCGGCGAACGAATCGACATTCCGCCATCAAAGGCGGAAGCCGCGGCGCGTGCTCAAAACAAACGCGGCGCCGGCCCGATTTCGACGATGCCGGCTGTCGCGGCTAAACCGGTAAACACACAGCCCAAACTGTCGAATGCATCGACCGGCACTTTCGTCGGCAAGAAGGTCGATGCGATGCGAGGCGACCTGGGCAAGCTGCAAAAGGCGGTGGGCCGGCTGGACGAACGCATGCGGCAGATCCGCGGCGGCTCGGCGAGTGCGACAAACCGGTACTACGGTGTCGTCGCGGCGATAGACGCCAAGCTGCAAGCCGGCACGACGCCGGGCAATCCGGTTCTGGTGCAGCAGTGGAACGAGGCGCAAAAACAACTCAAGCGCATCGAAGCCAGCATCTCGCAGATGAACAATTTGTCGAACGACGCGGGATCCGAGGCAAGCGTCGCGGGATATCTTTTGGACAGCGTGCGTGCGACCTACACGCTCAGCGGCGCGGTCGATCAGGATCATGTGGACCTGCGGGCCTTGGAAGACGAAGTGAACCAGTCGGTGGTGGTCATTGATCGCCTGCTGAACGAATTGAGCGAGGACCTGAACCGCCAAACCACCTATCTGGCGAATGAACGGCGCAACCTGACGGCGATGTCGATCGCCATCAAGAATGGCGAGCGCTATGGCGCCAGTCTGGCGAACCGGGCCTTTGCACAAGCCGAGGTAAAGGCCAGCCTCGCGGCGCGCACGCGCGGTCCCGATCCGACTGCCCGCCCGCTTGTGGTCATTCGGTTCGATCGGCCCCGTGTGAATTATGAGCGAGTGCTCTACAATGCGGTTAGCCGGGCACTCGAACGGAAACCGGGCGCCGCGTTCGATATCGTCGCGGTCAGTCCGCGAACCGGGTCGGCGGCGCAAGTGGTGCTGAACAGCACGGCAGTCAAGCGTAACGCGGAAAGCGTGATGCGGACCCTGTCGGAAATGGGCCTGCCGTCGAGTCGCGTCAACCTTATCGCGTCTTCGATCGGAAGCGCGCAATCCAACGAGGTTCGCATTTACGTTCGATAGAATCCGGGCGCCGGCAAATGCCGGTCACGTGCGGTCAGGGTCGATCGATAGCGATATTGTCGATGAGCCGGGTGTCGCCTAAATATGCTGCGGCAAAGACGCGGCCTCGCTGTGCAGGGGCCAGGCGTTCGCCGAGCGGCGCCAAGGTCTCGCCGTCCCGCGCTTCAAGATAGTCGACCGGGTCGAAACCCGCCGCGCGTAGCGCCGCCAGCCCTTGGTCGAGCGCGGTCGCGGGCGTACCGCCCTGCCGGATGCTGTTCGCGACGTCCCGCATGGTCTGATGCAGGCGTGGCGCGACGACGCGTTGTCCGGCCGAAAGATAGGCGTTGCGTGAGGACAGGGCGAGGCCGTCCGTTTCGCGCACGGTGGGCACGCCGACGATTTCGGTCGGAATATCCAAATCGCGCGCCAGGCGCTTCACCACCAGCAATTGTTGGTAGTCCTTCTCACCAAAATAGGCACGGTCGGGCAGCGACTGCAGCAGCAGTTTGCTGACGATGGTCGCCACGCCCTGAAAGAAGTGCGGCCGCACGGCGCCGCACAATCCTTCGCTCACGCCGGTGACGGTGACGCGGGTGGCGAAGCCGTCGGCGTACATCTCCTGTTTGTCGGGAATGAAAACAAGGTCGGTGCCCAATGCCGACAATTTGGCGAGGTCGGCCGCCTCCTCCCGCGGATAGGTTTCGAAATCCTCGGTCGGGCCGAACTGCGTCGGGTTGACGAAGATCGTTACGACCGTCCGGCGGCAGTCATTGAGGCTTGCGCCGACGAGCGCGAGATGGCCGTCGTGCAGCGACCCCATGGTCGGCACCAATCCTATGGAATCGCCCTGTCGCCGCAAGGCGCTGATCCGGTCGCGAAGCCCGGCGACCGTGCGCACGATCACGGGCGGGGACGACGTCACGGCCGCTACTCCGCCGCCGGGCGCGCCGTCGTGCCGAAGCATTGCTCGGTCCCGGGGAACACGCGGGATCGTACGTCCTTGCCATAGGCAACCGCCGCCGCTTCAAGCTGATCGCCGAGTTCGGCGTACCGCTTTACGAATTTTGGCTTGAATTTGGAAAACAGGCCAACCAGATCGTCGGTCACAAGAATTTGTCCGTCGCAATCGGGCGATGCGCCGATGCCGATGGTTGGAATCTCGACATTTTCAGTAATGCGCCGCGCCAGGGGCTCCATGACGCCCTCGATCACCGTCGCGAAGGCGCCCGCATCGGCGATTGCCACTGCGTCCTGCAGGATCTGATCGGCTTCGTCACCGCTTCGCCCGCGCACCCGGAATCCGCCCGCCGCATTCACGTATTGCGGCAGCAGGCCGACATGGCCAAATACGGGAACGCCCCGCTCGCTCAGAAACCGCACGGTCTCGGCCATCTCCGCGCCGCCCTCGAGCTTGACGCCCTGACAGTGGGTTTCCGCCATGATCCGCGCTGCACTGCGAAATGCCTGTTCCGGACTTTCCTGATAGCTGCCGAAAGGCAGGTCGACGATAACGCAGGCGTGCTCCGTCGCACGGGTCACCGCACGGCCATGCGCGATCATCATATCGAGGGTCACCCCGACCGTGCTGTCCATGCCATAAATTACCATTGCCAGCGAATCGCCCACCAGTAGCAGGTCCATGTGCGGATCCAAAAGCTGGGCAACCGGCGCGGTATAGGCGGTGAGGCACGCAAGAGGTTCTTTGCCTTTTCGCCGACGAATTTCGGGCACGGTCACCCGGCCCTGACGTTGCTTTTTGGTCATGTTTCAAACCCGTTCTATGTGGCCGCTGCGATACGCAGAGCCGGAAGGGTCAATCAATGCCTTCATATAGGAGCATTTTCGCCGAAACAATTGCTGCAATGCAAAATTATTTTTTCACATTAGAGGTAACTCGATACGGAAAACGGTGCCTTCCGCACTGCTTTCGACAAGCTCGAGATCTCCGCCGTGATTGCGCACCAGTTCGCGCGCGATCGCCAGGCCCAGCCCGGTGCCGCCCGCGCGGACCGATCCTTCGAAAGGTTGAAACAGTTTGTCGCGAGCGCGCGGCGGCAGGCCGGGCCCGTTATCGGCCACGTCGATGCGGACCCAGCGGCCATTGGTCGCCGCATCGATTGAAACCGACATGGCGCCGGCTTCGGCAGCATTTCGGACAAGATTGTTCAATATCCGGAACAGCTGATCCCGGTCGGCTTCAAGCTCCAACTCGGCCGGAATGCGGTTTTCCACCGATGCCTCGTCATCATTTGCCGGCGCCAATTCGTTGCAGACGTCGTCGACCAGCGTTCGCAGCGGAAAACGGCTGCGCGAAACGTCCGGTTGGTCCTGACCGACGAAATCGAGCGTTTGGCTGCACAGCTTTACGGCACGCTCGATCGATGAGAACAGGGTTGGCGTTACCCGGCGCACCTCCGGATCGTCGACGGCGCCCAGCCGGTCGGAAATCAGCAACGCCGAGGCAAGGATGCCGCGCAGGTCGTGATTGACCTTGGCCACCGCGGTGCCGAGCGCGGCAAGATGGGCCCGTTGCTTCAATGTCGCCCGCAACCGGGTTTGCATGCCCGCCAATTCGCGCTGCGCGGTGCCGATCTCATCCTGGCGGGGCGATGGGCGGATGACTCGCGCAGCGTCCTCGGGGTCTTCGCGAAAGGCCACCATATTGGCGGTGATGTAACGCATCGGCCGGACCAGCAGCAGGTGCAGCGCCCAATAAACCAATGTCGCGGTGATCAGGGATATGAAGATGGAAAGCCCGAGGATGCGCCAGCCGAAACCGATCATCGCCTGGCGCATCGGCGCTTCGTCGACGACGACTTCGATGGTCACCGCCGCATTCTTCGGCGATGGGCCGACAATGCGCACGACGCGGTCCTCAGTGCGCCACAGCGTCATGAACGTGTCGCGAAAATGCGGCAGCATGCTCGATTTTTCGAGTCTAAAGCTTTCGGCGACCGGTGGGGGGGCCGCTTTGCCGCTCAGAACCAGGCGAGCGCCGCCGCGCCGGACGAACAAGCCGTAGGCGCCGACCTGATCGAGCAGCTCCTTGCGCAACATTTCGCTGACCATCCGGTCCGGGGTCGCGTCCAGCGCCAGGATGGCGAGATGGCCCAGACCAAGCTTCTCTTCCATCCAGCTTTCCCGGAACCGTGTGATCGACGGCACGAAGATCAGGACTTCCGCGATCATGACGAAGGCGACGGTCAGCACAAGCAGACGGGATGAAAGACTTCTCATGGCCGTTTCACGAAACCGCGAACGTCTACCGTTTCACCGAAGAGCCAAGGGGCCGTGCACGCATAGGCGCGATTTTACCTGAAAGGACCCTGTTATGCGACGTTTAGCTATTGCGGGCTTTGACGCGCTTGTAGACAATCGGCAAAATTGCCAGAATTGCTAGGCCGATCAAGGCAGTAAGGATTTCAGGGGTCAAAATACCGCTGGCGGTAAATTCTTCGCCGGAATCGAAGATGCTGCCCAGTCCGGTTCCGACGGCGATATAAACGAAGCTGCCCGGGATAATGCCGATAAAGGTGGCGATCACGAAGACCCGCAGGCTGACCCCGAGGAATGCGGGGACCAGATTTACGATAAAGAAGGGAAAGATCGGAATCAGACGTAGCACCAACAAGTAATTCAATGCGTTTTCGCTGAAGCCATCCTCCATTTTACGCAGAAAAGGGCCGGCCTTGGCGCGCAAAAAATCGCCCAATGCGGTCTTAGCGGCAATGAACAAGATCGTCGCGCCGACGGTTGCGGCAAAGACGACGTAGAGCGTTCCGAGCACCTGTCCGAAGAGAAATCCGCCGGTAATCGTCATCACGGCGCCGCCGGGAAGCGAGAATGCGACGACGGCGATGTAGATGCCGATGAAGACCAGCGCCGCAAGAACGGCTGATTTTTCTACGTGACCAAGCAGCCAGGCCCGGTTTTCCCGCAATGCCTCGAAGGTCAGAAATTGATCGAGGTCGAAAGCGAAAAAGGCGATCAGACCGGCCACCAGCACCAGGAGCGGAACGATTTTCTTGGCTTCGAACCGTTTGGCGCTCGCGTCCCGTTGCTCCAATTCCATTGATCTCTCCCAATCGCGGCGGCGCATGGCGGTTCATGCATTATTTGGTGTCTACTATGTGTCTGGCGATGCCGCGATTCACCTTACTGTGATTACTCCGCTACTGTGAACCGGTGCGGCCAAAGGGTAATCGAAGTCCTGACCTATGGGTTAATTGACTTGGATCAGGCGAGCTTCTATACACCGGGCTCGAAATACAGGGGCACAGGAGACTTGCCGTGAAACGCACCTATCAGCCAAGCCGCCTCGTGCGCAAGCGTCGCCACGGGTTCCGCTCTCGGATGGCAACGAAAGCGGGACGCCGCGTATTGGCCCGCCGCCGAAAAAAGGGCCGCAACCGGCTCTCTGCCTGACGTTATGCGATGGGCTGTCTGCCCGATCAAACGCCGGCCGGAATATTTGCGGGTCGCTGCGCGCGGGCGCAAAGTTGCGACGCCTGGCTTGGTTTTGCAGGCCTGCCGGCGTTCGTCGCGAACGAGCCCGCTGCGCGTTGGTCTGACGGCCAGCCGGAGAGTCGGCGGCGCGGTTCAGCGTAACCGGGCGCGTCGGCGCTTGCGCGCGGCCGTTGCGAGGGTTATGCCTCTGCACGCCGCTGCGGGCCATGACTACGTCGTGATTGCGCGTGCGGCTTCCGTACGGCGTCCGTTTCCGGCGCTGGCGCATGACCTTGAAATTGCCTTGAAGCGTCTCGATTTATGGCGCAACGACTAATGTCGGATCGGAGCCTCTAACACCCATGGGTGCCGCTGCCAGAATCTTGCGCACCGCTATTCGCGGTTATCAGTTGTTTCTGTCGCCCTTAACGGCCGGCTCGTGCCGCTATGCGCCGAGCTGTTCGCAGTACGCGATGGAGGCGGTCGAGCGCCATGGTGCTATCACGGGGAGTTGGATGGCGGCGCGCCGCTTTTTCCGCTGCAACCCCTGGGGCGGCAGCGGGTTTGATCCGGTGCCCCGCAACGTTTCGGGTTGTGATCATGCGGCGGCCACAAAAAATAAATCGAACATTCGGGTGACGGCGCGATAATGGGTGATCAAAAAAACCTTCTTGTGGCAATCGTGCTGTCGATTGCGATTCTTTTTACCTATCAGATTTTCTACGAAATGCCGCGCGCCGACCGGGAACGCGCAAAGCAGCAGAAGGTGGCGGAGCAGAAAAAGGCGTCGCCGCAATCGGAGGCGCCAACGGTCGGTGCACAGACCGGCACGCCTGGCGCCCCCGGCACTCCCGGCACAGCAACCGTACCTGGCAGCGTCGCCGGCGATACGCCGCGTCTCGGCGTCGACACGTCGGGCGTTGTGGGCGCCACCACGGCAAGTCCGGCGGCGCAGCGCGAAGCGGCGCTGAAGGCAGTGCCAAGGATTACCATCGACTCGCCGCGGCTCGAAGGATCGGTATCGCTGAAAGGCGCGCGGATCGATGACCTGTTGCTCCGCGGATATCGGGAGACCATCGAAAAAGACAGCCCGCTGGTTGAACTGCTGCAACCGCTCGGGACCAGCAAACCGTATTATGCCGAATTCGGCTGGCTCGGCGACCGCGCCCTGAAACTTCCCAACCGCAATTCGGTGTGGACCACAAATCGCGACATCATCACGCCGGGCGTGCCGGTGACGCTGAGCTGGGACAATGGCGCCGGGCTGGTCTTCGAACAACGGATCACGCTGGACGAGAACTACATGTTCACGGTGACCCAGCGGGTCCGTAACAACCGCACGGACCCGGTCACCCTTGCGCCCTATGGCCTGATTTCCCGCACCGGCACGCCGGAAATCCTGGGGTTCTACATTCTTCATGAGGGGCTGATTGGCGTTCTCAACGAGACGTTGTCAGAGGTGGATTACTCGGACCTGACCGAGGACGGACCGCAGCGCTACGAATCGAACGGCGGTTGGCTCGGCATCACCGATAAGTACTGGCTGACGGCGCTCATTCCGGACCAGAAGCAGAGCATCAAGGCGAGCTTCAACAGCGGCCGCGTCAATAAAATCGACAAGTATCAGGCGGACTATCTGCTGGAAACGCGGAACATTCCGGCCGGCGGCGAAATCGAACTGACGAATCATCTCTTCGCGGGGGTGA
>CAJHYV010000398.1_pt1 | contig 25587 bp, 26 predicted proteins | sample 9198851 | NCBI WGS metagenome assembly CAJHYV01 (sample SAMEA7708375, study PRJEB35096) | sediment metagenome | biome: marine neritic benthic zone biome [ENVO:01000025]; feature: sediment [ENVO:00002007]; material: shallow marine sediment [ENVO:03000034] sea grass bed [ENVO_01000059] ...
CTGGCGCGCATCCGCTCGCTGATCCGGCGGTCGCGGCCGGCGGCCGCAGACGAAACGCTGCAATGCGGCGACCTGTTGATGGATCTGGCGGCGCACAAAGTGCGGCGCGGTGACCGCGGCATCCACCTCGGTCCGACCGAATACCGGCTGCTGCGCCATTTGATGGAACACCAGGGCCGCGTGTTCAGCCGCGAGCAATTGCTCGACATGGTGTGGGGCCGCGACATTTACGTCGAGGTGCGGACCGTCGACGTCCATATCCGCCGCCTGCGCAAGGCGATCAATGCGAACGGTGAGGAAGATTTCATCCGCACGGTGCGGGCCGCGGGCTACGCGCTGGAATGCCCGGATTGATGCGGAGCGGCCGCTACCTTCGCAAGCCGGAGAGGGCGGCCTGATAGGCGGCAACCGCCTCGGCGCCGAAGCAACAGAAAACGACCCGCCCGATCCCCGCATGGTCGTGCAATCCGGCGGCAACGGTGGCGACCGCAAGGCCGGCAGCCCGGGCGAGCGGAAAGCGATAGACGCCGGTCGAGATTGCCGGAAAAGCCATCGACGCCACGCCGTTCTCCGCCGCCCGCGCCAGGGATTGGCGGTAGCAGCTCGCCAGCAGGTCATCCTCGCCCCGGTCACCGCCCTGCCAGACCGGTCCGACCGTATGGATGACGTGCGTGGCCGCGAGGCCGTAGCCACCGGTGATCTTCGCCTGACCGGTCGGGCAGCCGTTCAGCGTGCGGCATTCGGCCAACAGTTCCGGCCCGGCGGCGCGGTGAATCGCCCCGTCCACGCCGCCGCCGCCGAGCAGCGATTCGTTGGCCGCGTTGACGATGGCATCGACCGCCAACTGGGTGATATCGCCTTCGGCGAGTTCCAGGCGTCCAAGGATGGTGCCGGCCATCGCCGCCTCCACAATCGTTTCCCATAGTCAAAATAGCCGAAACGACCGCGGGATTGAATGCCGCTCAGCCGGGCGGTGCCGCGTTCGCAGCCGGATAGCGCCGCATCATCCAGAGCAGGAGCGCCAGCCCCGGCAGCGCCGCCAATGTCGTCAGCAAGAAGAAACTCAGCCAACCGGTTTGATCGGCGAGCCAGCCGCCGCCGGCGCCCAGCGCGGTGCGCGCGGCCGCGGCCAGCGACGACAACAGCGCGTACTGGGTCGCCGTGTAGGCCCGATTGCAGAGGCTCGAGAGATAGGCGACGAAGGCGGTGGTGCCCATACCGCCGGTCAGATTTTCCACGCCGATCGTCACGAACAGCGCCGGCACCGAATACCCCACCCAGGCCTGCCAGGCAAAGACCAGGTTGGACCCCGCCTGGAGGATGCCGCAAATCAACAGGCTCCTGAGAATGCCATAGCGGGCCACCATCCAGCCGCCCAGCGCCGCCCCGACCAAGGTCGCGGCCAACCCCCACCCCTTGCTGATCCAGCCCACCTCGGCCAGCGAAAACCCGATGCGGAGGTAAAACGGCGTGGCCATGAGGCCGAGCAAGGCGTCGCCATACTTGTACAAAGTGACAAAAAGCAAAATCACCAGCCAGCCGGGGCGGGTCATGAATTCCGCGAAGGGGCAGATCACGCCGCCATAGAGCCAGGCGCCCGCCGCCCGGACGGAGCGCGGCATCGCGGCAAGATGGGTCGCCGCCACCGCTTCGAGGCGACGCGATTCCGGTGTCGCAGGGTCCGCCGGTTCCGGATTGAGAAAGACCGCCGCCATGCCGATCGGCATCAGCACGGCCATCGCGGCATAGGCCAATACCCAGCCGCCGGTGCCGGCGAGGATCAGCGCGCCGCCGCCGGACGCCAGCATGCCGACACGGTACCCCAGGACATGATTGGCCGCCCCGGCGCCGAGCTGGCGCTCGCTCAGGATTTCGGTGCGGTAAGCATCGATCACGATATCCTGGGTTGCCGAGGCGAGCGCCACCACGCCGGCCCAGAAAACCATGGCGGCCAAGCCGCTCGCGGTGCCCGGGTCGAGCGGCGCCATCATCAGAATTGCGACAACCAGAACGACTTGCGTGAGCAACATCCAGCCACGCCGCCGGCCGAACCAGCGGGTCAGCAACGGCAGCGGCATCCGGTCGACCACCGGCGCCCAGAAGAATTTGAGGGAATAGGCAAGCGCTACCAGGCTGATCAGGCCGATCTCGGTCAGCGACACCCCGGCGCGCTCGAGCCGTGCGGCCAGCGTCGCGCCGGTCAGCGCCAGCGGCAGACCGCTCGCGAACCCAATAAATAGAAACGCCGCGACACGCGGCTGGGTATAGACCCGGAACGCCGCCAGCGCCGTTCCTGCCGTGCCGCGCGGCGCGGGCCCGGCCATCGGGTCAGGCGATCGCCGCGGCGACGAGCGGGGCGAGGTCGGTTTCGGGACGGGCGCCGTAATGCTGGATAACCTCGGCCGCGGCGAGCGCGCCGATCACGCCGCAGCGGTAGGGGTCGATCCCTCGCGTATGGCCATACAGAAACCCGGCGGCGAATTGGTCCCCGGCGCCGGTGGTATCGCGCAATTGGTCGATCGGTGCCGCGTCCACCACATGCACTTCGTCGCCGGCGACGATCACCGCGCCCTTTTCGCTGCGGGTCAGGCAGGCGATGGCGCTATCGCCGCGCACCCGTTGCAGCGCATCGTCGAACCGGTCCACTTGATACAGCGAACAAATTTCCGCTTCATTGGCGAACAGGATATCGGTGTGATCGGCGATCAGGCTGCGAAAGGCATCGCGGTGCCGCTCGACGCAAAACCCGTCGGACAATGTGACAGAAACTTTGCGTCCGGCGCGGTGGGCGATCTCGGCCGCGGTGGTAAACGCCTTCTGCGCTTCCGGCCGGTCGAACAGATAGCCTTCCATGTACAGCACGCCCGACGCCGCAATCGCCGAAGCGTCCAGATCCTCCGGCGTCAGCAGCGAGGCAGCACCGAGAAAGGTACACATGGTGCGTTGCGCATCCGGCGTCACCAGGACCAGGCACCGCCCGGTCGAGGGGCCGGAAGACGCCGCCGGCGAGTCGAAATCGCAGCCAATGGACCGCATGTCGTGACGGAAGACCGTTCCGAACTGGTCGTCCCGCACCTTGCCGAGGAAGACGCCGCGGCCGCCCAGCGCCGCGAACCCCGCCATCGTGTTGGCGCAGGACCCGCCCGAGGATTCAATTCCGGCAGGCATTATCTCATAGAGCGCGCCGGACTGCGCATCGTCGACCAGCGTCATCGCCCCCTTGGCAAGGCCGTTGGTATCGAGGAAGCGGTCATCGACCTGCGCCACCACATCGACCAACGCATTGCCGATTCCGATAAGATCGTATTCGGTCATTTAGGATCATTCCGGCGTACGCCGCCTCTTGCCGTTGACTGGGCGGCGAGTATAGCCTCGGCGGCTCGGCCCGCAACCCACGCCGACGGCAAGCCGCCGGCGCCGACAGCGAGAGAGGTAAAATGCTGGGTTATTTCATGAAAGCCGTGTCACAGCTCGGCGATCCGAGGCTTCGGCGCGTTATCTGGTTCGGCGTCCTGCTATCCTTGCTGGTTTTCGCCGGCCTGTGGGTCGGGCTTTGGTTCCTGGTCACAATCATTCCGGCGGATGCGGTGCCGGGGCTGACCTGGCTGCAGGAGTCGCTGGGCGAGCTTTTCGACTGGCTGGCGGGATTTTTGTTCGTTGGAAGCCTGCTCATTCTAACCCTGATGCTGTTTCCGGCCGTGGTCACGGTAGTGGTCGGATTCTTCCTCGACGCCGTCGCCGAGGCCGTCGAGGCGCGGCATTACCCGACGCTGCCGGCGGCACGCGCGCAGACCTTGTCCGAAACCGTAATGAACACGGTGAAATTCGCGGGTATCGTGGTCCTGGTAAACCTGCTCGCGCTGCCATTTTATGTCCTGCTGATATTCCTGCCGCCGATGAACGTGGTGTTGTTTTACGTGGTCAACGGGTACCTGGTGAGCCGCGAATATTTCGAGCTGGTGGCCTTTCGCCGGCTCGACCCGGCCCTGGCCAAACAATTGCGGCGGCGGCATCGCGGCCGGCTCTTGCTGAGCGGCATGATTCTTGTGCTGCTGATGACAATCCCGGTGCTCAACCTGCTGACGCCGGTGCTTGGCACGGCGTTCATGTTGCACGTCTTTCAGGGGTTGCCGGGACGGGACGATGCGGCGGCCAATATTCGCCCCGCGTGACGAAGTTCTGGTTGCGGCGGCGAAAAGACGTATACTGGCGAGAGAACGCCTTCGGAAAGAAAGGACTGCGGGGCGGGTGAGGTCTCCCTCCGCCAACCAACCACAGGGATCAATCATGGCCGAAGAAAGAAAACCACCACCTCAGTATCCATCAGAACTGTCCCGCCGGGTCGTCAGCATCCCAGGTGGCGGTCAAACTGACAGCCTGCACAGCGAATCGAACAAGAAGCTGGTGGTCGGGCGCGATATCTCGCTTTCCGGTGAAATCACCGATTGCGACATCCTCGTCGTCGAAGGCAAGGTCAAGGCGTCGCTGTTCGACAGCCGGCGCTTCGAAATCAGTGAAAGCGGCACATTCGAAGGCTCCGTCGAAATCGAAACCGCTGAAATCAAAGGCCAGTTCGATGGCGAGCTCTTGGTCCGCGGCCGGCTGCTGATCCGGCGGACCGGTCGGGTGCGCGGCACCATCCGCTATGCGGAGCTGGAGATCGAGCGCGGCGGCCAGATTATCGGCGACATCCAAATGATCACGGACGCTTCCGCCTCCGGGCGCGTTTTATCCGCGGATTTCGGCGACGATTTGGCAGCGGATACCGCCACGCCGGTCACCAGGCCGCTGGAAAAAGAGACCGACATCAGTGCGTAAAGCGTCAGTGCTCGGCCTTTGGCGGGCGTTGGGACTTTCGCTGCTGCTGCTCGGCGGCTGCGAAACGATTGACCGGAATGGTGACAGCGGTTCGGCGCAGGAAGCGGGCGCCAGCCCGCCGCTGTCCGACGAAGCGCGGGAAGCGCTCAGGTCGGCTAGCACCGCCGATGTCGACGCGTCGCGCGACGCCGGGGATCCATCGTCGCAACGCGATCGCGAGGCATTTCTCGCCGCACGATACGACGCGAAGGATTTCATCGGTTACGGACCGGACCGGCTTCTGCCGATCCTTGGCGCACCGGATTTCGTGCGGCGCGACGGCCCGGCGCAGGTCTGGCAATACCGCGCAAAACACTGCGTGCTCGATCTTTTCCTCTATGAAACCGGCGAAAACAGCCGCGTCGAGCATGTCGAATTGCGGCGCCGCGGCCATGGCGCCGAGCCGATTGACCGTTGCTTTTCGCGGATGCGTCTCGAGCGGCGGACGAGACCGGCGGGCTGATCCGACCGGCCGGTGGGCCGCCCCGGGCGGTCAGAGGGTCTTCGCCTTGAATTTGCAGAGATCTCGTACCACGCAGGCGGGACATTCCGGCTTGCGCGCCTTGCAGACGTAGCGGCCGTGCAAGATTAGCCAGTGATGGGCGTGCAGCCGATAGCCCGGCGGCACGCGTTTTTCGAGCTTTTTCTCCACCGCGAGAACGTCTTTGCCCGGCGCCAGGCCGGTACGGTTGCCGAGCCGGAAAATGTGGGTGTCGACCGCAATGGTCGGTTCGCCGAAGGCGATGTTCAGCACGACATTGGCGGTCTTGCGGCCGACCCCGGCCAGCGCCTCGAGGGCGGCCCGGTCGCGCGGCACCACGCCGCCATGATCCGTCAGAAGCTGTTGGCTCAACCTAATGACATTCTTGGCTTTGGTGTTGAAAAGCCCGATCGTCTTGATATAGCCGCGCAGCTTGGTTTCCCCCAGCGCGAGCATCTTTTCCGGCGTGTCGGCGACCTCGAAAAGCGGACCGGTCGCCTTGTTGACGCCAATGTCGGTAGCCTGCGCCGACAGCACGACCGCGACCAGCAGGGTGAAGGGGTTGGTGTAGTGCAATTCGCCCTTCGGATCCGGCCGCTCCGCCTCGAGGCGGCGAAAGAACTCTTCGATCTGATCTTTTTTCATGGACGGAAGAGTAGCCGGACCGCCGGGCAAGGCCAAGGGCGCCGCATTGCGCTTGCATCTGGACAGTCCGCCAAGCCGGGCCATATTCTCGGTATTACGATGACCGATAACAGGTACGCCATAGCACCCTGCGAGCCCGCCGACGAGCGGGTCTTCTTCGACGCCACCTTGCGCCCGAACCGGAGCCTGGGTCCTTTCGGCTTCCGGGTCCTGATGGCGCTGGCCGGCGGCTCGATTCTGGCCGTCGGGGTGGTCTTCATGATCGCCGGCGCGTGGCCCGTGCTCGGATTCGGCGGTCTCGAATTTCTGCTGCTATTCCTGGCGTTCCGCCTGAACTATCGCGCCGGGCGGGCCTATGAGCGCGTGCGCCTGACGGAACGGCATTTGGAAGTACGGCGCTTCGGCGCGGCGGGCGAAGTCGGGCAATGGCGGTTCGAACCGACCTGGGTGCGGGTGAACGTCGACGCGCCGGCCGACCACGATTGCCGGCTCACCCTGTCGAGCCATGGCAACGCGCTCGTAATCGGCGCGTTCCTGAGCCCCGGAGAACGGTTCGAGGTCGCCGAGGCGCTCCGCGACGCGATCGAATCCTGGCGGACACGATGGAGCCCGTCGACCGCGGGATAGCTGCCCGACCGGCGTTCAGTCGGCGAAACCCAAAACGTGCTTCATGGAATACAGCCCGGCCGGTCGGCCGCGCGCCCACAGGGCCGCGCGCACCGCGCCGGCGGCGAAGACCTGACGGCTCGCCGCCTTATGCGTGAGCTCGAGACGTTCACCGTCGCCGGCGAACACCACCGTATGGTCGCCGACCACATCGCCGCCGCGCAACGTGGCGAAACCGATCTCGCCCGCCGGCCGCGCGCCCGTATGGCCGTCACGCCCGGATTTACGGACTTCGCCGAGATCGACGCCGCGGCCCGCCGCCGCCGCCTCGCCTAGCCCGATCGCGGTGCCGGACGGGGCATCCACCTTGTGCCGATGATGCATCTCGACCACCTCGATATCGTAGTCGGGACCGAGAATGCCCGCGACCTGCTCGGTCAAGGCCAGCAACAACGTCACGCCGACGCTCATATTCGGCGCCCGGATCACGGGCACATGGCGCGCCGCCCGCGTGACCGCATCTTCCTGGTCCGCGTCCAGGCCGGTCGTGCCGGCAACCAGCACCGCCTCCGCCTGGGCGGCAAGGCGCGCGTGTTCCGCGGTCGCCGCCGGAACCGTGAAATCGATAACCGCATCGGCGGCGGCGATCATCGCCGCCGGGTCGTCGGTCGCCGTCACGCCGAGCGGATCGAGCCCGGCCAGCACGCCGATATCGGCGCCGATCGCCGGACTGCCCGTTGGTTCGGTGCCGCCTACGACAACGCAACCGGCAGTCTCCGAGACCTGACGGACCACCATCTGCCCCATACGGCCGGCGCAGCCGACCACACCGATTTTCATGTCATCCACCATCTTGGCTTTCCTCGATCGTTCATCCTACGCGCGGGAGCCTTCGATGCCGCCCACCGGGGCGGTCACGCGCCTGCTTCGGTATAGCGGATCGCGGGACGGCCCGCTACGAGACGGCGGGAGAAAATCGGCATGATGAGGAATTTGGCCGACCCCGGCCGTCCGGTCCGAAAAGGGATCTAGTCGGTCAGGTCTTCCCAGAATTCCTTGACGCGGGAGAAGAAGCCTTCCGACTGCGGACTCTGCGACTTGCCGCTGCCCTGTTTTTCGAAATCGCGCAGGAGGTCTTTCTGCTTCCGCGTCAAATTGATCGGCGTCTCGATCACCATCGCGACATACATGTCGCCGCGGCCGCGGCTGTTCAGCACGGACATGCCTTTGTTGCGCAGCCGGAACCGCTGACCGTTCTGGGTCCCCTCGGGCACCGACACCTTGGCCCGCGAACCGTCGACCGTCGGCACTTCGATCGATCCACCGAGCGTCGCCGTCGTCATCGGCAGCGGCACGGTACAGAAGATATCCGCGCCTTCGCGCTCGAACAGCGGATGCGGCATGAGGCTCAAGAAGATATAGAGGTCGCCGGCCGGCGCACCGCGAAGACCGGCTTCGCCTTCATTCGCAAGCCGAACCCGCGTGCCGTCCTCGACCCCGGCGGGGATGTTGACCGATAGGGTCTTTTCCAAGTGGGTCCGGCCTGAACCATCGCAAATCTCGCACGGCCGGTCGATGACCTGACCCTGGCCGTTGCAAGTCGGGCAGGTTCGCTCGAGCGTGAAAAATCCTTGCTGACTGTGCACCTTGCCGGCGCCGCCGCAGGAAGGACAGGTGGTCGGCTGACTGCCGCCCTCGGCGCCGGTCCCGTCGCAGGGTTCGCAGGCGACAGATGTCGGCACGCGGATATCGACCTTGCGCCCATGAAACGAATCTTCGAGCGAGATGTCCAAATTGTAGCGCAGATCGGCGCCCCGGCTGGACCTGCCGCGGCGTCCGCCCATGAAATCGCCGAACACCTCATCGAAGATGTCGGAGAAGCCGCTGCTAAAATCGAACCCGCCGGCCCGCCCGCCGCCGCCGCCATTCTCGAAGGCGGCATGGCCGAACCGGTCGTAGGCGGCGCGCTTCTGATCGTCTTTGAGGACCTCGTAGGCCTCGTTGGCTTCCTTGAAGCGGGCTTCCGCTTCCGTATCCCCCGGATTGCGGTCGGGATGATCGCGCATGGCAAGGTTGCGGTACGCCTTCTTTAAGGCGTCCGCGTCGGCGCCGCGTTCGACACCCAAGACATCGTAATAGTCACGCTTTTCCATCCACCACCCCTGACGGCGGAAGCCTCCCGAAGCGTTGCGCGCTCCCGGAGGCTTCGGTTAGTCCCGATTTCGCGGCATCAACCGGCGGCGCTCAAGCCGTCTTGTCCTTGCGCTCCGCGTCGTCGTCGACTTCTTCAAAATCCGCATCGACGACGTCATCCGCACCAGCACTCTCCGCGTCCCCTTCCGCCGGCGGCTCGTCTCCCGCCGCGGCAGCGGCCTCTTCCTGACTGGCCCGGTACATCGCCTCGCCCAGCTTCATCGAGGCCTGCGACAGGGCTTCGGTTTTGGCCTTGATGGCATCGGCGTCGTCGCCTTCCATCGCCGCCTTCAAGTCGGCAATGCCGGTCTCGATCGCAGTTTTTTCGTCGGCCTCGATCTTGTCGCCGAACTCGGCAAGGCTCTTCTCCGTAGTGTAGACAAGGCTGTCCGCCTGGTTACGCGCCTCGACCATCTCTTTCCGCTTCTGATCGTCGGCCGCGTGCTCCTCGGCGTCCTTCACCATGGTTTCGATGTCGTTATCGGACAATCCGCCCGATGCCTGGATACGGATTTGCTGCTCCTTGCCGGTCGCCTTGTCCTTTGCGGAAACGTTGACGATACCGTTGGCATCGATGTCGAAAGCTACCTCGACTTGCGGAATCCCGCGCGGTGCCGGCGGAATGCCGACCAGATCGAATTGACCCAACAGCTTGTTGTCGGCCGCCATTTCGCGCTCGCCCTGGAAGACGCGGATGGTCACCGCCGTCTGATTGTCCTCGGCGGTCGAGAAGGGCTGCGCCTTCTTGGTCGGAATCGTGGTGTTGCGGTCGATCAGCCGGGTAAACACACCGCCCAGCGTTTCGATGCCGAGCGACAGCGGCGTAACGTCCAGCAGCAACACGTCCTTGACGTCACCTTGCAGCACACCCGCCTGGATCGCCGCACCGGTTGCGACAACCTCGTCCGCGTTAACGCCGCGGCCGGGTTCGTGGCCGAAAAAGCTTTTCACCATCTCGATGACTTTGGGCATGCGGGTCATGCCGCCGACCAGGATCACTTCGTCGATCTCGCTCGCCTTCAGGCCTGCATCCTTGAGCGCATGCTTGCAGGGCTCGATGGTGCGATCGATCAAATCATCGACAAGCGCCTCCAGCTTGGCTCGGCTCAGCTTCATGTTGAGATGCTTCGGCCCGGCTTGGTCGGCCGTGATGTAGGGCAGGTTGACCTCGGTCTCCATCGAGCTGGAAAGCTCGATCTTGGCCTTTTCCGCCGCCTCCTTCAGCCGCTGCAGCGCCAGCTTGTCCTGGCGCAAATCCATGCCGTTTTCCTTTTGGAATTCATCGGCGAAATAGTCGACCACGCGTTGGTCGAAATCCTCACCGCCCAGGAAGGTGTCGCCATTGGTCGACTTGACCTCGAACACGCCATCGCCAATTTCGAGCACCGAGACGTCGAAGGTGCCGCCGCCCAGATCGTAAACCGCGATCGTGCCGCTGCCCTTCTTGTCGAGCCCATAGGCGAGCGACGCCGCCGTCGGCTCGTTGATAATGCGCAGCACGTCGAGGCCGGCGATTTTTCCGGCATCCTTGGTGGCCTGACGCTGAGAATCGTTGAAATACGCCGGTACCGTAATGACCGCCTGGGTGACGTCCTCGCCCAGGTAGGCTTCCGCGGTCTCTTTCATCTTCTGCAGGATGAAGGCGCTGATCTGGCTTGGCGCGTAGGTCGTGCCATCGCATTCCACCCAGGCGTCGCCATTGTCGCCGGACACGATCTTATACGGAACGAGGCCCTTGTCCTTCTCGACCGCCGGATCATCGGAGCGGCGGCCGATAAGCCGCTTGATGGCGAAAAATGTTTTCTCCGGGTTGGTCACCGCCTGCCGCTTCGCGGCCTGGCCAACCAGCCGTTCGCCCGAATCGGTAAAGGCGACAACGGACGGTGTCGTCCGAAATCCTTCGGTATTTTCGATGACCTTTGCCTGCGAGCCTTCCATGACGGCAACACAGGAATTTGTGGTCCCCAAATCAATCCCGATGACTTTGCTCATTTTAACCTCGTTTCTATTCGGCGAACCCTTGCGGAATGGACGTCCGTACACCCGTCCCGGCTCGTCGGCCTGACCATCAGCGCCGAAACCTGGGCCCCCTTGATCACGTTTGGGTTATCTTCTTCCGGCTATATAGGGAGGGAAACCGCACTGTACAAGAATTCTTCCGAACGAAAATCGACTCCGCCATTATGCCGCTTCCCGCCCCGCTTTCCGGCGATTTGATCGATCGGACGAACCCAATCGGACTATACTGCCGACGGGACGGGCCAAATGATCATTTCAGCCAGCTACAAAACCGATATTCCAGCCTTTTACAGCACGTGGTTCCTGCGCCGGCTCGCGGCCGGGAATTGCCGTATGATGAACCCCTGGAACGCCAAACAGATCATCGTTCCGCTCGATCCGGCCTCGATCGACGGTATCGTGTTCTGGACCCGCAATATCGCGCCGCTGTCAGCGCATCTGGATACGGTCGCGGCGCATGCGCCCTTCATGGTACAGTACACCATCACCGGATACCCCCGGGCGCTGGAGGCCGGCACGGTTTCGGCCGCCCGCGCGATCGCCGAAATGCGCGCGCTCCGGCGGCGGTTCGGCCCGCGCGGCGCGGTGTGGCGGTACGATCCTATTCTGTTCACCAGCGTGACCGACGCCGACTGGCATCGGCGCAATTTCGCCCGATTGGCGCAAGCCCTGGACGGCACGACCGACGAGGTGGTGATTTCCTTCGCGCAGATATACCGCAAGACCCGGCGCAACCTCGATGCCGCAGCGCGGCGGCACGGCTTCATCTGGCGCAATCCGGAAGCGGAAGAAAAAAGAGCCCTTGTGGCCGCATTGGCGGCGCACGCCGCCGAGCGCGGCATGGCGCTCCGGCTGTGCGCCCAGGCCGACCTCGTGGTCCCCGGCACGGCGCTGGCCCGCTGCGTCGACGCGGCGCGGCTGTCCGATATCGTAGGCCGGCCGATTGCGGCAGCGGCCAAGGGAAACCGCCCCGATTGCCTCTGCCACGCATCCCGCGACATCGGCGCCTATGACAGTTGTCCGCAGGGCTGCGTCTATTGCTACGCGGTGCACGCGCGCGACGGCGCGAAGCGAAACCAACGCCGCCATGATCCCGCCGGCGAATTCCTGTCGGCTCCGGCCAGGTAACGCGGGGGCGGATGGCGGTCAGGCGGTCGTATCGACCCGTTCAACGCCGTCGGTCGGCCTCTCCGGCTGGCCCTTCGCGATGGCCACCATGGCCGGCCGCAGCAACCGGTCGTGCAACAGAAATCCCGGCTGCAGCATCTCGACCACGGTGCCGGCGGGCTTGCCGGTGCCTTCGACTTCATACATCGCTTCGTGAAAATCGTGATTGAAGGGCTCGCCCAGCGGCTCGATTTTCGTAATGCCGTTCTTGCCAAACGCGCTGAGCAATTCCTTCTCGACCATTTCCACGCCGGTCATCAGATTGTCGATCTGTTCGTCGCCCTCGCGCAGATCGCCGGGAACGCTGTCGAGCGCGCGCCGCAAATTATCGGAAACGTTCAGCAGGTCCTTGGCCAGGCCGCTCGGCCCGAACTTCCGAGCGTCGGCGGTTTCGCGCTGCGCCCGCCGCCGGGTGTTCTCCGCATCGGCAAGGGCGCGCAAGCTCCGGTCCTTGAGCTCGGCAGCTTCCGCTTCCAGTTCCTTGATCCGTTGCGCCGCGGCGGCAGCCAAGGCCTCTTCTGCCGTTTCGGCCGGCGCTTCCGCTTGACGGTCGTCTGATGCAGCGTCTGGCGCCGCGGTTTCGGGCGCAGGCGCGCCCGCTTGATCCCTTTTCACTTCGTCCTGCTCCGTCATATCGGTTTTCCCAAGTTAAATGGTGTCTGCGTGGTCCGCTGCGATCCGTCAGGGTCCGCGGCATTGCCCACCGAATTATTGGCCGACCAGGCGCCCGACGATTTTCGCGGTGTAGTCGACCATTGGAATGATCCGTCCGTAGTTCATGCGCGTCGGGCCAAGCACGCCAATGGCGCCGACGATACGTTCCTCGGAATTTGCAAACGGCGCGATGACCATAGAGCAGCCGGCCATCGAGAAAAGGGCGTTTTCCGCGCCGATGAAAATCTGCACGCCTTCGGCCACATCCGCTGCCTCGATCAGTCGCAACAGGGACTGCTTGGTCTCCAGCGCCTCGAACAGGCCGCGGATCCGCTCGAGATCGGTCATCGCGGTGACGTCTTCCAGCAAATGCGCCTGTCCGCGGACGATCAGCATGCCGTTGTCGGCGTCGCCGCTGCTGGTCCAGGTCGCCAGACCGGCCGCCACCACCTTCTGCGTCAAGGCATCCAGTTCGGACCGGTGCGCGGTAATTTCCCGCTCCACTTCGGTGTGACATTCGCGGAGCGTGCGGCCGATCATCTTCGCCGACAGGAAATTGCTCGCCTCCACCAGGCTCGATGCGGGCAGCCCGATCGGCACGTCGATCACCCGGTTTTCCACCGTCCCGCCATCGCCGACCAGGACAACCAGCGCCCGGCCGGGGCCGAGGTTGACGAATTCGATATGGCGCAGTTTTTCTTCGCCTTTCGGCGCCATAACCAGTGCCGTGCACTGCGATAAACCGCTGAGCAGCGTCGACGCCTCTTCGAGCAGATGGCTCAAATTCAGCCCGGACGCCTTGCATTGCGATTCGATGTTCGCGCGTTCATCCCGGGTGAGGTTGCCGATCTCGAGGATGCCATCGACGAACAGGCGCAATCCGGCATCCGTCGGCAGCCGGCCCGCCGAGGTGTGCGGAGCGTATAGCAGACCCGATTCCTCAAGGTCCGCCATGACGTTACGGATCGTCGCCGGCGATAATTTCAGGCCCGACTTGAGCGAGAGCGTCCGCGAACCGACCGGCTCGCCGGTTTTCAAATACGCCTCGACAAGGTGCCCGAAAATTTCCCGGGATCGTTCGTTCAGCTGATTAGACATCCTGTTCGGAATGTAGTGAGCCCCCCATGCACCGTCAATGAGCGGACCCGTTTGCGTCCGGCGGCGATTGCGCGGCAATGTTTCCGCTGTTTCCGCGGCGCGCCTGGCGGCCGGCGCGCTGGACGGGGCCCGCGGCAGGGTTTAGCTTCTGCCGCGAAATGCAACAGGGGGAAAGCATGCGCCCGTCCGGTCGAGAAGATGACGCGCTCCGCGCGGTGACAATGGAAACGGAAGTATCGAAATACGCCGAGGGCTCGTGCCTGGTGAAATTCGGCGACACGCACGTCCTCTGTACCGCCAGCGTCGAGGACAGCGTGCCGCCCTTTTTGCGCAACAGCGGCGGCGGTTGGGTCACCGCGGAATACGGCATGTTGCCGCGCGCGACCGACACCCGCAACGACCGGCGGCGTACCGCCGGATCGGGCCGCACCCAGGAAATCCAGCGCCTGATCGGCCGCAGCCTGCGCGCGGTCACGGATTTGCGGGGGTTCGGCGAGCGCCAGATTCGTGTCGATTGCGACGTCATCCAGGCCGATGGCGGCACACGGACCGCGTCGATCACCGGCAGTTACGTGGCGCTCTATCTGGCATTTCGCCATCTCCAGAAAATCCGCGCGATCGCCGCGATTCCGCTGACCAGCCAGGTTGCCGCCATATCCTGCGGTATTTGGGAAGGCACCGCGGTCCTCGACCTCGACTATGCCGAGGATTCGACAGCGCAGGCCGATGCAAATTTCGTCCTGACCGGGGACGGCGGCCTGGTCGAAGTGCAAGGTACGGCGGAGGGCGACCCGTTCAGCCGGACCGAATTCAACGCCTTGCTCGACCTCGCGGAGAAAGGCATCAACGAATTGTGCGAGGCCCAGCGGAAGGCCCTGGAGGAATAGCGGTGGCGCGGCGTTTCGACGGCGACCGGTTGATTATCGCAAGCCACAACGCGGGCAAAGTGGCCGAGATCGCGGCGCTGGTCGGGCCGCTCGGCATCGCCACCGTCTCGGCCGGCGATCTTGGGTTGGACGAGGTCGAGGAGACCGGCACGACATTCCGCGAAAACGCGGCTCTCAAAGCCGCCGCGGCCGCCACCGCGGCCGGCGAACCGGCGCTTGCCGACGATTCCGGCCTCGTCGTGCCGGCGCTGGATGGCGCGCCCGGTATCTTTTCGGCGCGCTGGGCGGGACCGGAACGTGATTTCGCGCTGGCCATGGAACGGGTATACCGGGACCTGGCCGGCGCGGCGGACCGCTCCGCCCATTTTACCTGTGCGCTCGCGCTCGCCTGGCCGGACGGTCATAAGGAATGCTTTGAGGGCGAGGTGCATGGGGTGCTGACCTGGCCACCGCGCGGCGACCAGGGTTTCGGCTACGATCCGATATTCTTGCCGATCCGCGACGGCCGGCCCGGCGCGCTCACCTTCGGCGAGATGGACCCCGAGGCGAAGCACCGGATCAGCCATCGGGCCGCGGCGTTTCGCCAGTTGATCGACGCCTGTTTCGCACCGGCGCCATGACGGCCGATCCGCTCGCGCTCTATGTCCATTGGCCCTTCTGTCTGTCGAAATGCCCCTATTGCGACTTCAACAGCCATGTCCGCGATTCGGTCGACCAGGCGCGCTGGCGCGCCGCGCTGCTGCGCGACCTCGATGCCGCGGCCCATGAGACCGCGGCGCGGCCGCTGACGAGCATATTTTTCGGGGGCGGCACACCGTCGCTGATGCCGCCGGAGACGGCCGCCGCGGTCATTTCCCGTGCCGCCGAACACTGGCCCTTCGCCGACGACATTGAAATTACCCTGGAAGCGAACCCGACCTCGGTGGAGGCACAACGATTCGCCGATTTCCGCGCCGCCGGCATCAACCGCGTCTCGCTCGGCGTGCAGGCACTCGACGACGACGCGCTGCGGGCACTCGGTCGCGGACATGACACGGCGGAAGCGCTGGCCGCGGTTGCGCTCGCGCAGCGGCATTTCCCGCGCTATTCCTTCGACCTGATCTATGCGCGGCAAGGACAGACCGCCGCCGCCTGGAGCGAAGAACTGGACCGCGCGCTCGACCTCGCCGGCGATCATCTTTCGCTCTACCAGTTGACCATCGAGCCCGGCACCGCCTTTCACCGGCGCACTGCACGGGGGGAAACGCTGACCGCCGCGGAACCGACCGCGGCTGCGCTCTATGAAATCACGCAGCAGCGGCTGGCGGCGGCTGGACTGCCGGCATATGAAATTTCCAACCATGCCCGCCCCGGCGGTGAAAGCCGCCACAATCTGACCTATTGGCGTTACCAGGACTACCTCGGGATCGGCCCCGGTGCCCATGGAAGGGTCACTCTCGACGGCGCCAAGGTCGCGGTTCAACGCATCCGGCGACCGGAGGATTGGCTGGATGCGGTGGAGGCGGCGGGCCATGGCGAGAAAGAGCGGCTCGCGCTGAACGCCGCCGAATGCCTGACCGAAACCGTCTTGATGGGGCTGCGGCTCACCGAAGGCATCCGCTGGGAGCGTCTCGAGGCCGGGCCGACACTCGCGGCCGAGCGGATCGCCGATCTCGTCGCCGGCGGGTTTCTGGTATCGGATGCGGCCGGCCTGCGCGCCACCGCGACCGGACGGCAGCGCCTCGACCGGCTGATCCTCGAGCTGTTGCGCTGACCCGGCCCGCTGCCGCCGATCAATCGCGGTTGATCAGTTGGTGAGGCTCTGGAACGTCCGGGCCGGCTCTTTCACAACCTTCAACCCCTTGCGCTTCACCTCGATCACCGCCAAAGCGCGTTCCGCAATGCCGTCCGGGTTGAGCCGGAACAGCCCGTCGACGCCGAGAAATCCATTAGGGTTGGTCAACGCTTCCAGGGAAAAGTCCGAGCCTTCGGCCCCTTGCGCCAACACTGCGGCGAGCGCGGTTGCATCATAGGCGAGCGACGCGAGGCGCGCCGGCCGGGTCCGGAAAGCCTTCCGGTAACGGGCAACGAACTGGTTGCGGACAACCGGCGTGGGCGCCGCATACCAAGACCCGACCAAGGCCGGTTCGGCGCCGGGATTCGGCATCTCGTCCCAATTGCGCAACCCGAGTATCCGCACCGCCGGCGGATCGACGTCGTAGAACGACAACAGCGAGGCCAGTGTCCGTAACGCCTGCCCCGTTTCCGGCAACAAGATTGCGTCGAACGCAACGTCGCCGATGGTATCGCGTTTTTCGAGTTTCTTGAGCGCCTGGCGCGCGGCTTCGCCGCCCTGGCGCTCCAGCGCGGCGCGCTGTTCCATCAGTTCCTTACGGCGTCTGTCATAGTCCGCAATGACCTTGACCTCGGCGCTGTGATCGGCGCCGGAGCGGCCGTAAAATTGCGTCGCCACGATTTCGCCGCCCCGTTGCGGCACCGCCGCCTGCAGGGATTCCACCACGGACTCGCCATAGGGGTCGCGCGGCGCCAGCACACCGAATCGGCTATGGCCTTTCGCACTGGCGAAGGCGACGATCGTCTCCACCTGTTGGCTCGGCACGAAGCCCATGAGGAACACGCCGTTACCGGCGACGCTGCGGGAATTGGAAAATGCCACCACGTTCATCTTGGCCGCCTGCGCGAAGGGAGCGACCGCCTGTACCGACGTCGCGAGCAGGGGTCCGAGGATCAACTGGGCCCCCCCGATGATGGCCCGCCGCGCCGCCTCGGCCGCGCCGTCGGGCGTCCCCTTGGTGTCCTGTGGCATCAAGGCGAATTTCTCGTTCGCAATTTCGAACATCGCCATCTCGGCGGCATTCAGCATCGATTTCCCAAGCCGCGCGCTCGGCCCGGACAGCGGCAGCAAAATTGCGACCTGGATCGTTCCATTCGGTGGAATCGGCCGGCGGTAGATATCCGCCATTTTTGGATCGCCGCCCTCGTCCGTCCCGCGCAGGTCTTCCAGCGACGGCAGTTGCGGCAGATTCGAATCTTGTCCCGGCTGGCCGCCACCGTCTACAGTCGAACCGCCGCACGCAGACACGACAAACAGCGCAATGAAGGACGCCGCCAGAAATCGCAAAGCAGCGGAAAACGGTGATACACCAGAATTCTTCGCAATCGGTCGCACCGGATAACCCCCCAGGTTCGGTTCCCGCCAAAGCCGATTCGGCTGTGGAGCCTAACGGCGCAAGCCGACAAAGTAAACCGGAACCGGGGCTCTATATCGTCCCCACGCCAATCGGTAATTTGCGGGATATCACCTTGCGGGCATTGGATATTTTGCAGGGCGCCGACCTTATCGCCTGCGAGGACACCCGGGTCACCGGCCGCCTGCTGCAGGCCTACGGCCTCGAGACGCCGATGACCCCCTATCATGACCACAACGCCGCCCGGAAAAGGCCTGCCTTGCTGCGCCGGCTCGCCGAAGGCGCCCGGGTAGCCCTGGTCTCCGACGCCGGGACGCCGCTGGTTGCAGACCCCGGATACCGCCTGGTCCAAGAGGCGGTGCAGGCAGGCGTTCCGGTTACCGCCCTGCCGGGCGCGTCGGCCGCGCTTGTGGCGCTGTCCGCGGCAGGGTTGCCGACGGACCGATTCCTGTTTCTGGGCTTCCTGCCGTCCCGGGCCGGCCAACGCGACCGCGCCTTGGCGGAGGTTGCCGGTTTGCGTGCCTCATTGATTATTTACGAATCGCCGCGCCGGCTGGCGGCGAGCCTCGCCGCCATGGCAGGCGTCCTCGGCGAGCGCGAGGCAGTGGTGGCGCGCGAGCTGACCAAACGGTTCGAGGAAATTCGCCGCGGCACCCTCGGCGCGCTTGCCGGACACTACGCGACGGCAGGGGCGCCGCGCGGCGAGGTGGTGGTCGTGATCGCCCCGCCGGGCGCAAAGGCGGCGCCATCGGACGCCGAATGCGACGATCTGCTCGCCGAGGCGATGAAAACGCACAGCCTGCGGGACGCCGCGTCGCTGGTAAGCGCCCAAACCGGGTTGCCGCGGCGCGCGGTGTACGACCGGGCGTTGCGCCTGAACCGACCCGACGCGGACACTGGAGAGACATGACCGCGCGCCGGCGCGCTTGGAAGTGGGGCCACCTCGCCGAGGCGGTGTGCGCCTTGGATCTGCGTCTGCGGGGATATCGCGTGATTGCCAGGCGGCTGCGATGCCCGCTGGGCGAAATCGATATCGTTGCCCGGCGCGGCCACATCCTTGCGGTCATCGAGGTGAAGGCCCGAGGCGATGGGGCGGACGCCGCGGCGGCGATCAGCCCGCGCCAGCGCGACCGCATTACCCGGGCGGCCGGTTGGCTGCTGGCCGCGCGGCCCGACCTGGCGGCATTGGATGTACGGTTCGACGCGATGCTCGTATCGCCCTGGCGCCGGCCGCGTCATCTGCGCGACGCATGGCGCCACGGTGTCGACTAAGGACCGCTCGATAGTTGCGAATCGTAGCCGTCTTGCTGTACAGCAAGGTTATGCACAGCACGCAATACTATGAAAGATCCGAGTTCCCGCGCCGGCAAGGCCGGTTCGGCCCTGCGATTGCCCTTGTTACGATCCTGGTCGCCATACCGATTCTGGCGGGCTGCGGTCCGACCATGGTGGCCGGCGCCGGCGCCAGCCTGGGCAATGCCGCGATGCAGGAACGCGGCTTCAAAAAAACCATGGCCGATACCGGCACCGAGACGAAGATCGCCGCCAACTTGTTGAACCACAGCGCCGACCTGTTCGTCGACGTCTCCGTGGAAGTTTACGAGGGCCGTGTTCTACTCACCGGGGCGGTCGAAAAACCCGCCGACCGGATCGAGGCGGTGAAAATCGCCTGGCAGGCGGACGGCGTTTCGGAAGTCATCAATGAAATTCAAGCGCGCGACGACAGCGATCTGCTCGACGGAGCCCGCGACCGGTGGATCACCACGAAGCTTGGCACGCTGATTACCTTCGACAAGCAAATCAAGGGGGTCAACTATTCGATCGAGACGGTCAACGGCAAGGTGTACCTGATCGGCATCGCCCAATCGCAGGCGGAATTGACGCGCGTGATCAACCACGCGCGATCGATCGAATATGTTCGGCGGGTCATCACGCATGTCCGCTTGAAGAAATCAAGCCAATCCGGACAAGGCGCATAGGCCGATGACATCCGCCGATTCCGAGAGCGCGCACGACCACGGAGATCCAAAAGATATCCTGCGGCGCATCGGCGCCGCGCCGGAGACACCGTTCGACCTGGCCGACGGCGCGCTCGCCCTGGCCTCGGTCGATCGGCCCGGTGTCGCGCTCGATCACTACCAAAATCACCTGAAAGACATGGTGCGCGATGTCGCCGGCGCCTATGAAGCCGAAGCCGATGCCGATGCGGCCGGGCGGTGCATCGCGGCATTGAACCGGATCGTCCTGGACGACTACGGCTATGCGGGTGACGAGCTGACCTATGACGATGTGCAGAACGCCAATCTGATGCGGGTCATCGACCGGCGCAAGGGTCTGCCGATCGCGCTCGGTATCCTGTATCTGCATGCCGGACGCGCACAGGGCTGGTCGATGGCGGGGCTCGGTTTTCCGGGCCACTTCCTGGTGCGGCTCGATTTCGATGGTGAGCGCATCATTGTCGACCCGTTCAACGATGGACGAATTTGCGCCGCGGATGATTTGCGCAGCCTGCTCAAGGCGATGCAGGGGCAGGAAGTCGAACTGCGCCCGGAACACTACGCCGAAGTCAGCGACCGGGAGGTGCTGCTGCGCCTGCAAAACAACATCAAGCTAAGGCTATTGCAGCTCGAGAAAACCGACGCGGCCGCCACGGTCGCCGACACGATGCTGCTGTTTGCACCCGACGTTCTTCCCCTTTGGCGTGAGGCGGGCCTGCTGCATGCCCATGCCGGAAACCTGCGCGCCGCCGTCGACGCCTTGGAAAACTATTTAAACCGCGAGACCCGCGAAGGGCCACGGCAAGACGCCGCGCTCTTTCTCCAGCGGCTGCGCGAACGCCTCAACTGAGCCGCAGGAGACCGCCATGAGCCTCGCCGTCGCCATTCAGATGGACCCGATCTCCAGCATCGACATCGCCGCCGACAGCAGTTTCGTGATGGCGCTCGAAGCGCAGCGGCGGGGCCACGCCCTGTTCCATTATTTGCCCCAGCACCTGTCGTTCCGGCACAACAGGCTGTTCGCCCGGGTACAGCCGCTCGAAGTTCGGCGCAAGGAAGGCGATCATTACACCCTGGCCGATGCCGAGATGGTGGACCTCGCGACAATGGACGTGATCCTGATGCGTCAGGATCCGCCCTTCGACATGGCCTACATCACGGCGACACATCTGCTCGAACATATTCATCCGAGCACATTGGTGGTGAACGATCCGGTTTCGGTGCGCAACGCGCCCGAAAAGCTGTTCATCACCCATTTTGCCGAACTGATGCCGCCCACCCTGATTACCAGCGACCGGGACGAGATCGTTGCGTTCCGTCGGGAACACCAGGACATCATCCTGAAGCCGCTGTTCGGCAATGGCGGCGCCGGCGTGTTTCACCTGCTGCCGGATGACGAAAATTTGAGTGCGTTGCTGGAAATGTTCACCTTGATGTACCGCGAACCGATCATCGCGCAGCGGTACCTTCCCGAAGTCCGGCACGGCGACAAACGCATCATCCTGGTCGACGGCAAACCCGTCGGCGGCGTCAGCCGCGTGCCGGCGGTGGGCGAGGCGAGGGCGAATTTCCATGTTGGCGGGCGCGGCGAAAAAACCGAGCTCACGGCGCGCGAACATGAAATCTGCGACGCCATCGGGCCGGCGCTGCGGGATCAGGGCCTGATCTTCGTCGGCATCGACGTGATCGGCAACTATATGACCGAAATCAATGTCACCTCGCCCACCGGCATTCAGGAAATCAACACCTTCGACAATATCGAGATCGAGGCGGATATCTGGGACGCAATCGAAAGCCGGGTCGGCCGGCACTAGAGCAAATCCCGAGCGAAACGAAACGGTTCGCAACGACGTATTTGCGCAAAAACACAGAGATAGGCCATTTCACTTGCGTCTATTTGAACAAGAAATGGTCTAGAGTTCCGCCGCCGGGACGGCGCGGCCTCAGATCTTGAAGTCGAACAGAGCCGCCGTGCCGAACGCCAACACGCCGCCAGTGCGATCGAACGACAGGGTGCTTCGGAAGGTGCTGGCGAACAGCAATTGCTGGCGCTGCGCCACGAGTCCTTCCCGGCTATCGGCGGTAAGCGACTGCTGCTCCACCTTGCCGGCCAGCGCACTGTGATCGGCGACCAGTTTCTTATTGAAGTCGCGATGCGCGGTAACCTTGGTGAGCTCGCCTTCGAGAACCGCAATATTGAAGCGCAGCTTGGACGTCGCGGCATCCAGATCGGACAGCGCCTCGTCGCGTTTCGCGGCATCGGTGAAATTGCCGTACAGGAACGCGTGCAGCACGGCGAGGCCCTTGCGCTCCACCGTACCGGCGAGAAAGGGCGTGCTTTCGCCATTGCGGGTAATCGACAGGGCGCCGGTAGTGGAATCGAAATCGACCGTATCGTCGACCGAAACGAGCTCGCCCGAATCACCCGCGACGTCCGGGAATTCCTGCAGGATTGAACCGTAAAGATCCGGCAGAAAAACAGTGCCGTTTCCGTCGACGACCTGATAATCGCTGCCGGAGTAAATACCCTTGACGGTCTGGTTGACCGGGCTGTTCGGCTTGGTCTTGTAGGTCAGGGTGTCCGGCGAGAACACATCCCGGATTCTGTTGCCGATGAGATTGCTGCCGACCGAACCGGCGTTGCGCGCCTTGATGTTGAGCGTGCCCAGCAGACGGTCGAATTCGTTGGCATGGAGACGTCTTTGCGAATCGTCGATCGCGCCGCTTTGCGCCAGCGTGATCTGCTTGCGCATATCGCTGAGGATGTCCTTGATCTCGAGCAGCTTGTCGCGCGCCTTCTCGACCGCTTTCACCGTCCGGGTAAGCTTGGAGCCCAACCGCCCATAGTCGGTCGCCCGCTGATTGGCCAACCGCGCCTCGCCATCCAGGCTGTTCAGGTCGATCCGCTCGGTCTGTCCGGAGCGCAGCGCCGCCGCATTGGCCCGCGCCGCCGCCTGCAACGTACGGCCCGCGGAAACATTCGGCAGCAGCGATACCAACCCCCTGTTCGCCTCGCTATTCAGCGCCGCAAACCGGCTCTTGATACCAAAGACACCGACCTTGAAGGCGGTATTCATGCCGATAGGCTCCGTGTTCGACCGGCCGCCCCTCGCGGCGCCGGCACTGCGCAAGCGGCAGATTCTGCCTATTCCTAGGCAAGAATTGCCTATTAACTCATTGTATTATAACGCAATTTTTGGAACTTTGCAAGCCCCCGTCCGGTCAAACCGGCGGACCGCACGCGGCCGCTAGTTGCGGAAGATTTCGTCGCCGTTGCGATCGAAGAACACGGTGAGAACGACAATCATGTCGACATTTTCGCCGTCCGCCGCAAGCGGCAGGCGCACCCGCTCGATTTCGTAATATTCCTTTTCGGGGCGAAAGCGCGACGGGCCCCGGGCCCAGCTCGGCTGGCGCGTCTCGACAACGCTCACATAACCGGAATCGTCGAAATTCGGCCACCGGTCGTGCAGCCATTTTCCGGTATTGTCCTCGCCCGCGTAGTCGACGACCAAGGTACCGATCAAGCGGAAGCGAAACTTGATGGGATCGCGCGCGACGTCGATCAGCCAGAGGTTTGCCAGCAGTTCGGGGATCTCGACCGGGTCGAAATGTTGCCGGCCCGGCAAGCTGCCGGGTTCGGGATGGATCGATTGCCAATAGTCCATGAGCGCCCGAATTTTCGGGTGGCAATTCTCCGGCACCGGAACGTTCTCGCGCCCGGACGGCCGCCTTATGTGAGGGACGGACATTTCAGGTTTTTCCGCCGTCAGCGTCCACTTCGGTCCGCCAATATATTGCAGGCACGATCATCCCACATCGCCTCTGCCTCCTTAACCATTTCGGTTCAATTTAATTTGCATCCAATTGATTAAGAATTCTGTAATGAAATTCGATGCTTGCGGAAAATTTCAGTCCCCGCGCGGCGACTGCAGCGCCCAATTTAACCTTTATTCCGGCATTTTATCCGGTGACGGCCTTAAATGCGAGCGATCGTCATCGGCGTTTCGGCCCCGGGGACTGTGGGGACGGCGACGACGGAAGCGACTGTAGCGCCCGCAGGCAGGCGCGGTACCGTTCGTGCGCGGCATCCTTATCCTCCTGCACCGCCTTCATCAGCGCCCGTTCCGTCTTGCGCAACTGGAATTCCGGCGCGTCGACCATCGCCGCGTCGGTGTCGATCATCGTCCGGAGGCTTTGTTCCTCGTGCTCGAGCGCAGCAAGGCGCCGATCCAGCTCGGCGCGGCACTGCAACGCCGACGGCGGGGAGGGCGTTTCATTTGTCGTCCCGGTCGTTGTTCCCGTTGGCATTTCTGTGGGCATGCACGACGGCAACGCGAGAACGAATAAGGCTCCGATCAGGTTGAAGCGGCGCATCGGGGCAGCCTATCACGACGCGCGCCGCGCCGCCGCCATGCTGTGCGGCCTTGCTGATCGGGGCCTTTGGGCTATCGCCGCGTTCAATGAGTCCCTAAACTTTTGCGGGAAAGACGCACCATGGTTGCACGCATCAATACCGTCGCCTTCCAAGGCATCGACACCCTGCCGGTCGACGTGCAGGTGCAGATGGCCAATGGCCTGCCCGCCTTCACCGTGGTCGGCCTGCCGGACAAGGCGGTCGCCGAAAGCCGCGAGCGGGTGCGCGCGGCCCTCGGCGCGCTCGGGCTCGGCCTGCCGCCGAAGCGCATCACGGTTAACCTGTCGCCGGCCGACTTGCTCAAGGAAGGCAGCCATTTCGACCTGCCGATCGCGCTCGGCCTGCTGGTGGCGATGGAGGTGCTGGCGGCGGAGGACCTGGCCGGCTACGCGGCGCTCGGCGAGCTGGCGCTGGACGGCGCGATCGCCCCGGTCGCCGGCGTGCTGCCCGCCGCGATCGGCGCCAACGCCGCCGGGCTCGGGCTGATCTGCCCGGCGGCCTGCGGCGGCGAGGCGGCCTGGGCCGGCGAGGTGGAAATCCTCGCGCCGCCGGGACTGCTGGCGTTGATCAACCATTTCAAGGGCGTACAGGTCCTGAGCCCGCCGGAGCCGCGGCTGCGCGAGGCCGCCTCCCATCCGCTCGACCTCAAGGACATCAAGGGGCAGGAGACCGCGAAACGCGCGCTCGAAGTGGCCGCGGCCGGTGGGCATAATCTTTTGCTCGTAGGCCCGCCGGGCGCCGGCAAATCGATGCTGGCGCAGCGCTTGCCGGGGCTGTTGCCGCCGCTTGGGCCCCGCGAGGCGCTCGAGGTCAGCATGATCCAGAGCGTCGCCGGCCGGCTTGCGGACGGCCGCATCACCCGCTACCGGCCGTTTCGCGATCCGCATCATTCGGCGTCGCTGCCGGCCCTGGTCGGCGGGGGCTTACGCGCCCGGCCCGGGGAAATCTCGCTCGCCCATTGCGGCGTGCTGTTTCTCGACGAGCTGCCGGAATTCGCCCGCGCGCCGCTGGAATCGCTGCGCCAGCCGATGGAATCGGGGCGCGCCGCGGTCGCCCGCGCCAACGCGCATGTCACCTATCCGGCCCGCTTCCAGTTGATCGCGGCGATGAATCCGTGCCGCTGCGGCCATCTCGATGACGCGGCGCTCGCCTGCAACCGGGCGCCGCGCTGTGCCCGCGACTACCAGGCGAAAATCTCGGGCCCGCTGTTCGACCGCATCGACCTGCATGTGGACGTGCCCGCGGTGCGCGCCTCCGACCTGTCGCTGCCGCCGCCGGCGGAAGGCTCGGCCGCGGTGGCCGCCCGGGTGACCCGGGCCCGCGCGATCCAGGCCGAGCGCTATCAGGCCCTGCCGGACGGCGTTGCCGTGCGCACCAA